>Ga0070698_100000318_pt1 | contig 49028 bp, 49 predicted proteins | sample KBSK1502metaG_FD_65477 | JGI IMG/M metagenome (GOLD analysis project Ga0070698, IMG submission 65477) | Corn, switchgrass and miscanthus rhizosphere microbial communities from Kellogg Biological Station, Michigan, USA - KBS K1-50-2 metaG | ecosystem: Host-associated > Plants > Roots >...
AGTAGGACAATCCATTGAGATCCGCCACGATGCGGGGCATGGCGGTCCCAACGATCGTCTGATCGAGGGCCGCCAGCAGCAGCGCCAGCATGGTCCCTGCCACCACGATGATGGTTCGCGTGCGGCTCAATCCCTCCGTCAGGTGGCCGGCGGAACCAGGTCGTTGATTGGTCATTCTCAGATCTGTACTCACAATTGGCCTCAGTGCGCCCGCGGAACCCAGCGCTGGTCGGCGCTTACCACTTCATAAACCGAGGAATGGAAGGGGTATTCCGTGCTGATGTCGCGGAACTCGGGTCGTGAGGTGGCTGCCCGAAAGGCATCTTCCGAATCCCAGACGGCGACGTTGACGTAGCGGAAATCGGCGCCCGTCTCCATGCTCTTGTGCAACTGGCTGGACCGGTACCCGGGCTGGCTCAGCAGGAAATCGTGGGCTCGTTCCCAGCCTGCCAGGAACGATTCGTCCGCACCGCTGGGGACCTCGAAGGCATTTATCAAAAAGACGGGGTGCTCGCTCATGGTCACAACTCCTTGATTACCGATACCAATAGGATAGTCAATATGTTGTGTATTATCACACGGTGCTGGGAAATGTGCTAAAGTTGAATACAAATGACCGATTCGGAGAGTCCCCGGCTGGCCGTCCTCCTCGCCAAGTTGTCGAAAACGGTCTACCGCAAGTCGGAAGAGGCCTTGCCGGGCATGAGCATCAAGGATTACCTGGCGCTGACCAACCTGGACGACCGTGGTGTCCCGCAACAGCGCCTCGCCGAGTGCCTCGGGATGGACGAAAACAACCTCGTTCTGCTCCTAAACGGGCTGGAGGAGGCCGGGTCGATCGCCCGTCGGCGGGATCCCGACGACCGCCGCCGGCACATCGTCGGGATCACGCCCCGCGGCAAGAAGGTGCTGGAGCGCGCTGAGCGCGGCATGGACAAGCTCGAGCAGGAGCTGCTTTCCGCCTTGAGCCAATCGGAGCGCGCCACGCTCAGGCAGTTAGTCCGCCGGGTCCTCGAAAGCCAGGTCGCTTCAGCGAGGCAGCCAGAAGCCGCTCGCCCCTGAGGGGGACGGAGAGCGAGTGCGCGTCTGGCCTTACGAAACCTCAATCTAACGACGGCGAGTGGCGAAGCGGTCGGTCGCGCGGATCAGCGGTTCCAACATCTCGTTTCCGCCGACGTGGCCCGTACGGACCAGATGAAGTTCGGCGTCGGGCCAGGCGCGCGCTAGCAACCACGGGACGTCCGGCGGTCCTCCGATGTCGAAGCGACCGTGCACCAGGACGCCTGGGATGCCGGCGAGGCGATCAGCGTTGCGCAACAGCTCCTCATTGTCGAGCCATGCGGCATGAGTGAAGTAGTGAGCGCAGAGGCGCGCGAAGGTCATGCGAAAGTCTGAGCTTGTGTAACGTGGGTTGGGCGTCCACCCCTCCTCGAGGGAGACGACGGCGTCCTCCCAATCACACCAGTTCTTGGCAGCGGTCGCGCGGGTCGCGACGTCCGGCTGCTCGTTGAGTAACCGGTTGTAGGCCGCGACCAGATCGCCGTCGCGTTCGGCTTCGGGAACGCCAGCTCGGAACCGGGCCCACTCCTCTGGAAAGAACCGGCCGGCCTCGTGGTAAAGCCAGTGCACGTCGCCGGCGCGCGTCATCGTGACCGAGATAAAGGCGATCTCCGTGACCCGCTCCGGATGACGCTCGGCATACGCCAGCCCCAACGTCACGCCCCACGACGCTCCACAGACGAGCCACCGGTCTATCGCGAGGTGTTGACGCAGCCGCTCAATGTCACCGATCAGATGGTGAGTCGTATTGGTCGATAGGTCGGTCACCGGATCGCTCACCGAGGGCGTGCTGCGTCCGCACCCGCGCTGGTCGAACTGGATGATGCGGTACGCCGATGGGTCGAACCAGCGTCGCTGGCCAGGGTAGCTGCCACTGCCGGGGCCGCCATGCAACAACACCGCCGGCTTCCCGTCCGGGTTGCCGCTGACCTCCCAGTACAGGTGCTGCCCGTCCCCGACATCGAGCATGCCATGCGCATATGGCTCTGTCGGCGGATAGCCAGTTGCCCCGGGCATCTTGAAGAAAATACAACAGGGTCGCGAACTCGCGTCGACGACTGACGCGGGGTGGCTAATTGTTCTTGACCGCGCTGATCAGCCGCCGCGCGCGATCGAATTCTTCTGGCGTGCGCATTGTGGGATTGCCGAACGTGAAGCCCTCGATGCCGGCGGCGATGAAGTCCTGGAGGATCTCGGCCCCCTGCTCGGAGGTGGCTGGCTGGAACATGACACGCCGCTCGGGGGGCATCCGTGCCATAACGGTCTTCGCCTGGCCTTCATTCTCCACCAGAACGACCGGGGAGCCCATGGTCTTCGTGATGGTGGCCGGATCCCGGCCCTCTTCTTCGCAGTAGCGGTTCAGGATCTCAATCTTTCGCTTGGTGTCTGCCAGTGGACCGAACCAGTGCGACATGTCGGCGTAGCGCGCGACGAGGCGCAGGGTGCGCTTTTCGCCGCCGCCGCCGACCATGATTTTCGGTCCACCCGGTTGCAGCGGGCGCGGGATGTTGAGCGCGCGGTCGATGCGGTAATGCGTGCCACTGAACGAAGGACGCTCATGCGTGAACATCAGCTTGATGATGTTCAGCGCCTCGTCGAGCCGGTCCATTCGCTCGCGGATCGGCGGAAACGGAAACCCATACCCGATGTGCTCCGACTCGTTCCAGGCGGCGCCGATGCCACAGATCATCCGCCCCTTCGAGATGACATCGAGCGTCGTGGTCATCTTGGCCACGAGTGCGGGGTTGCGGTAGGTCACTCCCGTCACCAGCGTGGCCAGGCGCACCCGGCTGGTCTCGCGCGCCAGCGCGCCCAGCGTCGTATAGCCCTCGAGCATGGGCTCCTCCTCCGCGCCGATGCCGGTGATCTGGTAGAAGTGGTCCATCACGGTCACCAGCTCGAAGCCGGCGGATTCCGCCGAGCGCGCGAGCCCACCCACGTGATCGAAGAGCTCGTCGGCAGGCACGCCGGGAAACGTGAAGCTGGGCATGTGATAACCAAAGAAGGGCATACCGTCCATGATGCCAGCCATGGGCCGCAGGGCGGAAATTTGTATAGGCCAGGGCTTCAATGCCGCGGCGCCAAACTCCTCTCATCGGAGGCCCGCTGATCATCACTGCGGCCCTCCGTGTCGTGGCTTTAGCCACCGACTCAGGTTAAGGCTCGGTCTATCTCGCGCTGAGACGAGGGGGCGCACCTTGACGAAGTAATCAGGCAGCCGGAGACGTTGCATAGAGAAATGGTGAGGCTCATCCGGTCGATGTGGAAACGGTTCGGCTACATCGTATTCCCGCTGGCGGTGGGATGCATCAGCGGGCTGCTGTGGATGGGCTCGCCGGGCGACAAAGAGTACCGATTGCTGACGTTCACGTTCCTTGGGCTAGCGGTGCTCGGCATCGTCTTCGAGGGATTGCGGCTGCGCAGGGCGACTGGCCTCGAGCAACCCGTGGATGACCCGACCCGAGGAGCGTCCGTGCCAACGCTGACACCCGCTAATGCCGACGTGGACGCGTTGCTGCAGGCCGAGCAGCTTCGGCATCCAGGAACGATCAGTCTGCCGTTGACGATCAAGCCCAACCCGCGCAACGCGCTTCCGCTCTGGATTGGACTGCTCGCGGTGGTCGGCTTGGGCGTCCAGGCCGTCGTCGTGTTCCACTTGAGCGGAACTGGGCTCCTGATTACGGGCGCGGTCGTGGGCGGTCTCGCTCTCCTCGTGCTGTGGTTTCGTCACCGCTATTTCTCCGGGACCTCGCTTTTCGTGGACCAGCTCGAGGTCGGGATGGTTCCCGCGTTTGGTCGGCGCAAGGCGGTGCCGAGCACAGCGATTCGGAATATCGCGCTCCGGCAGGTGACGTATGGAAAGGGTGCGGTCCATAAGTTGATCCTTGTCGGCAAGGACGGCCGAGCGCTGCTCGCCATCAGTGCGGAGGGCTTTTCCGTGGCGGACGCCGCTTTGTTCGCTGCCGCGTTGCACGTTCCGGTCGATGCCAGTTGGGAACCGGTCACAGCAAAGAAACTCGCCCAGGAGATTCCAGGAGCGGTCTCGCCCGTCTCTCGCTACACCATGGTGTTAGGCGCGGTTCTAGCCATCGTGCTCTTGATCGTCATCTTGATACTCTCGTCGCGCCCCGGCCACTAGTCGGCCTAAACTCGCAGCGGCGGGCGCGAACGTCGATATCAGACAACGCGCGGAGCCACGTAGGAGATGATCCGCTCGACCTTGATCTTTCCGTTGTCGTCTAGCAGCCAGGTCTGAGCCGAGGGAAACACCTTGGATCCAATCGGGCCGCCAGCGGTGCTGACTTCATACATGATCAGGGCGTTCCGCTCGTCGCCCATCTTGGCAATGACGCGGAGGCTTCCGGGCACGACCTGCCGTGCGAATTGCGTCAGGCCCCTGGGTGCGTCCATGTACTCATCGATGCCGGTCAGATTCGCCGCCGGGCTGAAGAACGACACGTCCTCGGCCAGGTTGCCGCGGACTGTCTCGAAGTCCTGATTGGTCCAGGCCTCCAAGTGGGCGATGGCCAGTGCGACTGCTGGCGAATCCGTTTTCGTTGCCGCTTTGCTGTCCGACATGGTTCCTCCTTGCCTTCCGACCTTGACCCGAGAGCCAGTCTCTCGTATGCTCAACCAAGTGGTTGAATATTCTAGTCGGAAGCTCGATGCCGTGTATCGAGCGATTGCCCATCCGGTCCGCCGGCGCGTGCTCGCTCAGCTCCGGCCGCGCGGCGCCACCGTGACCGAGCTCGCTGCGGCTCATCCGATGTCCCTGGCTGCCGTCTCCAAGCACATTCGCGTCTTGGAAGACGCGGGCCTCTTACGGCGCACGATTGTGGGCCGCGAGCACCGCCTTACGCTCGAGCCCGAACCGCTGGGTGCGGCGGCAGGCTGGCTCGATACCTATCGGAACTTCTGGGAAGAGCGCCTCGACCTCCTCGAGGCCAGGCTGCGGTGTCGCAAACGGCGATGATCGACACCAGGGTCATTGAGATCCGTCGCCGTCTGCCTGCGCCGATCGCCGAAGTGTTCCGCTGGTGGACCGAGCCCGAACTGCTGCGCGAATGGATGACGCCGGTCGGGACCGTCGAGGCCGAGGTCGATCTCCACGTGGGCGGTCGCCTCCACATCGTGATGAGAGGTGACGGCCGTGTGATCGAACATACTGGTGAATACCTCGAGATCGATTCCCCGCGTCGCCTCGTTTTTACCTGGGTTTCGCCGTACACGGGCAGCGTACCCAGCGTTATCTCCGTCGAACTCCACGCCGCCGGCGACGACATGACTGACCTGCGTCTCGTCCATGCAGGACTGCCCGATGCTGCGGCGCGCTTCCACCAGGGGGGATGGGGCGCCATGCTCGACCGCCTGGGCGGCCGTTTGCAGGAAAAGGAGGGACTCAAGCATGCCGGTTGACGTGCTCACCGAGACCGTGATCAATCGCCCATCCGCCCAGGTCGCCGCCTACGCGGGCGACCCGTCCAACGCGCCGCAATGGTACGTGAACATCAAGTCGGTCGAGTGGAAAACGCCGCCGCCCATGCGCCTCGGATCAAAGCTCGCGTTCGTCGCGCACTTCCTCGGCCGCCGGCTCGCCTACACCTACGAGGTGGTTGACCTCGTTCCGGGCCGGCGTCTCGTGATGAAGACCGCGCAGGGCGCTTTCCCGATGGAGACCACGTACACCTGGGAGCCGGTGGGCGAAGGGCAGACGCGGATGACCCTGCGCAATCGGGGCGAACCCACCGGCTTCTCGAAAATCGTGGCGCCCTTCATGGCGGCGGCGATGCGTCGCGCAAATCAGAAGGACCTCGCCCGTCTCAAGTCATTGCTGGAACGAATGGCGTAGCCTCCCAGCCGAGCTGCAACGAAACTCAACCTCATCGCTTTGCGAGCTGCCGCTCGACGGCCGCCGGCGGGAACGCGGTGGCGCCCAGCCGTCTAGCCATCGGAGCCACCAGCCGGGGCATCGCGGCCGCAAGCCGAGTGCCGAGAGGCGCGACGTCGACCTCCGGGCGGTTCTGCTTGATCGCTCGGACGACCGCCTCGGCAACCTGATCAGGCGTGACCTGGCCGGCGAGCGGATGGGGGGTAATGCCCGTCTCCGCCCACATTCCGGCATCCCGCACGTACGTCGGGTTGATCACGGAGACGCCGACCCCGCTGTGACGTAGCTCCTGGCCGAGGGCGAGGCCGAAGCCGCGCAATCCGAACTTGGTCGCGTTGTAGACCGATACAAGCGCCGCGGGCATTTTGCCCTGGATCGAGGCCATCAAGACGATGTGGCCCGTCCCGCGAGACAGCATCCCCGGAAGCAGGAGATTGACGAGCACCATCGCGGACCGCAGGTTGACATTCAGCGCGCGATCGATCTCTTCCACCGAGAAGCTGACGAGCTCGCCGCTGGCGGGGACGGCGGCGTTGGCAATCAGGACATCGACCACCCCCGCTTCGGCCGCCAGGCGTTCCACCTCTTCCGGCCGGCTGAGGTCGGCAACGATGACACGCGCCGGTGCGAGCGTCGTTACCATTCGCTCGAGCTCAGCCCCGTTGCGGCCGGACAAGACGAGCGACGCACCCTCCACGTGAAGCCGGGAGGCGAGGTGAGGCCCGATCCCGCCTGTGGCGCCGGTTAGCAGAACGGTGCGATTCTTGATCTCTTTCATGATGGTTCCTCCTCAGGCAACGGCAACATCGGCCGCCGCCGCCACTTCATTGGGCACTTGACGGCGATTGATGACGAACAGGCAGCTGAGCGACGCGACCGCGAGCACCGCCACCGCCACGCCCACGGTCGGCCGCATGGCGATCACGTACCCGTTGACGAAAACGTCGTGGACGAGATGCTGGACCGTGCCAACCACCACGGCGGGCAGGTTGGCCGGCAGCGATGCGCCGGTCTGGCCGCGTCCCACCTGCAGGCCGGACTTCGCCGCTTGCGCGAACCCGTTGACGAACGGTTGCTGGAAGGCCGCCGGCAAGTGCGTCGCGGCCGTCACCGCCTGGTCGTGAAGCGCGGTCGCGAGCTGGTTCTGGAGCACGGCCCCAACGACCGCGGCGCCGATGACCGCTCCGAGCTGGCGCGTGGTGTTCAACACCCCCGAGGCGGCGCCGGCCATCGCCGGCTTGATGTCACGCATCGCGACCGTCGTCATCGGGGCAAAGACGAGCCCGAGACCGACGCCGGTCAGCACGAAGGGCAGGAGGAAGGTGATCTGGGTCGAGGTCACGGTTGCCAGGGCCGTGACGACAGCCGCGCCGGCACCGAAGAGCGCCAGCCCTGCCATCAGTGGGTATTTCCCGCCGAAGCGATCAGCGAGCCGGCCGGCGAAGGGCGCCACGATCCCGGCGGTGAGCGACATCGGCGCGATCGTCAACCCGGACTGCAGAGCGGTCATGCCGAGGACCGACTGGGTGTAGATGGTGATCGGGATGAAGATGCCCTGCATCGCGAACGACATCGCGGTGCCCGCCCAGTTCATCAGCGAAAAGTTGCGATCGCGGAACAGGCCGAGCGGAATCAGGGGTTCGGCTTGCAGGCGCTCCCAGGCCAGGAAGGCGATCAAGAGCGCGATACCGACGCCGATCACCATTGGGATGGTGAGCCAACCGGTAATGGTGCCCCAGTCGTAACGCTGCCCCTCGATCAGGCCGAAGACGGCGGCGAAAAGCGCGGCGCTGGACAGCAGCACGCCGATGAGGTCGAGTCGATGCTGCCGGCCGGTGCGGACGTCTGGGATCACGAGGAACGTGCCCAGCAGCGCGATGAGGCCGATGGGAACGTTGAGGAAGAAGATCCACCGCCAGTCGCCGTTGGTGACGATCAGGCCTCCGATGGTTGGTCCCGCCACGGTCGATACGCCGATCACGGCACCCGTGATGCCAAAGGCAGCGCCGCGCCGCGCCGGCGGGAAGATGGCCATGAGAATCGTCAGCGTCTGGGGAGCCAGCATGGCGGCACCGACGCCCTGGATGACGCGCGCCGCAATCAATTGATTGGCGTCCTGGGAGAGTCCGCACAAGGCTGACGCCGCGGTGAAGACGATCAGGCCGGCGGCGAAGAGCTGGCGCGGCCCAAGGAGGTCACCCAGCCGGCCGGCCGTGATCAGCAGGACCGCATACATCAGCAGGTAGCCGTTGAAGACCCACAGCACCTGGTCGAGCGAGGCGTGCAGACTGGACAGAATGCTGGGGGTCGCGACGTAGACGATGGTCGTGTCGAGCATGATCATGAAGAAGCCCAGCACGGTCACCAGTAGTACGGGCCAGGGGTTGCGATTCGGCGTGGTCATGTCGAGTCCCTCCTTATGACTGATCACTCACTAAATCCAGCGGCCAAATTTTTTTCATGCAAAACCGAGCATCTCGTGTCCCCATTTGTCGGCGGCATTCTCGGGGATTAACCGGATCGACGCGAACACGTTCATCAGCATTCCGCGCGCGAAGAACGCGGTTAGCTCGTTCGGCGACGCGCCGCTGATCTCGCCGGTCACCTTCATCAGCCCATCCCATCGGAGCTTGACCTTCCGCCGGACCTCGTCGTCGGAGCAGGCCGCGTACGCCTGCATCTGGAAGAGCAAGAGCTCCCGCTTTGCCATCAGCCGCAGATACGCGTGCCCCATTTCGTGGAGGCGGGCCTCAACCGGCGACGTCACGAGGTGGGCGCCGGATTCGGGGTTGGTGGCCGATTCCTGGGCCGCGTTCCTGAAGGCCGCTTCGACTCTGTCGAAGCACTGGTCGACCGCGGCCAGGAAGAGCTCCTTTTTCGAAGGAAAGAGCCGGAAGATGTATGGCTGCGAAATGCCGATTCGCTTGGCGATCATCTCGGTCGAGGTGCCGTGGAGGCCGTGGAGCGCAAATTCGGCCACGGCGGCCTTGAGCACTTCAGCCCGGCGCTCGTCGGCCGTGTGACGCAGGTCCCCGCCCTGCTTGGTGGTCTCCAAACGAGCCATGTAGTGATTATTCACTAACTGGCGCCTGCTTGTCAAGCCGACGGGGAGTTCTAGCGGGCCGGGATGAGGAGGTCCCGGATCTTAAAGTTGCCCGGCTCGTGGGATGGCAGCGTAGGGCGCCAGGAGGGATCGTTGGTGAGATAGGACTCAGGATCACTGCCGATGATGCCGACGATGACCTCGGCGACGATGCGGCCACCGACTTCGCCAAGGTGGTCACCTGCGCCGCGAACCGCGGCTTCGCGGAGGATATACAGCCACAGAGGCGTCTCATCCTGCCAGTCACCGAGCGCGATCTCCTCGCGCGTCAGCGGTTGCGCACCGACGGCGTGGGCGACCGCTTCGCCGGATGGCAGGCCGGTGCCCATGCCGCGCTGCAGGTCTCGGGCGGCCAGCGATTGGTACGCGGCGACTTCGACCACGCCGGTGATGGACTCCGGAAGCCGGATGAGCGACGTGGGCAACTGTCCATCGATCGGTTTGGCGCGTTGCGCCGACGGGTGCCTCGGCACATCAAAGAGCAGGGTCCAATCGATGACGTGTTCAGGCTTCAGCGGCAGGAAACCCGCCAGGTTGGGAAAGACTGGAAAGCGCGCGCCACCCTGTCGCAGTTGATAGTCGCCTTTGATCTGCGAATGGCCGTAGCGGTAGGCGGCGTCGGCAAATTCAACCGGGATGAATGGTTCGCCCGAGAGGCGGTAGAAGCGAGGACCATCGCGCAAGACGGTCGTCGTCATCGCTTCACCGACGAGGTTCGGTAGGAAATCATGGAGGATGACCCACTGGTAGTGCCAAGAGAGGGCTCGGCGCGAATCGTCGAATAGCTCAGACTCGGGAACTCCATCCTCCCTCAGCCGGTCGACCAGGCGGTTGTGGGCGTGGATGAAAGCGACCTGGAGTCCGGTCATGAAGGCGTGCACATCATTCCGCGGATCGCCGATGAGCGCGATGCCCTGCTGGTTGCGGGGCAGATCGAGACCGCCGGCCCCGAGAAGCAACTTGGCTGGATCGGTTTGGTCGTAAAGATAGGGCGAGCCAACCGGGCCGCCGCCGTAAAGCGCCTCGAGATTGGCGCGAGGTGAGCGGATGTTACGTAACGTGTTGACGTCGGCCTTTGCGCGCAGGGGTGACCGGTCCGCGGTCAGGTCGTGCGCGACGTACTGGCCGAAGAAGGGTTGGCCTGCCTCGATATGGCTGTTGGCGTCGGATGGGCCGCCATCGCAGATGCTGCCTTCAATCCCAAGGGCAAGCAGTCGGTTGTCGTCAAAGGTTGCTGCCCGTAGGTCTGGGAACATTCGCCCGTAACGGCCACCTTCGGTGAGCGGACCGTCGACCGTGCGGCCGGGCGCCAGGCACAGATCTCGTGCCGGACGGGACGTCAGATGTCGGGTGGCCGTGGGCATCACGTCCGACTCATAGCAGCAAACCTATTGAATCTCAAATGACGATCTCCATCAGGAGTGGCGCCCAGATGGCCCAACCCGCCGATGCGTCTCGAGCTGAAACGTCAGCGAACGCCGTCCCAGAGCTGGCGCTCTTTGGCGGCGGGGTCGATCATGACGGTCCCGCCCGCGCCGTCGAAGCGCATCAGCGTCCGTGTGCGTGAATCGTAGGGCGACCACCCGGGTGTTCCACTGGAGGCGAATGAGACCCATGCGCGGTGCATCACATCCGCGAGTGCCTGCGGCGGGTCGATGCCGGCCAGAGTCATGGCGCCATCGCGGCCGAGATTGTCGAAGACGAATCCAATCTCGAGCGCGTGGACCGCTCCGAAGCGACCGTCGAAGAGGGGCGAGCGCCAGGCGAACTCATACACGTGCGTCGACCCGCGATTTTTCTCGCGCGCCTCGGCAAGCCGGATCGCCGGGATACGAAAGAACCAATCCGTGATGAGCGCGCCGAGAAGGTCTCCGGGTGTTGCAAGCGGTCGCGACGCCCGGTACACCGACAACGCGTGCTCGACATCGAGGCCCATGACGCGGGCCGTGGTCGACAGGCGCTCCTCGGTGACGCGGTCGATCGCGCCCGTGGGGACGAGGAAAAAGCGCCACTCCTCGGTGGTCGTCCCGACCATGAGATCGACGTCAGCACCTGCGCCGACGACGATGCGCTCGAGTGGTCGTCCCGGCACCACCTCCCCGTCCACGACCGGTTCGAAGAGCATCCCATTGGCGGCCACCTCGCCCCAGCGAGCCGGGTCGGGACGAACGGCGAGCTCCACGGCTAACTCGGCCTGCGCCCCCACGAGTCGCTCGAGCGGGACGGCCGCGAGCGACACCATGGTCGGCGCCACCCCGAGCTGGTCGGCCAGATTGCGCCCGACCAGCTGGGCGGTTGCCACCGAGCTCGTGTGCTGCGCCGCCCCGCTTTGCGCGATCGCTCGCCGGAACAGCCCTGTAGCGCGTGGCATCGAGAGCAGCGTGGCCACGCTGAACGCGCCCGCCGACTCACCGAAGATCGTGACCCGGGCCGGGTCCCCGCCAAAGGCATCGATGTTCTCTTGTACCCACTCCAGCGCGGCGATCTGGTCCAGCAACCCTCGGTTCGCGATCCCGTCGCCCAGATAGAGAAAGCCGTCCGCTCCCAGCCGGTAATTGATCGTGACGCAGACCACCCCGTCGCGAGCGAAGCGGCTGCCATCGTAGGTTGGAATCGCGCCGGAGCCCCTCATGAATGCGCCGCCGTGGATCCATACCATGACCGGCAGACCGCCACCGCTCGGGTCAGGCGTTCAAACGTTGAGGTTGAGGCAGTCCTCGCCAGGGCGGCCTTGATTACCCAGGAGCTGATCGAACGGCGCTGCGTAGGACGGTTGCGGTGGGACCCGGCCATACTCGAGGGCGCCACGCACGCCCTCCCACGACTGCGGAGGTTGTGGAGATTGGAAGCGATTGGGTCCGAAGGGGGGCGCGGCATACGGAATTCCCTTGAACGCCGCTACACCGTCACTCACGTGCCCCCGAACCTGGCCCTGCTTGGTCCTCACCACCAGATTGCCGGCCGCGATGCTCATGGCGTCTCCTCTCGGTTACGGTCCGCCCGTTGCGTAGATCGTCTGCCCGGTTACAAAGCTCGCATCGTCGCTGCAGAGGAAGCTGATGACACCGGCGATGTCCTCCGGCCGGCCGATCCGTCGTAACGGCGTCCGTTCGGCGGCGGCCTTCTTCAAATCCTCGTAGTCGATTCCCGTGCGTTCGGCGACCGCTTGCGTCATGCGGGTCTCGATAAACCCCGGTGCGACCGCGTTGACATTGATGTTGAAGGGTCCCAGCTCGATCGCCAGCGTCCTCGCCATTCCCTGGATGCCCGCCTTGGCTGCCGAATAATTCACCTGTCCGCGGTTGCCAAGCGCGGAATTGGACGACAGGAACACCATCTTGCCGCGGCGCGCCGAGAACATCACCCGCTGGGCCGCCTGGGCGCAGAGGAAGGTCCCCTTCAGGTGGGTGTCGACGACGAGGTCCCAGTCCGTGTCCGTCATCTTGTGGATCAGGTTGTCGCGGAGGATGCCGGCGCAGGTGACGAGGATGTCAAGGCCGCCGTACTCCTTCACGGCGCGGTCGACGACGGCGTCCACGGAGAGGCGATCCGTCACGTCGCAGGCGACAGCCAGCGCCTGTCGCCCCTGGCTCCGGATCTGCGCCGCGACCGCTTCCGCTGGTTCGAGATCGAGATCGGAGATCAGGACCTTCGCGGCGTCGGCGGCGAAGCGGGTGGCCGTGGCTGCGCCAATCCCTCGTCCGCCGCCGGTCACCAACGCCGTGCGACCTTCGAATCGTCCAGTCATGCGAGCTCAACCTCCGCTTCGCCGAACGTAACGCGTTCGGCTCTTTGATTCTCCGCCCACACCTCGAGCTGGAGTCGGCTCCCGGCGCTACCCGTGGTTCGCTCCTTCACCCGTCCGCGGCAGGTCAGGGTGTCACCAGGCCGCACCATCTCGTTAAAGCGCACCGAGAGCCGTCGTACCGATTCCGGCCCGGCCAGCCAGCACAGATACTCGCCCAGGAATGCCATGCTCAGCATGCCGTGAGCGATAACCCCCTCGAGCCCGACGGTGCGCGCCGTTTCGTCGTCCGTGTGGATCAGGTTGTAGTCGCCGGAGGCGCCGGCATACTTGACGAGCTGCAGCTTGGTGATCGGAGGCTTGCGAAGATCCGGCAGGACGCTCCCGCTATCGAGGTCCGGTCGCTCCGCGAGCTCGGGACCGATCATCGCAGGATGGCGGTGGTCGTTCCGCTGAAGACGGGGCTCCCCGACTCGTCCGTGCCTTCCATGGTCAAGATCAGAAAGGTCATCTCGCCCAGGCGACCTTTGCGCTGATAGACGTCGGCGACTCGGACTCGGCAGCTCACCCGGTCGCCCGCCCGGAGCGGCCGTTCATATCGGTACTCCTGGGCGCCGTGCAGCACGCGCGCCAGGTCGAAGGTCAGGCCGGGAATCGTCATCCGAAACGTGGTGGGGAAGGTGGGCGGCGCGACATCACCGCGAACGCAAGCCGGCGTCTGGTCCTGTACGGCGTCGGTGAATTTTCGGATGGCGCCTCGCTCCACCTCGAAGACAACGACCTCGGACTCGCGTCCGATGAGGTCGCGGGTCAGGGTTGGAGGGTGATCCATGACCGGTCCAGTGTCTTTACATCATGGCCGCCAGTTAGCGCGAGCGTCAGATCGATCTCGGCCATCAGGTTGCGGATCACGCGCTCCACGCCGGTTTGTCCCGCGACGGCGAGCCCGTAGACGTACGGCCGGCCCAACAAGACGGCGTTGGCGCCCAGGGCGAGCGCCTTGATGACATCGGTGCCGCGCCGGATGCCGCTATCCATCAGCACCACAGCGTTGTCCCCCAGTGCATCCCGCACCTCCACGAGCGCATCGAGCGCCGCGACCGCTCCATCGACTTGCCGGCCGCCGTGATTGGAAACGATGACGCCCTGAAATCCGGCATCGAGGACTCGCCGAGCGTCGTCGGCACGAAGGACGCCCTTGGCCAGCAGCGGCAGACGTGTCCGCTCCCGCAACCATGCGAGGTCGTCCCAGCGCAGGCCGAGATTGGAGAACATCGCGACCATGGCCGCGCGGCGCCCCGCGGATCCTCTTCTGGGGACACCGACAAGCGCGAGCGGAAGACCGGGTCGCTGGTGAACTGGCCGATCCCCTCGCCGAGGATGAACGGCAAGTACTGGTTCCGCAGATCCCGAACGCGCCAGCCCAATTGCAGCGTGTCCAGTGTCAGGACGATGGCCGCATAGCCGGCCGCCTCCGCTCGGTGCACCAGGCTGGCCACCACCTCGCGGTCGTTGACCCAGTAGAGCTGATACCAGCGCGGCGCGGCTCCCATCGTGGTGGCGATCGTCTCCATCGGACTCGAGGCTGCCGTGCTCACCACCCACGGAACACCTGCGGCCGCTACGGCCCGGGCGACCTCGAGGTCGCCGTTGGGACGGACCGCGGAGAGCACACCAACCGGCGCCAGAAAGAACGGCGTTGGCGAAGATGTGCCGAGCACGTCGACGTGGAGATCCCGCTGCTGATTACCGGCGAGCATCGCGGGACGCAAACGCCAGCGCGCGAAGGCCTGCCGGTTGGCCCGCATCGTCGACTCGCCGCCCGCGCCGCCGGCGATGTAGTCGAAGGGGCCGGGCTCGAGGACCGCTTTCGCGCGGGATTCCCACTCATCGGGGTCGAGGGGGAGATCATCCGCGCCGTCGACATAGATCTCGGCCTGCGTCGCCGGCCCAAACGGAAACGACACGTCCGGCATCGGTCAGTCGGAGACCGGCTTAGCCGGACCGCGCCGCGCGCGTTGGGGCTCGGCCCGGAGATCGATGGTGATGTTCGTCGCACGGCAGCTGGCCAGCAGCGTGCCCTCGTCGTCATGCAGCTCCGACGCGGCGAACGTCACCCGTCGCGTCTTGCGCACGACCCAGCCGGTCGCGCGGATTCGCCCGGGGCGCGTCGGCCTATAGAACTCGGTCCTCAGGTCGGCGGTGAGGTAGACCTCGTCCCGGTCCAGAAGGCTCCACGTCGCGCTGCCCATGGCGCTGTCCAGAATGGCCGTGACCATACCGCCGTGCACGATCCAGCCGTCGCCCGCCGCAAACGCGTGATCGAGGTTCGGCTCCCACTCGAGGACGGCGCGTCCCGGCTCGAGCTCCGCCCGCCGCCAGCCGAGCGCATTCCAGATACCCGGCTCCCCTGGAGCGGGCTGTTGCCACGAGTCCATATCCGCGAGCCGCTCGCCCGGGCGAAAGTCCGCCCTGGCGGACCTCATGACCCTGTCCGGGCCCGTTCTTGTTCGATCAGCACCCGGCGCAGGATCTTCCCCGACGGGCTCTTCGGAATCTGCGACACCACCTCGAGTTGCCGGATCTTCTTGTAGGGGGCAACCTGCTGGTTCACGAACGCCATCAGCTCGTCCGGGGTGACGGCGCCCTTGAGCACGACGAGCGCTTTCGGTACCTCGCCCGCATCCGGATCGCGGCAGGGGATCACGGCGGCGTCGGCCACTGCCGGGTGCGTCAGGAGAAGGCCCTCGAGCTCGGCGGGCGCGACCTGGAATCCCTTGTACTTGATCAGCTCCTTGAGCCGGTCGACGACATGCAGGTAGCCCTCCGCATCCACCGATCCGATGTCGCCGGTGTGCAGCCAGCCGTCCGGATCGAGCATGCCCGCGGTCGCGTCCGGGTTGTTGAGGTAGCCCGTCATCACCTGGGGTCCGCGGATCCACACTTCCCCTTGCTCTCCCGCTCCCAGCTCGGCGCCGCTTAAGGGATCCATCACTTTGCATTCCGTGTTTGGGATGAGGAGGCCGGCCGAGCCGCCGCGCCGCATGGCGGGGTCGACGGGCGTGGTCGACACCACCGGGCTCGTCTCGGTGAGCCCGTATCCCTGGGCAACGAAGCACTTCAGCCGGTCGCTGCAGGCCTGCTCCACGCTCGCGTCGAGCGGCGCGGCTCCCGAGTTGATCGAGAGCAACGCATGCAGGTCGTATCGAGCGACGAATGGGTGCTTCGCCAGCGCGAGGACGATGGGCGGGACGACGTTGGCGCGCGTGATCGCGTAGTCCTGCAGCAGCCGGAGGAAGAGTTCGAGATCGAAGCGCGGCATGGTGACGATGGTGACGCCCTGGTAGAGGCTGATATTGAGCAGCACGGTGAAGCCGTAGATGTGATAGAAGGGCAGGACGGCGATCGAGCGTTCCCCCTCCGTGGCCTGGACGACCGCGGAGGTTTGCACGATGTTCGCGACTAGGTTTCGGTGGGTGAGCATGACGCCCTTCGGTAGGCCCGTCGTCCCGCTCGAGTAGGGCAGCGCGACAAGGTCTTTCCGGGGATTGATCGCCACAGCCGGTGGGGCGTTGTTGCCTTCCATCAAGGCCGCGAAGGGAGTGGCCCCCGCCGCCTCGCCAAAGACGAAAACCTCCTCGACCTTAGCCTGGCGCGTTGCCTCGATTGCATGGTCGAGGAGTTCGGGGATCGTGACCAGGTACTTCGCCCCGGCGTCGTTGAGCTGGAGCGCAAGCTCTCGAGGCGTCGACAGTGGATTCGCCGTGGTGGCGATCCCGCCGAGCGTGGCGACGGCGTGCAGGGCCACCGCGTATTCGAGAACATTCGGGCTGTAGATCGCGAAGACGTCGCCTTTTCGGAACCCGCGTCGCGCCAGATTGGCGGCGGCCTGCCGGACCGACCTGGCCAGATCCGCGTAGCTGAGCGTGCGTCCGGTCGGCCCGTCGATCAGTGCCGGCTTGTCTCCGAGCGCCGCGGCCCTGGCAAGCACGAAGGCCGGCAGCGAGATATCCGGGATGTCGACGTCCGGGTACGGGCTGCGGAAGATCACGTGCGCATCCGGCTCGGCCCCCAGGCGCCGAGCGTCGCGTGTCCCTTTAGCAGGTTGCGCGCGATCGACCGGCGCTGGATCTCGTCCGTTCCTTCGTAGATCCGGTAGACGCGAACGTCGCGCATCACGCGCTCGATCGGCATCTCTTTCGTGTAGCCCATCCCGCCGTGGATCTGCATCACCCGGTCGACGACCCGCCAGATCATGCCGGCGCCCGCCAGCTTCGCGATCGACGCCTCGTGCCGAGCGTCCCCACCCTGGTCGGCCTTCCAGGCGGCGTTGAGCACGAGCCACTTCACCTGCTCGATCTCGACGGCGCTGTCGGCCAGCATCCACTGGATCGCCTGGTACTCGGCGATCGGGCGGCCAAAAGCGATGCGCTGGCGCGAGTAATCGAGTGCCATCTCGAGCAGCCGCTGGGCCTGGCCGACTGCGCGGGCCGGAATGATGATCCGTCCCTGGCCAATCCAGGTCATGGCGAGCTGGAAGCCCTTTCCGACTTCGCCGAGGACGTTTTCGTGCGGGACGCGGACCCCGTCGAAGCTGATCTCCGCCGGCCGCCATGCGCCCATCGTCTGGATCGGCTGGCTGCTCCATCCCATCGCCCGATCGACCAGGAAAGCCGTGACGCCACCCTGGTGACCCTTGCCCTTGTCCGTGACGGCAAAGACGATCGCGAAGTCCGCTTCGAGACCATTCGTGATGAAGACCTTCCGGCCGTTGAGGACCCAGTCCGAGCCGTCCCGGACGGCCGGCATCTGGATATTGGTCGCGTCCGAGCCGGTGTCGGGCTCGGTCAACGCAAAGCAACTGGTTCGATCGCCTTCGATGGTCGGGCACAAGTACCGCTGTTTTTGCTCGGCGTTGCTTGAGTAAAGAATGTTATCCGCGTGACCTCCGTAGGAGAAGGGGATCAGCGCTTTCCACGTCTCCATACTGATCAGTGAGGTCATCAGCAGGCCGAGGTTGGCGCCCCCGTATTCCTCGGGCGTCAGCAGGCCCCAGAGCCCAGCGGATTTTGCCCTCTGCTGCAGCCGGCGGATGTCGCCGGGTCCCGGGAAGGTCCGGCCGTCGAGCTCGGCGCGCTGCGTCTCCGCCTCCAGCGGCAACAGCTCTTTGGTCACGAACTCGCGGACTGTCCCCAGGATCAGGCGCTGTTCGTCGGTCAGCCCAAAGTCCATTGCCCTTTCCTCTTACAATCTCCCCGCTTTTTCACGCCGGAGCGGGGCCCCTTCTCCCCACCTTTCCACGCTGGGGTAGGGCCCCTACGCCTAACGATCGTTCGATCGACAATATGGACCAGCCAGTATGATGCTGTCAAGGGAAGGGTGCGGTGAGGAACGTCGACCGGGCAGCGCTGGGTGGCAATCTACGGATCGAGCAGGTCCTCGAATCGGCCACCAGGCTCTTCACGGAGAAGGGCTACGAGGCTGCCGGGGTACGGGATATCGCAGCGGACTTAGAGATCCGGCCGTCTTCTCTCTACCATCACTTCCCGGGAAAACAGCACATCCTCTTCGCGATCTGCATGCGGATGCAAACGGACTTCAACGCCGAGGTGATGCCCGAGTTGATCGCCAACCGGCCGCCCGACGAGGCGATCGCGTCCGCCGTTCGCCGGCACGTCCTCTTCGGGCACCGGCGCAAAGGCGAGGTTGTGGTCAATATCCGCGAGCGCCGCAGCCTGCCGGCGGAGCAGCTCGCCCAGGTCAACGGACTTAGGAGGGAGTACCGCGATACGATGGCCCGCGTGATCGAAGCCGGTTGCGAGCAGGGGATGTTTCGTGTGGGAGAGCCCAAGCTCGCCGCGATGGCGATCGTCGACATGATCAACGGCCTGCCCCACTGGTTCAAACCGCGCGACGAGGAGGATCTCGAGCGGGTGGCTGACCTTTATGCGCGCGCCGCGCTCGCCCTGCTGGCCGGCTGGGAGACCACCGGGTCGGGCTGAGCCGCGGCGTCTTGACTTCCCCCGGCCGGGGCGCATACAGTCTGATCGAACGTTCGTTAGGGAGAGTGGAAGGGTGGGAAAACTTTCGCGGCCGACCCTCGAGGTCGTCGACCTCACCGTCCGCTTCGGGGGAATCCTGGCGCTGGATCAGGTCTCCCTGCGCATCGACGCGGGTGAAGTCGTCGCGATCATCGGACCGAACGGCGCCGGCAAGACGACGCTGTTCAATGCGGTGTGCGGATTCGTGCGTCCGGATTCGGGCCGGATCGATTACCGTGGCGAGCCGCTGCTCGGTACGGCACCTCATCGCCTCGCGCGGCTGGGCATTGCCCGCACCCTCCAGAGCCTCGGGCTCTGGCCGGGGCTTTCGGTCCTGGAAAATGTCGTGGCCGGGTCCACCGTGCGTCCGGGCCTGCTCTCATCGCTGCTCGCCCTGCCGAGCTCGGATCGGATCGAGTCCGAGCTCGCCTCAAAGGCCCGCGAGATCCTCGACCGGCTCGGTATCGGCAAGCACGCGAGCGCCTACCCTGGAACGCTGCCCTATGGGGTGCAGAAACGGGTCATCATCGCTCGGGCGCTTATGGCGGAGCCTTCGCTGCTGCTGTTGGACGAGCCAGTCAGCGGACTTTCTGCTCAGGACATCGAGCAGCTCGCCGGGTTGATCAAGCAGCTTCGGACGCGGATGTGCGTCGCCGTTGTCGAGCACCACCTCGATTTCGTGATGGCGATTTCTGACCGCGTCATCGTGCTCAACGTGGGCCGCGTGATCGCGTCGGGGACACCGAAGGAGATCCGGGACGATCCCCAGGTGGCGACGGCGTACCTCGGCGAGGATGTCATCACGCCGGAGGCGTCTTCGGGTGCTTGAGGTCATCGACCTCACCGTCGCCTACGGTCCGGTCGTGGCGCTGCACGGTGTTTCCCTCACCGTGGCCGACGGGTCGATAACGACAGTCCTCGGCGCTAACGGGGCCGGCAAGACCACCCTGGTTCGGACGATCTCGGGTCTAACGCGACCGCGCGGCGGATCGGTCCGCCTCGATGGTCGCGACATCACCAACCTCGCTCCCGAAGACATCGCGCGCCTCGGGGTGGCCCACGTCCCGCAGGGTCAGGGCGTGCTCGCCGAGCTAACGGTCGACGAAAACCTCCGGCTCGGCGGCCTCTGGCGACGCGATCCCCGAGGCCAGCGCGAGGCACTGGGCGAAGCCTACGAGCTCTTCCCGCCGCTGGCCCAACGACGCCACCTCGCGGCATTCAGCCTCTCGGGAGGCGAACGGCAGATGCTGTCGGTCGGTCGCGCGCTCGTCGCGCGCGCAGGTGTGCTCCTCCTCGATGAACCGTCGCTAGGTCTGGCCCGCCTGGTGCTCGTTCAGATCATGGCTCGCATCAAGACGCTGGTCAAAGATCGCGGACTGACGGTGCTGCTGATCGAACAGAACGCCAAAAGCGCGCTGTCGGTTGCCGACGAAGGGATCGTGCTCCATCTCGGGAAGGTCGTGGCACGAGGCCGAGCCCACCAGCTCTTGAGCGAGGAGGGACTTCGACATGCCTATCTGGGTTTTTGAGTCATGACCCGATTCTTCGTCCTGACCCTGAACGGCCTGACCCAGGGCGCGATCTATGCCTCGATGGCGCTCGCCCTGGTGTTGATCTGGCGCGCCACCAAGATCATCAACTTCGCCCAGGGAGCGATGGCGATGTTCACCACCTACCTCGTGCTCTTCGCCATCGAGCACGGCGCGCCCTACTGGCTGGGCTTCATCGTCGCGCTTGCGACCGGGCTACTGATCGGCGCCGTTGTCGAGCGCGTGATCGTCCGTCCCGTCGAGTCGGCGCCTCCGCTCAACGTCGTCATCCTCACGCTCGGGCTGTTGCTCTTCCTCGAAGCCCTCGCGCCGATGGCCTTCGGGGGCCAGATCAAGTCGTTCCCTCCGGCCTTCTCGATCGTCGGGCTGCGTTTCGGAGCGTCGCAGATCGCGTTCTCGCCATTCGATCTCTTTACCCTGGGCAGCGTCGTGGCCGTCATGATCCTGCTGCTGGTGCTCTTTCAGAAAACCAACCTTGGGCTGCGAATGCGCGCCTCGGCCTTCAACCCTGAAGTCTCGCGTCTGCTCGGAGTCCGAGTCGGGCGCATGCTCACCCTGGGATGGGCGCTCGCCTCGCTGGTCGGGGCGCTCGCCGGCGTGCTGATCGCGCCCTCGGTGCTTCTCTATCCCACGTTCATGGACGACGTGCTCGTCTTTGGGTTCACCGCCGCCGTCCTCGGGGGACTCGACAGCGCAGTGGGGGCGGTCATCGGCGGGCTGGTGATGGGATTTGCCCTCAGCTACGTCGGCGGCTACTTTGGCTCCGACCTCGACACCGTCGGCGCGCTGGTCATCCTGATCGCGGTGCTGATGGTGAGACCGCGCGGCATCTTCGCCGTGCAGCGGTTCCGCGAGGTCTGAGATGCGGGCTGTCTCTTCGCGCTTCGAGCGCCTGGCCTCACCAACGTTGGGCCGCAACCTGCTGCTGGCGCTGGGTGCCGCGGTGGTGCTGCTTGCGCTCAGCTCGCAGATCGGGGCGTACGACGACTACAACCTGACGGCGGTCGCGATCTTCGCGATCGCTGCGGCCGGGCTCACCGTGCTGACCGGGCTGAACGGGCAGCTGTCGCTGGGCCACGGCGCGTTGATGGCCATCGGCGCGTACACCGCCTCGATCGCGCTCAAGCACAACCACCAGTTGCCGGTGATCGTGGTGCTCGTGATCGCGGTCCTGAGCACCGGGATCATCGGCATCCTTTTCGGCTTTGCCGCGGCTCGCCTTCGCGGTCCCTACCTCGCGGGTGCGACGCTCACCCTCGCGGTCGCCCTCCCCCAGGTGGCGTTCCGCTACAAGAGCATCTTCGGCGGCGAGTCGGGTCTGACCGTCACGCCACCGCCGCCTCCCGACTTTCTGGGAGCCGACTTTCCGCCCGAGCGTTGGCTCGCGTGGATCGCGCTCGCCGCCGCCATCCTGACGATGCTGCTGCTGGCCAACTTGCTGCGCAGCGCTCCCGGGCGCGCCTTCAAGGCCGTGCGCGACAACGAAGCGGCGGCGGCCCTCGCCGGCATCGACGTCGCTCGCACGCAGGTGCTGGCGTTTGTCATCAGCGCCGCCTGCGCGGGGCTGGCGGGTGCGCTCCTCGCCTACTGGACCGGGATCACCGCGCCCGCCGGATTCACGCTCGCCCTTTCCCTGCAACTGCTGACGGCGATCGTCATCGGCGGGTTGGGCAGCCTGGCCGGCGCCGTGTGGGGCTCGATCGTGCTGGTCTTCGTCCCGCTGCAGACCAGCGGGATGGCGAGCCGGTTGCACCTTCCGAGTTCCATCTCCGACAACCTGCCGCTCGCGATTTACGGCGGCATCCTCGTGATCGCCATGCTCGTGGCTCCGCACGGCATCCAGGGCGCGCTTCGGAGAATCTTCACATTCGGCCGGGCTCGCTGGGGACGTACCCCGGGAGGTGGGCAAGAGGGGGTGGTGGATTGGGACGATCCCGCATCAGATACCTAGTCGAAGGACCTACAAACCCGCATAAAAGGAAGGAGGTTCGGTTGAAAAGTATGATGGGCGGCAGCGCCTTACGGATTAGAGCGATCGCGATCCTGTCTCTTACGGGGTTGCTCGCGGCGTGCGGCACGAGCGCCGATAATACCTCCGGCACCAACACGGCGTCTGCGCCTGGCATCACCGCGACGACGATCACCATTGGGAGCACCCAACCCCTCACCGGACGCGCGGCGCCTGGCTATTCGGAAATCTCTCCAGCCTCGAACGCCTACTTTAATTACGTGAACGACCATGGCGGAATCTTCGGGCGCAAGATCACCTACTACTACTACGACGATGGCTACAACCCGACCAACACGGCCAGCCTAACCCGCAAGCTGATACTTGAAGACAAGGTCTTCGCCCTCTTCAGCGCGTTGGGAACGCCGACCCATCTCGCGGTCGTCGACTACATCAACACCCAGAAAGTGCCTGACCTGTTCGTTTCCAGCGGCTGCAACTGCTGGAACGATGTCTCCAATCACCCCTACACGTTCGGCTTCCAGCCGGACTACACCATCGAGGGCAAGATCCTCGGCCAGTACATCAACCAGAATCTCAGCGGCAAAAAGGTCGGGTATTTCTTTCAGAACGACGAGTTCGGCCTCGACGGCGTCAAAGGCCTCGATGCCTCGCTCGGCGCGTCGTCCGTTCCGGATGCCGCACGGCAAAACTACGTCCCGACCAACACGAGTATCGGGCCGCAGATCGCCGCCCTGCAAGCCTCCGGCGCGCAGGTCGTCGCCGGCTTTTCGATTCCGGCGTTCACCGCGCTGGCTCTGCTGCAGGCGGCCAAGATCGGCTACCACCCGGTCTGGGTCGTGAGCAACGTCGGCACCGACGTCCCCACCCTCACCGGCCTGCTGAAGCGCTTCTCAGGAAGCGCGGCGGGAGGACAGTTGATCGCCGGCATGGTGACCGACAACTACCTGCCTTACAGCTCCGACACGTCGAATCCCTGGACCAGCTTGTTTAAGCGGATCCACGATCAATACATTTCGACCTTGCCGTTCGACGGCAACGTGATCTATGGCATGGCGCAGGCCTACACCTTCGTGCAGGTCCTCAAGGCGGCGGGCCGCAATCCAACCCGAGCCAGCTTCGTCAAGTCGCTCGAGACGACCAGGCTGAGCGGCGGGCCGGGGTTCGTGCCGTTCGGCTACTCGCCCAGCAACCACCTCGGCTACCTGGGGGTGCAGGTCGCCACGATCGCGGCGGACGGGACCGTCACGACGACGGGTCCGGTTTACCAATCCTCCGACTCGGGCCCGATCGTCCAGTTCAACGGATCGCCCTCGACTCCTCCGACGAGCGGTATTCCGTAGGCGCGCGCGAAAGGGCTGCCGGCGTAATCCGGCGGCCCTTACCGCTCCTGCAGGATTTTCTCGCGTAAGCGACGCATGCCCCGCAGCCACCGGTCATAGTCGGCGGCCTTGCGCCGGAAGAACTCCTCGACTTCCGGATGGGGCAGGATAAGAAACCGCTCGTCGCGGATCGCCTCGACGACACTCTGCGCAACCTGCGCGGGTTCCAGCGCGCCCGCGGTCAGAAAGTTGCGCTCGCCCTCCTGCGTTAGCATGGCGGTCCGCACGCCCTGCGGGCAGAGGGCGGAGACGCGGATGCCCTCGTCGTAGTAAGCGATCGACATCCATTCGAAGAAGGAGAGTCCGGCGGCCTTCGTCACGGCGTAGGGCGCCGCCAGGACGTGATTGAGCAGCGCCGCCGCCGAGATGGTGCCGACGATGTAGCCTTCGCCTCGCTCGCGCATTCCCGGCAGGAGGGCGCGCGCTGCGTACACGTGCGCCATGACGTGCACGTCCCAGCTCTGACGCCACTCCTTGTCCGAAGCCTCGGGCCCACCGCCAAAGGCGATGCCGGCGTTGGAGCAGTAGATGTCGACTCGACCAAATTCCTTCACTGTCCTGAAGACCAGATCCGCAACCTCCGACTCGACGGTGACGTCGGCGGGCACGGCCGTGCCGCCGATCTCCGCCGCGACCGTCTCCGCTGACTTCGGGTCGATGTCGGACACCACCACCCGCTTGGCGCCATCGGCCGCGAAGCGCCGGCAAAGGGCGCTGCCAATGCCTCCCCCGCCTCCGGTCACGATCACGACCCGATCGCGGATGTCCATGGCTAGGCGAGCAGCCCGATGCCCTGGTCGATCAATCCCAGGATGGTGTCCGTTCGTAGTTCGTAGCTCGGGTCGGGGCGCTTGCCGCGGCGGTGCAGCATCAGGTTGTAGCCGAAGATCGCCGCGTACTTGTAGTGGGTCAGTGCCAGGAACCAGCGATAGTCGGCCGGGTCCGCGCCGTACATGTCACGAACGGCATCGGCCGAGACATGCGAGAGGCTGATGCAACACAGGTCGAGGAGCGGCTGGCCGAGCTGCGCAATCTCCCAGTCGACGACGGCTACGACCCGTCCGCCGTTGAAGAGCATGTTGCTCAGGTGGTAATCGCCGTGGACCAGAACCGGCGGCTTTGGCTCTGGCTGCCGTTCGAGCAGCAGCTGGGCGAGTCGAGGTGCCTGTCCGGTAAGTTCCGAGGGGGCCCGCTCCATCAGCCACTGCCATCGCGCGACCTCGCCCTTGAGCGGCATAGGTTCTTCCCCGCCGATGCCGGTCTTTTCACACGGCACCGCCTGGAACCGGCGCAGCACCTCCACGGCCGAGGAGGCAAGCTGGAGCGGATTGCTCGCGGCCTCGATCGCCTGATCGACCCGATCCCCGTGGACGGCCTCCATCAGGACGAAGGGCCTTCCGTCGACGACCGCGTCCCCGGACGTTGCGATCACGGCGGGTACCGGCAAACCCTGTTCGTGCAGCGCCGCCATGATCCTGGCCTGACGCGGAATATCGGCCGGACCGGCGATGCGCGCGCCCGGCGGAGGAAGTCGCAGGACCCCCCGACGCCCATCGAGCTCGACCCAGTAGGTGAAGCCCGAGTGTCCCTCGGGGATGGGGCGAACCGCGCGCACCGGCTCCTTGATCTGTGTGGCGAGGTCGTTCCGAATTCGCTCCTCCGCGTCAGTCATGACATCGAGACCAGGTGGGCGGTGTCGCAAAGCGAACCCGCCATGCGGCGGTCACCCTTGACGCGCACCACGCTGATGCTCGTGAAATCGGGGAAGAGCCGCAGCGTGCCAGGAGTGAGCAGGAGGATGTGGCAGAGATAGGTCAGGATCGCGATCCCGTGCGACACCATGACAATGCGCCCCCCGTTATGGGCGGCCACGGCCGCGTCGACGGCCTCCTGCATGCGCTTGGTCACGGCAGCAGGGCTTTCCTGGAGTTCCATCTTCCCGTCGGCGTAGCTGGCGCGGGCCTCGGTCAGCCTGGGATCGGTAGCGACCCGCTCGCTGAGCGATGCTGCGGTCTGCAGCGCGCGACGAAGTGGACTGGAATAGACGGCGTCGATCTCGATTGATTTCAGCCGTTGCGCCAACCGATCAGCTTGCTTGCGGACCAGCGGGCTGAGCGGCGGATCCGGAACGTACTCGATCCCGTCGTAGACGTCCGCGTGCCGAACCAGCCAGATCTCGGTGACGCCCTCGACGCCAATCAAGTACGCGTGCTGGAGCGACCGCATCGCGCTGACGATGTCGTCAGTACTTGCCAAGCTCGAGCCGGCCGAGCTGGTTGAGGTGAACCTCGTCCGGCCCGTCGGCGATCCGGACGGTGCGCGCGTAGGCATACGCGTGCGCCAGCGGAAAATCATCGGAAACGCCCGCCGCGCCATGCGCCTGGATCGCCCAGTCGAGAACCGTGCAGAGCATGTTCGGGGCGGCCACTTTGATCATGGCGATCTCGGCTCGCGCCGCCTTGTTGCCGGCGGTGTCCATCTTGTGCGCCGCATTCAGGGTAAGCAGGCGGGCCTCGTCGATAAGGATGCGCGACTGCGCAATTCGCTCCAGCCACACGGACTGCTGCGCGAGAGGCTTGCCAAACGCCACCCGGCTCGTGACCCGCTTGCACATGAGTTCGAGGGCCACTTCCGCCAGCCCGATCAGTCGCATGCAGTGGTGAATTCGGCCGGGGCCGAGGCGAGCCTGGGCGATCTCGAAGCCGCGTCCTTCGCCAAGCAGGACGTTGGAGGCCGGCACCCGGACGTTGACGAAGTCGACCTCACCGTGCCCGTGGGGCGCGTCATCGAAACCAAAGACGGGTAAGGACCGCACGATCTCGACACCCGGCGTATCGCGGGGCACCAGGACCATCGATTGCTGCCGATAACGATCCGGATTCTCCGGGTCCGTCTTCCCCATGAAGATGAAGAGCTGACAGCGCGGGTCCATTGCCCCCGATGTCCACCACTTCCGGCCATTGATCACGAGGTCGTCGCCCTCGCGAACGATGCGACTCTTGATGTTGGTCGCGTCGGAAGAGGCGACATCAGGCTCCGTCATCGCGAAACCGGAGCGAATCTCTCCATTGAGAAGGGGGCGCAGCCATCGATCTTTCTGTTCCGAAGTGCCAAAGCGGTCGAGGATCTCCATGTTTCCCGTGTCAGGTGCCGAGCAGTTGAATACCTCGGGGGCCCATGGGACGCGGCCCATGATTTCGCAGAGCGGGGCGTACTCCAGGTTGGTGAGGCCGGCGCCAAGGTCCGACTCGGGAAGGAAAAGGTTCCACAGCCCCGCCGACCGGGCCTTGCGTTTCAGTTCGTCGACGACCGGAGGCGGGCTCCAGTGATCGCCGGTCATCGCTTGGTCGCGATACGTTTGCTCGTTTGGATAGATGAATTCGGCCATGAAATCCTCGAGTTTTTTCTGTAGCCCTTTCACCTTCGGCGAGTGGTCGAAGTCCATCCCAACGGATAGTATCTGGCAATGCCAGATTTCGACCTAACCGATCGCGTGGCGATCGTGACAGGCGGAAGCCGCGGCATTGGCGAGGCGACCGCCCAGGCTCTTGCGGACCAGGGTGCCAGGGTCGTCATTTCGAGCAGGAAGCTCGAGGGCCTCCAGGCGGCCGCGGATCGGATCAATGCGCGCCACGCCGGAGCCGTCACGCCGATCGTCGCTCACGTGGGTCGTGCCGAGGATTCGCAGGGGCTCGTCAGCAAGGTGATGGAGCGCTTCGGGCGCATCGACATCCTGGTGAACAACGCCGGGACCAATCCGCACTTTGGCCCAATACTCGACGTCGAGCTCAGCGCCTGGGATAAGACCTTCGAGGTCAACCTGCGGGGACCATTGGTACTCACCAAATTGGTCGTCGAAGCCTGGATGCGGGCGCACGGAGGCGCCATCGTCAACGTGGCCAGCATCGCGGGACTGCGGCCCGAGTTTGGGCTTGGCCCCTACGGGGTCACCAAGGCTGCCCTCATCATGTTGACCCGGCAGCTCGCCACCGAGCTTGGGCCTTTGGGCATCCGAGTCAACGCCGTAGCCCCGAGCATCGTGAAGACCGAATTCGCTGCCGCCCTCTGGGGAAACGAGGAGATCGCTCGGCGTGCTCTCGAGCGCAATCCGCTCGGCCGTTTCGCGACCGCTGACGAAGTTGCGTCGACCATCGCCTTCCTCGTTTCGGACGCGGCGTCCTACATCAACGGCGAACTGCTTCCGATCGATGGCGGCGAATGACTCCGCCGTGATTCGCGCCGCCGTCCTGACGTCGGTTGGCTCGCCGCTGGCGATCGAAGAGATACAGCTTCCCCCGCCGGCGGAGGGCGAGGTTCATGTCCGCCTGGCGGCCGCCGGTGTGTGCCACTCCGACCTCTCGCTCGCCAACGGCACGCTCGACCAGCCGGTTCCCGCTGTCCTCGGCCACGAAGGTGCAGGCACCGTCATTGCCGTTGGGCCGGGGGTCACCAATGTGCGTCCCGGCGACCACGTGTTGTTGAACTGGTCCCCGTCATGCGGACGCTGCTGGTTCTGTATGCACGGTGAACCCTATCTCTGTGACCAGACGGCCAAAGCCTGGCAGCGCAGGTACGCACGCCTGGCGGACGGGACCCTCCTCTACGCGGGGCTGGGGACCGCGACCTTTGGTGAAGAGACCGTTGTGCCCAGCTCGGCGGTGCTCCGCCTGCCGCCCACCGTCAACCTGGAAGGGGCAGCCCTCCTCGGCTGTGCCATGCTCACCGGGATCGGTGCCGTCATCAACTCGGCTGACGTGCAAGCCGGCGAGTCGGTCGTGGTCTTCGGTACCGGAGGGGTTGGCCTGTCGGTGCTGCAGGGGGCGCGCCTCGCCGGCGCGGAGGTGGTGATCGGTGTGGACATTGCCCGGGAGAAAGAAGGGCTGGCCCGGACAAACGGCGCGACGGACTTCATCCTCGCCGACGAGCAGGTTGCGCGACGCATTCGCGAACGCACCGGCAGCAGGGGTGCGGACCACGCGTTCGAGTGTGTCGGCAGTGCGACCACGATTCGCCAGGCGTGGTCATCCACACGCCGCGGAGGCCGGACCACCGTGGTCGGCATCGGCGCAAAAGATGAGACGGTGGAATTTCACCCGCAGGAGATCTTTTATTTCGCCCGCGTCCTCTGCGGTTGTGTCTTCGGTTCAACCGACATCGGCCGTGATCTGCCGCGCCTCCTCGAGCACGTGCAGGCCGGTCGGATCCGGCCGGACGACTTAGTTACCAATCGCATCACGCTGGATGAGGCACCACAGGCGCTTGCCCAGATGAGCGCCCGTAAGGGCGCTCGTTCCCTGATCATCTACTGAGGCTCACCATGACTATCAATCACCAGGTTCGGCTTGCGTCACGCCCGGTCGGGTTGCCCACGCGTGCCGACTGGTCCTTCACCGAGGAGCCGCTTGCCGAACCAGGCGAGGGCACCTTCCTCGTCAAGATCCTCTATATCTCCCTCGACCCCGCCATGCGCGGCTGGCTGAACGAGAGCCGGTCGTACATAGCGCCGGTCGCCATCGGCGACGTGATGCGAGCGCTCGCGCTCGGCCGCGTCATCTCATCGAACCATTCCGGGTTCGTCGCCGGCGACTACGTCTCGGGCGCGTTCGGCGTGCAGGAATACGCGCTGTCCGACGGCAAGCACGTCTTAAAGGTCGATCCTGCCCTCGCCCCCCTCCCGGTGCACCTGAGTGCCTTGGGAATGACCGGGCGCACCGCCTACTTCGGCCTGCTCGAGGTCGGCCAGCTAAAGCCTGGCGAGACGGTCGTGGTCTCGGCCGCGGCGGGCGCGGTCGGTTCGGTGGTGGGGCAGATCGCCAAGATCAAGGGCTGCCGTGCCGTGGGCATTGCCGGTGGGCCGGAGAAGTGCCGCTACATCGTCGACGAACTGGGCTTCGACGTCGCGATCGACTACAAAACGCAGGATGTCAGAGCCTCCCTCAAGGATCACTGCCCCAATGGCATCGATGTCTATTTCGACAACGTGGGCGGCCACATCCTCGAAGCGGCCCTGGCCCGCCTGGCGCGGGGTGCGCGAATCGTGATCTGTGGTGCCATCTCCCAGTACAACGTGACCGGACCGCCGAAGGGGCCATCGAACTACATGGCGCTCCTGGTCCACCGCGCAACGATGAGGGGATTCCTGGCGGGCGACTACGCGGCCCGTGACGACGAAGCAACCCATGCGCTGGCAGCCTGGCGCGCCGATGGCACCCTCAGGTCGCGCGAGCACATTGTCGAGGGGCTCGAGACCTTCCCCGACACGCTGATCAGGCTGTTCAACGGCGACCACCTGGGCAAGCTCATCATCAAGGTCGCCGACGAGTGACGAAGGTCGAGGTCCAGGCTGATCGCCTGGTGCCCACGTCCAGGGCCTGGACCACGTGCTGGATTGTGCGACACGATCGGTCCGCGTGCGCGTCGATGTAGGTCAGGCGGCGCGCTCGAGGTGGACCGCGACGTGGTTCATGCTGTCGACAAGCCATCCAGCCGCCGCGACTCTGGGGCGAATCATGCTCCAGTCCTCGACCCATTCGAGGATGCGGCGGCCACGGACGACCTTGCCCGTCCCCGGTGGACACGCCAAGCGCACCCGCACGTTGATCCGGTAGAGGCCCGGCTCGCTGCGAACGGCGATGATCGATTCGGCTTTCAGCGTTACGGACCGGGCGAATTGGCGCCAGCCGTCAACCGCCGGCCGAGCCAGCTGTTCCGCCTGGCGGCTCCAGCAGCTATCGGTCATCAGGATTCGACACTCCTGGAGGTTGCGACTGGCCCAGCCAGCAACCACGCGCTCGCCGCTGCGCTGGACCTCGGCGAGAAAGGATGTGGCCGAGAAGGACGGGTCGACGGCCCGCATGGCATCGGGGCCTGCATCGACCGGGAAGGCGATCGTCAACTCTGCGTTGGCGGATGGGCGTGGACCGCCATGTCGAAGTCCGTCGACGAGCACCTCGAGGCCCATGTTCAGCACCGATGGGATGTCGCCCATGAAGCGCCAGAGCACGAATCCGATGCCGAGGGAAACCAGCGCGAGAGGGATGGCCAGAGGGCGCATCGCCGCGAAGGTGAGCCCGTTGGGCATGCTCGGCAGCAGCCCGGTCGAGTCGCCCAGGACCATGTCCCTATGACGGGTGGCAGCAACCTTTCCGGCAGCTCGGGCGGGAGAGGGAGGGGAGGAACGTCCTCCCCTGCAATGCCCACCTTAGGCGGCGATCCCCTCCGATTCCGAGGTGTGTGACACCCGCGGGCCGCGGATGCTGGCGAGGGCGACCAGGAAACCCGCGAAGGCGATGAAGGAGGCGATCTCGAACGCCGTCGCAAACCCGGTCGTCACCGCAATGCTGACGGCGGCTCGCGTCAGCGGGCCGTTCGCCAACTGGTTCGTGGTGACCGTGGCAGCCACCGTGCCGAGTACGGCGATGCCCAGCGAGCCGCCAAGCTGCCGGCCGACGTTCAGCAGCGCCGACGCCAGTCCAGATTCTCCGGGCGTGACACCCGAGATCGCGGTGACGCTGGTTGACACGAAGACTCCTCCGAGACCGACGGCCAGAAGCACGAGCGGCCCGAGCACGTGCGACGCATAGCCGGCGTGCACCGTGACGCCTGACAGCCAAAACAGCCCGACGGCGACGAGCAGCGCGCCCAGCGTCATTGGCGCGCGAGAGCCGATCCGGCCGATGAGGCGCGAAGTGACGCCGGCGCCGAGTCCGACGCCTAATGCGGTGGGAAGAAACGCGAAGCCGGCCTGCAGCGGACTGAAGCCAAGCACGTTTTGCAGGAACAGCGTCAGCAGGAACAACATCCCGGACAGGACCGCCCCGATTGCGAGCGAGAGGACGTAAGCGGCCGACCGATTCCGATTGGCGAAGATCCGAAGCGGCATCAACGGCTGGCGGCTGAGTGCCTCGATCGCGACAAAGACGACGAGCAACCCGATCGCGATCGCGAGGGTCGCGACCGTGACGGAGTCACGCCAACCATGCGTTGCCGCCCGGGACAGGCTGTACACGAGCAGCGTTGCGCCGCCGGTCACCGCGACCGCGCCGGGCAGGTCGAGCCGCCCGGGCTGCCCCTTGGTGGCCAGCAAGACACGGGGTGCCACGAGCGCCAGCACGATTCCGACTGGCACGTTGACGAAGAGGATCCATCGCCACGAGAAGTAGTTGGTGATGACGCCGCCGAGCAGCAGCCCGATCGCGCCCCCACCCGCGGATACTGCCGAGTAGACGCCGAGGGCGCCGTTGCGCGCCTTCCCCTCGGCAAAGGTGTCGGCGAGCAAGGAGAGGGCGGTCGGGGCGACGATCGCGCCGCCGATTCCCTGCGCCACCCGTGCGATGATGAGCAACGTCGAGCTGGTGGCAAGTCCTCCGGCCAGCGAGCCAATGGTGAAGAGAAGGGTGCCGGCGATGAACATGCGGCGCCGTCCAAACAGGTCGCCGGCGCGACCGCCAAGCAGGAGCAGGCCGCCGAAGGCGATGGCATACGCGTTGACCACCCACTCCAGGTTGGTGGCGGTGAAGTCCAGCGATCGTTGGATCGACGGCAGCGCGACGTTGACGATGGCGACATCGAGCACCACCATCAGCTGCGCCACCGCGATGACGGCGAGAGCGAGGCCGAGGTTGCGGGGACGCGGTGACGTCCCGCGCGCAGCGGAACGAGCGACGGAAAGATCAGTGGCCATTTTGTTCCTCCTTATGCGATCCGAAGCCGCAGGTATTCGTTGATCCCGATGAGACGGAATTGCAGCCGCTCGTACCGCGGAAACGCCGGGGCGGCGGTTGCGTAATCGATGACCTCTGGCTCGACGAGGGTGTAGTCCTTCCCCAGATAGGTGACCACGCATCCGCCGGCGGCCAGCACATTCAGGTACCAGGCGGCGTTTTCGCCGAACGTCCGCGGCATGACGAAGCGGTCCCCCAGCCGGCGCATCCCAAGCGGCGTGGCATACGCCCTGCCGGAGTTCCGGCCACGATGATGGAGGATCCCGGCGATGGGCATCCAGCGCCGTCCCGCGATCTGCAGGGTGACGGGATTGACGAAGCGGGCAACGGACCGAACCACGCGCCGTGTGCGCGGTCCGAGACGGATCGTATGGATTGTCGGGTGTGTCGTGGTCATTTGTGAGCCTCCATAAACTGAATGAGTCATTGACTTGCGCCTCTAGGACGGCGGACCGGGCGAGAACGTGACATCGGCCGTCGATGTCACATTCCGGACCCCTACCCCGTCCTTGTCTTGATGCGAAGCGCATGCTGTAGTCGAGGCGACGGCAGATGATCGAGAACGACGCCTGGGTCACGCAGGCCTGGTCGGATCACCACGGCTTTTTGCTGGACGTGGCCTATCGACTGCTGGGCAGCTACAGCGAGGCGGAGGACACCGTCCAGGAGGCGTTCACGAGGCTCCTCCGCACCGACGTTGATCCGATCGAAGACGTGCGGGCCTGGCTGGTCGTCGTGGTCAGCCGGCTCTGCCTCGACCAGCTGCGATCGGCCAGGGTCCGACGCGAGGCCTACGTGGGGCCATGGTTCCCCGAACCGCTCATCCATTCTGACGAGATGTCAGACCCGGCCGACATCGTGACCATGGACGAGAGCGTGCGCATGGCGCTCCTCATCGTTCTGGAGCGCATGTCCCCGGCCGAGCGCGTCGTCTTTGTCCTCCACGACGTGTTCGACTTTCCCTTCGAGAAGATCGCGCCCATGGTCAAGAGGTCACCGGCCGCGTGCCGGCAGCTCGCCAGTCGCGCACGCCGCCGCATCAACGAAGAGGCGGCCTCTCCTCGGTTCGCGATCGATCCGCAGGAGCAGCGGCGGGTCGTCGATGCATTCATCGCCGCCTGTGCAGGCGGGGAGCTCAAGGCCCTTCTTCCGCTCCTGGATCCTTCAGTCGTCGGATGGGCTGACGTCGGTGGGACGCTGGCCGTGGTCAACCAGCCGAACGTCGGCCGCGAAACGGTCGCCCAGCAAGTCATGAGGTTCTTCGGCGACCCGGGGACGACCCTGACCGCCCGAGAGATCAACGGTGAGCCCGGCATCGTGGCCTTGCGCAACGGGGTCGTCGCCGCCGTGCTGGCTCTCACCGTGAGGGAGCACCTGATCACACGGATCTACGCCGTCGTAGATCCAGGGAAGCTGGCTCACGTCAGGCGCGTGCTCGAGAAGCAGCGCTGACTCTTTTTGTCATCGAGATGGCGCGCACGCGGCTGCGCGCTCGAGCAGCAGCTTGCGCTCGCGGGCGTTTCGCGTGAGCGATGCCGCGCGCTCAAATTCGATACGTGCCTCTTCGAGCAGACCGAGCTTGGCGAGGAGGTCGCCGCGTACGCTCGGCAGGTACTGATAGTTCGCGAGCGAGGTCTCCGAGGTGAGGGCGTCGACGAGCTCGAGGCCCGCCGCCGGGCCGAATGCCATGCCGTGGGCGACGGCGCGATTCAGCTCCACGACTGCTGATGGTGCGAGGTGGGCGAGGGCGTCGTAGAGGGCCGCGATCCCCACCCAGTCCGTTTCCGCCGCGGTCCGCGCGCGGGCGTGACAGGCGGCGATCGCGGCCTGCAGCGCGTACGGACCGAGCCCACCGCCGAGTTGCTCGGCACGCTCCAGGGCGGCCAGTCCACGGCGGATCAGGAGTTGATCCCAATGCCCGCGATCCTGGTCGAGTAAGAGAACCGGGTCTCCCGACCGGCCTACCCTGGCGCGCGAGCGGGAGGCCTGGATCTCCATCAGCGCGACGAGGCCGTGGACCTCCGGCTCCCCGGCGGTCAGTTCGGCCAGGATCCGGCCGAGGCGTAGCGCGTCCTCGCAGAGGGCGGGTCGCAACCAGTCGTCACCGGCCGTCGCGGCGTACCCCTCGTTGAAGATGAGGTAGATCACCTCCAGGACCGAGGCGAGGCGAGCGGCAAGCTCGGCACCGGCCGGGACTTCGAATGGGACGCGGGCATCGTTCAGCGCCCGTTTGGCCCTGACGATCCGTTGGGCCACGGCTGGTTCCGAAATGAGAAACGCTCGCGCGATCTCTTCCGTCGTCAGGCCGCCGAGCAGGCGGAGCGTGAGGGCGACGCGCGCCTCGGTCGAGAGAACGGGATGACAGGCGGTGAAGATGAGGCGGAGGAGGTCGTCCCCAACGTCATCCTCGGTGGCGGCTTCGAATTCACGCTCGGAAATCTCACGCTGAGCCCCCAGCAGCTCGTGGCCCATTTCCTCGTATTTCAGCTCGAGGCGTTTCCTTCGGCGAAGCAGATCGATGGCGCGATGCTTTGCGGTCCCCATGAGCCAGGCACCCGGCTTGGCGGGGACGCCCCACACGGGCCACTGTTCGAGCGCGGCAACCAGCGCGTCCTGCGCCAGCTCCTCCGCGAGCCCGACGTCGCGAACGATCCGCGCGAGACCGGCGATAAGCCGGGCGGACTCGATCCTCCAGACCGCCTCGATGGCACGCTGGGTATCTAGGACCTGGTTGCCGTCTGCGAACGCAGGCGCTCCTCCTGTTTCCTGAGCTCCGGGGTGAGCGCGGGCCCGAAGTCATCGGCCTCGAAGACCTGGCGAATCTCGACCTCTCCTTCGTCGCCGGTGGGATTGGGGATGCGCTTGACCCATTCGATCGCCTCGTCTATCGACTTCACCTGCCACAGCCAGAAGCCCGCGATCAGCTCTTTGGTCTCGGCGAACGGCCCGTCGACGACGGTCCGCTTCCCTCCGGCGAATTTGACGCGCGCGCCTTTCGAGCTCGGCTGGAGCCCCTCGCCGGCGAGCAGCACGCCAGCTCTCACCAGCTCTTCATTGAACCGGCCCATTTCGGTCAGGAGCTGCTCGCCCGGGAGGGTGCCTGCCTCCGACTCCTTGCTGGCTTTGATCAGGATCATGAATCGCATCGTCGTGTCCTCCATTGAATCGTTGTTGTCGGCTCTATGAAGACATCGAACGCGAGGCGGCGAAATCGACAGACATCGTGTCGATGCCACCCCTGTTGACCATCGCCCCGCCTGATAGTCTATGCGGGTTTCCGGCAGCCACCAGGGAAGGGAGAGGCCGTGATTCCAGGGCGCGGGCGACTTCGGACGTTGGGCCTCGCGATCGGCCTGTTGCTGGCCATTCTGCCGGCCGGGCTTGTGCCAATCGGTGGGTGGGCGTCCCACGCAGCGTCGGACGGACCCGGAAGTCTGTCGCACTTCGACCTGGCGCGGAAGGACTGCCTGGGCACCGCTCGGAACACCACCTCGAAGGTCTGGTTCACAGTCGCGAACGGCGTTCTGAGCGACGTCTACTTCCCGACCGCCGACAACACGAATGTCGAAACCCTCCAGCTCGTCGTAACGGATGGGCACACCTTCACCGACCTGCAAACGCGCGACATGACCTACACGGTGAAGGCGCCGGATGCGCGATCGCTCGAATGCCGGGTGACCAGCACCGCGAAGAGCGGACGCTACCGGATTACGACCGACTACCTCACCGATCCCGGGCGGAACAGCCTGGTGCTGCGCATCCAGTTCGAGCCCGAGGTAGGCGGCAACGCCGATTACCACGTCTATCTCCGCTACGACCCGAGCATCAACGGGAACGGCGGCGGCGGATTGGGTAATGGCGGGGGTGACTCGGGCGTCGTCGACACCTCGACCGGGCACGCGGTGCCAGTCGCCTTCGACACCAGGACCACGAGCCAGGCCAGCAACCGCACCTACGCGGTGCCGGTGTTCAGCGCGCTCGATGCCTCGCGCCCGTTCCACCAGGTCAGTAATGGGTTTGCGGGCGCCGCCAGTGACGGGCTCGTACAACTTGATTCGACCCATGCTTTGGGGGCGACCTACGATGCGGCAAGCAATGGCAACCTGGTCCAGACCACGCAGCTGGACCTTGCCGACGAAGGCGACGTCACCGTCGCCCTCGGCTTCGGCGCGACCCAGGCGGAGGCCGTTTCCGCTGCCGCCGGATCACTGGGCGCCGGGTTCCCCTCGCTACGGAAGTCATTCGATGCCGGCTGGCACGCCTACGACGCATCGTTGATCAGGCCACCGGCCGACATGGCGGGCACGACGAAACACCAGTGGCGCCGGCTCGTGAACGAGTACTACATGAGCGCCAACGTGGTCAAAGCCAGCGAGGACAAGACCTTCCCCGGCGCCATCATGGCTAGCCTTGCGTCCCCGTGGGGCCAGGCGGTCTCCGCCGGTGATCCCAGCAATCTCTTCTTCGGCTCCTACCGTGAAGTCTTCGCCCGCGATCTCTACGAGGCGTGGACCGGCCTGATGGCGGATGGCGACATCCGGACGGCGCGTGATGCGGTCACGTTCCTGTTCAACCGACAGCAGCAGCCCGACGGGTCGATGCCGCGCAACAGCCTGCTCAACGGCCGGGTCGCGCCCGACTCCTTCGGGAGCCAGCTCGATGAGGCGGCCTATCCGCTCATCATGGCCAACCAGCTCGGCATGACGGACGCCGCGCTCTACACAAACCATGTCCGACCGGCGATCGACTTCGTGATCGCGCACGGCCCGGCCTTTGGCGTGGAGCGCTGGGAGGAACAAAGCGGGTACTCGCCCTCCACCATCGCGGCTGAGGTGGCCGGCCTGGTCGCGGGGGCCAGCCTCGCCGACGCCAATAGCGACATCCGGACGGCGTCGATCGCACGCGGCGTGGCCGACGACTGGCAGCGGAGCCTTCCCGGCTGGGCTGTGACGACCAACGGGCCGCTTGCCGCCCATCCGTATTACATCCGGCTGTCGAAAACCGGCGATCCCAATGCCGCGATCCAATACAACGTCGGCAATGGCGGCCCGACGCTGGATCAGCGCTCGGTGATCGACCAGGGATTCCTGGAGCTGGTGCGCCTCGGCCTGATGCCTGCCTCCGATCCGACCATCAACCAGTCGCTGCCGGTCGTGGACGCCACGATCAAGACCGACACGTCGACCGGCGCCGGTTTCCATCGCTACAACGGGGACGGCTATGGCGATCGCGCCAGCGACGGGCGGCCGTGGGCCCCGACCGGGCAGGGGACGGGACATCTCTGGCCGGTTCTCGCCGGCGAGCGCGCCGAGTTCGAGATCGCCAGCGGGTCGGCCGGGTCAGCGCTTACGCGGCTCGAGGCGATGCGCGGCGGTGCATCCGGCGTCGGCCTCATCCCGGAGCAGGATTGGGAGGGTCCCGACCTCAGCGCCTCGCCGTTCGGTGCCGACCCGACCACCGCGTCGATTGGGTTCCGCAATGGCGGCGCGGCCGGTTCCGCCTCGCCCCTGACCTGGTCGGCCGCCCAGTACGTTCGCTTGATGCGCGACCTGGCGGCGGGAAAGATCCTGGAGCAGCCCGCGCAGGTCTTCGCGCGCTACGTGACCAGTCCGCCGGGGCAGACGAGCCTGACGGTCACGGCGCCCGCCAACAACTCGGCGGTCTCGGGTTCGCCGGTCACAGTGACGGGCACCTCGGTCCCCGGCAACACGATCGACATCGCCGCCACGAACACCGACACCAACAGCCAGACGACGACCGTCAGCGGACCCGTTCAGCCGGATGGCAGCTTCAGTCTCAGCGTTGCGGTCACCGGTGGCACGACCGTGCTGAACGTCGTCGCCATGAGCCCTTCCGGCGCGACCGCGCACGTGCAGCGGACCATCATCTTTGACTTCACGCCCGGAACGGTGCTGCTGGACATCACCGACCCGAGCGGTGATGACCACGGACCCGGCAACTACGCATACCCGACGTCGGACAACTTCCATGACGGTGCGTTCGACATCCAGGAGTTCCGGGTCATCGAAAGCCCGGATGGCGGCACGACCACCTTCAAGTTGAAGGTGCGCGACCTATCCCCAACCTTCGGCAGCCCGCTCGGTGCGCAGCTGGTCGACGTCTACGTGCACGATCCGGCCGCGGCCGCGGCGAACACCTCGACGGCGGCGTCGTTCCCGCAGCGCAACTATGCGATCGCGTCCCCCGCGGCCTGGAGCCGGCTGGTCGAGGTGCAGGGGTTCGGGCAGCGCTACATCGATGCCCACGGCACCACGCTCGGAACCGTGAACATCAGTGCCAACGCGATCTCACGCTTTATCACCTTCAGCGTCTCAACCGCCAGCCTGGGGGGAGTGCCGGCGTCAGGCTGGGGATTCACCGTGGTCCTCACCGGCCAGGACGGCTTCAGCCCCGACCAGGCGCGCAGCTTCGCGCCCACGCCGCAGCAATTCCAGTTCGGCGTCTGCGCGACCGCCAGCACTGACCCGCACTGCACGTTCGATCCCAACAAGGTCCCGAAAGCGATGGACGTGCTCACGCCTGGTGGCGTCCTGCAGTCAGACGAGCTCGACTACACGCTCCACGATCCAGTCACCCTGCAGGACGTGACGATTCCCTAGCGCCCTGCTCCCATACCGTCGCGGCGACCCACAGGCATCCTGCGGCGACCAGCACACCATGAGCCACGCGGATCGGTTGCGTTCCGAAGAACTGCGGAATGTAGAGCGAAAACCCGAGCGCGAACGGAACGCCGCTCCATTTCGGTAAGAGGCCAGATTTCCACACGGCGATCGCGACCATGATGGCGCTCACGCCGATCAGCAGCAGGCCGACGAGAAACACGATGAGCTGCGTTCCCGTCCGCACGGCCTCTGCCAGCTTCATCAGAGCGATGTCGTGCTGCCAGAGCGCCGCCTGGCCGATCTCATGGACGCCGAAGGCCTCGACGCCGTAGTAAGGCAGGGTTAGCCCGACCCCGACCAAACCGACAACGAGCGCCCGGAACGCAAGCCGCTCGACCCCGGTGTCCTGCAGAGCGCGCTGCACCGCAAGCAGACCCAGCATTAGCAGGATGAAGCCGGCCATCGCCAGCACGTGCGCCACGACCCACGCCGTCGAAGCAAACGCGGCCGCGCCCTGAAAGGATATCTCGTCGGAAAAGGGGCGAATGGCCGGATAGAGAACGAACAGAATTCCGGCGACCGCGAGGGCCCCGGCCAACAGGCGAGTGCGGGACTTAACCATCTCAAGGATCATTCGGTTGGTCCTGGCCATTGTGCCGGATCACCGAGCACGGTCGCGTTCGCGACCGCCTGGATCGTCGCGGCCGCCTCTGGCGAAAGACTCGACTGATACCCGAGCCCCTTCGGACTCTCCCGGAAGATCGTGGCGTAGAAGACACAGGCGGCGAGGTAGGTTCCGGCTACGCTAGGGTGGCTGCCGTCCGCTTGCCAGAGAGCTGCCGGCGTTTCGCGAGTGACCAGCGTTGACCATGCGTTACCGACGGGTGCAACCGCCACCCGTTGATCGTGAGCGATCGCCAGGTATCCGTCATCGATCGCTGCCTGCATGGTGGCGTAGTCCGGCATCGCGTTCTCGGGCCACCCGTCGCGTCGTGCCCAGGTGAGGTAGAAGAGCGGCCGGGCCCCCTGGTTGCGGATCGCGCTGATGAGCAGCCGAGCCGCCGGATACATCTGGGTCTGCCGCAACTGCTCGACCGACGGGATCTGGCTCTGCTCCTGGAGGACGACGATATCCCAATTGCTCGAGGCGAGCTTGGCCGCCGTGGCGGACGACCCGGCATGGTCGGCAAGGGTCCAGCCGTCCACGGCCGCGGTTCCGGTCTCCACGCGATGCCCGCCGGAGCGGGCGAGGCTCGCGAACATGCTCGGCAGGTCGTTAACGGTCGTGTAGCTGTTGCCCACGAACAGGACGCGCGTGCATCCCGCCGATCGTCCAGGGTCTGGGCAGCCGGCGTTCATCTTCAGGGCCAATAGGCTAATGGCGACCGCGGCGCCGACGGCGCCCACGATGAGGATCGACTTCCTCGGAAACCTCAGTGTATGATCGACCCGGCGTCTGGAGGACGCCTCCGGGTCAGCGGGCAGGACTGAGTCCACCTCCATGCGTGTACGTGCTGTCGCAGGCCGTTTTCTTTCTGGCAAATGCTCCTCATCTGGGAGCGATTCGGCTACCGGTCGCGGTCGTCCAGGCTCGCTGAAGCGGGCGTACGACGAGAACGCGTGATGTGAATCACTCGACGGCCTCCATCAGCAGGATCACGCTGCGGACTCCGTCCAGCCCGCCGATGGCGGTGCACCGAACCCGGCACGTGAACCTCTTCCCGCGCCGGTTGGTCGCCTGCACCGTCAATTCCTGGAACCCGTCGCTGCCGTTGAGGCATTTCTTGATCGGGTTCGCCAGCTCCGCCAGCGGCAGGCCGATATCGAGGCCGAGCAGCGGCTGTCCGACGGTCTCGTCGGCCTGAACGCCCCACAGGTCAACGGCGCGCCGATTCCAGAGCTGGACCCGCAGGTCCTTGTCCAGCACGGCCACACCCAGCTGAAGGTTGGCCAGGATCTGTTCCATGAAGCTGTTGACGCGGTCCAGCTGGATGCTGCGCTCCTGCAACTCGGTGTTGATCGTCTGCAATTCGGTGTTCGTCGATTCGAGCTCCTCGTTCATCGTCTCAAGCTCTTCGTTGCTGGATTGGAGCTCCTCGTTGGTGGTTTCCAACTCTTCGACGGTCGACTGCAGCTCCTCGTTGGTGGTCTCGAGCTCTTCGTTTGTCGACTGCAATTCCTCGGACGCGGTTTCAAGATCATGCTTGGACCGCTCAAGGTCCCGGTAGATGCGGTTGTATCCGCTGACGTCGGTAAACGAGATGCTGGCGCCAAGTGGGGTCGCGCCCTTGTCCAGCAGGGGCACGACCTCCACGTCGAAATACTGAGCGTCGCCGTCGGACCCTCTCCGCTCCACGTCGCGGACGGCCACCGGCACGCGGTTCCGATACGCCTCGTCGATCATCGAACGCAGATCGAGCGGACGGTAGGAGATCTCGAGATCCTGCAGCGGCCGGCCCACGTCGGCGGCGACCAGCCCAAAGCCCCCGCGCGCCCGCTCATTGATCGTGATGACGAACCCGGCCGTGTCGACCACGAGGTGGGCGATCGGCAGCGCGTCGGCCACCAGGTCGCGGACGCGACCCTGACGTGTCAGCTGGGTGGCGGGGTCGGGGTTGCCAGCCTGGGCGAGAACGACCAGGCGGTCGCGGAGCGTGTCTTTCGCGACTTTGCCGAAGACGCGTGGCTTGAGGTCGACGGGCGTAAAGAGCTCACTTCGCCGTAACAACATCTCGGCCTTGCCCAGGAACAGGTAGCCCTTCTCGGTCAGCGCGTAGTGGAGACGGGCCAGGATCCTCGCCTGCGCCTCCGATTCGAAGTACATCAGCGTATTCCGGCAAATCAGCAGATCGATGCGTGAGATCGGCGCATCCTGCAAGAGGTCGTGCCGCCCAAAGATGAGCGAACGGCGCAGGTCGCCGCGGAGCAGGTAATGGTTCCCCTCGGCCTCGAAGTATTTCTCCCGGAGGTTCGCCGGAACCTCCTCAAGTTCCTTCTCTTCGGCCTTCCCCTGGCGCGCCCGGGCCAGCGCGTCGTCGTCGACGTCAGTGGCGTAGATCTTGGCGCGTTGCCGATACTCCGATGCGCCGAGCGCCTCGCAGAGGAGCATGGCGACGCTGTAGGCCTCCTCGCCCGAGGCGACGCCCGCGCTCCATACCCGGATCGGTTCGTAACGTTCCTTGCTCGCGATGATCTTGGGCAGGATCTCCTGTTGCAGGTATTCCCAGGCCCAGGGATCTCGAAAGTAACTTGTCACATTGATGAGGATGGTGTTGAAGAGGGCAACGAATTCGTCAGGCTGCGCCTCCAGGTATTCGAGGTAGGCGGTATAGTCCTTGACGCCGACCTGCGCCATTCGCTTGGCGATCCGGCGCAGCAGCGTCGTCCGTTTGTAGCCACTGAAGTCGAAGCCGCGGCTCTCCCGAATGTACTCCAGCAGCCTCGCGACGTCGGGACCTGGCGGATCGTCGGTCACCGAACCAGTCCCTCCATCACCAGCGTCGTGAGCGCCGACGGGATCTCGTCGAGCCGAAGGATGAAGTCGGCATAGCCCGACTTGATCGCCGCGGCCGGCATCCCGAAAAACTCCGCGGACTCCTGGTCCTGGGCGATCACCGTGCCACCCATCTTCTTGATCGCCCCGATACCGAGCGATCCGTCGGTTCCGGTTCCGGTGAGGACCACGGCAATCGCACGCTCCTTGTAGCTGGCCGCAACCGATTCAAAGAGCAGATCGGCACTCGGCCGGACGAAATGCACCAGCTCGGATTGCGTGAGCGACAGGCTGCCGTCCCGGTTGACCAGCAGGTGGCGGTCGGGCGGCGCGATGTGCACGGTTCCCGGCCGAATCGTGTCACCCTCGGCCGCCTGCAAGACTTCGAGAGGGGTCCGCCGCCGAAGGATCTCGGCCATCAGGCTGCGGTGGCGCGGATCAAGATGCTGGACCACGACAATCGCCGCCGGAAAGCCGGCCGGGAGACTCTCCAGGATGTGGCCGATCGCCGCGATTCCACCCGCCGACGAGGCAAGGGCGACCACATCGAACTCCGCTCCGGGAAACCGCCGGGCGGGTTTCGGCGTCACGAGATCGTCAGACCCGGCTGACCGCGGCACTTGCTGGACCAACTTGCCCCTCCTTGGGCCCATGCTACCCCCGTGCCATGGTCGCGTATATAGGTGGCGCCGGGTGGGGAAGCGTAGTATCGGGCCATGGCCCGCGTCAGTATGCCCAGTCAGTCGATGACCGAGCTCTACCTCATCCAGGGCGAGGTGCCGGACACCACGGACCTCGATGACGCCCGGCAATGGGTCACGATCTATCGCGAGCTGGTCACCTTCGCCGACCGGACGTTGAACCGGCTGCGGCGAGAAGCGGGCGGCAACGGTAAGACCGAACGGTCAGAGGCCAGCGACGCGGACGGGCGCTGGATGGAAGGCCATCTTCGGCGGTTACAGTCACGGCTCGACTTCTGGGAGCGGCGCTTGTGGGAGCTGGCCGGCCTCGACCTCGACGTTCGGCGGCGCGTGCTCACCTATGCGGGGCAGCGGCTGACCCTTACTCGTCGGGAAGCGGAGCTGCTTTCTTTCCTCGCCCGGCGGCCCGGTCAGTACTTTCTGGCGGCGCAACTCGTCAGCCTGGCCTGGGGTGCGCCCGAACTTTCCGCCGAACAACTTCGCACCTACGTCGTCCGCCTGCGACGCCACCTGGCGACAACGGGAGTCCCGGCGCGACTCGTCAGCGAACCGCGCCGTGGCTATGGGCTGGTGTTCACCGCGTGAGCGGCTCGCTGCCACAAAGCAACAAGGTCCTCCGACTCCGACCCCGGCGCTCGGCGGCCGACGAGCCGGCGTCCCAGATGGCCATCACGGTCCGCACCCACCTGTCACTGTTGCAGGGATATGCGGATATCATGGAGGGCCTCTCCCCGCAGCTGAAGGAGGAGATCCTGCGAGTCATGGCTGAAAAAACCCGGGAGTTGGGTGCGGCGCTTCAGCCATTCGTGGAGCAAACGACAGCGGCACCACCGGCGATCGGCGATTACCGCCGCGTGCGGGAACGGACCCGCCACCTGATGGCTGAGTATCGCCAATTGCTGGAGCGGCTTCACGACCGCGTGTCGGAAGCGCACGGGCACGTCAGCGGCGCCGGGGAAACGCTCAGCTAACTGCCGTCGGCGAGACTGAAGCCGTGACCGTCGTCGAGTTGCGGGTGCTCGACGGACCCAACCTCTACTTCACGCGGCCCGCGATCAAGCTGACGTTGGGCGTCGCCCCCTGGCTAGCCCTCCCGGACGAGCGGGCCCAGCTGCTCACGAAGCGCGCCGGCTTCACGCCTGCCGCCACCGCGGGCGCGCCGAATAGCGAGCAGCGACGCCGCTACGTCGCCCGCTTCGCGGTACACGTCGCGCGTCTCCTGACTGACGCCACTGCGACGCACGTCGCCATTCGGGGTCGGCCTGGTCCGGACGTCGGGCAGATCGTGATCGCCTTTGTGTGGCGCCGGCAGCGAGCCGCGGAAGCGTTTGCGCGTGAGCTCGCCCCGCTGATCGAGCTGTGCCTCGACGGCCGACGATCGCTGGAACGGGCCATCGCCGCGGCGGCGGATCGCCTCGACCGGATGGAGCCTGGGCCGGCGCCGACCGTGCTGCACCCCACCATTCCCATCATCGCGGTGACGGGAACCAACGGCAAGACCACCACCGTGCGGTTGATTGCGCAGCTGGCGCGTGCGGCCGGGCACACCGTCGCGTATACGACGACCGACGGGGTCTATCGCGATGACGAGCTGGTGGAAGCGGGCGATTACTCGGGGTTCAGCGGGGCGGCCAAGGCGCTGGCGCAGCCCGGCATCGACCTCGCGGTGCTGGAGACGGCGCGCGGTGGGATCCTGCTACGGGGGATGGGTACGGACCACAACGACGTGGCCGTGGTGACCAACGTGACCGAGGACCACCTCGATCAGTACGGGATCCGCACGCTCGACCAGCTGGCGGAAGTCAAAGCCAGTATCACCCGGATCACGAGGCCGCAGGGCTGGGACGTGCTCAACGCCGACGATCCGCGCGTACTCGCGATGCGGCGGTCGGCGGCGGGCCAGCCCTGGATCTTCTCGCTAGACGTGGACCACCCGGCGATCCGCACGACACTGGCCGAGGGTGGGCGGGCGATCTCGGTTCTCGACGGCGCCCTGGTGGTCATGACGTCTCGCCGGCATACCTATCGGCTGCTCCCGGTCGAGGATGTGCCGGTCACGCTGGCCGGCATCTCCAGCCATAACCTCAGCAACGCGATGGCCGCGGCGGCCGCCGCGCTCGGTGCCGGGATCCCCGAGGGAGCCGTGGTCGACGGGCTTCGCTCCTTCGTGCTGGACCCCGAGCGCAATCCGGGCCGGGCCAATATTTTTGAGGTCGATCGCCGCGTGGTCGTCATCGATTACGCCCACAACGAGGATGGCATGCTTGGCTTGATCGAGATCTGCAAGGGGCTGCGAGCGCGGCGCTCCCGCATTTTTCTTGCGTTTGGCTCGGCCGGTGACCGGACCAACGCCATCCTCCACCGACTGGGATACACCGCGGCGCGCGGTCCGGACCGGGTCGCGATCGCGCATCTTCACCGCTACTTGCGCGGCCGCGATCCGCAGGACCTGGTCGACCGGCTACAGGCGGGACTCAAGGACGGCGGCAAGCCGCAGGCGCCGGTTTTTCCGAACGAGCTCGAGGCGCTCGAATGGATGTTGGCGACGTCGGCACCCAACGATGTGATCGCGATCACGGCGCTGGGGCAGCGCCCCGAGATCTTCCAGTACCTGCGCGACCGGGGCGGGGCGCCGGTCGGGCCACCCCGAATCCGGGAATTGGTTCAGCGCAGCCGGAGCTAAGTTCCGGGCGAGACCGGCAGGGCCCGGCGTGCCTCCAGGTTGCGCCAGGTGTCGGCCGGCTTGTCGACGCACAACAGCACGACGTCGCCGGCGGTGGCCCGGCCGAGCGCGGCATCGATGGCCGGTCCCTCGTCGATGATGATCTCGGCGCTCTGCACGCGGCTCTCCCCGGCGGCTTTGATGCCCTCCATCACGTGGCCGGCGATCTCGCCGCGCTGCCGGCCCCGCGGGTTCACGTCCTCGCGCACGATCAGAATGTCGAAGACGCGCGCCGCCACTCGCCCGAGCTCGCGCATGTCCTCATCCCGGCGATCGCCTGGCGTGGCGATCACGGCGATCCGGCGGCCCGGCTCCGGTCCGTTGACGCCCGGTGCCGTCAGCCGTTCCACGAAGTCGCCGGCCAGCGCGAGGCCATGCGGGTTGTGGGCGTAGTCGACGATCACCTTCACGCCGTGCAGTTCGAACATGTTGAGGCGTCCGGGTGCTTCGTGGAACGACGGATGGAAGCTGCGCAGCCCCTGCCGGATGTCATGGAGGTGGGCACCGGCGGCGTGGGCCGCCGCTGCCGCCGCCAGCGCATTCTGGACGTTCGCCCGCGCTCGACCCTCGAAGGTTGCCGGGATCAAGTGAACCCAGGCGATCTGCGTGCTCCGCCGCCCCTCGCGCAGCACCATCATCTCGCCGCCGCCCGGCTGTGCCTGGATGACGAAGGCCTTGCGACCGCGGCGCACCCAGCGATCCACCAGCTCGTTGTCGTCGCGCATCGAGAAGAGGATCACCGACCCGCTGCAGTGGGTCCGCATCTCGGCGACCAGCTCGTCATCGGCGTTGAGGACGGCGGTACCGCTGCGGGGGACGGCCTCGACGATCACCCGCTTGATCGCGGCCAGCTGCCGCAAGGAGTTGACCTCTTTCAGGCCGAGGTGGTCACCGGTGACGTTGAGCACGACCGCGACGTCGTTCGCGCTGTAACCGAGCCCCTCGCGCAGGATCCCGCCGCGGGCGACCTCGAAGACGGCGAAGTCGACCCGCGGATTCTGGAGCACCATGCGCGCGGAGCGCGGGCCGCTGGCGTCAGCCTGCTTGACCAGCCGGCCGTCGATATAGATGCCGTCGGTGGTCGTCATCCCGACCTTGTAGCCGAGGCCCCTGACGATGTGGGCGATGATCCGGGCGGTCGTGGTCTTGCCGTTCGAGCCGGTGACGGCGATGATCGGGATGCGCGCCGGCGTCCCCTGAGGGAATAGCAGGTCGATGACCGCCTTCGCGACATACTGCGGCTCGCCTTCGGTGGGGTTGGTGTGCATCCGGAAGCCCGGGGCGGCGTTCACCTCGACGATCGCCCCGCCGGTCTCCCGCACCGGCTGGGAGATGTCGGGCGTCAGGAAGTCGATGCCCGCCACGTCGAGGCCGACCACGCGCGCCGCTTCTTCCGCGATCTCGACGTTGTCGTGGTCCGCCTCCATGGTGCGGTCGATCGAGATGCCTCCGGTGGACATGTTGGCGGTGGCGGCCAGCTTGACGAAGGCGCCCTTGGGCGGAATTTCGTCGAAGCCGAATCCCTGCCGTTTGACCAGCTCCTCGGCGGCCTCGTCGATCTTGATGCGGGTCAACACCTTTTCGTGGCCGATGCCGCGCCTCGGATCGCGGTTGGTGATATCGACCAGCTCGCGCACCGTATGATCGCCGTCGCCGGTGACGTGCGCCGGAACGCGCTCGGCGACCGCGACCATGTGCCCGTCGATCACGAGCACGCGATAGTCGTTGCCCTTGATGAAGCTCTCCACCACGACGACACCGCTGCGCGTCTGGCGGACCGCTCGCTCATAGCCGCGCCGGACGTCCTCCTCGGTGCGCACGTCGAGGCTGACACCGCGTCCATGGTTGCCGTCCAGCGGCTTCAGGACCACCGGGTAGCCGATGCGGACCGCGACCGCCACGGCCTCGTCCGCCGACCGGACGGTATCGCTTCGCGGCACCGGCAGCCCGGCGGAGGCGAGCAAGGACGTCGTCAGCTTCTTGTCTCCCGCGATGTCGACACCCAGCGCCGAGGTGCGGGAGGTCATGGTGGCGCGGATCCGCTGCTGGTACTTGCCCTGGCCGAGCTGGACAAAGGACTGTTCGTTCAGCCGGATATAGGGAATGTCCCGGCGGGCGGCTTCGTCGAGAATCGCCTGGGTCGAGGGGCCGAAGGCCGCCTGGTCGGCCAGCAGCACCAGGCTTTCCAACTCTGCGATGTAGTCGAAGGTGGGGTTGGCCTGCACCAGGTGATTGAGCAGCCGGACGGCGAGCTTCCCAGCCGCCAGTCCGACCTGCTCCTCGTTGTAGCCGTAGACCACGTTGTAATGGCCGGGCGTGCCCGCCCGCCGGGTCTTGCCTCGCGTCGTGGTCGCACCGGTTTCGCGCTGGAGCTCGAGCGCGACGTGCTCGGCGACATGGCCCATCCAGGTCCCGTCGCGGAGGCGCTCGATGAAGCCGCCGGGACGGTGGAGCGAGCACCCGTGGTCCTGTAGGCCCGGCAGCAGGTCGATCAGCGCGTCGTTGAAGGCCGGCACGGTGTTCGAGGGCCAGTGTTCGAGCGAGCCAAGGTCGACGAGCAGGCGGATCGCCGGGTCGTACGACCAGTAGTTGGGCCCGCGCAGGACCTGGCTTTCGACGATCTTGAGGTCGGGCCTTAATGGCGGTTTGTTCTCGAGAGGCTCGTGCTTGGCATCCTCGTCGCGCTCGACTCGCGTCTCCATCCGCGAACCGCTCACTCCGACGCCTTTCGGTCCTCTTGGCGCAGGTGCCGCCGATCGGGGAGACGGCCGCGGCCACCCTCGGTCTTCGCCAGCACCAACGGCAGCACCCGCCGCGTGCGCAGGTCGAATCGATAACCGGAGGGAAGGGAGTGCAGACGGGCGTTCGACACCATCATCGGCTTGTGACCGGTCGTCTGGAACGCGTCGGTGATCACATCGGAGCCGTCGACGATCGTCACCGAGCCGCGTCCGATCACTTCGAGGACATCGTTGGCGTCGATGATGGCGGCGGTGTCCTCGTCGAGGCCCAGCCCGATCAGCGAAGGC
>Ga0070698_100000319_pt1 | contig 48961 bp, 41 predicted proteins | sample KBSK1502metaG_FD_65477 | JGI IMG/M metagenome (GOLD analysis project Ga0070698, IMG submission 65477) | Corn, switchgrass and miscanthus rhizosphere microbial communities from Kellogg Biological Station, Michigan, USA - KBS K1-50-2 metaG | ecosystem: Host-associated > Plants > Roots >...
CGCTAGCCCCGACCCCGCCGCCCCGCCCAGCCCCGGTAACGATCGGCCCGTGCCAGGGGTGCGGGGCATGCCTCCTGACTTGTCCAGAACATGCAATACGGCCGGAGGGCGGCACCCTGGTCGTCTTGGCGGACCGGTGTACGGGGTGCTGTGAATGCATCGAGGTCTGCCCCGTGGACGCCATTACCGAGGGCGGGCCGGACATCCTGCCAGGGAGGACAGCTTCGTGACCCGTGTCATCGATCCGATCGAGCAGCGGTCGTATGAGATCCTGCGCGGCCGCGCCGACACGTCGGCGCTGCCGCCGTGGACCAGGGCCGTGGTGGAACGGGTGATCCACGCCAGCGCCGATACCGGCTACCTCGGCGACCTGGTGTGCGACGAGGCGGCCCTGGCCGCCGGCGCGCAGGCGCTGCGCGCCGGCGCACCCGTCGTCGTCGACTCTGGGATGGTCGCGGCCGGGGTCACCGCGCGCGACGCGGTGTGCCGGGTTGCCGACCCGCGCGCGGCGGCGCTCGCCGCCGCGCGCGGCACAACGCGCTCGGCGGCGGGCATCCAGGTCGCGTACGACGACGCTGGCCCCGATGCGGTGTGGGTCATCGGTACCGCGCCCACCGCCCTGATGGAGCTCATCGCCCTGGACGCGGCCCCGGCGCTGGTCATCGGCCTGCCGGTGGGCTTCGTCGGCGCCGTCGAGGCCAAACAGGCGCTGCGGGACACCGGCCTGCCCGCGCTGACCAACCGCAGCGAGAAGGGGGGCGCCGCGGTCGCGGCGGCCGCCCTCAACGCCCTGCTCTACACCGAGGAGCCCGTGTGACCGCGCCGCCGCTGCTGATCGTCGGCCACGGGACCCGCGGCGCCGCGGGCGCGGCCGAGTTCACCCGACTCGTCGGGCGGGTCGGCGCGCACGCCGGGGGCCGCATCCCCTGCGTCGACGGCGGGTTCATCGAACTCGCCCGCCCCTCCGTGGCCGATGCGGTCGTGAGGCTGATCGAGGCAACCGGCCCGCGCCCGCTCGTCGCGGTGCCGCTCGTCCTCACCGCTGCCGGCCACGGCAAGGGCGACATCCCGGCCGCCCTGGCCCGGGAACTCGGCCGCCACCCCGGGCTGTCCTACCGCTACGGCCGCCCGCTCGGCCCGCATCCCGTCCTCCAGGACCTGCTCGAAGCCAGGATCGACGCCGCCCTCGCCGGGGATTCCCGGCAGGACACACACGTGGTCCTGGCCGGGCGGGGCGCCACGGACCCCGACGCCAACGCCGAGGTCGCCAAGGTGGCGCGGCTGCTCTGGGAGGGCCGGGGCTACGCGGCCGTGGAGTACTCGTTCATTTCCCTCGCGGAGCCGTCGGTGCCCGCGGCCCTGGACCGGGCGCGCAGGCTGGGCGCGCGCCGCATCGTAGTCGCGCCCTACTTCCTGTTCACCGGGGTCCTGCCGGACCGGGTGGCGGAGCAGTCCACGGCGTTCGCCGCCGGGCACCGCGCGCTCGACGTCCGCGTGGCCGGGCTCCTCGGCGACTGCGACGACCTCGCCGGGCTCGTGCTGGCGCGCTACGACGAGGCGCTGCGCGGTGACATCAGGATGAACTGCGACACCTGCGCCTACCGGGTGGCGCTGCCCGGCTTCGCCGGCAAGGTGGGACGTCCCCAGATCCCGCACCACCACCCCGACGAGCCGATGGACCCCACCGCTGTCAGCCACCGCGCCGTAGACCATCACGTCGCAGAGCACCACACAGCGGTTAACCAGCCCGTGGGTGCCCACGAGCACGTCGCCCACGAGGTGCTGTCATGACGAACCCGGACCCCGAACAGCCCCAGCCCGGCGAGCCCATGCCCCAGCCGGACATCGACGCGTTCTACCGGCTCGCCGCCGCGCGCCGGGACATGCGCAGCGGGTTCAAGCCGGACCCGGTCAGCGACGAGGTGCTCACGCGCGTGCTGACCGCGGCGCACCAGGCGCCGAGCGTGGGGCTGAGCCAGCCCTGGGACTTCATCATCGTGCGCGACCGGGCGGTGCGCGAGCGCGTCCGCGCGCTCGCGCACCGCCAGCAGCAGGTCTTCCAGGCGTCGCTGCCCGGATCCCGGGCGGTGCGGTTCGGCCAGCTGAAGATCGAGGCGATCCTGGACACCCCGCTCAACATCGTGGTGACCTGCGACCCCACCCGCGGCGGCAGGCACGTGCTCGGCCGGCACGCCCAGCCCCAGGTCGCCGCCTACTCGAGCGTCTGCGCCGTGCAGAACCTGTGGCTGGCAGCCCGCGCCGAGGGGCTCGGCGTGGGCTGGGTGAGCTTCTTCGACGAGCGGGAACTGTCCGGCGCGCTCGCCCTGCCAGCCCACCTGGAGGTCGTGGCCTACCTGTGCGTCGGCCACGTGGCCGAGTTCCCGCCCGCACCGGAACTGGCCATCTCCGGCTGGGCCCGGCGGCGCCCCCTGTCATGGGCCGTCCATGACGGCGGCTGGGGGCAGCGCGGGCTGCCCGGCGCCGCCCCGGCCAGCCTGCTGGCCGACACCCTGGCCGCGATCCGCCCCGCCGACGCCGGCGCGATCGCGCAGGCCAGGGAGCGGCAGGAACGGCTCACCAAGCCGAGCGGCTCGCTGGGCGTGCTCGAAGACCTGTCGGTGCTCCTCGCGGGCATCGCGGGCGAGTGCCCACCCCCGCTGCCCGAGCCGGGCGTGGTCGCCGTCTTCGCCGCCGACCACGGCGTGCACGCCCAGGGCGTGACCCCGTGGCCGCAGGAGGTCACCGCGCAGATGGTGGCGAACTTCCTCGCCTCGGGCGCGGTCGTCAACGCGATCGCGGCGCAGGCGGGCGCCGAGGTCTGCGTGGTCGACGTGGGCGTCGCGGCCGACCTTCCGCCCGCGCCGGGGCTGCTCCCGCGCAAGGTGCGCCCTGGTACCGCGGACATGACGGCCGGGCCCGCGATGACCCTGGATGAGGCGCAGCGCGCGGTGGAAACCGGGATCGAGACCGCCCGCGACCTGGTTGCCGCGGGCAACCGCTGCCTGGTGACCGGCGACATGGGCATCGCGAACACGACCGCGTCCGCGGCGCTGATCGCGGCGTTCACCGGCGCGCAGGCGCAGGAGGTCACCGGCCGGGGCACCGGCATTGACGACGAGACCTGGGAGCGAAAGGTCAGCGCCGTGCGCCGCGCACTGGCCAGGAACCAGCCGGATCCCGCGGAGCCGCTGGCCGCGCTGGCAGCCGTGGGCGGCCTGGAGCACGCGGCGCTCGCGGGATTCATGCTGGGCGGGGCGGCGCTGCGGGTGCCGGTGGTGCTCGACGGCGTCATCGCCTGCGCGGCCGCGCTCGCCGCCCGCGCGCTCGCCGCGGATGTGGTGGACTGCCTGATAGCAGGGCACGTTTCCACGGAGCCGGGCGCCCGGCGGGCGCTGACCGCGCTGGGCCTGCGGCCGGTGCTCGACCTGGACATGCGCCTCGGTGAAGGGTCCGGCGCCGCGCTCGCGCTCCCGATCGTGGCCGCGGCGGCCCGGGTTCTGCGCGACGTCGCCACGTTCGACAGCGCTGGTGTGTCCGGCGCGAAGGAGTAGGGACGGATATGGGGACCGTCGAGGACCCGCCCATCTACCCGCTGAGCCTGCGCATGGCGGGACGCAGGGTCGTTGTTGTGGGCGGCGGCTCCGTTGCGTTCCGCCGGGTCGCCGGGCTGCGCACGGCCGGCGCCGACATCCTTGTGATATCCCCCGTGCTCAGTCCCACCCTGGGCGACCTGGCCGACCGCGGGGTGATCGCCGCGCGCCGGCGCGGCTACGAGCCCGGCGACCTCGACGGCGCCTGGCTGGTGCTCGCCTGCACCGACCAGCCGGGCGTCAACGCCGCCGTCGCCGCCGAAGCCGAGCGGCAGCGGATCTGGTGCGTCCGCGCCGACGACGCCGGCGCGTCGGCGGCGTGGGTTCCCGCGGTCGGGCGGTCGGGGGCAGTGACCGTGGCGGTGAACGCCGGGCGCAACCCGCGCCGCGCCGCCGCACTCCGCGATCGCTGGGTGGAGACGGTGGCGGCCGAAGGTCGTTCTGCAGGAAATGAGGCGGAGCCTGCGGCGGCCCGGCCGCAGAGCGGGGGCGGGCGCGAAGCGCGGGGGCCGGAACAGCAGAGCAGCGGTCGGGTCTGGATCGTCGGCGGAGGGCCCGGCGACCCGGGCCTGATCACGGTCACCGGGCTGCGGGTGCTGCGCGAGGCCGACGTGGTGGTGGCGGACCGCCTGGCGCCGCTGGAGTTGCTGGAGGAGCTATCGCAGAGCGCGCACGTCATCGACGCGGCGAAGGTGCCCGGGGGGCCGGCGATGCGGCAGGACCACATCAACCACGCGCTGGTCGAGCACGCCCGCGCGGGGCGTGCCGTGGTCCGGCTGAAGGGCGGCGACCCGTTTGTGTTCGGCCGCGGCCGGGAGGAGGTCGAGGCGTGCCTGACGGCGGGCGTGCCGGTCACCGTCGTGCCCGGCGTGACCAGCGCGATCGCGGTCCCGGCCGCCGCTGGCATCCCGGTCACCCACCGCGGGCTCAGCCAGGGGTTCTGCGTGCTGGCCGGGCACGTCAGCCCGGACGACCCGCGCAGCTCGGTCGACTGGGCGGCGCTGGCCCGCAGCGGGATGACCCTGGTCCTGCTGATGGCGATCGACCACCTCCCCGCGATCACCGGCACGCTGCTCGCGGCGGGACTGGATGCCGGCACCCCGGCCGCGGCCGTGTCCGACGGCTGGACCCGGCGGCAGCGCGTCGTCACCGCGCCCTTGCGCGACCTGCCCGGCACCGTGACCCGTGCGGGCATCGCCAACCCGGCGGTGATCGTGATCGGCGACGTCGCCCAGCTGGCCCCCATCCCCCCGGGGCAGCCGGGTGACTTCGGCCCAGCCGATGACGCGGCCGGAGGCGCACCCGAGGCCGGCGGTGCACCCGAGGCCGGCGGCGCACCCGAGGCCGGCGGCGCACCCGAGGCCAGCGGCGCGCCCGAGGCCGGCGGCGCGCCCGAGGCCGTCGCCACGGCCGACTGGGCCGGCCCTGCCCCCACCACTGGCGCGGCCGCCGCCCGTTATTCCCCGCGCCGCGTCCTCGTCCTCGGCGGCGCGCGGTCGGGGAAGTCCGCGACCGCCGAGGGAATGCTGGCTGGCCACGACGCCGTCGAGTACGTCGCCACCGGGGAACCGCCGGGCGGGGGCGATGAGGAGTGGGACGCCCGGGTGCGCGAGCACCAGCGGCGCCGCCCCGCGCACTGGCGGACGGTCGAGACGCTCGCCGTGGCCGAGGGGCTGGACGCGCCGGACAGTACGCCCGTGCTGGTCGACTGCCTGACCACCTGGCTGGCGCGCGTCATGGACGACTGCGGGGCCTGGGACGGCGAAGCCGCGGCCGGCGGGGCGCTGGCCGACCGCATCGACCGGCTCCTCGATGCCTGGCAGCACACCCCGCGCCAGGCGGTGGCGGTCAGCAACGAGATCGGTTCCGGGGTGGTGCCCGAGACCGCCGCGGGCCGGCGGTTCCGTGACGAACTCGGGCGGCTCAACGCTCGCATCGCCGCCGCCAGCGACGAGGTCTGGCTGTGCACGGCGGGAATCGCCCGGCGGCTGCGATGACGCACTCCCGGCGAGGACGGCCGGGCCCGGCGGGGACGCCGGGCTCTCTCGGCCGGCCCCGGCCGGCGGGGACGCCAAGCCCGCGCGCCCGGTCCTGGCCAGCCGGACTGGCGGCGCTGCGGGTCACGCTCAGCCTGTTCTCCGCCATCCCGGTGCGGGCCGTGCCGGGTATCAGCAGGGACGACGCGGCGCGGGCCGTACTCTGGCTGCCGGCAGTGGGCGCGCTGCTGGCCGTGCCCGCGGCGGGCGTGCTGCTGGCGGTGGAGGCCGGACGCGACACAACGCCGCGCGAACTGCTGGCCGCGGCCCTCGCGGTTGGGGTGCTCGCGCTCCTCACCGGAGGCCTGCACCTCGACGGGCTCGCCGACACGGCGGACGGACTCGGCAGCCGCCGTCCCCGGGACGAGGCCCTCGCGATCATGCGCCGGTCCGACCTCGGGCCGTTCGGCGTGGCCGCGCTGTTGCTCGTTCTCCTGGTGCAGGTCACCGCGCTGGCCACGGTGCGGCCCGGCTGGCCGGCCGCGGCCGCCCTCGTGACGGCGGTAGTCACCGGCCGGGTCGCCGTGCTGCTGGCCGCCGGTTCCCGCATTCCGGCCGCCCGCCCGGACGGCTTTGGCGCGCTGGTGGCGAGCTCAACGAGCTTGACGGCCCGGGTCACGGCGGTGGCCGCACTGCTGGCGGCGGTGGCCGTGACCGCCGCGCTCGCGTGGGGCCAGTCCGCGGCGCTGCGCGGCGTGGCCGCCGTGCTGGCCGGCCTGGTCGCCGCCGGTCTCCTGCGCCGCGCCGCCCGGCGGCGCCTTGGCGGCATGACCGGCGACGTTTTCGGCGCGGTGACCGAGATCGCCGCCGCGGCCGCGCTGGTGACCCTGGCCCTGACCACCTGACCTCGCGGCCCCGGGAGACCGAGATCAGGCGGCGGTCCAGGCTTCGCTGCGCTCCCAGAGGGCCCTGGCCAGCTCGGGGGTCGCGACCGCGCTGGGCGCCCGCTCGCGGGAGTTGTCGTAGAAGCGGCCGGTTGCCTGCGCCACCTCCGGCGAGGTCGCGCACAAGAGGGAGGTACGGGCGCCCTGCTCCGTGGTGAGCATCCGGAGCTTCATCAGCGGGCGGACCGGCCACGGCACCCGCCGCCAGATGTCGGAGGCGACCACCCCGGGGTGCAGGGCGTAGGTCGTGACGCCCCGGCCATCCGCCCGCCGGGCGAGTTCCTGCGTGAACAGGACGTTGCTCAGCTTGGAGACCGCGTACTCGCGCCACCCGGTCGTGCTGGCGGTCCGCCGGCGCACCGCCTCGAAGTCGATCCCCCTGGCCTGGTAGTGGGCATCGCTGGACACGGTCACCACCCGGGCCGGGGCGCTGGCCGCGAGGCAGTCAAGGAGCAAGCTCGTCAGCGCGAAATGCCCCAGGTGGTTGACGCCGAACGCCAGCTCGAAGCCATCCTTCGTGGTGCCCCGCTGCCCGGCCACGCCAGCGTTGTTGATCAGCACGTGCAGCGGTTCCTGCCTGGACAGGAACAGCTCGGCGCACCGGCGGACCGACGCCAGGTCGGCGAGGTCGAGCGGCAGGAACGTGACCGCCGGATTCCCGGTCCCGGCCACGATGGCATCGACCGCGGCCCGGCCCTTCTGCTCGGACCGGCACGCCACGTAGACCCGGCCGCCCCGTTTCGCCAGGTCGACGGCGGTTGCGCGGCCGATCCCCGTGTTGGCGCCGGTAATCAAGAACGTCCGGCCTGAGAGCTCACCTGAATCGGGGGACATGTGGACTTTTTACATCATCCATAACGCCAATGCCGCGGCGGGCGGAACAGCGCCCGCTAGCCCCGCCTGCGGGTCCGCGCGCTGAGCACGCCCACCCCGAGCACGACGAACGGCACGCTCACCGTCCGCGCCATCGTCCGCAGGACCGGGCTGTCGCAGACGTTGCGCGTGTTGCGCCACTGGTGCCGTGAGTCCAGGCACACTCCGCGGATGACCACGGCGGGATCCGGCCGGGCGAGCCGGCCGGCGAGCGCGGTCAGCGCGGCCACCCAGAACCTGTCTTGCCTCTCGTACCCGCCCAGCGCGAAGGCGAGCTCGCTGAGCGGGTCCCGCGCCCGCATCAGCAGGTGCACCCGGACGTCGGTGAGCGGCCCGGCGCGTTCGGCCGAGACGGTGATCCAGCCGGTCAGCGGCTCCGCGGGCAGGGTGCTGGCCGTGACCGACTCGGCGTCGGCCTTGAGCACGGTCACGCCTCGGCCCCGGCGTTGCGGCGCGGGCCAGGGGAAGCGCTCACGCCACGGGGCGATCGCGGCGCGTGGCGAGACCCCCTCCAGTGTCATCAGGTAGTTCTTTTCCCACATCCGGCCGAACCCGCGGGCCGGTCCGCCCAGCACCCGGGTCACGCCAGCCGGCCCCGGGTTCCATTTCATCGCTGTTCCGTACACAGCGATTACTGTACGTAGCCATATCACAACTCATCGCACCGGGGTACCATCATGCCGCCCGCTCGGCCGCCCCCGCCGCCCGCTCAGCCGCTCCGGCGGCGGTGTGGCCGCGGCCGTCAGTGGATCCTCACGATCGTGGACAGCGCGATGGCGCGCTCGCTGGGGCCCACGTCCAGCGCCCGCGGGCCCGCCGCCGTCACCCAGCCCTTGGTGTCGTCCCAGTACTGCAGCTGGCGCAGCGGAATCTGGAGCGTGACGGCCGTGGTCTGGCCCGGGCGCAGGCTGATCCGGGTGTAAGCGGCGAGCGCCCTGGGTGCGAACGCGACGCCGGCAGGCCGCCTGCCGGGCGCCCCCAGGTAGACCTGCGGCACCTCCGCGCCCGCGACCCGGCCGGAATCGGTGACCAGGAACCGCACCGCCAGGCCCCCACCGGGGGCGTCCCACCAGGTCAGCCCCGAATAGCGGAAATGCGCATAAGACAAGCCATAGCCAAACGGGAACACCGGAGCCACCCGGTTCCTGTCGTACCAGCGGTAGCCGACCAGGACGCCCCCGGCGCGGGCCGGTGGTCTCCGGGCCTGGACGGCCGGCCAGGTCACGGGCAGCCGGCCCGCCGGGTCTGCACGGCCGAGCAGCACGTTCGCGGTGGCATAGCCGCCGGCGTCCCCCGGGTACCACATTTCGAGCGCGGCCTTCACGCTGGCCAGCCAGGGCACGCCGACCGGGCCGGGCGTGTTGAGCACGACGATCGTGCGCGGGTTGACCGCCGCGACGGCGCGGATCAGCTGGTCCTGCCCGTCCGGCAGCGTGGTTCCGGCCCCGGCGCTCCAGGCGAACACGACGGCCGCCCGGGCGCTCCGGGCCGCCGCGACGGCGGCCGCGGTGTTGGCCTGCTGCTGGGCGGGCGTCACCCAGTCCAGCCGAACCTGGACCGGCTGGCCGGAGCCATCCGGCGTCTCGGACACGGCCAGCGTGTGGCTGCCCGCGGTCAGGGTGACGCTGGCCCGCAGGTTGTTCAGGCCGTCCTTGGTGGGCACGAGGGCGCCGCCCTGGCCCGGGGGCCCGGGGCGGTCCCGCGCGACGACCCTGCCGTCAAGGGAGAGCGTGGCCCGCGCTCCCCCGGTCGCGACGTTGACCCAGTACGTGCCGGTCACCGGGGCGGTGAGCGCGCCGGTCCACGTATGCGCGGAGCGGGCGGGCAGCGGGTCGCCCCGGGCGACCGTGTTGTCCAGGGTGGTCACCACCTGCGCCGTACCGCTGCCGGCGGTGGCCCGGACCAGCCCGGGCTGGCCGGTGTGGGAGAGCGCCGAGCCTGGGACCGGGGTGCCGGTCATGTCGTCGCCGACCGCGAAGCTCAGGTGGGCTGCGTGGTCGCCGGCCAGGTCCTGCCGGAGCACCTGCAGGGTCCCCGGGTGCCAGGACGGCATTCCCGCGCCGTTCCCGCCCGCCGGGCCGGCCCCGATGACCTGGGCCGCGCCGGGGCCGATGAGCGCGAGCGAGCCGAGTTCATGGGCCGACAGCGGGAGCGTGCCGCCCACGTCCTTCAGCAGGGTGGCGGCATCCTGCGCGGTGCGCGCCACGACCCGCTCGTCGGCGCCGGCCGACTGGGGCGCGGTGCCCCGGCCAGCCACCCGGCCGAGCATGCCGAACCGGTCCATCTCGGCAAGCACCGCTCCGGCCGCCTGGTTGATGGTGGCGAGGCCGATAGTTCCGTTCGCGAGGGCCGCGCGGACCGCGGCCGGGGTGAGGTAGCCAGCGCGGCCGGCTCCCGGTATCTCGCCGTCCAGCCCCGCGCCGAGCGACGTGGTCCCCGGGTTCGCACCCTGGTCCGCGACGACGAAGCCGCCGAAGGCGAGCTCGCGGCGCAGGATCTGGGTGAGCAGGCCAGCGTCGCCGCAGGCCGGCGGACCGGGCGGGCCGGGGCGGGCGCCGGCGCCGCTGACGATGCTCAGCGTTCCGGCCGGGCACAGCAGCCCGGCGGCCCCGGCCCGCACCGCGTCCTGGAAGGGCTGCAGGTAGAACTCGTGCAGCGCGGCGGAACCGAGCACCAGCCCGGTGCCGGGGCCGCCGGACGGATAGTTCTGGACCAGCGCCATCGTGCCCTGGGCCTGGATGCCGGCGATCTCGGCCGCCGCGGTCCGGCCGGCCAGCAGGGGGTCTTCCCCGAAGGTGGCTACCGCCGGGCCGGCGGCCGGGTTCCGGTCGATGCTCGCGAAGGGCCTGGCCACGGCCTGCTGCCCGAAGGCGCGCGCGTCCCGGCCGAGGATCGCACCGTTGGCGTACGCGTCGGCCTGGCTGAAGGTGGCGGCGACGGCGAGCGGCGCCGCCATCGCCGGCGCCGGGTGCGTCACCGTCCCCAGCGGCCCCTCGGTGAGGTGCAGCGGTGGAATGCCCAGGCGGGGAAGCCCTGGCAAAACGGCGGTCTGCGGCTGACCGCCGCCGGCCCAGTCGAGCAGCCGCAGCTTGTCCGCGAGCGACATGCGCGCGAGCAGGGCATCCACGCTTGCGTTCCCGGTCACCAGCGGCACGGCGGCGGCCGCCCGTTTTGTTGCGGGCGCCTGGACCGCCCCGCTCGCCCAGCCGATCGCGCCCGCGCCTGCGAGCAGGCAGGCCAGCACGGCCACCATCGCCAGCCCGGCCCAGGGCCGGCGCTGTCCGTGGCGCCTCCTCTGCCCTCTGGTCACTTACCCCCCACTACCTGGGCCCGTCGCCGGACGGCGCGAAATGACCCCAAATAACCAAGAAATGGCAATGACTGCGTACCGCCAACGCCAAAACGTTAGAACCATATTGCGGCACGGTCAATGGAGGCGGATCAAGTCCGGTTGAAATGACTCACGGCGCGGGTTTGCTATCGGCTAAATCAGCAAATCTAATGGAATGCAGCTGTGCGTCTCTTTATGCCGGCCGCGGCGGGCGGCGGGCGGCCGGGGCAAAGTCGCGGTGGACTCCCCAGGTGCCCCGGGCGCATGCTGGATACCTACCACCCCCTCCCAAGGAGGACCCGATGAGAGCTAAGGTCGGAGACCGGCTGGTGATCGACGGAACCAACCTGGGTGACCGGCGCCGGGTCGGTGTCGTGACGGGAGTCGCACATCCCGACGGGTCCCCGCCGTTCGTGGTCCGCTGGCTCGACGACGATCACGAGTCGGTGGTCTTTCCCGGGCCGACGGCCCGGGTGGAGGCCGCCGAATCGGCGGGAAGCCAGACATGATCGACGCCGCGGGCGTCACGCGGCTGCTGGGAATTCGCGCGCGCGACCGCGGAATCGTCTCCGTTTACCTCACCGTGCCGCTGGACCCGGCGCAGCGGCGCGGAATGCCGGCCCACCTGGACGACGTGCTCACGCAGAGCATCGGTTCGGGCGGCGACGCGCAGGCGTGGGTGCGGGCCCGCCGGTTCGAGCTACCCGCCATCCGCCGTGAGGTCAGGGCGCACGCCCACGAGTGGGTCGGCCAGAGCGTAGCCATCTTCGGTTATGCGCGGCGGGGGCTGCTCGAAGCGATCCCGCTGCGCGGGCGCGTGCGCGAGCGTGCCGTGGTCAGCGGCCGTCCGTACGTGCGGCCGCTGCTCGCCGAGCTGCAGCGGTGCCCCACCTACGCGGTGGCCGTCGTGGACCGGCGGCACGGGTGGCTGTACCGGGTGACCGGCGCGGGCATCGAGGCGGCGGATCACGTGGAATCGCCGACCGTGGGCAGCAAGCGGTTCGGCGGCTGGAACGGATTCCAGACCTACCGCAACGACCAGCGGACGCGCAGGCTCGCCCGGCAGCACTACGTGGCGACGGCGGCGGCCCTGACGCGTGCGGTGGGCGCCGACTGCGGGCCCGTCGTGGTGGGCGGGCATGAGGCCGAGACCAGCGAGTTCCTCACCCTGCTCGCGCCCGCCCTGCGGCGGCGGGTGGCCGGCACGTTCGTGGTCGACTCGCACACGATGACGGCCGCGCGGGTCCGCCAGCTCGCCGACGAGGTGGTGGCCCAGTGGGCGGACGGCCAGGAGCGCAGGCTCGCCACCGCCCTCGCTGAACAGGCCACGGGCAGCATGACCGCCGTCGGCCTCGACGCGTGCGTGGCGGCCGCCAACCAGCACGCGATCCAGCTGCTCATGGTGCCCGACGACGACGTCCGGCCGGGGTTCACCTGCGAGGAGTGCGGCGTGCTGGCCGTCGCCGGGGGCGCCTGCCCGGCGTGCGGGGAACTCACGGTCCCAGTGGACGACGTGCTCGAGGAGCTCGCGGTCAAGGTGACCGAGGACGGGGGGAACGTGCAGCTGGTGCGCGGCTCGGTGGCCCCGATCGACGTTGCGGCCCGGCGCCGGTTCCCGGCGCCGGGCTGACGCCCGGGCCAGGCCGGCTAACACCCTCGTCCGCCAGCCCCCGGGCTGGGACACTACCGGTCATGCAGACTCTGGTCGTCGATCACCCGCTGGTCACCCACAAGCTCACCGTCCTGCGGGACGAGTCCACGCAGGCCCCCACGTTCCGCCGGCTCACCGACGAGCTGGTGACGCTGCTCGCCTACGAGGCGACCCGCGAGGTCCCCGTGCGGCCGGTGACGGTCCGCACCCCGGTGGGCGACGCGCGCGGGGTCAAGATGGCCCGGCCCGTGCCGCTCGTGGTGCCAGTGCTGCGCGCGGGCATCGGGATGCTCGACGGCATGGCCCGGCTGCTGCCCACCGCCGAGGTCGGCTTCGTTGGCCTGAGCCGGGACGAGGAATCCCTGGTGGCCAGCACCTACGCCAACCGGCTGCCCGCCGACCTGTCGGGGCGTGCGGTGTTCGTGCTCGACCCCATGCTGGCGACCGGCGGCACCCTCGAAACGGTGTTCGGCATGCTGATCGCGCGCGGCGCCGCCGCCGTCACCGGGGTCAGCCTGCTGGCCGCCCCCGAAGGGGTCGCCCGCCTGGAGGCCGCGTTCGGCGTTGATGCGCCCGTCCCGGTCCGCGTGGTCACCGCCGCCCTCGACGAACGGCTGAACGACCGCGGCTTCATCGTGCCGGGCCTCGGCGACGCCGGCGACCGCCTCTTCGGTATGATCTGATCCCGGGCCCCCCGTGCTGTGTTCGCGCGGAACTTCAGACCGGGAGCGCCGGGTCGTCTGGGGCGGACAGCGTCAGCACAGCGCGTACCACCGCGGGTGACGCGCAGATCTTTGCTTCGAGGGCTTGCAGCCGCACGGCAACGTGAGACTCGATGTCGTCGCCGGTGAGGTCGACGGCGCCGACCATGAAGAGCATCCGCGGGCCGACGATTTCCAGCCGCAAATAGGTCACCCTGGCAACCTCGGGCTCGGCCAGCAGGGCCTGCACCGCGGCCGCACGTATCCGCGGGAGGAGTTCCTGAACGCCGCGCGTGACCGACACCACGGCACCGGCCACGAACAGCCCGACCGCTGCGAACAGCGACCACACGTACGCCTCGCGACCGTGGCCCAGCGGGTGCGCCGCATCGGGCGGGCGGCGCGCCCGCCGGTTGGCGATCAGGAGGAAGATCTCGTTACCGGTGTCCGCCCACGAATGCGCCGCCTCGGCGAGCAGCGACGCCGACCCGGTCACCACGGCCGCGGCCGACTTCGCCGCGGCGATCAGTACGTTGGCGCCGAGGGCCACCAGCACCGTGGTGAAACTCTCGGACCCGCCAGGCAAGGGCAGCGAACCGAACAGGTCAAGAGGTCTACCAGCAGCCTCCGCAGCGCTTCCCGCCACCGAAGCCTTGTCGCCGCCCTGCTCGCCCGCCATCGACCGTCTCAGCACACCCGTCATGATCGGCCAGGAAGGTGGCCTTGATCTAGGAGAACCGTCCGCGGCGCAGCAGCGCGGCCGTGGGCTGCCCCGCCAGCGGGCCACCGCGATCCGGCATCTGCAGCACGATGGCGTCCTGATGCAGTGCGGCCCAGACCAGCCCATCCTCCAACGGCACATCGATGCCGGTGCTGGCGTCGGCGGGCAGGAGGTCGGTCGGCTGGCTGCCGATGCGGTACGCGGTGCCCGCCCCGGCCGAAGCGATGTCCGCCGCCACGAGCAAAACGGAGACCTGCCGCTCGGCCAGCTGCTCAGCGACGGCCTCGATGCCGCGGACCGCGCCGGGCTCCGGCTCCGCCGTGGACGACGCGACCAGGTCACCGACCGCGTCCACGGCGCTGGCGGTGATCTGGCCGAGCGCGACCGCGATCTCGCCGCTCAGATGATCGTCGCTGGCCACTGCCACGGGCCCGGTAGCGATGGTGACGACAGGGCCGAGTGACCCAGGCAGGTGAGCCGAGACAGCATCCAGGATGTCCTGGTCGCCCGCGCCGAGCGCGATGTGGGCGCCCACGCTGGCCGCGGCCTCGGCCAGCCGGCCGGCGGCGAACTCCGCGTTCGCCTCGCCGCCGCCTCTCGGTTCGGGGCCGGTCACGTGCCGCTCCCCGTGGTGCTCCGCGGGTGGCCGGTCCGGGTGCGGGCCGCGCTGTGCGCCGGGACGGGCCCCGACCGCGAACCGCCTGGCAGGCAGCTGATCGCCAGCGGCGTGGGCGATGACCGTGGCGCCGTCCCGGTCTGCCAGCAGCACGACATGGGCAGGGCGCCGCGCGACGGCCGCCGCCACCGCTTGCAGGCGCGGCAGCGGCCCCACCCACACGGAGCCTGCCGCGGCGCCGGGTGGCAGCCACCGCGCCAGGAGCACCTCCCCGTGCGCCGCGACCACCACCCTGGTGCCGGCGGCGACCGCGGTGCCCGCCCCGCTAGCCAGCACCTCGGCGGTGCGCTGATCGGCGCCAAGCTGGCCAGCCTCGCGGACGGTGTCGGACCAGGCCACCTCCCAGGCGTACTGCAGTTCGGACGACGAGTCCGGCACCTCGACGGTGGCCGTCACGACCAGCCCGGACGCTGCCGAGCCCGGCTGGAGGGCCCGCAGCCTTGGATCCAGATCCAGGCGGCCGAGCCTGAGGAACGACTGCGTGAGCGGTGCGTCTGACATGTCCTCATCCCATCGGACCTGTGCCGCGCAGGCAACACCGGCTTGCGGCTCCCGGCGATGGCCGGATGCCGCGGAGCTACGCGCCGGTGAACTGCGGGGCGCGCTTCTCCGCGAAGGCCGTGACCCCGGCCAGGAAGTCGGCCGATCCCGCCATCTCCTGCTGGATCCGGGCCTCGAGCTCGAGCTGGGCGGCCATCCGGTCGTAGAGCCAGCTGTTGAGCTGGCGCTTGGTGCCCGCGTAGGACCTGGTCGGTCCGGCCGCCAGCCGGCTGACCAGCTCATCGGTGCGCTCGGCGAACTCCTCGTCCGGCCAGGCCCGGTTGATCAGCCCCCAGTCGGCCGCCTGGCGGGCCCCGACGCGCTCCCCCAGCATCGACATCTCCGCTGCCCGGGCGAAACCAACGCGCGCCGGCACCAGCAGCGAGGAGCCGCCGTCCGGGACCAGGCCGATGTTCACGAACGCGAGCAGGAAGTAGCCCGACTCCGCGGCGACGACCAGGTCGCAGGCCAGCGCCAGGGACAGCCCGATCCCGGCGGCGGCGCCGTGCACCGCGGCCACCACGGGCTTGGGCATCTCCCGGATGCCGACGATGATCGGGTGGTACTGCTCCGTCAGCCTGCGGTACGCGTCGAGACGGCCGCCCTCAGCCACGCTGTCCTTCAGGTCCGCGCCGCTGGAGAACCCGCGCCCCGCGCCCGTGATAAGCACGGCGCGGACGGCGGCGTCCTCGCCGACGGCCCGGATGGCGTCGAGCAGGTCGAGCGAGAACTGGTCGTTCCACGCGTTCATGCGCTCGGGGCGGTTGAGCTCGATCTTCGCGGCGGCGCCTCGCCGGTACAGGTTGACGGTCTCGTAAGCGTGAGCCAGCTGGTAGTCGTCCATAACGCCACCCTACGGGCCGCGCTTCGGCCGGAGGGGGCAGCCCGCGACCAGTGAGGTCACTTGGTGAGCGACGGGGCCGTCATCGTGAACCGCGCCTCGACCTGGGCGGTCACGGTCTGCTTGGCCGGCTCGAAGTCGAACTCCGGCGAGTCCCCGGCCGGCGCCCCGGCCATGGCGCCCGCCCTCGAGGAGAACACGAACCTCTGTGGCCGCGGTTCCGCCCCGAGCAGGCCCGCGTCGGCCGCCTCCACCAGCCCGGTGATCGTTCCGCCGAAGGCCTCGGCATATTCGCGGGCGCGCTCCATGGCATCCCTGGCCGCGGCCAGCCGCGCGTCCCGGCGCACCGGGCTGTTCTGCCTCAGCTGCCACTCCGGCCCGGTCACGGCCACCAGCTCCTGGCCGGCCAGGTCAGTCACGAGGTCGCCCAGGATCGCGAAGTCCGCGATGGTCACGGTGAGGTTCGCCTGAGCGACGTAGCCCGTGATCCGCTCCCTGGGCTTGCCGCCGGAGAACTCTGGCCGCACGTTGACCCGGCCGCTCTCCAGCTTCTCGACCGCCTCGCCGAACTTCTTGATCGCCCCGGTCACCAGGCCGTTCCGCTTGGCCAGCAGGTCGACGGCCCGGTGCCGGTCCTTGTCGCGCGCCATCACCGAGACGTAGACGACCGCGATCTCGGGGTCGACCTCGAGGGAGGCCTCACCCCGCACGGAAATGACCGGCTCCGCTGGCATCTCCAGCCTCCGTTCAGCGCCTCACGGCACGGCCGGCGGGCGAGCGCGGGGCTCAGACCCCGACCGGGTGCCAGACCGTCTTGATCTCCAGGAAGGCGAGCATCCGCACCGGGGATGGCGGTGCCGCCCAGTCCTCCTCGGCGGCGAACACCCGTTTGACGTTGCCCGCCGCGAGCCGCTCAAGCTCGGCCCGGCCCGCGGCTGGCACGCCGGTGAGGTCGATCGCGTTCACGTCCATGTGCGCGGCCAGCACCGGCGCCAGCTCGGCCGTGTAGCCGGTCAGCACGTTGACCACCCCGGCGGGCACGTCCGAGGTGGCCAGCACCTCGGTCAGGGTGATCGCGGGCAGCGGCGCGGGCTCGCTGGCCACCACGACGGCGGCGTTGCCGGTCGCGATCACCGGCGCGAGCACACTGACCAGGCCGAGCAGGCCCGACGCCGGCGGCGCGATGACCGCCACCACGCCGGTCGGCTCCGGCACGCTGAAGTTGAAGTACGGCCCGGCGACCGGGTTGGCCGCCCCCGCCACCTGGGCGACCTTGTCCGGCCAGCCCGCATACCAGACCCACCGGTCGATCGCCTCGGTGACGGTCCGTTCCGCGTCCCGCCCGGAACGGCCTTCATTCATAACGATTTCATCGCGGAACTGTGCTTCCCTCCCTTGGAGTAGTTCCGCGACGCGGTAGAGCACCTGGCCCCGGTTATAGGCGGTCGCCCCGGACCAGCCGGGTACGGCCTTCCGGGCGGCGACCACGGCATCCCGGGCGTCCTTGCGCGAGGCCCGTGCGGCGTGGGCCAGCACGGCGCCGTTCCGCCCGGTCACCGGGTACGACCGCCCGGACTCGGACCGGGGGAAGGCGCCCCCGATGAACAGCTTGTAGGTCTTCCGGACCGGCACCCGAGGCGAGGTGCCGTGGCCGGCTTCGCCGGCCACGGCCTTCTTGCCCCGAGGTGTCTCAGCCATGGAGGTACGCGGCCAGGCCGGCCCGGCCGCCCTCCCGCCCGAACCCGGACTCCTGGTATCCGCCGAACGGGCTCGCCGGGTCGAACCTGTTGTAGGTGTTGGCCCAGACCACGCCCGCCCGCAGCCGCTGCGCCATCGCGAGGATCCGGCTCCCCTTCTCCGTCCAGACCCCGGCGGACAGCCCGTACGGGGTGTTGTTGGCCTTGGCCACGGCCTCGTCCGGGGTGCGGAACGTCAGCACGGACAGGACCGGCCCGAAGATCTCCTCGCGGGCGATCCGGTGCGACTGGCTCACCCCGCTGAACACGGTCGGCGGGAACCAGAAGCCCCGGGCCGGCAGCTGGCACGGCGGCGACCAGCGCTCCGCGCCCTCGGCCTCCCCGGCCGCCGTGAGCCCGCGGATCTTGTCGAGCTGCTCACGCGAGTTGATGGCCCCGATGTCGGTGTTCTTGTCCAGCGGGTCGCCGAGGCGGACGGTTTCCAGGCGCTTCTTGAGCCGCTCGAGGAGGGTGTCGGCGATCGACTCCTGCGCGAGCAGCCGCGATCCCGCGCAGCACACGTGGCCCTGGTTGAAGAAGATGCCGTTGACGATGCCCTCGACCGCCTGGTCGAGCGGCGCGTCGTCGAACACGATGTTGGCCGCCTTGCCGCCCAGCTCCAGGGTCAGCCTCTTGCCGGTCCCGGCGACCGCCCGCTGGATCTCCTTGCCCACGTCGGTGGAGCCGGTGAACGCGATCTTGTCCACGCCCGGGTGCGCGACGAGCTCACGCCCGGTGCGCCCGTCGCCGGTGAGGATGCTGACCGTGCCGGGTGGCAGATCCGCCTCCTGGATCACCTCGGCCAGCAGCAGCGCGGACAGCGGGGTGGTCTCGGCCGGCTTGAGCACGCAGGTGTTGCCCGTGGCCAGCGCCGGGGCCAGCTTCCACGCGGCCATGAGCAGCGGGAAGTTCCAGGGGATGACCTGCCCCGCCACGCCGATCGGGCGCGGGTCCGGGCCGAAGCCCGCGTACGGGAGCTTGTCGGCCCAGCCGGCGTGGTAGAAGAAGTGCGCCGCCGCGAGCGGGATGTCCACGTCGCGGGACTCCTTGATGGGCTTGCCGTTGTCGAGGCTCTCCAGCACCGCGAACTCGCGGGCGCGCTCCTGGATGGCCCGCGCGATCCGGTACAGGTACTTGGCCCGCTCGGCGCCGGGCATCCGCCCCCAGGTCCGCTCGTAGGCGTTCCGCGCCGACGCGACCGCCCGGTCGACGTCCGCCTTGCCCGCCTCCGCGACGCTGGCGAGGGGCTCCTCGGTGGCCGGGTTGACCGTGGCGAAGTGCTCCCCGCTCAACGGGGCTACGAAGTCCCCGCCGGTGAACAGGCCGTACTCGGGCTGGATGGTCACGATCTCGCGCGACTCGGGCGCGGGCGCGTACTCCCAGTCCGCTCCGGACCGCAGTTCCTTGCCCGTGTCCCCGGCCGCGACCGGGGAGGCTGGATTACCCACCATGCGCGCTGGCCTCCACATATCTACGTCCGCCAACCTACCCTTCAGACTGCCGGTGTCCGCCCGAGGGCGAGGAGTAGCAGCCGCGGCGCGGTCAGTCCAGGGTGAAGTAGTCCGGGCCGGCGTAGGCGCCGGTGAGCTGCTTCTGGCGCTGCATGAGCAGGTCGTTGAGTAGGCTGGAGGCGCCGATGCGGAAGTAGTCCGGGGTCAGCCAGTCCGGCCCGGCGGTCTCGCGCACGAGGACCAGGTAGCGGATGGCGTCCTTGGCGGTGCGCACGCCGCCCGCGACCTTGACGCCGACGCGGCGGCCAGTGGCCGCCGCGAAGTCCCGCGCGGCCGAGAGCATGACCAGCGCAACCGCCGGCGTCGCCGCCGGTTGCAGCTTCCCGGTGGACGTCTTGATGAAGTCAGCCCCCGCCAGCATCACCAGCCAGGAGGCGCGGGCGACGTTGTCGAGCGTGACCAGTTCGCCCGTTTCCAGTATCACCTTGAGGTGCGCGACTCCGCAGGCCTCCTTGACCGCGCGGACCTCCTCGTAGACCTGCGCGTACCGGCCCGCGAGGAACGCCGCGCGGTCGATCACCATGTCGATCTCGTCGGCGCCCGCGTTCACCGCGTCCGCGACGTCGGCGAGCTTGACCGCGAGCGAGGCACGACCGGACGGGAAGGCGGTCGCTACCGAGGCGACCACGACCGGGCTGCCCACCAGCTCGGCTTTGGCCACGGCGACCAGGTCCGGGTACACACACGCGGCGGCGACCGGCGGAACGTCGGGGTCCCCGGGATCGGGCTGGCGCGCCTTGGCACACAGGCCCCGGACCTTGCCCGGCGTGTCCGCGCCCTCCAGGGTGGTGAGGTCCACCATCCTGACCGCCATGTCCAGCGCCCAGAGCTTGGCCTCGCGCTTGATCGACCTGGTCGCCAGCGCGGCCGCGCGCTCCTGCGCGCCGACCTGGTCCACGCCGGGCAGCCCGTGGAGCGCCCGCCGGAGCGCCGCGTCGGAGGCCAGCGCGCCGCTGGTGCCGGGCACCGGAGGGCCGGTCACGCCGGTCAGCGCCGCCCCGGACGGCTGGCCGCTGGCTGCCACCCCGGCCACGACGTTGCGGGCGGGCTGGGCGCCGTCATTAGTGGCGGGCACCGTTGCTACCTCCCCAGACCGGGAATCCGCACCACCGAGTCGCTCGCCGCCCGCGCGGTCGCGAACCCCGGCTTGATCACCGTGTTGATGATGTGCAGCCGCTCGTCGAAATGGGCAAATGCGCTCTTCATCGCGTTGATCGTGAGCCACTCGATGTCCGACCAGCCGTAGCCGAACGCCTCGACGAGGCGGTGGAACTCCGAGGACAGAGTTACCCCGCTCATGAGCCGGTTGTCGGTGTTCACGGTGACCCGGAACGAGAGCTGGCGCAGCAGCCGGATCGGGTGCTCCTCGATCGACGGCGCGGCACCGGTCTGCACGTTGGAGGTCGGGCACATCTCCAGCGGGATCCGCCGGTCCCGCACGTAGCTCGCCAGCCGGCCCTGCTCCACGTTGCCCTCGGGGGTGACCTGGATGTCGTCCACGATGCGCACCCCGTGGCCGAGGCGCTCCGCGCCGCACCACTGCAGCGCTTCCCAGATCGACGGAAGCCCAAAGCCTTCCCCCGCGTGGATCGTGATGTGGAAGTTCTCCCTGGCCACGTACTGGAACGCGTCAAGGTGACGGCTCGGCGGCCAGCCCGCCTCGGCGCCGGCGATATCGAAACCCACCACGCCCCGGTCCCGGTACCGCACCGCGAGCTCCGCGATCTCCAGCGAGCGCGCCGCCGTCCGCATGGCGGTGAGCAGCGCGTACACGGTGATCCGGCGCCCCTCGCTGCCGATGCGGAAGCCCTCGAGCACGGCCTCAACGACCTCGTCGAGGCTGAGCCCGTTCGCCACATGCAGCTCGGGTGCGAACCTGACCTCGGCGTAGACCACCCCGTCCGCGGCCAGATCCTCCGCGCACTCGGCCGAGACCCGGACCAGGGCCTCGCGGGTCTGCATGACCGCCAGCGTGTGCTGGAAGGCGTCCAGGTAGAGGTTGAGGTGGCCCCGGTTGGCGCCGCGCTGGAGCCAGAGCGCGACCTCGGTCACGTTGTCGGAGGGGAGCCGATCGTAGCCGATCTGCCGGGCCAGGTCCACGACGGTGGCCGCCCGCAGCCCGCCGTCGAGATGGTCATGGAGAAGCACCTTGGGTACGGCGCGGATCTCCTCAAGGCTGGGCATCTGCCCATTCTCTCTTATCGGCTCCGGGACACCGCTGCGGCCCTTCGTGGTCGTGCCGGAGGCGCGCAGAGCAGCGCTGCGCGGCGTTCGGCCCTCCGCCTGCGGCCGAGCCGGGGCTGGCCTTACCCGCCCACGCGGTCGATGATCGGCGGCTGCTCGGCCGGGCCCTCCGGGCCGATCTCGATGGCATTACCCAGGGCGGCGAGCGCCGCGCCGAACCGGGCCTCGTCATCGGTGCGCAGCTCAAGTAGCGGCTGCTCCTCCTCCACCCAGTCGCCGGGTTTCGCCAGGCACAGCACGCCCGCGGCCGCGCTGACCGGGTCCTCCTTGCGCGCCCGGCCCGCGCCGAGCCGCCAGGCGGCGTTCCCGACCCCGCGCGCATCCAAGCGAACCAGGAAGCCGGTGCTTGGCGCGGCCAGCGTATGGATATGCCGGGCGACGGGCAGCGGGGCATCCGGGTCGCCGTCCTGGGCGGCGATCATGGCGCGGTAGCGCGTGAGCGCCCGCCCGTCGGCCAGTGCCGCCGCCGGGTCGGCGGATACGCCCGCCAGCCGCAGCATCTCCCCGGCCAGGGCGAGCACCACCTCGACCAGGTCCGGCGGCCCCTGCCCCCCCAGGGTCGCGACCGACTCCTCCACCTCGACGGCGTTGCCCACGGCCCGGCCGAGCGGCGTGTCCATCCTGGTCAGCAGCGCTGAGGTGCGGACCCCGTGCTCCTCGCCCAGCGTCACCATGGTCTCCGCCAGCCGCCTCGCGTCCTCTTCTGCGCGCATGAACGCGCCGGTGCCGACCTTGACGTCGAGCACGAGCGCCCCGGTGCCCTCGGCGATCTTCTTCGACATGATCGAACTGGCGATGAGCGGGATCGACTCCACCGTCCCGGTCACGTCCCGCAGCGCGTAGAGCCGCCGGTCCGCCGGGACGAGGCCGGGGCCCGCGGCGCTGATGACGCAGCCCACGTCGCGCAGCACGCTCAGCATCTCGGCCGGGGACAGGTTTGCCCGCCAGCCGGGGATGGACTCCAGCTTGTCCAGGGTGCCGCCGGTGTGCCCGAGGCCGCGCCCGGACAGTTGCGGGACCGCAACCCCGCAGGCCGCCACCAGCGGGGCGAGGATCAGCGAGACCTTGTCGCCGACGCCCCCGGTCGAGTGCTTGTCCACCGTGGGCAGGCCAGCTACGGAGAGATCGAGCCGCTCCCCGGAGTCGATCATGGCGTCGGTCCAGGCGCGGAGCTCGCCGGGCGACAGCCCGCGGAAGTAGATGGCCATGAGCAGGGCGGACATCTGCTCCTCTGCCACCTCTCCGCGCAGGTAAGCCCCGATGACCCAGTCGATGTCGTGGCCGGAGAGCGCGACGCCGTCCCGTTTGGCGCGAATGATATCGACCGCGGCCGGTACGGGCCGGTCCTGCTCCGTCGGGATGAACCGCACCCGCCTTAGCCTCCCTCGGCCCGCGGCGTGGCCGCCTCAGCCTGTTCCTCGGGCAGGTCGGCATCCGTGAACGGCGAGGGCAGCAGGCGGGCCAGTTCGGTCGGGCCCCCGTCGGTGTCCACGAGCAGGCTGGGCCCGCCCGCCTCCATCAGCAGCTGGCGGCACCGCCCGCAGGGCAGCAGGCGGTGGCCGTCCCCGCTGACCACGCTCACCGCGACCAGCGTGCCGCCGCCGGAGGCGTGCAGCGCGGACACGAGGCCGCATTCGGCGCACAGGGTGAGGCCGTAGGAGGCGTTCTCGACGTTGCAGCCGGCGACCACGCGGCCGTCGCCGGTCTCACCCGCGGCCCCCACCCGCAGCCGCGAGTACGGCGCGTACGCGCAGGCGGCCGCCTGGGCCGCGGCGGCCCGCAGCCGGGTCCAGTCGATCGCCATGGCAAACCTCCGGCTGAACACGATAGCTGGGGCGGGGTGGCGGGGAAACAGCGCGTTCCGCTGCGCTGTCGAAAACGGGGGGCGAGCACCGGAAACGCCCCGCCGACAGCGTCTTGAGCACCGCGCACGACACCCACACGGTTGCGATTTGGCAACGGCCGGGTGGATCAATGCCTGCTACCTTCCCCGGACGGCCGGCCAGGTCTAGCCTGCGATCATCCCGAAGCAGGGTGTCTGGGATCTTTCCCGCCCTTGGCGCTCCGGGCGGTGGAGGAGGGGGCCGGTGAGGAGAATGGCTCAAAACCGCTCCCGGAGCGGGCGGCTACAGGCGCCCCGGAAGAGGAGGTAACACAAGTGAGACAAGCCTTGAAGGTTGCCGCGGGGCTCGCCGTGGTCACTCTGGTGGCCGCTGGGTGCGCCAAGCCCAGCTCGTCGAGCAGCGGCGGCGGCACGACCGCGGCCAAGTTTAAGGCCTGCATGGTCGCCGACAGCGGCACGATCAACGACAAGTCGTTCAACGAGGGCTCGTGGGCGGGCATGCAGGCGGCGGCGGCCGCCAACTCGAAGATCGCGATCAGCTTCCTGCCGTCCTCCACCACGTCCGACTACGCCAAGAACATCACCGCGTTCGAAAACGAGAAGTGCGGGATCATCGTCACGGTCGGCTTCCTGATGGGCGCGGCGACCCAGTCCGCTGCGGTGGCCAGCCCGAAGCAGAAGTTCGCGATCGTCGACTGCTCGTACGCCTCCTTCTGCCTGCCAACCAAGCCACATAAGACCACCAACATCGACCAGTTGGTCTACAACACCGCCCAGGACGCCTTCCTCGGCGGCTACCTGGCGGCCGGGATGACCAAGACCGGCAAGGTGGCCACCTACGGCGGCATGAAGTTCGGCACGGTCACGATCTACATGGACGGCTTCTGGGACGGGGTGCAGTACTACAACAAGCAGCACCACACCCACGTCAAGGTGCTCGGGTGGAGCGAGCCGAGCCAGAACGGCACGTTCGTAGGCAGCTTCACCAACGTCGCCGCTGGGGTGACCATCGCCAACACGTTCATCACCCACGGCGCGGACATCATCTTCCCGGTGGCGGGCGGCGTCGGGCTCGGCACGGCGAAGGCGGTGCAGACCGCCGACAACGCCGGCAAGAACATCGCTATGTACTGGGTGGACACCGACGGCTGTCTTAGCGAACCGACCTACTGCAAGTACTTCATCACGACCGTGGAGAAGGGCCTCGCCCCCTCGGTGAAGGCCGCCGTGCTCAGCGCCGCCGCGGGCCACGGTGGCGGCAGCTACGTCGGCACGCTCGCCAACGGCGGGGCTGTCCTGGCACCGTTCCACCAGTGGGCGAGCAAGGTCCCGGCGTCGCTGCAGGCCGAGCTCAACACGGTGAAGCAGGGCATACTCAACGGCTCGATCCCTGTCGCCACCAAGAGCCCGGTGTAGTCAGAACACCAGGCAAGAAGTTACCGTCAAGCTGGTCAGTGTCCCCGGCGCGGCCGGGGACACTGGCCAGAGTCGGCTGGAGGGTGGCTGCCGATGAAGCTTGAACTGCGGGGCATCACGAAGCGCTTCGGCAGCCTCGTCGCCAACGACCACATCGACCTGGTCGTCCAGCCCGGCGAGATCCGTGCCCTGCTCGGCGAGAACGGCGCCGGCAAGACCACGCTGATGAACGTGCTCTACGGACTCATGCAGCCCGACGAGGGCGAGATCCTGCTCGACGACGAGCCAGTCGCGATCCACTCGCCCAGGGACGCGATCCGGGCCGGGATCGGCATGGTGCACCAGCACTTCATGCTGGTGCCGGTCTTCACGGTGGCCGAGAACGTCACGCTCGGCACCGAGCCGGTCCGCAGGCTGACCACGCCCGCGGTGAGGCTAGGCGGGCTCCGGGTCCCGCCGCTCGGCCTGCCCTCGATCGGCCTGCTCGACCGGCGCAAGGCGCGCCGCGAGGTGCTCGAGCTCTCCGAGCGGTTCGGGCTGCGGGTCGACCCCGACGCCCTCGTGGAGGAACTGCCGGTCGGCGTGCAGCAGCGGGTCGAGATCATCAAGGCGCTGCTCCGCGACGCCAGCGTGCTCGTCCTCGACGAGCCCACCGCCGTGCTGACCCCCGGCGAGACCGAGGACCTGTTCCGGGTCATGCGCGAGCTGCGCGCGGGCGGACGGTCGATCATCTTCATCTCACACAAGCTCAAGGAGGTCCAGGCGATCGCCGACGCCATCACGGTCATCCGGCGCGGGAAGGTCGTCGGGGAGCGCCCGCCGAGCACCGGCAGCGCCGAGCTCGCCTCGCTGATGGTCGGCAGGTCGGTCCAGCTGCGGGTGAGCAAGGCCCCGGCCAACCCGGGCGACGTGGTGCTCGACGTCCAGGACCTGAGCGTGGACGGGGAGCGCGGCGAGCACTCGGTGCGGGACGTGTCGTTCCAGGTGCGCGGGGGCGAGATCCTCGGCGTGGCCGGCGTCCAGGGAAACGGCCAGACCGAGCTGTGCGAGGCGCTGATGGGCCTGCGGCCCTCGACCGGCTCGGTGCGCCTCAACGGCGCCGATCTCAGCCACGCCTCGACCCGGGCCAGGCTCCACGCGGGCATCGGCTACATCCCGGAGGACCGGTCGGAGGACGGCCTGGTGGGCGACTTCTCGGTCGCCGACAACCTCATCCTCGACCTGTACGACCAGCCGCCCTACGCCAACGGCCTCGCGCTGAACCTCGACGCGATCCGGGAGTCGGCGGTCAAGCGGGTCGCGGACTACGACGTTCGGACCACGTCCGTGCAGACACCGGCCGGGACGCTGTCCGGCGGCAACCAGCAGAAGGTCGTGGTCGCGCGGGAGATGGGCCGGAACGTGAAGCTGCTGCTCGCCAGCCAGCCAACCCGGGGCCTCGACGTCGGCTCGATCGAGTTCGTGCACAAGCGCCTGGTCGCCCAGCGGGACGCGGGCGCGGCGGTGCTGATCGTCTCGTCCGAGCTCGACGAGATCTACGCCCTGGCCGACCGCATCGCCGTCATGTACGAGGGCCGGATCGTCGCGTTCCGCCCGCCCACCGTCTCTGAGCAGGACCTCGGCCTGCTGATGGCCGGCAGCGGAACGGCCGGGCCGACCGCCGCCGGGCCGGAGGGCGAACCGGAGGCGCTAGTGCAGGAGCCGAGCAGCCATGACTGACCAGTACGGGGCAGAGCCCTCAGCAGCGCTCGCCGCGACCGCCACCGCCCCACCGGCGCCCGACCGTCCGCGCGGCCGGCTGCCGCTGACCGGCAACATGATCATCGAGGCGGTGATGGAGGGGAACTCGGTCGTCCTGACGATCCTGGCCTTCGTCGTGGCGCTGCTGGTCGGCGCGGTGCTGATCGTGGCCAGCGACCCGGCGGTGCTGCACGCCTGGGCTTCGTTCAGCTACGCACCCGGTACGGCGTTGTCGGACACCTGGTCATCGGTGTCTTCGGCCTACTCGGCGCTGTTCGAGGGCTCGATCTTCAGCCCGGCGACGGTCTCGGCCGCCTTCCACGGCGGCTCGATCGCGGCGATCTTCTACCCGCTGTCGCTGACCGCGTTCGAGGCGACCCCGCTCATCCTCACCGGCCTGTCGGTGGCGGTGGCGTTCCGCGCCGGGATGTTCAACATCGGCGCGGCGGGCCAGTGGGTCGGCGGCGCGGTGGTCGCCACCTGGCTCGGTTACGCGGTGAACCTGCCGATCGTGCTGCACGCGGTGGTCTGCATCATCGGCGCCTTCGCCGGCGGCGCGGTGCTCGGCTGGCTCGTGGGCGAGATCAAGGCGCGGACCGGCGCGCACGAGGTCATCCTCACGATCATGCTCAACTACGTCATGTACAACTTCCTCGCCTTCATGCTGACCAGCCACAACCTGATGCAGGCACCCGGCCAGACGAACGCGGTCGCGCCGAACGTCGCGGGGAGCGCGATGCTGCCGCACGTCGGGGGGCCACCACCGCAGGCCGGTGCCGGGTTCCTGATCGCGGTGGCCGCCGCGGTCGCGACGGCCTGGCTGCTGTCCCGCAGCACCCTGGGCTTCCAGTTCAAGACCGTGGGCGCGAGCCCGCGCGCGGCGCGCAGCGCCGGCATCAGCGTGGAGCGGGCCTGGGTGCTCGCGTTCCTGATCGCGGGCGGCCTGGCCGGGCTGTCGGCGGCCACGATCGTGCAGGGCCAGACGGCGCCGCTGACGACCAACAGTTACGGCACGTACGGCTTCGATGGCATCACGGTCGCGCTGCTCGGGCGGTCCAGGCCGTTCGGCGTGGTCCTGGCCGGGCTGCTGTTCGGCGCGCTGAACGGCGGCGGCACGGTCATGGAGGCCGCCACCGGCGTGCCGTCCGACGTCGTCGACGTCATCAAGGGCCTGATCGTGCTCCTGGTCGCCGCGCCGCCGCTGATCCGGTTGCTGTTCCGGCTGCGGGGCACCGGCGTGACCGGCCCGTCAGTCGCCCCCAAGGGGTGGTCGGCATGACCACCCTGGTGGGCGTGGTGCGCGCGCCGGTCACGATCAGCCGCAGGTACCTCGCCGCGGGCACGTTCATCGCACTCGGCCTGCTCGACATCCTCGTCTTCGGCGTCTTCGCCCACCGGGGCGACGCCATCTTCGCGCTGTCGCTGCCGGGCGCCACGCCGCACGTGCCATCGATTCGCGTCCCGGGGGCGGCGACCTGCTACGTGCTAGGCGTAATCTCGATCGGCCTGGGCGTCTTGCGCGGCGTCAGGGACGTCTCGCCCCGCGTCAAGCGAATCACCATCGCCGCCGTGCTGGTGTGCTTCCTGGTGTCGCTGCTGTCCTGGGCGGACGCCGGCAACTCGGTCGGTTCGCTCCAGGTCATCGACCTGCTGCAGGGAACCTTGATCGGCTCCATCCCGCTGATCCTCGGCGCCCTGTCCGGCTGCCTGTGCGAGCGGTCAGGCGTGATCAACATCGCGATCGAGGGCCAGTTCCTCTTCGGCGCGTTCACCGCGGCGGCCGTGGCCAGCGTCACGGGCGGGGTCTGGCTCGGGCTGATCGGCGGGTCGCTGGCCGGCGGGCTGCTCGGGGTGATTCTCGCGATCTTCGCGATCACGTTCCTGGTGGACCAGATCATCGTCGGCGTGGTGCTCGACGTGATCGCGCTCGGCCTGACCAACTACCTCTACAACCGGGTGATGGCCCCGTACGCGGCCACCTTCAATTCGGGCAACACGTTCGGCACGATCAAGATCCCCGTGCTCAGCAGCATCCCGATCATCGGCCCGGTCCTCTTCGACTCGAACATCTTCCTGTACATCACCTACGCGCTGATCCTGGTGATCCAGATCGGCCTGTTCCGCACCCGCTGGGGGCTGCGGGTGCGGGCGGTCGGCGAGCACCCGACCGCGGCCGACACGGTCGGCATCAGGGTGCTCTGGACCAGGTACCGGAACGTCATCCTCGGCGGCCTGGTCGCCGGGATCGGCGGGGCGTACCTGACGGTCGGCTCGGTCGGATTCTTCACGTCGGACATCAGCTCCGGCTTCGGCTACATCGCGCTCGCCGCCATGATCTTCGGGCGCTGGACGCCGCTCGGCTCGGTGGCGGCGGCGCTGCTGTTCGGGTTCAGCTATCAGCTGCAGACGGAGCTGTCCGTGCTGCGGGTGCCGGTCTCCTCGTTCATCCTGCTGATGGCGCCGTACGTGGCGACGATCATCGCCGTGGCCGGGCTGGTGGGCCGGGTGCGGCCACCGGCCGCCGACGGCAAGCCCTACATCAAGGCATGACAGCCCCGGACGCCGTCGTGACCGCCGATCCGTACGATGCGGCCCAGGCCAGCGCCGACCGGCTGGCCCAGCTGTCCGGCGCGCCCGCCCACGACGTGGCCATCGTGCTCGGCTCTGGCTGGGCCCCCGCGGCGGATGTCCTCGGCGACGGCCTCGGCGCGGAGGCAACCGAGATTCCCATGGCCGACCTGGGCGGCTTTGCCCCGCCCGGCGTGACCGGTCACGTCGGTTCCGTCAGGTCGCTGGCCTGGGCAGGGCAGCGGTTGCTCGTCTTCCTCGGCCGCACCCACCTTTACGAGGGCCACCCGGTCGCCGCCGTGGTGCACGGCGTTCGTACCGCCGTGGCCGCGGGATGCCGGATCATAGTGCTCACCAACGCGGCTGGCGGGATTCAGAAGGGCTACCAGGTTGGCCAGGTCGTGATCATCCGTGACCACCTCAACCTGACCGGCAAATCGCCGCTGGCAGGCCCGCCGCCCCCGGCGGGGTATCCCCCGCGCTTCGCCGATCTCACCGACCTGTACTCGGCACGGCTGCGCCGACTCGCCCGGGCGGCCGACCCGGCGCTGGCCGAGGGGGTGTACGCGGGGCTGCCGGGCCCACACTACGAGACCCCCGCCGAGATCGTTATGCTCCGTCAACTCGGCGCCGACCTGGTGGGAATGTCCACCGTCCTGGAGGCCATCGCGGCCCGCCACCTCGGCGCCGAGATACTGGCCCTCTCGCTGGTCACCAACCTCGCCGCCGGCCTCGCGCCCCACGACCTGGACCACGCCGAGGTGGTGGCCGCCGGCGCCCAGGCGGCGAACCGGATGGGCCTGCTGCTCGCCCGCATCCTCCCCGGGGTTGTGATGGCATGAGCCGGCAGGCTGCCCCTGTGCCCGTGGCGCCCGCCTGGCCCCGATGGTCCCAGGACGGGCCGGTGTGATCGACGATCATCTCAGCGCCCGGGCCGAGGCCTGGATCGCGGACGACCCGGACGAGCGGGACCGCGCCGAACTGCACGCGCTGCTCGACGACGGCGGCGAGGCGGCCCGCGCCGAGCTGGCCGACCGGTTCCGCGGCCGGCTGGAGTTCGGCACCGCGGGCCTGCGCGGCGTCGTCGGCGCGGGCCCCAACCGGATGAACCGGGCGGTGGTCCGGGCCACCACGGCGGCGCTGGCGGGGTGGCTGCTCGCCGGGCACGGCGGGCCGGGCGCGGCGGAGGCGGGCGTGGTCGTCGGTTGCGACGCCCGGCACCGGTCCGACGAGTTCGCCGACGAGGCCGCCCGGGTGCTGGCCGGCGCCGGGCTCCGGGTGCACCTGCTGCCGCCGCGGAACCCGACCCCGCTGCTGGCGTTCGCCATCAGGCACCTGGGCGCCGCGGCCGGGGTCATGATCACGGCAAGCCACAACCCGCCCGCGGATAACGGATACAAGCTCTACCTCGGCGACGGTGCGCAGATCGTCCCGCCTGTGGACGCGCAGATCGAGAGCTCGATCGAGGTCCTGGGCCCGCTCGCCCAGGTGCCGGTGGCGGCGGCGGACAGCCCGCTGATCAGCCGCCGGGGCGACGAAGTGGCCAGCGCCTACCTGGCGGCGATCGCGGCGGCGTTCCCCGCCCCGCCCGCGGCGGCGGGGCTGCGCATCGTCTACACCCCGATGCACGGCGTCGCGGGCGCGCTGCTGCTCCGGGCCCTGGACGAAGCCGGGTTCCCGCGCCCGGAGCTGGTCACGGCCCAGGCCGAGCCCGACCCGGACTTCCCGACCGTGACGTTCCCCAACCCCGAGGAGCCGGGAGCCCTCGACCTGGCGCTGGCGCGGGCCCGCGGGATCGGCGCCGACCTGGTGATCGCCAACGACCCGGACGGCGACCGGCTGGCGGTCGCGGTGCCCGACCGTGACGTCACCGGTGGCTGGCGGATGCTCACCGGCGATCAGGTCGGCGGGTTGCTCGGTGCCTACCTGCTGGAGCGGGCCGGCTCCGCCGGGCCGGAGCCGCCGCTGGTCGCGACCACGGTCGTGTCCTCCACTCTGCTGTCCAAGATCGCCGCCGCGGCCGGCGCCCGGTACGCGGCGACGCTCACCGGGTTCAAGTGGATCGTCCGGGCCGCCGATAGCGCGCCCTGCACGCGTTTCCTGTTCGGGTACGAGGAGGCGCTCGGCTACGCCGTCACCGGCGCCGTACGCGATAAGGACGGGATGAGCGCGGCGCTGGCCCTGCTCTCGCTGGCGGCCACGGCCCGCGGGGCGGGCCAGTCCCTGGCTGACCGCTGGGACGCGCTCGAAACCGCCTACGGCGTTCACCTGACCACGCCGGTCACCCTCCCCACCCACGCACCGGCCGGGGTCATGGCCAGGCTGCGAGCGCATCCCCCGGCCGAGCTGGCCGGGCTGCCGGTGACCGGCACCACGGACCTGGCCGAAGGGGTCGGCAGCCTGCCCCCGTCCGACGTGCTGACGTATCACCTGCCAGGGGCAAGGGTGGTGATCCGGCCGAGCGGCACGGAACCCAAGCTCAAGGCCTACCTCGAGGTGTCCGAGCCGGTGGCAGGGCGGGAACTGGCGGCCGCCCGCGCGGCGGCGGCCGGGCGCCTCGCCCCGCTCCGTGACGCGGTGACCGCCCTAGTCGCCGGCGGCGCGTAGCACTTCCGTCGCGGCACCAACCCGTTCGGCGCTGGCAGGCAGCGGAAGCCGGATGGTCACGGTGGTCCCGGCACCCTCGAGCGACTGAAGATCGATGTCCCCGCCGTGGTTGACGACGATCATGCGCACGATCGCCAGCCCGAGGCCGGTGCCCGGGATGGACCGGCCGGTCGCGTTCGAGGCGCGGAAGAACCGGTTGAACAGCTCCTTCTGGTCGCCTCCCGGGATCCCGATGCCAGTGTCGGTGACGCGGATCACCGCCGACTCCCCGTCGGCACAGGAGGCCACCTCGATGCGCCCGCCCGGCGGGGTGAACTTGACCGCGTTGGACAGCAGGTTGAGCATGACCCGGTCAAGCTGGCCGGCGTCCCCGTCCACCATCAGCCCGCCCCCGGTGCCGTTGAGCATGAGCGTGAGCCCTCCGGCCAGCACAGATGGCCGCACCGCCGCCGCCGCACCGGCGATGATGCCAGCCAGGTCCACCGGGCGCAGCACCGTGGTGAACGCGCCCGACTCCAGCTTGGCGAGCGTGAACAGGTCCTCGACCAGGTTCCGCAGCCGGACCGTGCTGCGGTCGATCGTCTCCAGCATCTGGCGCTGCTGCGGGGTGACCTCCCCGGCCTCCCCGTCGCCGAACATCTCGACGTACCCCTCGATGGTGGTGAGGGGGGCACGCAGTTCGTGCGAGACCGTGGCGAAGAAGGTGGATTTGGCGTGGTCGAGCGTTTTCAGCTCTTCCACCAGGCGGTTCTCCGCCTCATAGAGCCGGGCGTGGCTGAGGCCGCGGCCGAGGTCGGCGGCCACCGACTCCATCGCGTCCACCTCGGCCGGGGTCCAGGCACGGTCCCCCGCCAGGCGCTGGGCGACGATGATGCCGAGCATCTCGTTGCCGACCCCGAACGGCGTCAGCATCTGCCGCACGGCGCCCGCCTTCAGCATCGCGTCACGTATGTGCGGCGGGATCTGATCGCCCTGCGGCTCCCGCAGGTCCTGGATCACCCAGCTGGTCTGGGCCCGGAACGCCTCGAACAGGTCGGCCATGGCCTCGGTGGTCATCTGCGACCTGATGACCTCGGCGGGGATGAGCCACGGCGGCAGCCGGCCGATGGCGGAGCTCAGCTGCCCATCCTCCACCAGCCGCAGGTACACGATGTCGGTGTCGAGGATCTGCTCCACCGCGAGCCGCCCGGCGTTCAGCACGTCGGCCGCGACCAGGCGCTCCCGGATGCGCAGCCCGGCCTCCCTGGCCATGGCGCGCAGGCGGTTGCTTTCCGCTTCCTGCGCCCGCAGCCGGTCGCTCGCGTCGGCCTGCGCGTTGATCAACTCGGCCACCTGGCGCACCTCCGCCGAGCCGGCCGCCGGGGCCCGCGCGGAAAAGTCGCCCTCGGTCAGCCGGCGCACGGTCGCCCCGATGCGGTTCAGTGGGCGGGTGATCGTGTAGACCGTGCTCAGCGACGCGGCTAGCACCAGCAGCACGGCGATGGCCAGCGCGACGGCGCTCCACGCCAGCCCGGTTCCCAGCGCGTGCCGGCTCGCCGCGTTCTCCTTGCCGATGCCGTCGCGCAGGCGCTGCTGCGTCGCGACGGCCGCCTGGGCGAACCTCTGGTCCAGCAGGGCCGACTCGGCCAGCAGCGCCGCGGCGGCCGAGGGCCGTGGCGCGGCCGCCGCGACCGTGCGCGCGAGGGCGAACAGCCCGGCGCCGATGTGGCCTTGCGCCTGGATCAGGCCGCGCACGCCGGGCGTGGCCCGGAGCTGTAGCACGACCAGGTCGCGGCCGAAGTTCGCGCGAGCGCGGGCGAACTGGGCCAGGAAGCTGTGCCGCCCGGCCGTGGTGTAGAAGCCGTCCGTGGTGGCGAAGGAGGTGAGCGCGGATTCCCCGGAGCTGAACGCGGCCTGCAGCTGGCCGTCGGCCTCCTGCAGCGCCGTGTACTGGCTGGAGAGCTGCCTCGCCACCGTGCCCCGCCCGGTGATCGCGACGTAGCCGACCACCGCGGCGGCCCCCATCAAAACCGCGAACACGCAGAACGCCACCAGGAGCTGTCCGATGATCGAGCGATGCGGCCTCATGCCTGCCAGCTCCGGCCCGCGACGGGCAACTCCGGCAGCGTCTGGCGGGACCTCCGGCCTCCGACCAGCGGAATCCGGACGGTCACCGTCGTGCCCTTGCCCTCCTCGGAGACCACCTCCAGCTCCCCGTTGTGGTTGGCCACGATCGTGCGGACGATGGCCAGCCCGAGCCCGGTGCCGGGGATGGACCGCTCCACGGCGTTGGAGGCCCGGAAGAACCGGTTGCAGAGCTCCTTCTGCTCGCACCCCGGGATGCCGATGCCGGTGTCGGCGATCCGCAGCACCGCTTCGTTGTCCGCACACTCGACGGTGACGGCGACGCTGCCCCCCTCCGGGGTGAACTTCACCGCGTTGGATAGCAGGTTCGTCACGAGCCGGTCCAGCTGGCCCGCATCGCCGCTGACGACCAGGCCGTGATCGGGTTCACGCCAGGTGAAGCTGAGCCCCTTGGCCGCCGCGAGGGGCTCCAAGGCCGTGGCGTCCGCGACGACCACGCCGGCCAGGCTGACCGGCTGCATCATGGTCTTGAAGGCACCCGACTCGATCTTGGACAGGGTCAGCACGTCCTCGATCAGGTGCCGCAGCCTGGCCGTGTTGCGGTCCACCGTCTCCAGCATCCTGGCTTGCGAGGGTGTCAGCGGCCCGGCGTCCTGGTCGCGCAGGATCTCGATGTACCCGGCGATGTTCGTCAGCGGGGTTCGCAGCTCGTGGGACACCGTGGCAAGGAAGTCCGATTTGACCTGGTCCACCGCCCTGAGCTGCTCGACCAGGTGGTTCTCGGTCTGGTGCAGCCGGGCATGGTGGAGCCCCCGGCCCACCTCAGCAGCGATGGACTCCACCGCGCTCACCTCTGCATCGGTCCACGGGCGCCCCGCGTGCATCCGGGCGGCCATGATGACGCCGAGCAACTCAGAGCCGGACCCGAACGGGGCGAGCACCTGCGACGCGATGCCCGCCGCAACCAGCTGGTCCCGTATGTGCGGGGGCACCCCGTTGCACTCCGGGCTGGCCAGGTCCGCAGCGACCATGCTCGCGTTGCGCTGCAGCAGGTCGCGCAGGAGTTGCTGGCCCTCGCCCCGGACGACGTCGAGGAGGCCGTCCGGAAGTACCCAGTCGTGGCCCGCCGGCTGGCCCAGCAGCGCGTCGTGCATGACGTGCAGATAGGCCACGTCGGCGAGGGCGCACTTCTCGATCGCCTCCTTCGCCTCCAGCATGAGGTCGTCCACCCGCCCGTGCTCTTGGACCCGCAGCCCGGCGTCCCGTGCCACGGTGCGCAGCCTGGAGGCCTCGGCCTCTTGAGCGCGCAGCCGGTCGCCCTCGTCGGCCAGGGCGTTCACCAAGCCGGCGACCTGCCTGATCTCCGCGGGCCCGGTCGCGCTGGCGCGGGCCGCGTGGTCTCCCGCCGTCAGCTTCGTCAGGACGGCGGCCAGGCCGCGCAGCGACCGGGTGACGCTGCCCGTGATGGCCGCTGCCGCGGCCAGCCCGAGCAGCGCGACCAGGTTGGCGACCTCCAGGCCCCCTGCCTTCACGTTGCGCCCCCCGCACGTACTGCAACGTTATGTAATGTTTATGCTACTCATCGTAATTGATTCTGCCCGTCTGGTCACCTCCTAGTCGTCCCTGCCCAAGGCATGGCAAGCTCGGAAGCATGAGCGATTCCGGCGGCACCGCCAGCCGGCCCGGTGCGCCGGGCTCTTCACCGGACCCCGCCTGCGACGTTGCCCACGGCCATGCGGACGCCCCGGCCACCGAGCGGACGCTGATCGCCGTCTTTGCCTCCCCCGTGGCGCGCTTTCTGCTGGCTTATGCCCGTGATGCCGGGTTCAGCCCCGTGCTGGTGGAACCCGACCCCGCAGAGGCCCTGGCCGGCGACGGCTTCACCGCGGCGCGAGCGCTGGACGGGCTTGCCGATCGCGGCACCGACGTCGTCGTCACCGATCATCACCGGCCCGAACTCGGTGAGGTGCTGCGCGACGCGCTGGCCAGCCCGGCCCGCTGGGTCGGGGTCATGGGCAACCCCAAGCACCCAGCGCCGCACATCCCGGCGCTGGCCGCGCTCGGCGTCCCCGCCGAGGAGATCGCCCGGGTACACCGCCCGATCGGGCTGAACATCGGGTCGCGGACCCCGGCCGAGATCGCGCTGGCCACCGTCGCCGGGCTGATCGCTGACCGCAACGGCCGTCCCGGCGGCTTCGAGTTCTGACGGCCGGCTGCGCCTGCCTGGTACGATCCGGGCCTCGCCGGAACATCCCGGCATCCTCACCTGGCAGGGGGACATCATGGCCACATCGAGCCCTTGGCCGCTTATTCACGCCGAACGGGAGGCGCTGGCAGCCGACCTCGGCTCGCTCACCGACGAACAGTGGGCGACGCAGTCGCTGTGCACGGGCTGGTCCGTGCGCGACGTGCTGGGGCACATGATCGCGACCGCCAAGATGACGCCGCCGAAGTTCTTCGCCGGCCTGGCAGGAGCTGGGTTCCGCTTCAACGACATGAACTCGAAGAACATCGCGCGAGAGGCCACGCCGTCGCCGTCCGACGGGCTCGCCGAGTTCCGTGAGCACCTCAAGGACACCACGCATCCGCCCGGCCCCGTGGAGGCGATGCTCGGGGAAGCGGTGATCCACTCGGCCGACATCCGCAGGCCGCTGGGCATGTCGCGGGAGTACCCGGAGGAGGCGCTGACCAGGGTCGCGGACTTCTTCAAAGGGTCAAACCTGCTGATCGGCACCAAGCGGCGGATCACCGGCCTCGCGCTGCGCGCCACCGACACGGACTGGTCCACCGGGACCGGCCCGGAGGTAACCGGGCCGCAGCTGTCGCTGGTGTTGGCCATGACCGGCCGCCAGGCCGCGCTCGCGGACCTGTCGGGCGAGGGCCTGGCCACGCTGCGGTCCCGCGGCTAGCGTGCGCGGCCCGACGGCGGGCTATTCGGGCACTCCGCTGTTCCGCAAGCTGGGCATCAAGCCCGGCGACGCGGTTGCGGTACTCGGCGCGCCGCCGGGATTCGCCGGTGGCCTCGCCGCGCTCTCGGGCGCCGACGTGGCCGCGGAACTGCCCGGCCACGGCCTGCTGGACGTGATCGTGACCTTCGTGCGGTGGCGCGAGGACCTGGAAGCGCAGCTGCCCGGGCTGCGCCGTCGCATGGCACCGGCGTGCGGGCTGTGGATCGCGTGGCCGAAGCGAGCGGCCAGGGTTCCCACCGACATGACCGAGGACGTGGTGCGGGAAGTTGCCCTGCCCACGGGGCTGGTGGACAACAAGGTCTGCGCGATTGACGAGGTCTGGTCGGGCCTTCGCCTGGTGATCAGGCGGGAGCTGAGGACGACACCCGGCGGCTGACTCCAGCCGCCCGCAGGGGGCTAGCCGAGGAGCGGCCTGCCGTCGAAGACGCCGAGTTCTTCCCGGTACAGCTCCATGTTCACCCCGTTGGGGTCGCGGAAGTACATGCTCTCCTCAACGCCACGGTCCGGCCCGAGGTAGTCCACGCCCGCCTCGTCGAGCTTCTGCTTCGCGGCCGCGTACTGGTCCGGCGAGATGGAGATGGCCAGATGCTGCACCCCACCGATGGTCTCGGTGAACGGCGGGTGCTCGTGGCCGGGGAAGTCGAAGAACCCGAGCAGGTTGCGGTTGCCGATGTCGAAGAAGAAGTGACTGGAGCCGGCGTAGTCCCGGTTCTCCACCAGCTCGACCAGCGGGAAGCCGAGAAACTCCTGGTAGAACTGGATCGTCTCCTCGACGTCCTTGCAGATCAGGGCGATATGGTGCACGCCCTGGACCGTGCTGGCCGGCCGCTCACCGCGGCGCCGCAGGTACTTCTCGCGCAACTTCTGCCTGCGCGCCCTGATCTCCTCGAGTTCCTTGCCCTGGGGCGCTGCCATGGCCCGCCTCCCTGCGTGATCGCGGTCGAACTCCGGTGCCGGGACCCAGCCGGTGGCGTCCCTCAGGCACAGGGTAACCGCGCCGGGCACGGCCTGGCATCAGCGCGCCGTCAGGCGGTGACGCTGCCCCCCTCGCGCAGGATCCGGTCCATGCTTATCGCCCGGCGCCGGAACGGCCATCCGTGCAGGCCGTGGCCAGCTTCGTGGGCGAGGACGGCGGGCGGGACCGCGAGGACCGGGCACTTGGCGTGCGCCAGGCAGTAGCGGCTGACCCGGCCGGACCAGAGCCGGGCCAGGATGCCGCGCCGGCCCGCGCCAACGACCAGCAGGTCGCCGGGCTGGTAGGCGATGTCGACGAGGACCTGGCCTGGCTGGCCATGCTGCACGGACGGCTGGACGGTCAGGTCAGCGGGGATCTCCCCCCACGCCGCGTCGAGCGCGGCCCAAAGCCGCTGCCAGGCGGCCTCGTGCCAGATGCGGCTCAGGGTGGGACAGGGCTGGCGCCGTGCGGCGAGATCACCGCCGGGCGGCGTCCAGCAGAGAACGGGGATCAGGGCGGCACCATGGTGGCGGGCCAGGTCTTCCGCGTGGCGTAGCGCGCGCAGGCTGCCCGGCGAGCCGCTCGCGCCGACGATGACCCGACGTGCGCCGGACACGGCAGCGCTCCTTCCTCGCGCGGTTAGCGGTAACCGTCTGGGTACTCAGGGTCTACACAACCACTCCCGGGCCGGGAACGGAAGCCCACCGGCGAACCCGCGTAGCCCAGCCGGTCCGCCCAGCCGCACCGCCCAGCCGCACCGCCCGGCCGCACCGCCCGGCCGCACCGCCCGGCCGCACCGCCCGGCCGCACCGCTCGGCCGGGAATGTTGAACAATCAACCACCGTTGACGCGGCTGACGTTACTCTGAGCTGAAGCGCCCAGGACAGGAGAAGCCATGCCCGCCATCACCGCTCCCGACATCCTGGTGCTCCCGCGCGTCCAGGAACCGGACCCCACTGCCGCAGCCGAGCGCCCGGTTCTCTCGGTGACCACGGCACCATCAGGCTTCGAGGGAGAGGGTTTCCCCGTTCGCCGCGCGTTCGCGGGCGTTGACCTGGCCCGGCTGGACCCGTTCATCCACATGGACCAGATGGGCGAGGTCGACTACGCCCCGGGTGAGCCGAAGGGCACCGCGTGGCATCCGCACCGGGGCTTCGAAACCGTGACCTACATCATCGACGGGATCTTCCGCCATCAGGACTCCAACGGAGGGGGCGGGCTGATCACCAACGGCGACACCCAGTGGATGACCGCGGGTGGCGGCATTTTGCACATCGAGGAGCCGCCGGAGGAACTGGTCGCCAGCGGGGGCCTGTTCCACGGGTTCCAGCTCTGGGTGAACCTGCCCGCCCGGCTCAAGATGACCAGCCCCCGGTACCAGGACATCCGGGCGGGCCAGGTGGCCCTGCTGTCGTCGGCGGACGGCGGCGCGCTGCTCCGGGTCATCGCCGGCGACCTCGCGGGCCATCGGGGTCCCGGCATCACGCACACCCCGATCACCGTGGTGCACGCCACGGTGGCGCCCGGCGCCCAGCTCCGGCTGCCGTGGCGGGCCGACTTCAACGCCCTCGGCTACGTGCTGGGGGGAAGCGGCACCGTGGGCGCGGAGCGGCGCCCGGTACGGACCGGCCAGCTCGTCGTGTTCGGCCCGGGCGACGCGGTCACGTTCAGCGCCGCCGAACGCCAGCAGGGGCCAGGCCGCGAGCTCGACGTGCTGCTCCTTGGCGGCCAGCCGATCAGGGAACCGGTCGCGGCGTACGGCCCGTTCGTGATGAACACCAGGGATGAGCTGGTCCAGGCCTTCGAGGACTACCAGGCGGGCCGGCTCGGCACGATCCCGGTGCAGCGACGGCCGATTCCCGAGGAGCCGCACCCCGGTCACGACGTGATCTGACCGCACCGCGCCTCCTAGACTGCGACACGTGAATAGCCACCCAGCCCGCGCCGAGGCCGCCGCGGCCACGATGACGAGCACCCCAGGGCAGCCCGCTGAGGAGGCCCCCGCGCCGCCCCCCGCCCGGCGGATTCGCAGCGAGCGCACGCACCACGGCGACACCGTCGTCGACGAGTACGCGTGGCTCGCCGACAGGGACGACCCGGAGACCATCGCCTACCTGGAGGCCGAGAACGCCTACACGGAGGCGATGGCGGCCGGGCAGGCCGGGCTGCGCGAGGCGATCTTCGGGGAGATCAAGGGCCGGACCCAGGAGACCGACCTCTCGGTGCCCAGCCGCAAGGGCGGGTGGTGGTACTACTCGCGGACGGTCGAGGGCAAGCAGTACGCGGTCCATTGCCGGTCCGCCGTGCGCCCCGGCGAGACCCACCCGCCGGGCACGGAAGACGGCACACCGCTACCGGGCGAGGAGATCCTGCTGGACGGGAACGAGGTCGCCGGGGACTCGCCGTTCTTCTCCCTCGGCTCGTACAGCGTCAGCCCGGATGGCAGGCTGCTTGCCTACTCGACCGACTTCACCGGCAACGAGCGCTTCACGCTGCGGATCAAGGACCTGGAGACGGGCCAGACGGCCGCGGACGAGATCCCGGACACGTTCTACGGCTGCGCCTGGTCCAAGGACGGGTCCGCGCTGTTCTACGTCACGGTGGACGCGGCGTGGCGGCCGTACCGGGTGTGGCGGCACCTGATCGGCACCGCGGCCGCCGACGACGTCATCGTCATCGAGGAGCCCGACCAGAAGTTCAACGTGGGCGTCAGCCTGACCCGCAGCGAGCAGTACCTGTGTTTCTGGCTGACCAGCACGCTGACCAGTGAGGTCTGGCTGCTGGACGCTGCCCGGCCCACGGCGCGCCCCCGGGTCGTGCTGCCCCGCCGCCAGGGCGTCGAGTACTCGGTCGAGCACCAAGCCGGGCCCGACGGCGCCGGGCGGCTGCTGATCCTGCACAACGACGGGGCGCTGAACTTCGAGCTGGCCGCGGTGCCGCTCTCGGGCTTGCCGGACTCGGCCCAGGTCGCCGAGCCCGCGGAGTTCAGCAGGCTCATCGGGCACCGCGCGGACACCAGGCTCCTCGGCGTGGACGCCTTCGCCGGCCACTTCGTCGTGTACTTCCGCCGGGACGGGCTCACCGGCCTGCGGGTCGTCCGCGCGGACGGCAGCGAGCAGGAGATCGGCTTCCCCGAGCCGCTCTACCAGGTAGCGCCGGGAGCGAACCCCGAGTATGACTCGCGCCTGTTCCGGCTCCACTACACCTCGCTGGCCACCCCGGACTCGGTGTACGACGCCGACTCCCGGACCGGGGAGCTGACCCTGCTCAAGCGCCAGCCGGTCCTGCCCCTCCCCGGCGCCGGCGCTTACGACCCGGCCGACTTTGAGCAGCACCGCGAGTGGGCGGTCGCGGCCGACGGCACCCGCGTCCCGATCTCGCTGATCTGCCGCCAGGGAACGCCGCGGGACGGCAGCTCGCCGCTGCTGCTGTACGGCTACGGCAGCTACGAGATCTCGATCGACCCCAGCTTCTCGATACCGAGGCTGTCGCTGCTCGACCGGGGTTTCGTCTGGGCGATCGCGCACGTGCGCGGGGGCGGCGAGATGGGCCGCCGCTGGTACGACGACGGCAAGGCGCTGCACAAGACGAACACGTTCACCGACTTCGTGAGCTGCGCCGAGCACCTGGTTCGGCAGGGCTGGACGAACACCGGCCGGCTCGTGGCCCGCGGCGGCTCCGCGGGCGGACTGCTCGTGGGCGCGGCCGCCAACATCGGCCCGCAGGCCTTCGGCGGCATCGTCGCCCTGGTCCCGTTCGTAGACGCGCTGACCTCCATCCTGGACCCGTCCTTGCCGCTGACGGTGGGCGAGTGGGAGGAGTGGGGAGACCCGCTGCACGATCCCGAGGTCTACGCGTACATGAAGGCCTACTCGCCGTATGAGAACGTCAGCGACCAGACCTACCCGCCGATCCTGGCGCTGACCAGCCTGCACGACACCCGCGTGCTCTATACCGAGCCGGCGAAGTGGATCGCCAGGCTGCAGGCCGTCGGCCACGGCGGCCCGTTCCTGCTCAAGACCCAGATGACCGCCGGGCACGGCGGCCGGAGCGGCCGCTACGACGCCTGGCACGAGGAAGCCTTTGTCCTCGCCTGGATCGCGGCCACCGCGCACGCCAGCGCGGGCTGACCTACACCAGCGACTTCAGGCCGAGCAGCCGCATCGCCACGCTGATCAGCTGGTCACCGCCCCACAGCAGCCGCTGATCAACCCCGCCCACCGCGACCTGGACGGTCAAGCACCCGGTCGGGGTGACCACGACCCGGGGCGCTGCCAGGGCCGCGGGGACGAACGTGAACCGGAACGTGGCGACGATTATCGGGCAGGACGGCGGCTGATACGGCGCGGCGGGCAGGCCGTTCAGCAACCTCGCCAGCCGGCCGATGACCGCGCCCGAGGTGAAGGTCCGGGTCACCGTGTGCGCCCTGGGGTTGAGGAGCGCGGCGGAGATCCGCACGGCGCGGAAGCGGGCAGCGTCGACGTGATCGGCGGCGCTCCGGCGCGGGTACCAGATCACCGCGGCGTCCGCGCGCAGCAGCGACCCGCCGTTCGCCCCGGGCACCACGGCGGTGGACAGCTCGGCAAAGTAGATCCCGCCGGGCAGAGAACGGGGCTGGAAGCTCACGCTCTCGCCCGTGCCGCTGCCCGGATCAGCCGTCCGGCCGCCCGGCGTGGGAGGACCAGGATCAGCGGCCGGGCTCAGGCTGTAGCTGAACAACCGCATCCCTGCTGGCACGCGCGCCTTCAGGAAGTTGTCCACGGTTCCCATCGGCTGGCGGAGCGAGAACAACTGGTGGACATCGGCCCGGTGGGTGCCTCCGGACGCGATTTCCGGCTGAGGCAGCATCTGGGGCACCCCCCGCGGCCGGATCTCCCGCGCGCCGGGCGGCAGGGCCAGCCGGGACAGCAGCACCGCAGCGAAGGCACGCGCCTGCGACCCGGAGCCCGCCGGCGGCAGTGGGCCGCCGCCGGCGGGCTCACGGACCTGCGCGACGGCGGGCCGTCCCCGCGGGGGCAGGCCGCCTGACGGCGCCTGCGCGCAGCCCGCGATGAGCACGGCGGCCGCCGCCACCAGCGCCGAAGGCAGCAGTGCGGCACCACCCGGGCCCATCCACCGGCCCTGGCCGCCATGCCGCACGGCTGCCTCCTCACCGGCAGGCCCGGCGGCGGCCCGTGAGCGGGTACCGGGCCAGCGCCGGACGGCCACGCATGGACTTCGACGCAGCGGCTTGGCGGCCGGTTCCGGCCACGGAGTTATTTCGCGAGGAACCTCAGGTGGGAGCGGTAGCCCGCGCCGTAGGCGGTCGGGTGGCCTGCGTAGCTGGTGATGAGGCCGGGGCCAGAGGTGCAGTTGAAGTCGGCGTTCCACGCCCAGGCCAGGTAGCTGGTGGACCTGCGGTCCAACCACCGCATCAGCGGGCGGAGGTAGCTGTCCGCGCAGTCGTTCTCGCCGACCTCCCCGGCGATGACGGGCACCTTGGCGATGACCGGCGCGACCTGGCTGGCCCAGCACGACGTGGTGGAGCAGGTGTTGAAGTTGTAGGAGTGCCAGGAGGCGACCAGGTTGTGGCTTGGGTCCGTGGGCTTGTAGGCGAGCCACCGGGTCAGGTCGTTGGCGTACGCCAGGCCGCCAAGCATGATCACGTTCGTCGCGCCGGTCTTCCGGACCGCGTTGACCAGGCTCTGCATCCCGGCGACCGGGTAGGAGATGCCCACGCAGGAGCCGCCGCCGTTGCGCCAGCACTGCCAGCCCTCGGTCTCGCTGTAGTTATCCGCCCGCTCTGGGTACGGCTCGTTGAACAGGTCGAAGATGACCGCGTCGTTGCCCTTAAACGTCCTGGCCACCGAGATCCAGAACGGGATCGCCTGGGCGGCGTCCGGCATCGGCTTCTGGCACACCGCCTGCGCCGACGGGCAGCCGGAGGACGGCCCGGTGTAGGCGCCGTCGGTCCAGTGCAGGTCCAGGATCGCCACCATGCCGTTGGCGTTCAGCAGCCCGACGTAGGCCTTGATGGCGGCCCGGTAGTGCGCGCCAGCGTAGGCCGGGTTGACGTAGGACTCGGCGTTCCAGCAGGCCTCGTCGAGCGGCACCCGGACCGCGTTGACGCCCCAGTGCGCCATCGCCGTGATCGACGCCTGGTAGTTCGGGCCGTCGAAGATCCCGTTCCCCTGCACGCACATGTACTCGGTGCCGGACCGGTCCACGCCGTGCAGCACCACCCGCGCGCCGCTGGCGTCCACCAGCTTGTTCCCGGACACGTGCAACTGCGGCGCGGCCCCGGCCGGCGCGCGCGCCACCGGCACCGCCGCCCGGCCCGGAACTGCGGTCGCGGCGCTGGCCGTCACCGCCGCCAGCGACCCGCACCCGAGCCCCGCCGCAACGAGAAGAAGGACACCCAGCCGCACCCGGCGACTGTATCGCCCGCGCTTCGATCGCGGCTGAGGATGACATGGTTCTGAACGCAGCGGCCGGGGCCAGCCGGACTCGTTAACCTGGCGCAGTCGCGAGGGCACACGAGAAGATGCCCTAGAGTTGCTGCCCATGGCGGGACGTGATCTGCGCGAGATCATCGATCCGGACTGGGCCGCGGCGCTGGAGCCGGTCGCGGGGCGAATCGCCGCCATGGGCGACTTCCTGCGCGAGGAGATCGCCGCTGGGCGGCGCTACCTGCCCGCGGGCGAGAACGTGCTGCGCGCCTTCACCCAGCCGTTCGGCGCGGTGCGGGTGCTCATCATGGGGCAGGACCCCTACCCCACGCCCGGCGACGCCGTGGGCCTGAGCTTCTCGGTGGCGCCGACGGTACGGCGGCTGCCGCCGAGCCTGCTCAACATCTTCCGCGAGTACTCCGACGACCTGGGGTACCCAACGCCGTCCAGCGGCGACCTGGTCCCCTGGAGCGAGCGCGGGGTGCTGCTGCTCAACAGGGTGCTCACGGTCCGGCCGGGTCAGCCCGGCTCGCACCGCGGGCTGGGCTGGGAAGAGGTGACCGAGCAGGCGATCCGGGCGCTCGCCGCCCGGCAGCGGCCGGGCGACGACGGACGCGACCCCCTCGTCGCGATCCTGTGGGGCCGGGACGCGCGCAACCTCGCCCCGCTGCTCGACGGCGTCCCGCTGATCGAGTCCGCCCATCCCAGCCCCAACTCCGCCGACCGGGGGTTCTTCGGCTCCCGCCCGTTCAGCCGGGCGAACCGCCTCCTGGAACAGCAGGGCGCGGCACCAGTCGACTGGAAGCTCCCGTAGCGCGGGCCGCGCCTTATCCGTGGCTGGCCGCCAGGCGGCGGAGGGCGGCGCGGGCCACGGCCGGGTCGGTGGTGGCCCAGAACGGCGGCAGGGACGCCCGCAGGAAGCCGGCGTAGCGCGCGGTGGCCAGGCGCGGGTCAAGAACGGCCACCATGCCCCGGTCGTCCATCGTGCGCAGCAGCCTGCCCGCCCCCTGGGCGAGCAGGAGCGCGGCGTGCGCCGCCGCCACGGTCATGAACCCGTTGCCGCCCCGCGCGGCCACCGCCCGCTGCCGGGCGGAGGCGAGCGGGTCGTCGGGGCGGGGAAACGGGATCCGGTCGATCACCACAAGCTGCAGCGCGGCGCCGGGCACGTCGACCCCCTGCCACAACGACAGGGTGCCGAACAGGCAGGTCGCGTCGTCCTCGGCGAACTGCCTGACCAGCAGGGCGGTGGCGTCATCGCCCTGGCAGAGCAGCGGCTGGTCGATCGCGTCGCGCAGTTCCTCGGCGGCCTGCTTGGCCGCCCGCATCGAGGAGAACAGCCCGAGCGTGCGCCCGCCCGCCGCCGCGATGAGCTCGCGCAACTCGATGAGGTATGCCGCCGGCAGACCGTCCCTGCCCGGCGGGGGCAGGTGCCGCGCCACGTAGAGGATGCCCTTGCGCGGATGGTCGAACGGTGAGCCAACATCCTGCCCGGACCAGGCCAGTCCCCTGGGCCCGCCGTCCGTGACGCCTTCCTCGGCGGCACCGTTCTGGGCGGCACCGTCCTCGGCGGCACCGTCCTCGGCGGCACCGTCCTCGGCGGCACCGTCCTCGGCGGTGACGCGCCCGGCTCCCGGGGGCGGCAGCCCCCACTGGCGGGCCAGCGGCTCGAAGGACCCGCCGAGAGCGAGCGTCGCGGAGGTCAGCACCACGGTCCGGCGGCGGAAGACCCGCTCGGCCAGCAGCCCGCCCACGTCGAGCGGGGCCACCCGCAGCGTGGGCGGGCGTCGGCTCTCGTCACCGGCGGGCCGGTCCATCCACACAACGTCCGGCCTGGCCGCGATGTCGTCGCCGAACGCGGCGAGAATCCGGTCCGCGGTTTCCGTGATCTCGTCCAGGGCGGCGAGGGCAATCCGGCCGAGCGCCAGGCGTTCGGCATCGTCGGCGGTGTCCCTGCCGCTGGCCCGCACCTCGGCGCCGCAGGCCGAGGCCGTGCCGCGAACCGCGGCCAGCGATACCGCCAGCGCCTCGTCAAGCACGTCCAGCCGGCTCTCGCGAATCTCGGCCAGAACCCGGCCGAGCGCCTCGGCGTCCTCTCTCAGCTTGTCCAGCACGTCGCCGGAGAGCAGGCGCGCCGACCGGCGTGCCGCGGTCTCGGCGGCCGGACCGGACAGTTCCCGCGAGGCCACCGAGGTGACCCTGTCGACCAGGTCGTGCGCCTCGTCGATCACCACCACGTCGTGGTCGGGCAGCAGGGGGAAGTCCTCAAGGGCGTCGATCGCCAGCAGCGCGTGGTTGGTGACCACGATGTCGACCTGACCGGCCTCCTCGCGAGCCCGCTCGGCGAAGCACCGGAACCCCTCCGGGCAGCGCTGCGCGCCTACGCACTCCCTCGCGCTGACCGAGACCTGGCGCCACGCCCGTTCCTCCACGCCGGGTACCAGTTCATCCCGGTCGCCCGTGGCGGTATCGGCCGCCCACTCGTGCAGCCGCTTCACCTGCTGGCCGACGCGCGAGGTCGCGCCCGGGTCGAACAGCGTGTCCCCCGGTTCCTCCGGGGCGCCGCCAGCCAGGCGGTACCGGCACAGGTAGTTGCGGCGGCCCTTGAGGATCGCGAAGGTGGGCGCGCGGCCGAGCAGCGGCTCGAGCGCGGTGGCCAGGCGCGGCAGGTCCCGGTCGATCAGCTGTCGCTGCAGCGCGATCGTGGCCGTCGCCACCACCACGGCGGAGCCGGTGGACGCGGCGTGCGCCGCCGCGGGGACCAGGTAGGCGAGCGACTTGCCGGTACCCGTGCCGGCCTGGACGGCCAGGTGCTCCCCGGTGGCGATCGACCGCTCGACCGCCTGGGCCATGGCGACCTGCCCCGGCCGCTCCGTCCCGCCGATCCCGGTCACCGCCGCGGCCAGCAGGGCGTCCACCCCCGGCAGCCCCTCCTCGGCCGGCACGGTCGCGGTGCCAGCCGCGCGCTCGCCATTCCCTTTTGGCACACCAGAACGCTACCGCGCAGGGCCGACGGTAGCTTTCCCGAACGACCGCCTGCCACGATGAGACGCATGACGCAACCGGACCCAGCGACCGCCACCTTCCGCGCCGCCCGCGACTTGCTGCTGCGCCACCGGGAGGACTACCCGGCGGCGATCGGCGAGTTTTCCTGGCCCGATCTCGGGGAGTTCAACTGGGCTCTCGACTGGTTCGATGTGATCGCGGCCAGCCACCCGGGCCAGGAGGCGCTGCGCATCGTCACCGAGGACACGCTCACCTCGATGACCTACGGCGAGCTGGCGGCCCGGTCCAACCAGCTGGCCAACTGGCTGTGCGGACGCGGCGCCAAGCGCGGTGACCGGCTGCTGCTCATGCTCGGCAACATCGCCCCGCTCTGGGAGGTCATCCTCGCGGCGATCAAGCTCGGCGTGGTGGTCATCCCGGCCAGCACGCTGCTCGGCGCCGAGGACCTCGCCGACCGCATCGACCGCGGCGGCGTCCGGCACGTGGTGACGGAGCCGGCGCACCAGGCGAAGTTCGACGGGCTTCCCGGCGGCTGGACCCGGCTGCTCGCCGAACCCGGCGCGCGGCAGTCCGATGCCCCGGACGGCCGGTGGGCCCGCTACAGCGAGACCTACGACATGCCGGAGGAGTTCGCCCCGGACGGGCCGACGAGCGCCGGCGACCCGCTGCTGCTCTATTTCACCTCAGGGACCACGGCCCAGCCCAAGCTGGTGCAGCACACCCAGGTGTCCTACCCGGTCGGCCACCTGTCCACCGCCTACTGGATTGGCCTGCGCCCGGGCGACGTCCACCTCAACATCTCCTCGCCGGGGTGGGCCAAGCACGCCTGGAGCAACGTGTTCGCCCCGTGGAACGCCGAGGCGACCACGCTGATACTCGGCCACGAGCGCTTCAACGCGGACGTGCTGTTGCGGGCGCTCGGCGAGCAGGGGGTGACGACGTTCTGCGCGCCGCCCACCGTGTGGCGGATGCTGCTCCAGTCCGACCTCACGACCGCGGACGTGACCGCGCTGCGCGAATGCGTCGCCGCGGGCGAGCCGCTCAACCCCGAGGTCATCGAGCAGGTCCGGCGGGCCTGGGGCATCACCGTGCGGGACGGGTACGGCCAGACCGAGACAACCGCGCAGGTCGGCAACTCCCCCGGCCAGCCGGTCAAGCTGGGCTCGATGGGCAGGCCGCTGCCCGGCTATGCGGTCGTGCTTGTCGACCCGGTCACCGGTGAGCCCGGCAACGAGGGCGAGCTCTGCCTCGACCTGGCCCGGCGCCCGCTCGGCCTGATGACCGGCTACCAAGACGACCCGGAGCGCGCCGCCGCCGCGATGAGCGGCGGCTTCTACCACACCGGCGACGTGGCATCCCGCGACGGCGACGGCTACCTCACCTACGTGGGCCGCACCGACGACGTGTTCAAAGCCTCCGACTACCGCATCTCGCCGTTCGAACTGGAAAGCGTGCTCATCGAGCACGAGGCGGTCGCGGAGGCGGCCGTCGTCCCCTCCCCGGACCCGGTCCGGCTCGCCGTGCCCAAGGCTTACGTGACGCTCGCCACGGGCGCGGCCGCGTCGCCGGAGACGGCGCTGGCGATCCTGGCCTACGCGCGCGAGCGGCTAGCCCCATACAAGCGGGTCCGCCGACTGGAGTTCGCCGACCTGCCAAAGACGATCTCCGGGAAGATCCGCCGGGTCGAACTGCGGGCGCAGGAGACCGCGCGCCTAGGCGACGGCACGACCGCGCCGCAGGCCAGCCCGCGGGGGGTCACCGAGTTCTGGGAGGAGGACTTCCCCGATCTAAAGGCAGTTTCCCCAGATCAGAGCGACTGATCGCGCCGCTATCCCTCGGATGTACCTCTACCAGACTGCTACGATCGGGACGTGGCATCCCTCACCAAGCGGCCGCGTAACAAGAACAAGCCATGGAGTGTGCAGTGGTACGACGGCGCCGGGAAACGCCGCGAGGCGGCGTTCCGGACTAACCGCGAGGCCAAGGATTTCAAGATCAAGCTGGAGCATGACCAGCGCGAGGGAACGTTCGTT
>Ga0070698_100000320_pt1 | contig 48920 bp, 36 predicted proteins | sample KBSK1502metaG_FD_65477 | JGI IMG/M metagenome (GOLD analysis project Ga0070698, IMG submission 65477) | Corn, switchgrass and miscanthus rhizosphere microbial communities from Kellogg Biological Station, Michigan, USA - KBS K1-50-2 metaG | ecosystem: Host-associated > Plants > Roots >...
ACACGGCTGCCGAGCGCGCAGCCGCTCGGCGAGACCGGGTGGTGGTGCAATGGGCGTAGTGTAACCGAACCAGTCGGTAAGCCACGCAGCCGCGGCATCGCCGTGTGAATAGCGGCCCTCCATCTGGATGCGGCGGTTCGCGTTCGTGGCGAAGCGGATTTCGATGCGACCGGCATCGTCGGGCGAACGACGCGACGGCAACTCGCACCAGCGCCCCATGAACAGGCCCTCGCTATAGTGACCGACGAGGATACCGTCGTCGCGTTGATAAACGCCGTACGCTTGGCCCTCGGCATCGACCTCGAAGAGCAGCACACCAGAGCTCATCCAGTACGTCCCGCTCACGTTGCTCGGCGTGGCGACAGGCGTGACCGGCGCGGCGGCGGTATTCGCGGGTGACCGTGTAAAGTAGACGAGCGCGCCGCCCGCGACGATGCCGACGGCGATGCACGCGACGAGGATCGCGATCTGCCGGCGCCTCGTGCGTTGCGGCGCACCGACGCGCTGCAACTCGAAGCGCAGCTCCGCGGCGGCGCTTAGGACGGCATCGCGCCACTTCTGCGAGCGCATGTTGGAAACGAGCTTGCCGCCGGCGCGCTGCAGCTCGTTTCGCAGCTGCGCCGCGGATTCGGGGCGCTCGGCCGGATTTGCGGAAAGCGCACGCTCGAGCACGCGCTTTAGCGGCGACGTTACGTCGGTGGCGGCGAGCGCCTGCAAAGCGTGAGCTTCGTCGGGACGCCGACCTGTCACGCACTCCACGAACAAGAGCGCGGCAGCCCACACATCGGTGCGCGGGCCTTGCGTGGTGCCATCGCGCTGTTCCGGCGCCATGTACCCCGGCGTGCCGGCGGAGCGCGTCGCCGGTCCCGGATCTGTATCGAGCGTGAGTGCGACGCCGAAGTCGAGCACCTTGACGCGATCGTCGACGGTGAGGAACACGTTGTTCGGCTTGAGATCGCGATGCAGCACACCGCGTTCGTGCGCGAATGCGAGCGCGGCGAGCACGCCATCGATGATCGCGAGCGCATCACGCAGCGCGAGTCGACCGCGCCGCGTCAGGCGCGACGCTAGCGTCTCGCCGGAGAGCAGCTCGAGCACGAGGTACGGCTGGCCCTCGTGCTCGCCGACGTGATGCAGCGTGACGATGTTGGGGTGAAGCAACTGCGCCGTTGCGCGCGCCTCGCGTTCGAACAACCGGCGCAGGTGATCGTCGTCCTCGCAGCCGGGCTTGAGCACCTTGACCGCAACGTCGCGGCCGAGCCGCCGATCGCGCGCGCGAAACACGACACCCATGCCACCGCCGCCAATCCGATCGACGAGCTCGTAGTTGTCATCGAGGACGTGGCCCGGCGCGAGGACGTGGACGGACCCGACGCGCGCGACAGCACGCACGATCGCGTCCATCGTCGTCGGCGGATTGGGGTCATCTGCCACCTACAAATGATACGCGTTCTGTGCCGCAATTAGCGAAGCGTCGCGAGCAACGTGCGCGTTTTGCCGAGGAGGTGCTCGCCGATCTGCGCTCGTTCGCCGATCGCGATCGCCCGTTCAAGCGCTGCCTTCGCACTCGCACGATCCCCAAGCGCAAGGCGAGCTTCGGCGAGGCGCGTCAGCGGTCGCCAGAGCTCCACGTTATCGGCGCCGCCCAGCTCCTCGAATGCTGCGATCGCTGCCGTCGCCTCGGTAGCCGCTTCCTTATAGTGGTGCTGCGCGAGCTCGAGCTCGGCGCGTGATGTGAGCGTTGTCGCAAGCGTCGGCGAGCTCGTCCGCTTCTCGATCGCGAGCACCTCGTTCGCGAGCTTGCGGGCCTCGGCAACGCGACCGAGCCGGTAGAGCACCTCGAAGTACGCCGTCTCTGTCTCGTGACTATTCGGGTGCTCTTCGCCGAAGAATTTCTGCGAGAGCGGACGCGCGCGCTCGAGCAGCGCCAACGCTGCGACGTGATCGTTTTCGTTCTCGCTCAGATACGACGCAAAGTTTACGAGCGCCGGTACGAGCACTGGCGTGTACTTGCCGAACAGCTTCTCGCGGATGGCGAGCGAGCGCTCGAACGCGGCGCGCGCTTTTGGGTATTCGCCGATGCTGCGATACGCGATGCCGAGATTCGACGACAGCGACGCGATGTCGATGTGATCTTCACCGACGCCTTGCTGCCGCAGGCGCAGCGCATGTTCGAGATGCGGTACGGCGCGCGCGAACGATTGCGCTTTGACGAGGCTCGTCGCGAACATCGCCTCGGAACCCCATAGCTCGGGGTTGTCGCGGCCAAGCAGCCGCGCCTGCGCATCGAACATCTTCGCGTGCGCGACAACGGCGCCATGAGCGTCGCCCGCTAACGCCATCACGATCCCCTCGACCATGTAGCGCGTTGGCTCATAGGCGCGCTCGAGGCCGGCGCGCTCCGCGGCTGCGATTGCAAACCCGAGCCATACTTTTGCCTCGCCAGGCTTGCCGAGCGTTTCAGCGGTGACGGTGGCACGCGCGAGGCCGGCGGTGGTCACGATATCGTCGCGGCGAGCGCGCATCGCGATCCACACCGCGTGCTCGTACTCGACGGCGGCATCGCGCGCGTTGCCGCTGGTCGTCAGCGCGGCGCCACGTAGTTGCAGCGCCTCGGCCTCGAGCGGCGCGAAACCGATCGCACGAGCTTCGCCGATGACGTTTTGACCGGTAACGAGCGCCGGCAGAATGCGGCCCGCAATGAGGTTCGCGCGCGCCTCGGCAAGCTGCTTCGCGAGCGCGTCGACCCGCGCACGCTGCTCGGGCGACGGTTGATCGGGGGCGCGCAACGCAGCGACGTTCGAGCACAGGCTGAGTGGTTGTAGCTCGCCGGCAATGCGGTCGGCCTTGTCGATCACCGGCGGATCTGGATCCGCAAGCAGCGACGTCAGCGCGCGCAGATCCGCGAGCCGCTCCCCGAGGCACGTCTGGCGAAGCGACAGCACAGCCTCGGTCTGTTCTTGCCGCACACGCGTCGCGCGACAACTCTCCACCGATGTTGCCAGCCATTCGTCGGTGTAGCGATCGAGCGATCGCTCGAGCACTGCGAATGCACTTGCCGCATACGGCCGCTTCGTCGCCGCGAACGCCGAACGAATCTTCTGCTTGGTGGCGTGATCCCAAATGCCGGCAAGTCGACGATCGATCCCCTGGCATGGTTCGATCGTCGAACGCGTCGCGAGCACGAGCGCAGCGGCACCGAGCGCGACGAGCGATCCGCCCACCACCAGCGGCACCGCAGCTCGTCGCGGGCCGTGGCGCAAAAGTGCAACGCCCGCGGGCCGCTGCGCTGGCTGCTTCGAGAGCAGGATCTTCACCGCACGAGCGAGCCAGCGTGGTGTGTCGGCACGCTTCGCGCGCACCGCCGGCGCTTCGCTCCAGCCATGACGCGCGGTGATGAGCAACAGATCGCCGGTAAACACCGGTTCGCCGACGAGCATCTCGTAGAGCAAACACCCGAGCGCATACAAGTCCGCGCGTTCGTCGACCGCGTCTTCCTTGATCTGCTCGGGTGCCATGTAGCCGAGCGTGCCTGCCGCATCCGCGGCCGGACCTGCGATCAGGCTGGCGAGGCCAAAGTCCATCAGCACCACGCGATCGCCGGCGAGCATCACGTTGCCGGGCTTGAGATCGCGATGGACGACTCCGTTTGCGTGCGCCGCGGCTAGCCCCTCGGCAACGGCGCGCGCGATGCGCACCGCCTCAGCGATTGCAAGTCGACCGTCGCGCTCGAGCCGCAGCGCCAGCGTCTCGCCGGCCACGTACTCCATCTTGACGAGCTGTTGCCCATCGATGACTTCGAGATCGTACGTGCGACATACGTTCGGATGCGTGACCTTTTGCGCGAGCCTGACCTCGTCGCGCAGCGTGTCGACGGCCGCACTGCGCACGATCTTCAGCGCGATCTCGTCGCCGAGCTGCTCGTCGAGCGCGCGGTACACCGCGCCCATCCCGCCTTCGCCCAAAAAACTCTGGATCACATAACGACCGCCGAGCCGCTCGCCGGTCGCGAGTGTGGGCGTCGGCTGGTCGTCTGCGCTCGCCATCTCGCACGATGGTAGCGCTCTGCGCTGTCACGCGTTCACGGAATCACGGCAATCGATTTCACGCTCGTCGAGAAGCCCGGCACCGTCGCGAGGGGCGTACCCGACTGCGCGAACACGCTGATGTTCGTGGTGCCGAAACCGCCGGCGAAGACCGTGCCCGTTGCCGGATCGATCGCGAGTGTCCAGAACGGCCCACTGGAATCGACGGCGTGATATCCGGCGGCATCGTACCGGCCAACGCCCGCTGCGCCGGCGAACCATACGTCGCCGGTCTTGGGGTGGACGCGGACGCAAAACGGCGACCCCTGCAACAGCTTCGTGTCACTCGCGATCTCCGCGCCCGAATTGCTGTAGTGGCGCAGTGCATCGATGCCGCCGGCATCGGGGTGATTGCGCTCCGCGACCCACACCGATCCGTCGCTCGCGATATCCATCGACACCGCGAACCAACCATACGAGGCGACTTCGGCGCCCTGCAGCGTCGTCGCGTTACCGCGCCATAGCTTCGTGCCCACCCCCCACAGCACGTTGCGTTGCGTGTCGACGGCAAGGTCAAACCCATTCATCGTCGCCGACGGAGAGCCGCTGACCTCCGCTCGGCTCATCGCGTCGTAGGCGCGAATTCCCGTTTGGTCGCTCGCACCGTAGATGCGCGCGTCCGTCACGGCGACCGAGATGAATGTCGAGCCCGCGATCGTCGTTAGCTTTTGCATGCTCTTGTCGAAGATCGGAATCGCCGGCGTCGCGTTTTCCACCGCGGCGATCAGCGCGCCATCGGGTGACACCGCGATCGCATGGTTACCGCCGATCGTCTGCGACGTGTTGATGCCCGAGACCGGCGCGCCGAGCGAGGCCGTGTTGGTTGCGAGATCGAACGTCAGGACGGTGAGGCGATCGTCGAATGGACTGTTCGTGAAATCCTGATCGAAGTCGTCGAGGATCGCGACGCGGGCAATCGATGGCGCGGCGCCATCAGCGCCGGCATCGGGTTCAGAAGAATGGGGATTTTGGACAACGGATCCGCACGCAGATAGTGCAAGCAGATGGAAGATTCGCAGCATGCCCGATAGCGGCAGCTGCACCCCGCGATGTGACGACCATCATTTGCTGTCACAACGCCGAGCCGCCATGCCTATATCTAGGTATGCGTGGCGTGGTCGTTCTGGCATTCGCGCTTAGTCACGGTGTTGCGGTCGCCGACGAGCTTGCCGGCCCTTTGCCGGAAGCCAGTCCGCAATTTCCAACGAAGCTCGACCTGCCGGCGATTCCGAAATTCGAATTCGCCGTCTACGGCGGTGATGTCTACGACCCGACGTCCTTACGCGTGCAGGGCAGAGACCTGCTCGACAAGCGCGTCACGGTGAAGGGCTATGTCGTATGGATCTACGACTGCGTGAAGGCGATCGCGCAGCCCGGTGAGACGCCGACGCAGACGCAAAAGCGTATCGACGATGATCCGACGCTGTGCGAACGCGCGAAGTTCTATCTCGGCTCGCGATCAAACACGCCGCCGGAGAGGGCATTGTGGGTCGTCGATGTTCCGCGGCCACCGTACAAGCTCGAGAAGGAACGCCTGCCCAAGCGCGAGCTCGCGAAGTGGCCGAAGGTGCCAAAGGTCGCGGTCGGCGACTTCGTTCAGATCACCGGCACGTTTACGATGGCGTCGCCGCACAGTGAGCGCAACAGCGACGGCTTGCTCGTCTACAGCGCGTTCGCGAAGGCAAAGCCGCAGAAGCCGAAGCTCGTCGTGACCGAGGTGAAGCCCGCGGTCGCACCGAAGCCAACAGCGATCGCGCCGCAGAGCGCGCCGGATCCGAAGGTGCGCAACGCGTCGTTCGAGCGCCTCGCCGCGGGTAACAAGGCAGCCGGGCTCAAGCAGTTCGATACCGCGGTCACCGAATACAAAGCTGCGATCGATGCGTGGTCAGGCAACCACCTCGCCTGGTACGGCCTCGGTGGCGCACACGCACAGCGCGGCGATTGGCGCGCGGCGGCTGATGCGTTCGAGCACGCGCTCGCATTGAGCCCGAAGACGGCGATGTATCAGATGTGGACCGGCATCGCGCTCTATGAAGCCGCCGTGGTGCAAGCGCGAATCGATCAAGCGAAGCAGCAAGCGCGCAAACCCGAGGAGATCAAAGCAGACCTCAGTCGCGTCGATTTCGAGCCCGCGCGGATTCATCTCGATGCAGCGCTCGCGCTCGAGCCGCATTTGTGGCGCGCGCACCATTACCTCGGGCGCATCTACCGCGAGCGCGCGGCGGCGAAGCAGGCAGCGACGCACTTTACGAGAGCGATCGAGGAGGACCGCAACCAGCAGGGTCCGTACATCGCGCTCGCCGAGCTATATCGCAAGTGGGACTACACCGAGGCCGCGCGCGACGTCGCGTTGATCGGCACGCGGTTGATTCCTTCGAACGATACGAAGGGACTCTCCGATGCGTACTACGTCCTCGCCATGGCGTACGACGATGTTGGCGATTACGACGCTGCGATCGAGGCGTTCACGCAGGCGCTGACGCAGTACCGCGATAACGCGAAGGCGTCGTTTCAGCGCGGCCAGGCGTACTTCAAGGTGCGCAAATATGCCGAGGCGAGGGCCGACCTCGAGACGTTTCTAAAGACGACGCGGCCGGACCTCGAATTTGCCAAGCAGCAAGCCGCGAAGATGCTCGCCGATATGAAGACGAAGTGAACTTCGCGTGACGTTTGCGCGGCAGGCGCCGTCTCCCTGATAGCAAGGAACGACGGCGCGATGAGCGAGCGTGAAGACCTTGAAACGTTAGTGGTGGCGGCGGCCGGCGGCGACGAACGGGCGTGGCAAGAGTTGTGGGCCGCGATCGAGCCGCAGCTGTTACGGCTCGTTGCGCAGCCGCGATTCCTCGGGCCGCTCGGCCAGCGCGAGGACGACCGCCGCAACATCGTCGTCGCCGTGATGGCGCGATTGCGCGCGGATGAGTTCCACCGCCTCAAGCTCTATCTCGAGGCGAAGCGAAAGAACGAGCGGCTGCGCTTCTTCGGCTGGCTGCGTGTCGTCGCCAAGCGCGTCGGCATCGACTATTTGCGCGCGCATCCCGACTACGTGCGACGCGATGAATCGCAGGCGAGCGCGCCGGGTCGCTGGGTCGAGGCGGGCACACTGCCGCCTGCGAGTCGGATCTTCGGCGAGCGTCCGCCGATGACGAATCGCGGCACCGTGCGCGAGCTGCTGGCGTTCGCTGCCAATTCGATTCCGCCGGATCAACTACGCGCGCTCCAGATGTGGGCGGCAAGCGAGAGCTTCGGCGACATCGCGCGTGCTCTCGCATGTACCTCGGAAGATGCCGAACGCCTCGTGCGCGCTGCGCTTGAACGGCTGCGGCGTAAGTACCGCGCGAGCACGCCATGACGCTTTGACCTGGCGATCCGTCCTGGATCGTCATGGTCGGTAAGCGATTTGGAATTTCGATCCTCCTACTGTGTCTCGTTGTTGCGCGCGCTCGCGCCGAAACCGAGGAGCCAGCGAAGCCCCGGCTGCACTGGATCGCGCTCGAGACACTGGGCCTCTTCGGCATCGGCGAGGCGTGGTACTGGCGACACGGCGCGAGCACGAACAGTGGGGACTGGGAGCTGCCGAGAAATTGGAGCGCGATCACGACGAAGTTCTCCGGCGACGGGTTTCGTTACGACGGCGACGGCTTCATCACGAACGGTCTCAAGCATCCGCTGTTCGGATTAGCGAGTTACGAGATCGCGCGCGAGAACGGCTACGGCATGCTTGGCTCGTTCGTATTCGCGTCGCTGACCTCCGGCATCTGGGAGACGTTCGGCGAATGGCAGGAATACGGCAGCATCAACGATCTGATGCTGACGTCGACGTCCGGTGTTCCGCTCGGCGAAGCGTTGCATCAGATGCTCCATCACGTGCGCCAGACGCGGCTCGATGCGGTGCTTGGCTTCGGCAGCCACCGCGAAGGAACGACAGCGCACTCGTTCGAAACCGTTGCGTTGCGCACGGCGCTCGATACGCCTGCGCGTAGTGTCGCGTTCGATGTCGAAATTCCGTTCGATGGAGATGGCACGCGCGGCGTACTGATCGACGCCAATACGTCGATCAAATCGTTTCGCAATGAGCACGGCGTCGCCGCGTTGATCTCGACGTTTGACTACCGCGACAAGAGCGAGCGCCCTGGTGAGGACTGGGATGTCCACGCGATGGTCGGGCTCGGCACGCGCGCGGGCTTTCAGATCCGCGCCGGCGATGCGACGTTCGAGCTCGGCGTCGTGGGCACGGCCGAAACGGGCATGGAGAAAGCGCATGCGTTCCAGATGTGGCGCGCCGTCAACCCCGATGCGTTCGTGCGCGGCTCGGAGCAAACGAACAAGCATGGCTACTATCACGCGATCGGCGGCAACGCGTCGTCGCAGCTCGCGGTGAGCTACGGCGGCGTCAGCGCCGGTGTATACGGCGGGGCGGCGATGTATCGCGCACTCGAGGGGCACGATCGGTATCGCGACAAGATCACGGCGGATCCCGAGCTTGCCGATCGCGAGCTGACTGCAGGCGGTTGGTTCAGCATCTCGCACGGACGCGCACTGCTACGCCTCGATCTCTGGCAGCGCCAGCTGACCGGGCGCGCCGACGAATTCCGCAGCGACGTCGAAGAACGCGACGTGCTTGTCAGCGCAGGCGTTCGCATCTGATCACGCGTTCTTCACGCGTCGAACGCTTGTGCTTTCACGCGCTCCTCGCCGAACGTGATCGTATGAGCGATGTCGATGGGTGGGCATGTGAGCAGACGGAGGCGAGGCTCGCGGCGCGGCAAGCCGATGCGCTGCAGCTCGGCGAGCTGCTCGAGCTCGAGACGCATCTGCTCGACTGTTCGGACTGTTCCGATCTCGCGCGGTCGCTCCACGACGGCGTCGTCACGATCGCGCCGGTCTTTCCGATCGCTGACCCCAATGCATACGAGCTCGGCGCCGTCATCGGTCACGGTGGAATGGGCCAGATCCGGCTCGCGCGCGACCTCCGCATCGGCCGCGATGTCGCGCTCAAAGAGCTGTTGTGCAACACCGATGCGCTGATCGCTCGCTTCGTGCGCGAGGTGCGTGTCGCCGCGAGCCTGCAGCACCCGAACATCGTGCCGATCTACGATGTCGGCTGCTGGGCCGATGGGACGCCGTTCTACACGATGCGCCTCATCCAGGGCCGCACGCTTCACGACGCGCTACGCGCTGCGACGTCACTGGAGGAGCGCTTGCAACTCCTTCCCGCGGTGCTCGCGGCAACGGAGGCGGCCGCGTTCGCGCATGCAAGAGGTATCGTGCATCGCGACCTTACGCCGGCGAACATCTTGCTCGGCGATTTCGGCGAGACCGTCGTCATCGATTGGGGTCTCGCGAAGGACCTGCACTTCACTCTCGAGCGCGTCGCAGCGCCGTTTCAAACCGGTCTGACGCAACAAGTGCTGACGATGAAGGGCTGCGTGATCGGCTCGCCCGCGTATATGCCGCCCGAGCAAGCGGCTGGCCGCGACACCGACGCGCGCGCCGACGTCTATGCGCTCGGCGCGATCCTGTACCACGTGCTGACAGGCCGCCCACCCTACGAGGGCAAGAGCTCGCGTGAGCTCGTGAAGAAGGTGCGCACCGAAAAACCGCTGCCGATCCGTCGTGCGCCGCGCGCGTTGGTCGCGATCGTTCGCGCCGCGATGGCGCGCGAGCCAGCCGAGCGTCACGCGAGCGCTCGCGAGCTCGCCGCCGAGCTGCGCGCATTTCAGGTGCATTCGTTTGCCGCGTCGGGATCGCATTTCGCGCGGTGGCTCGCGTGAACACGGCGTCAACCCGCTATCCTGGCGCGCGCGGTTCTTCGAGGATCGAATCATGGTGAACAACAAGTCGGGCGCGACGGCGAGCTGGCGCGCGTTGGGGACGGACGAAGATGCGCGCGCGTACCTGCAGGCACGGCTCGTCGTGTTGTCGCGCGTGATGTTCGCGAGCTTCATCGTGTTGCTCGCGTTCATGTACGTGTTCTATGCGATCTACCCGACGTACAGGCCCCGCTACAACAATGTGATCTATGCCGTCGCAGCAGTTGGAATGGCGCTGCTCGTCGTGATCTGGCGGTTCTTGCTGTTGCGCCGCACGCTGACCATCGCGCAGCTCCGACGAGTTGACGTGTTCTATCTCGTCGGTACCGGATCGATCTTTGGTGCGAGCGGCGCGCTCGCATACGATCTGCGATCGTCGGCGTATCTGTGCCTCATCTACGCGTGCATGCTCGTGGTGCTGCGCGCGACGATCGTGCCGAGCACCGGCGTACGTACCGCGCTCATCGGCGTCGCGACGTGCTTGCCGATGACGTTCGCGACCATCTTTCTGGGCTTGTACACCGAGCAGGATGTTCCGGGGCCGATCTACGTCGCCGGTGGCGTGCTGATCTGCTCGATGGCCATCTCGCTCACCGTGATCAGCTCGCGCATCCTCTACGACCTGCGCCAGAAGATCAGCGAGGTGATGCAGCTCGGCGCGTACACCGTTGAAAAGAAGATCGGGGAAGGTGGCAACGGCGTTGTCTATCGCGCACGTCACGCACTGTTGCGGCGGCCAACCGCGGTCAAGCTGATGCTGCCGCATCTCGTCGACGCCGAAACGGTCGATCGCTTCGAGCGCGAAGTTCAGAACATGAGCCAGCTCACGCACGCCAACACCGTCGCTGTCTACGACTACGGCCGCAGCCACGAGGGCGTCTTTTATTACGTGATGGAATACCTCGATGGGATCGATCTCGAGCAGCTCGTCAGCCGCTTCGGCGCGCAGCCGTCGGATCGCGTCGTTCCGATCTTGATGCAGGTTTGCGGCGCGCTCGCCGAAGCGCATCGGCGCGGCTTGATCCATCGCGACATCAAGCCCGCCAACATCATTCTCAGCGAGCGCGGTGACGTTCCCGATGTCGCAAAGGTCGTCGACTTCGGCCTCGCGAAGGAAATCGCCGCGCAATCCACGGGCGAGACACGCGCCGTGATGGGCACGCCGGCGTATCTCGCCCCCGAAACGATGACCGATCCCGACAAGCTCGGGCCGCCATCGGATCTGTATGCGCTCGGCGCGGTCGGCTACTTTCTCGTCACCGGCAAGCGCGTCTTCGAGGGTGCCACGACCGTCGATATTTGCGTCCAGCACGTCGTCGGCAAGCCGATACCGCCGTCCGCGAGACCGGGCGTCGTCGTGCCTCGCGAGCTCGAAGCGCTGATCCTGCAGTGTCTCGCAAAAGATCCGGCGGATCGGCCGGCGAGCGCGAACGAGCTCGCGCGACGTCTGCGCGAGGTGCCGATCGGCAATGCCTGGAGCGAGCAAGACGCGCTGCAGTGGTGGGCACAATTTCGCAACACGACCGCGACGCGCGGCACGCCGGCAACCGGATCGATCACGGTCGACCTCGGCACGCGCACGCCGAGCACCGTGCAGGCGAGCCTATGAGAACGCTCATCTTGCTCCTCGCGCTTTCGAGCATCGCGCATGCGGATGAGATCGTGTTTGCGGGTCTCGACGTCCGCACCGATCTGGGCACGCACTACGCGCGGATGCCGTTTGGCTATCGCCACGAGAGCTGGAAAGCGACGGTCGTTTTTGATCCCATGTACGCGCTCGACGGCGAGCACGATCTCGATGTCCTCGGCGAATACTTCTTCGATCGCTTCGGGGTCCTCGTTGGCTGGCGGTGGTCGCAGATCGATCTGGCGATGGATCATCTCCACCAGCAGCGCGCGCTCGTCGGCGTGACGGCTCTCGGTCCCGACCTCTGGTCCGGAAGAATCCGCACCAGCGCATCGCTCGAGCTCGCGACCCTACTCGTAAAGCACGGCGGCGGTGCACCCGCCGAGTGGATCACCGCCGACCGCGGCATCCTCGATCACTTCTCGTTCGGCTTATTCGTGCGAGTCGAGTATGCGCTTGCGCTGTAGCTGGCTTGTGGTGCTCGCCACCGTCGCGGCCTGCGATCGCCCGCAGCCGCTCATCATCTGTCACAACACGAACTGCGTCGGTCCCGACACGACCCGCGACGACTCATTACCAGCACTCGGCGAATCGCTCGCACTGCGGTACGACGGTCGACCGGCGATCGATGGCATCGAGTGGGACACGCTGTGGTACGGCGCCGAGTCGCGCTGCATCTTCGCGCACGATCTCGCGAACGATACCTCGACACCAGCGACTGCCGCGGCGCAGGTGATCGGCGACTACCTAGCGTCGACGCCCGACGCAGCGTGGAACGCCGACCGCTTCCACGTCTTCATCGAGCTCAAAGGCAGTGTCGGTGCCGGCTTCGACGACCCGCACACGCCGGCGCAGCTCATCGCGCACGCCGAATGCGCGCTCGACGCACTCGACCTCATCTACGCGGGTGCGCAGGTGCAGGGCCACCGCTTGACCGTCGGATTCACGACGAGTGTCCCGGCGCTGTTGGCAACGCTCATCGCGAGCCCGCGCTGGCCGAGCTACCAGAACCAGCCCGACCTCCAGCTCCTCCTCGTCGGCGATATCTTTCTCCCGTACAGCAGTGCCGTGCCCGAGCTCTCCGACTACACCGTACCGCTCCAAGCGATCGAGTATCACCCCGACTACATGACCGAGATCAAACGCGAGACCTACCGCTCGCTCGGGATGGAGCTCGTGCAATGGCAATACCTGACGACGCCGGAGTCGCTCGACGCGATCGAGCGCTGGCAACCGCGATACGTGCTAACCAATGAGGCGGTGCTGCTTCGAGGATGGACCGAGCGTTGATCCGTGTCTGAGCTGCTCGATTTCGGCGGCCTCTACGCAGGCGCGTTCTTGCTCGCCGTCGTGTCGGGTGTGTTCCCTCTCGTCAGCAGCGAAGTCTTCTTGATCGGCATTGCGCTGTCGCACACGTCAACGCCGAGCATGCTCGTGATCGCTCAGCTGATCGCAGCGGGCCAAACCGTCTCGCACTCGACGCTATTTCAGATGGCGCGTGGTGTGACAACCCTTGGCACAAAGCGCGGCAAGAAATTCGAAGCGAAGATCGAGCGAGCGCGCACGATCGTGGCCCGCTGGCGCGGCAATGTGTGGCTGCTGCTGTGCTCCGCAGCAACGATCGGTCTACCGCCGATGATGCTCGTCAGCATCGCGGGTGGCGCGCTCGACATTCGCTTCCGCAGGTTCGTGACCATCGGTCTACTCGGCCGAATGCTGCGCTTCACCGCGATCGCGCTCGTCGCGCGATTTGTCGGCGGGTGAGCTCACGGCAAGTGCGATCGTCACGGGCCGTCGTCGCAACGGCACGATTTGCGCGACCGCGCGAAACGGGCCATCGGTGGGGCCACGCACGAGGTGACCGCGGACGACGACGCGATCGCCAGGACGCAGCACGATCTCCTGTTCGCGGGACTTGCCGCGATGCTGGCGTCCCACAGCCTCGATCCGAGTCTCGCCGTTCTCGAACGAGACGATCTCGCCGAGCGAATAATCAAATGCGAGCTTCGCGGATTCTGCTTTCACCAGAATTCGCTCGCCGTCGCAATCTAGCGCGAAATCGCAGCTCGCCTCGCTTTGACCGAAATCCAGTGCGTCATCCGATTTGAACAAGCTCTCGCTCTCGAGAACCGCGCGGCTCCAATACGCCACGCACGTTCGCTTGGAATAGGGAGCAACGAGCGTGTTGCCGGCTTCCGCAGCCGTGCCGATAAGCGTCACCAGACCATCCGACGAGGGCAGGTGACTGGTCGCCTTTCGGATCAAACGGCGACGAAGGCGATCTGCGCTCGTGAGCGGCGCCGTCAACACGACGACGAATGCGATTGCCAACAGTGCGCCTGGAATGCCATACGCCACGCGCGCGAGAAGTAGCAGCAGTCCGAACGTGCCAACGATGGCAAGCGCGATCCAGCGTACAGACGACTCGTGTTGTAGTGCGCGCCATGCGACCACCCACTGGCGGACATCAGAATCGGTCTTGGTTTGCCCTTCCATGTTCCTCCAAAGCGTCTTGCACTGCCTCCTCGAGGATCACGGGCGCGTTTTGAAAGCATGCGACCGCAATGTTGAGAAGTTGTTCGGCGGCGAGCAACACGTCGAGCTCGGTATCCATCTTGGTACCGACCATGGGCTTGAATCGCGTGCGCAACGGCTTCCACTTGCCTGGATCGGAGTCGCGGCTACCATGCTGAGCACGTGCGACGTACGATGCGATCGAGTTGCGCAGCATGATGACCTGATCCGCAACCTGCTTCTTCCACTCCGCAAGTTGTTCGGCGTCGCCCTTGAATCGATCGCCCATTTCGAATGCGATTGCTAGGCGAGTCGCTTCGCCATGGATCTCGCGGGCGTGAGATTTCATGTCTTCAAACGCTTGATTGAGCCCCAATTGGATCATGCCGTACAGCGCACCCATCGTCTGTTCGCCGATCCATTTGATCGTCGTCCAGCCGATCAGGACCGCAGCCGACAGAGGTCCGGTAAATCGAGCGAAGCGAGGCGCGACCTTGCCGACCAAGCCCAGTGCGCCCCACAGCGCTTCAACTGCACCATCCACTTTTTCAGCGCCATCTCCGTTCCAGATCAACAACCCACCGTGAACGAGGTTGAGAACGTTAATCGCCGTGCTGAGGTGACCGATGGTCTTGCTAGCGGCGGCGAAGAAATTGGCCGCATTCACCGGTGCGCCTCCAGCCTTAAGCAATGCGTATCCAGCGAGGCCGCAGACGGCAGTAGCGCCTTGCACGAGCTGAGCGAGCGTCTTGCCGACCTCTACGACGCCCCCATAGCCGTGTTTCTTGAATTCAGTCTCGAACACGCGCCTGCGTTGTTCAGGGTTCGCAATGTTGATGACCGCCTGGATGCCATTCGCTAGGCCCGAAATGTGACTCGCAACGTCAGCAATCGATTTTGCTTGGCTGACCTCCTTCTCGAGGAGCTCAGGAAGACCAGCATTACCCACGTTCTGCTTGAACGTCTTAAGCGCGAGGTCTTCCGTCTTATGGCCCGTTGAGGCGAGTCGTTGCGCAGACGACGTCAGCGTGCGCGCGACAGTGATCATCCGCGCGGCCGCCACCTTGATCTGATCGTCCTCGCTCAGCTGATCGATCGCCGATGCGCCGCGGACGTGCGGCCCTGAGGCCTTCTCCTCGATCGCATCGTGGACGGTCTCGGACGTCGCGCGCTTGTGAAACTCTTCGACCTTCGGCCAAAACGCGTCGAGGATGTCGAGCGTGTTCGGATCCGCCTCTCGTTGAATCAAATTGATCAGCGCCATCGTCTGCGCGATCGCGTGGTCGAGATGCTGCGCCAGCACACGGCCGCGGATCTCGACCTTCGAACCATCACCCTGCCTGACGGACCCGTGCGTGATGAGCAACCACTCGTCGAGTAGCGCTCGATAGCGAGCCGGCACTTCCTTGTGATCTGCGGGGTGCGCCTTCGAGTGCCCGACGCCGTCCTTCACGACATGCGCGTTGCTGACGATCTCGACGATCGCGTTAAGCGTGGGCACCGCGCTATCCCAGAACGGTCGAGGCGTCGACATGCCGACGAGTGCGCGCAGCTGCGTCTCGGCATTGCGCATCGCATTGACCTCGGAGCGTTCACCAACCGACAGCCGGAACGCGGTGGCCTCCAGCGCGCTGAGGGCTTCGCCTGTCTTGATTACATCCTCGAGCAGACTCGACTTGAGCTCCGGCGTATTTGCAGCGAGTGCGAGCTCGCGGATCGCATGTTGGAGGTCTTCGGCGCAAGCAGTCGCGGCGGCGAGCACGGGCTTCGCATCCTTCGCCATCGCGCCGTGCCGCGCACGATGCGCGATCATCGAAAGCGTGCCCGTGCCAATGCGCACGCCTTCTTTGCGCGTCAAGCCATTGCCGACCTTCTCGCCGGCCAGGCCATGCGGCCGCCACTTCCACTTCGCAGCGGGCGCGAGCTCGACGGCGACGTTCGCCAGCGACGTCTTCAGCGACTCGGCGTCGCCATGATGCACCACGAGCTCGTTCGCGAGCTGCTCGGCGCGACCAAGCGCGAGGTCGGCGTCATGAGCAAACGACGGCAAGCTTGCGACGGTGTCATCGGGCATCGCCGTGATCGACAGCAAATGCTCGATGCGTGCGGCGGCCTGCTTCGCTGCGTGGTTCGCGGTTTCGAGGTCAGGCGTCTTCTGTCCAAGCTCCTTCAGGCCGGTGCGAGCCGACTGGTCGATCGCCGCGAGCAGATCGCGCACGACATGAGAGCTCTCCTTCTTCAGCGTCGGAGCATCGACATCGGCCCAATGCATCACTCCGGTCAGATCGGGAGTTACGCCTCGTACGCGGCAATCCGGTGCAGCCAGCGATCGATCGCAGAACGGCTCGGCATGCGGGGCATGCGAGGCGGTGCGCTGTTGTGATCGGGGCTGCTCGTGAGCGGTCGAAAGGAACGTCGCCAACATGTGGCTGCGTTCTCGACCATTGCTGCACGTGGTTGCCTACGCCGCTAACTACCCGAAGTCACTCAGTACACTTCGATCGTCGGCTGCGCTGGAATCGGCAGCTTCGTGCGAATCGGCGCCGGCGTGTGGAGCTCGACAGATCGGCGCGCCGAGCGTGGTGCGGCATCACGTGCGAGCTGCTGCACGTGATAGACGCGCCAGCAGACGCTGTGATGCGTGTCGAACATGTCGACGCCGTAGGCCGGAACACTTGAGGTTGCGAGCACGTTGCTACAGGCCTGGCTCTGAGCTGTAGGCATCAGCACCTCGAGGAAGAACGTGGCGAGGCCGACCGCGTCGAGCTTCGCGCCGCGGAGCACAGGCACGGTGACATCGTCCGCCGCTTCTTCTTCGGTGTAGAAGCGGATGAGCGACCACGGCGTGGCGAGCTGCGTCTGCACGAGGCTCTCGATCGAGCGCATCGTCATGCGGCGATTCTCGCCGAGCGCGACGAGCGCATCGACGACGTGCTTGCCGTCGATCAAGGCTTTGTCGTCGGCCGTGGTCTGCGCTTGGATCTCTGCTGGCGTCACGCCGACGAGCTGCGCGGCGACATCGTAGAACGTCTTCGTGTAGTTGACGAGGCACTCGTCGCGCAAGGCGGTGAATGCGGCGGTGACGCGCGACGCGTACGTGGCATCGAGATGCGGCGCGCCGCTGATGAGATCGGTTGCGGTTTGCAGATCGACGAGGAGGCCATTCAATAGCTCGCGCGCGTGGGCGCAGCCCGTCGGGTTCGTTTGCGCGCCGGTTGCGACGATGGTGCGAAACACGCGGTCGAGGATGCCGCCGGTCGGCATGCCGCGGAGCTCGGCGTTCGAGAGTGGGCCGACTTCGGCGGCGAGATTGCGCCACGCGGTCAGCGCCTCACGAGCATCTGCGTTGTCGGTCTGCTTGTAACCGATGGGCTCGTTGTCGGGCGACGCGAAGTAGAACTTCGTGATCCGCTCCTTGACGCCTTCGACGACGTGGAGCCCGACCGCGTGTTGCAGCTCGTGCATCACGAGCCCTAGGTTCGCCGCGTCGGACGTCGGCGTCTCGAGCGTGGTCGTGTGAACCATTACTGCGAAGCTCGCGCGCTTCTTCTCGAGACTCTCCGGCATCACGAATGCGTTGACGGTGGGATCCTCGACGATCACGAGCGCGGGTCGCCGATCGCGGAGTTGGCCGACGGGCCGCGTGTCGCGAAAGGAGTCCCAGCCGCGATCGAGGAGAGCGTGAAACTTCGCGTATCGCGGATCGGTTGTCGCAACGACGTTGCGCGCTTGTCGGCCTTCGAGCTGCGCAAGCTGCGGCTCGAGCTCGGAGAACCACGCGATCGCCGCTGTGTCGTCATCGAACGTGCGAAAGCAATCGATGTCGGGCGCAGCGCAGCTGAGATCGATCTGGCACGTGCCATCGCCGTAGCGCGTGTCGTTGCACGCGTCGCTGCCGGCGTCGCACTTGCCATCGGTACACGCGACGTCGTCCTCGGTGGCCGCGCACGCCGGAAGCAGCGCGAGCGTGAATAGGAGGATCTTCATGCTCGATAAGAACGGCATGTACGCAGATGTCGCAGAATTTTCTGCAACGCCTTGGGATCACTGTTGTTCAGCGAGCCACGTTTCGACCTGGCTAGCGCGCTGGTCACCCAGCTTTGCGAACACGGCTCGCGCCTCTTCGGCGAGCTTGCGCGCGCGTGCGCGATCGCGATGGGTTGCCGACAGGGCGCGCGCGAGTGGAAATGCGACGTCGGCGATGCGAATCGCGGGCGAGCCGGATTCCTTGAGGATCGCGTATGCACGTTCGAGCGGCTCGAGGGCGCGCGCTGCGTGATTCATTTCGAGCTCGACCTCGCCGATCGCGCCGAGTGGCTCTGCGAGGCGCGCGTCGTTGCGCGGAACGATTTGCTCGTAGAGCGCAAGCGAGCGCTCGAAGGCGGCGCGCGAATCACTCCAGCGCGCACGCCGCGCATGAAAGCTACCGATTTCGCCCCATAGCTCTGCCATCTCGACGCTACGTTCGTGCCCAGCTGCAACGAGCGCGGCTTGGCCGGATTCGTACTCGCGTAGCGCTTCGTCGTCCTTACCTGCTTGCGCGTAGCAACTTCCGAGCGCCATCACGATCTGCAGATGCTCGTAGGAATCGCGCGGCAAGCTATCGCCGAGTTGCTGTCGTGCGTTGAGGAGATCGGAGACCGTCGGCTGGCAGGTGCCGAGCGCCGCGCGCTTCGTCGAGAGAATCACGACGAAGCGAGCTGTCGACGGATGATCCGCGCCCCACGCTTCGGTCGCGACGCGGACGGCTTCTTCTTGCACCTTCAACGCCTCGTCCTCGCGCCCGACGACACCCAGCGCGACACCGAGCGGATACAGATAATCGGGCAGCCGCGGATCCGCGTGGCTCATCACGCGACGCGCGCCATCGACGGCGCGCTGGAGATCGACGATCGCCGCGTCGACCTGGCCGAGGCGAGCCCGCGTCATGCCGAGGGCGAGATGATAGGCGGGCAACAGCGCGTCCTTCTTCTCGGAGCGTTGGATCGCCGCGGTGACGATCGGCTCGAGCGCTAGCGCTTCGCGCTCGCGTCCTTGCGTCAAGCCGATCGCGTTCATCAGGCGCAGCAACGCGAATGCGCGAATGTCGTCGGCATGCACGCGCTCGGCAGCGGCTACGGCTTCGCGGTATGCCGGCTCCGCAGCGCTGACATCCATCGGCATCACGAAGTCGCCAAATACGATCAACGCGCCGGCGAGGAACATGCCGTCGAGCGCGCGCGCAGCTTCGACGGCGCGCCGCGCGTGTGCGACCGACGCTTGGAATTGACCGGCCTCCTGCGCGGCACGCGCCTGCGCGACCGCTGCTTTGACGTGGGCGCGCGCGGTAAGCCCGCCCGGCGTCGCGTTCGCGGCGCGCTCGGCGGCGAGCACGTCGGCGTTCGCGCAATCCTCGATCGTCGGCATCGCGTGCACTCTCTCGACGGCGCGATGAACGTCGCGCGGCAAGATATTGCGCAGCTTCTCGATCAGCGCCACGCTGTTGCTGCGCCGATCCGCCAGGCAGCTGAGCGCGGCGAAGAATGCGGCGCGTGCGTCGGCGCTGCGCGGCTCGCGTTCGCACAGCTTGGTCACCGCAGTCGCGAGCTCGCGCTGGTTCGTGGCGAGCGCGGCATCGACGCGTGTCCATGTTTCCTCGGCGTACGGAACACGAGTTGCGCGCATCGCCGCGTGCACGGTCTCTTTCACGTTGCGCGTCCACAGCGCATCGTTCGCGGCGGTGGCGGAGTTACATGCCGATGTGATCGAGTCATCTCGCCGCGCATGTACCGCGTATGCACCTGCGGCGCCGATTGCGAGGACGCCGGTCGCTGCGAGCGCCGCGACGCGCATCCGTCGCGCGTGACGCGCCGGATCGAGAGCGGTCAAGAGCTCGTTCATCGACGGATAGCGGTCTGTCAGATCAGCTGCGAGCCCGCGCTCGAGCGCACGCGTGAGCCAACGCGGCACGCGGCGCCTGGTCAACGCGCTCGACAGCGCCGCGCACAAACCATATTGGTCCGTTGCAGGCCCGACTTCTTCGCCGCGCTTTTGCTCCGGCGACATGAACATCGGTGTGCCCATGATGGTGCCCGGTTGCGTCAACCGGCTGTTCGGATCGATCTCCACCTCGCTCACGAGCGGAAACGGCATCGTCTGCCCGGCGAGGCCAAAATCGGCGACCTTCGCGTGGCCATCGCGATCGAGGAGGATGTTCTCGGGCTTGACGTCGCGGTGCACGATGCCTGCACTGTGCGCGGCGGCGATGCCGCGACCTGCGTCGAGAAACTTCGCCACGATCGCGCGCCAATCGCGTTCGCTGTGCAGCCACGTTGCGAGTGTCTCGCCGTCGACGAGCTCCATCGCGACATAGACGCGCCCGTCATCGACATCGGCGTCGTACACGGCGACGACGTTCGGGTGTGCGAGACGTGCAAGCGCGCGACCTTCGCGCAGCAGGCGATCGAGACCGCCGCGCACCGCGAGCTCGGGATGGACGAGCTTGAGCGCGACGCGCCGGTCGAGCTGCGGATCGTATGCGGCGTAGACCGTGCCCATCCCGCCTTCGCCGAGACGCGACTCGATGCGATACCGACCGATTCGCGTCGGCTCGGCCTCGGAATCTCGCGCGACGAGGCCGTCGATCTCCGTCGAGCGTGCGAGCTCACCGAGCAGCGCCCGACATGCCGAGCACGTGTCGACGTGCGCCTCGATCGCGTCACGCTCGTCGCTGCCGACGCGGCGCGCGAGATAATCGAGCACGTGGTCCGGCGTCGGGCATGACATACTCGCCCGAGCATGCATCAACGTGGCGGGCTCCACCATGATGATCTCGCATGGGCGCGTGCACTCGCCGCTGGTGATCGTGAAGCGCTCGCACGTTACGAGCGCGAGCTGGTGCCGATGATCGAAGCGCAACTCCGCCGGCGCAATCACTCCGACGACGAGATCGCGGATCTGCAGCAAACGCTGCGAGCGCGCTTACTTGTCGGCGACGGTGATGGCCCGGCGATCGCGAGCTACACCGGCAGCGGGCAACTGCGCAGCTGGGTGCTCGTTGCTGCGTTGCGCGAAGCGGTTCGCACGCGCCAGAAAAAGACGCGCGAGCCGGCGATGGAGGATGAAGCGCTGATCGCGATCGCCGATCGCGCAGATGCGTTGCCGGCCGCGGATATCGGCAAGGAGCGCTACCGCGAAGCGTTTCGCGCGGCATTTCGCGCAGCGCTCGCCGGCCTCACGCCACGCGATCGCAACCTCTTGCGCATGCACCTGATCGACGGCCTGACGATCGATCAGATCGGCGCGATCCAGGGTGTGCATCGCGCGACCGCAGCGCGTTGGATCGATCGCGCGCGAGAGGACATCGCGCACACCGTGCGTCGCCAGCTGATGAAGGAGCTCGGCGCCGATCCGTTCGAGGCCGACGACGTGCTGCGGTGGGTGCAGAGCCGCATCGAGCTGTCGCTGTCGGGCCTCGCGAAAGATTCTAGCGAATCACCGCAAACGTCTGATGATTGAGCGCGACGAGGCGCCCATCTTCGCCCCATAGCTCGCGCGTCTCCAGGAAGTAGCCATCGCCTGCGATCGGTACGCTGCCGCGATAGAGCAGCGGCGCATCTGCAGGCAGACCGTCGACGCCGTCGAGGATCTCGAGCGTGTACGCGATCGTCGCGAGTGGGCGCGGCGCCGTCAGGCGCACCATCAGCGCAGGCCACCACGCATCCATCATCGCGGCGATGTATGCGGCATCGCGTGCGTCGCCGGGATGCCGCGCACGGATCCAGCCGGTCGTGACAGCGGAAGCGCCGCCGGTGAACGGCACGCCGGTAAGTAGTCGGTACTCGAAGTGCTGCGCGAATTCGGGAAAGCCGCCGCTCATCGTGGGCGCATCGAGGCTCCGCCAATCGGTCGCCGTCGGCATCGCGAGCTCGCGCCAGGAAAGGTCACTCGAGCGCGTCGTGCCGAGAATGGCGACCGCGTGCGTCGTGACCGCATCCTGCTGATGAAGCGCGGCGCGGGCGACCGTCACCGAGTTGCCGCTCCGCAAAATATCGACGACAAACCGCGCCTCGCCCGGCAGCGATGGGCCGGGCAGCTCCGCGGTCACCGACCGCACGGTGCGGCGCGAATCGCCGACGCGCGCTTCGATCGCGCGAATCGCGGCAGCGATCGTTAGCCCGCCGAACGCGCCGCGACCCTGTCGCCAGCCCTCGCGGATCACGAATGTGCCGTCGGCACTCGGCGATGACGCGTCGCAGAGACTATCGATCATAGGTGCCGAGGATACCCTCGAGCGCCTTGCGTAATTCACTGTGCGCGCGATTGCCAAGCGCGATCGCGAGCACGTAGGTCGGCTCCTTGCAGAACAGCACCGCGACAGCGGGGTAGTGCGGCGCGTTCGACGTCGCGTCTTCGCTCGTGCGAATGCCGGCTTCCACGGTGAGCGCGGTCGAGCCCGCGATCGTGACGCGCTGGAGCGTCTTGAACTGGACCTCGGCCGTCGAGCGCAGATGCTCCTCGAGAAACGCGCGCGAGCTCTGCTGATCGACGACATCCGCACAGCGGCGGCTCCCGAGTTGCTGCTCCTGCAACATGAACAGCGCATCGCGATCCGGCAGCGCGAATGTTCGCTCGCGCACGATGCCAGCGGTCTTGCCGCGATCATCGCTATTCAACCACGCCTCGGCCGGCAGCGTGACATGCGCGCCGTCTTCGAGCGTCGCTTGGTATGGGCCCTGATCAACCGGCATCACGCGAAGCGAGTCGAGGAAGCGATTCGCCTGCTCGGTGCCGCGATGCACCTTCGAATCGTTCGGGCCTCCCGCGAGCACGATGCCGATCCAGCCGCGCGCGAGGAACGCGCGCACGGTGCCGGCGACAACCTTGTTGCCGAGCGGATACGAGAATTCGAGGCCGCGGCCGTGGATCGCGCCCGGCAGCTGCACGTCGTAGCGGCGCTCGATGCGCGGATGCCATTGCGCGAGCAGGCCCATGATCAGATCGAGCGAATGGTCGAGGCCGGCTTGCGGATCCTTGAACACGAGCGGCTCGAACGTCGCCGGCCGCACGCCGAGGATGACGATGCCCGGATCGAGGTTGACGAGAAAGCTCGTGCCGGGACCGACCTTCTCTTGCGCGACATTTGTCGTCGGAAACTCGACGCCGAATGGAATGCCTCGGCAGCGCAGCAATCGATCCGCACCGAGCGTGATTGTCTTTTGATCGATCGTGCACGGCTGGGCGGCCGGCCCTGTTGTCGCGACGGCGAGCGTCTGTCCCTGCGCCTGCGGCGATGGATTCGGGCCACGCGGTGGCGTCGGCGATGATGCCGGCACGATCACGCACGAAACCACCGCCGCCAGACACGCGAAGCGCAACGCTCCCTGCATTGCTTCAGGGTAACATCGCCGCAGTGCGCGTGCTCCGCTTCGTCGGTCGCGGCCTGTGGGTGGGTCTGCTCCTGCTGTTGCACGGCCTCTATTGGTTCATCGGCTGGCTCGCGCTCTTGCTCGCATTTCGCGGCAAACACACGCGACAGAATTGGTTCGGCGCGCGGCTCGCATCGCTGCTCGTCGCACTCGGTGCCACGTTCGTCAAGGTCGGCCAGATCATGTCGACGCGACCGGATTTGTTTCCGCCGCACATCATCCGCGCGCTCACGCGATTGCAGGACAACGTCGGCGCGTTCGCATGGCGTCACGTCGAACAGACGCTCGTCGCGGAGCTCGGCAGGCCATCGCACGAGCTGTTCGCGACATTCGAGCGCGAACCGATCGCATCGGCTTCCGTCGCGCAGGTCCATCGCGCGACGCTGTCGACGGGCGAAGAGGTCGCCGTCAAGGTACGCCGCCCCGGCCTCGACGACATCGTCTCGTTCGATCTCTCGATCATGCGCCTCGTCGCGCGTGTCATCGCGATCGTTCCATCGCTCGGCTTGCTCGCGCCCGTCGAGAGCGTCGACGAGTTCGGCCGCGCGATTCGCGCGCAGATCGATCTGCGCATCGAGGCCGCGAACAACCGCCGCTTCACGGCGAACTTCGCCTCCGACACGGACGTTCGCTTTCCGACGCTGTATCCCGAGCTCTGCAGCCGCTGCGTGCTCACGATGGGGTTCGTGCGCGGGACGAAGGTGCTCGACGCACCCGCAAAGGTCGGCGCCGACTCGACGCGCCTCGCGCGCATCGGCTTTCGCACGCTTCTTCAGATGATCTTCGCCGATGGTTTCGTCCACGCCGATCTTCATCCCGGCAACATCCTCGTCGACGCAAGCGACAAGATCGTCATCCTCGACCTCGGCCTCACGGCGGAGCTCGATGATGCCGCGCGCCGCGCCTTCGCGCAGTTCTTCGCGGGCTTCGCCGGTGGCGACGGCAAAATCATGGCCAAGCTCATGGCCGAGCTATCGCCATCGGCACGCGTGCAGGATTACGCCGCGTACGAAGCGGAGGTCGTCGAGTTCGTGCGCCGCTACGTCGGCAAAGCACTCGGCGACGTGCAGGTCTCGATCGTCGCATTCGACATGTTCAACATCCTGCGCCGCCACCGCGTGCGCGTGAATCCCGTCTACACGATGTGCAATGTCGCGCTCGCCGTCACCGAGGGCATCGGCAAGCAGCTCGACCCACGCCTCGATCTCGTGCGCGAGGCGATGCCGTTCTTCATGACGCTCCGCCAAGCCGGCCGCCTGTGATAGCGTCCGCGCGCCTTGCTCGAGCACGAGATTCTCGGCGACGTTCGCGCGCGCGTACCACTGCTGCTGCTCAGGCCGCTCGCTGGCAGGATCGCGCTGTGGGGTGAATTTCGCGACGAGCTCGCGCTGACGCGTCCCGTGATCGCGTGCGAGGCGCGAGCACCGAGCCTGCCGACCTCGACGCGCAGCATGGCGCGCGACGCCGGCTCGTTGCTCGATCACCTCGGCGTACGCGCGGCACACGTGTTTGGCCTCTCGCTCGGCGGCATGGTCGCGACGTGGCTCGCGATCGATCGCCCGGCGCTCGTGCGCGGTGTCGTGCTCGCCTCGGCGCCGATGCGCGGCCTCGATGCAACGCCGCGCCTCGACTTCGTGCCGCCGCTCGTGCGGCGCGATCGCGCGGGAATTGCCGAGCGCGTGCTATCGGCGCGATTTCGCCGCGAGCATCCCGCGCAGACGCGCGAGATCCTCGGCCAGATTCGCGTCGACGGCACGGCGCTGCGAACGATGCTGCTGCACGCCGGCGCGGCGGCGCTTCACGACACCACGCGGGTACTCGCGCGGCTGCGAGCGCCGACGCTTTGCCTCGCAGGATCGCTCGATGACCTCATCTCGCCGCAGGCGATCGCGCGCTTCGCGCGTCTGCTTCCGAACGCGCGCTTCGAGCTCATCCCCGGCGTCGGGCACGATCTCAGCCTCGAAGCGCCGCGCGAGCTCGCGCACCGCGTGACGCGCTTTCTCGACGAGCTAGAGCGTGCACCCGGAGAATCGCCAAGGCGCCGAAGAGCCAAGGCGCCGCAGAGAGATGGAATACCCAAGCGCGTGCTGTCGCGCAGACGCGGACGTTCACGACAACCGGGCGCTAACGCGACAATTGGATCGGCCCCTGACCAGCCTCTGCTGGCGCCTTGGCTCTTCGGCGACTTGGCGTTTTCCGAGTAGATGTCGGCTAGAGCGTGCCGGCGTAGTAGCGAGCGCCGAGCAAGAACGTCATCGAGTCGCCGGGCTCGTTCGATAGATCGGTACCGATCGCCGCTTGCAGGTCGAGTGGCGCGAGCGCGTTCCATACGACCGTCAGCGCGACAGGCGTGATGTCTCGGCCGATCAATAGATGCTCCGATTCGTGGAGCCCGATCTGGAACAGCTTCGTGTCGAGCTGCACGTAAAGCGTCTCCAGCGGCTGCACGCCGATCGCGACCGGCAAGCTGATGTCCATCGGCCGCATGTTGTCGGCATCCTTCGCGAGGGAGATCCGGATCTGTTGCGTGCCCGGCATGCCCGACATCACGCAGAGCCACGGCAGAATGTTGTACTGCACGTGCACGCCGAGCATGAGCGGCGTCGCGACACCGTCGAGCGTGTTGTAGCCGCCGCGAATGCGCGCGATCGCCTCGAGCTTGCCATCGAGCGCGCCGCGCAAGAACGCGTACCCGACATCGAGCCCGATCGAGCCGCGCGCCTCGAAATCGCGCGTCGCGAACACATACGGCACTTGTACCTCGAGCTCGTCGGTGATGCCGTAGCCGATGATCGGTGCGCCGGTCATCGCCGAGAAGTCGCTGTTCGCGCCGGCATCGAAGCCGAACATGAAAAGCTGCGAAGGCAGCGTGAGCGGCCTCGCGATCACCGAACGCGGATAGCGCGGCGCGGGCGTTTCCGCACCGGTATCCGCCGGGACTTCGTCGGCGAAGAGCGGTCTCGCGATCGCGAGGGTGGCAACAATACATAGATGGCTGGTTGATCTCGTCATGGGAGTCCAGGCTGACGAGACCGCGTTTCGCGCTTGTTGCGCCGCCGTATCCAGACGCGTGGTAAGCGTCGTCAACCTCTGAGACGCGTTCGCGCCGTGCTTTTTGCGCGCGCGTTACGAGCCGGAAACATGCGCCGGGTAGCGTTGAAGGCATGCGAGGCAAGAGACTGTTTGGCGCTGCGATCCTCCTCTGTATGTTGCTCGTCACCGTCGCCGGGATGAGCTCGGCGTATGCCGCCGACGAACCGGCTCCCACCGTCGAGCAACGTCTCGCGAATCTCGAGGCGTACGTCACCAACAGCGTCCCCGACGCAAAGGGTGGCACGCTATCGGCGACCTCGGGGCCCGGCCACAACGGCTGGATGATGACATCGACGGCGCTCGTGCTGTTCATGACGCTGCCGGGCCTCGCGTTGTTTTACGGCGGCCTCGTTCGCCGCAAGAACGTGCTGTCGGTGCTCGCGCAATGCTTTGGCTGCGCCGGGCTCGTCACGATCTTGTGGTGGGCAATCGGGTACAGCCTGGCGTTCGCGAAAGGCAACGCGCTGCTAGGCGGTCTCGACTTCGCGATGTTCGACAACGTCAACGCAACACCAAACGGTGACTACGCGGCGTGGGTCTCGCAGAACGTGTTCGCGATGTTCCAGATGATGTTCGCGATCATCACGCCGGCGCTGATCGTCGGCGCGATCGCCGAACGCATGAAGTACTCGGCGGTGATCGCGTTCATCACGCTGTGGATGTTCATCGTCTACTTCCCGCTCGCTCACATGGTGTGGGGCATCGACGGCCTCATGAACGGCGTGTGGAACCCGGCCGCATCGATCAAAGCGATCGACTTCGCGGGCGGCACCGTCGTTCACATGTCATCCGGCTGGTCGGCGCTCATCCTCTGTCTCATCGTCGGCAAGCGCACCGGCTTCGGCAAGCGCGCGTTCATGCCGCATAGCCTCGTGCTCACCGTCGTCGGCACCGGCATGTTGTGGGTCGGCTGGTACGGTTTCAACGCCGGCAGCGCCGTGGCCGCCGATGGCATCGCCGCGAACGCGTTCGTCGCGACGACACTCGCCGCGGCAATCGGCGGCGCCGTGTGGCCTACGCTCGAGTGGGTGACGCGCGGCAAGCCGACGGTGCTCGGCTTCTGCTCCGGCGTCGTTGCCGGCCTCGTCGTGATCACGCCAGCCGCCGGCTTCGTCAGCGCGAGCAGCGCCGTGTTGATCGGCCTCGTCGCCGGCGTCGTGCCGTTCCTCGCGTGCACGAAGCTCAAGGCGCTGTTCAAGTACGACGACGCGCTCGACACATTTGGCGTGCACGGCGTCGGTGGCACCGTCGGCGCGATCCTCGCCGGCGTGTTCGCGAATCCCGACATCAACGCGAACCTCAAGACGAACCTCGCGTCGTTCGTCGGTCACGGGCTCTGGCTCGAGCAACTGAAGGCCGTCGGTCTCACGCTTGCGCTCTCGATCGGTGGCACCGCTGTCATCGCGTTCGGCATCAAGGCCGTGCTCGGCCTCCGCCCGAGCGTTGAAGATGAAGAGGCAGGCCTCGACGACGCCGATCACGGCGAGTCCGGGTACCACGGCGATGAGGGTGGCCACGGCGGTCTCGAGAGTCTGAAGATTCCCGCCGCGCTCGACACCGCGTCGCCGGTGCTCTCCGAATCAGGCGCGTAGCCGAAAATGAAAAACGCCCGAGCCTGGCGTGGCTCGGGCGCTCGCGTCGCGCGCGCTTACTTCGTCTTGAGGTATTCCTTGAGCGCGTACTTGTCTTCGGCCGACAGCGCCGCGCCGAAGTAGTGACCTTGCGCTTCGGGATAATCCGGGCACAGATTCACGCCCGTCAACGGATTGACGTTCGCGAAGGCCGCGACCGGCGTACCCGGCGGCAAGATCGTGCCGTTCGGCAGGTACGTGTAATCGGTCGTCCGCTGGATCGATCCGAGGATGTCGCGATGGCTTGGGTTGAGCAGCTGATCCATCGCGTTCTCATACGCCGCGACGCGGCCCGCAACCGATGGATCGCCGTTGAAGGTGCCGAGCCGGTTGTTGTGGAAGAACGGCGCCGTCGCCCAGATGCCGAGCAGCGGCACATCGCGATAGAAGCCAGGACCGCCCGTCGGGCGCTGCTTGTACTGATCCGACGAGAACTGACCCCAGATGTGGCCTTCCATCCAGTTCGTGGTGCGCGCGCGGCACGAGTTCGTGCCGATGTCCGCCATCGCATGCATCAGGTCGTCAGACAGCACGTCGTGATTACCCGACTGACCGTTCGAGTGGCAGCCGGCGCACGCCGATGCGAACACGGTGCGACCGCGGTCGAGCGCGTTGACGTCGATGTAGCCCGCACCGCCGGGCGCACCGTCGAGGCGCGGCGGCGGCGAGCTCGCCGCAGCCATGAACGCGCACATCTTGCCGACGCTGTCCTTCGCACGCACGTACTCCGAGCAGCGCGCGGTGCACTCTGCATCGTCGATCTCGGTCTGCGTGCCGCCGGGACCATTCGCGAGATGGCCGACCATGCATTCGCCGGCGCACATACCGATGTTGAAGTAGACGCGAATCGCGGCCTTCTCGCAGCCGACGTCATCTTCGCCGCCCTGACCACCGCGGTGAACGTAGATCGGCTCGCCCGCATCGGTCAGCTCGAAGAACGGCCGGTCGGGCACGTTGAAGAACTGCGTGATGATGCCGGGGTTGTTGATGCCGTCGTTTTCGATCGCGGTCGTGTCGACCGTACCGGGCGCCCACGTGTGGAACACCTGCCAGCGCGGATCGTTCGTCGAGAGATGGTCGCCGAAGATGCGCGCGATGTTGATGTACTGGTTACCCGTCGTCGCGTGGATGTTGTCCCACGTCGGGTGATTCGGATCGGCCGGCGGGTTCGACGGATCGAGACCCGCGTGACAGCTCGCGCACGCAACGCCGAGCGCGATGCGCGGACCATTCGCCGTCATGATGAGCTTTTTGCGTACGCCGATCACGCCGGCGGATTCTGGATCCGTGCACTTGTCGAACCCGAACGTCGACGCATCACCAGCAACGCAATCGGGATCGTTGATCAAGCCGTAGCTGTCGAACCGCGAATCACGCGGTGAGCGAACTGCGCTGTCGAGACCGAGCGTGAGGTTGAACGGAGGGTTCGGCAGGATGAAGCTGAAGAACTTCTCTCCGCCAAACGTCTCCTTGAACCACATGTCCCGACCGAACTTGAGATCAGGGGACAGTGCAGATGTCGATTCCGAGGTTCCGTCCTCGCAGCCCGCCGCCAAACAAAAGAGCAAGCCTATGCTGATGCGCCTCATCGGGATCCACCGTCGGAGCGTGCATATGTAGGCGTCAACCTGAAAGGTTTGTTGCGTTCGGTACCTTTAACGTGGCCTTCGAAGGGAATCTCCTCAACCTTTCGGGCCGCTCCGTACGCGACGTCAGTCGCGATACAGGCAGCACACGAATGGAGTGCTGTTGACTACAAGTCACTCGACCGCGACGTTGAGGTGCCGACGTGCCGTGAAGTAGGCAGGCGACACCGAGTACGCGACGAGGTCTTGAACGCGCTGTTGCGGTCGCAAACCACCAGGCGGTGTTGGTTCACTCGCGACCATGCGCGCGGCTGCTGCGAGATCGCCGGCGATCAACAGTCCCGCGCGTTGCGCCGCGGCGTCGACGGAATTGCGCCACCGCGCGAGGTCGACTTGCTCGGGCAACCGCGCGACGAGTTGCAGTAACCCTTCCGCGGTTTGTCGCGTCAGGCGCTTTTGCATTTCCGCCGCGAACTGCGCTGCGAGCGCATCGATCTGTGGGCTCGCTGGACGCTTCTTGCCGACGAGTTGCGTCGCCGCGACGAGCGCTGCTTCGAGCTCTTCGAGCGTGAACAGCGTGAGCTTCAGGTAGTACGTCGGTCGCAACAGCGCGAGCATTGCGCCGACGGACGCCGCGATTTCGGTATCGCGATAACCGGTCATCAGATCGCGACCGACGATCACCGCCGGCGCGAGCCGCCCCTTCTCGATGCAGTTTGCGAGCAAGAGGCGTCCGGATCGACGCGGCTGCACGTAGACATCGGGCAGCGCGATGTTGAGCACGCGCGATGCGTGCTTGAAGATCTTCGCGACGACGCCGGTGCCTTCTTCGATCGCGAGCCGCTCTTTCGGCTTGAGGTCGAATGACTTTGTCGGGCCCGCGCGCATCGCGACCGGGCTTTCCCAGATCAAGCCTAAGATCGAGCTGATCGTGCGGTCCTCGTCGGGATGACGGACGTAGCCCCACGCATCTTCGTCGAGGATGCCTTTCGCTTTACGCGTCTCGAGGTTCTGGTACTTGCGATAGAGCGCGGTCTCCTGGCTGTTCGCTTGCTTGAGGAACACGAGCGCGCGCGCGACGCACCACGCTTCATCGACGCGGCCGGCTTCGAACGCCGTGCGGCCGAGCGCGCGATACGCGTCGGCGTTCATCGGATCGACTTCGACGAGCTTGGCGACGCGCTCCGCCTGTTGCGGCCGCTTGGCGCCGGTGAGCGCGTAGAGCTCGGCGAGCGTGCGGCCACGTTGCGCCGATTTGTCGGGATCGAGCGCGTGCGCGACTTCGAACGCTTCGATCGCGCTCTGATAGTGCTCGAGCTTGCTGCGATACACCTCGCCGAGTGCATCCCACAGCGGCAGCAGCACCGGATCGTCCTTCGGCAGGCGTTTGATCATCCGGCGGTACGATTGCTCGAGGTATTTCCAGTTCTGCTCGCTGCTGACGAGCTTGCGCAGCGCGTGGAACGCATCGAGCGCGCGCTCGCGCGTTGCCGGGCGTAGCGGATCCTCGGCGAGCATCTCGTCGAGCGCCATCTCGTAGTACTCGAGCGCGCCGGCCTCGTTCATCAAGTGAATGCGCCGGATCTCGGCGGCGGCGAGCAGGTATGCGCCGCGCCGCGCTTTGTCGGTTTCGATCTCGAGGAAGCTCTCGATCGTTTCGACGGCAGGCTTCCACTGTCCCTGCTCGCTTTGCAGATCGAGCACGCGCTGCAGGATGCGGTGGTTCTTCTTGTCGATCTCGAGTGCGTCGAGATACGTCGACATCGCGCGGCCAGGCGTCTGCAGCTTGTCGCGATACAAATCGCCGATGCGCTCGAGCAACTGGACGCGCTCCTTTTCCGGCGCAGTTGCCGCAAGCGCGCGCAGATTGCCGATCGCGTCGTCGTATTGCCCACGCGATAGATGCAGCTCGGTGAGCTCTTCGAGCGTCTCGCGCTGCGAAGGATCGAGGTCGAGGACCTTCTGGTAGTAGGTCACCGCCTGCGGCGCCTTGCCGAGCTCGGCGTGAATCGAGCCGAGCTTGCGATACAGATTGACGAGCTGCGGTCGTTCGATTTGACCGGTGAATCGCGCGAGGATCGTCTGATACGCCATCGCGGCCGCGTCGATGTTGCGGCTGCGATACAGCGCCTCCGCGCGAGCGAGCTGTGTCGCTGGTGTCTGATCGAGCGCGCTCGCCGCATCGTAGAACGCGATCGCCGCCGGGAACTTACCGAGCTCGAGTGCGCAGCGCGCGGCCTTCGAGAAGATTAACAGGCGCTCTTCGGGTGGCAGGCTCGTGTCGGCCTTCGCGCGCTCGCCCTGCTCCTCGAGGTGCGGCCACAGCGCTTCCCATTCTTGGTTATCGTGGAGCAACTCGGCGAGAGCGGACTTCGCGTCGGCGTTGTCGGGCTCGAGCTCGAGGATGTGCTGCAGGATCACGCGCGCCTGCTCGTTATCGTCGAGCCGGTAGCGATACAGCCACGCCGCTTCCGCGAGCAGTCGCAGCGTGTCGGTCTGGTTCTGCGACAGCTGTGCGGCCTTGAGCAGCTTTTCGCCGGCACCGACGAGCTTGCCTTGCTGGAGCAGCACGCGCGCCATGCCCTCTTGCGCGCCGGCGTTGTTCGGATCGAGCGAGATCGCTTCGGCGAGGCTCGTCTCGGCCTGCGCGGCATCGCGCGAGTTGAGCTGGATCTGACCGATGCGCTGGAGCAGATCGCCGCGCTCCTTCTTATCGGTCGTCTCGGCGAGCAGGCGCTGCATCATCTCGAGCGCGGGCTGCCAGTTGCCGGCGCGGTCGTAGAGGCGGCCGAGCGCGCTGAGCGCTGCGGCGTTGTGGCCGTCGAGCGCGAGCACGTCGCGATACGCCGCGATCGCACCGTCGACGTTGTCGAACTTGTGCTCGAACAGATCAGCCTGCTCGAGCAGCAGCGCGGTGCGCTCGAACTGATCGTTCACGAGCCTGAGCTGCGTGCGCAGTGCCTCGGCGAGCGTCGCCCATTGTTCGTCATCGCGCAGCGCACGCGCGAGGCCCTTATGCGCATCGATGTTCTTCGGATCGAGAGCGATCACCTTTTGCCAGCACGTGGCCGCGCGATCGAGGCGGTTGAACTCGTGCCACGCAGCCGCGATATCGGCGTAGCGCTTGACCTGATCCGCTCCACCGAGAGCGTCGACCTGCGCTTCGCGCGTTTCGAGTAGCGCTTCGGTCTGGCCGCTCGCTTCGTAGATCTTTTCGATGCCCTCGAACGCGCCGACGTGCTTCGGATCGAGCGCGAGCGCGTCGCGGAATGCCTCGACGGCATCTTCGGGCCGCCGCAGGTGCTCGGCGAGAATGGTGCCGAGCTCGACCTGCAGATCGACGATGACCGAGCGCGGCGTCGACGGGCCGATCACTTCGATGAGCCGTGGCAAGAGCTCGCCGAGCGCATCCCACGCTTCATCTTCGAGATACAGGCGATGGAGCGCGACGAGTGCGGAGCCCGACTCCGAGTCGCTATTCGCGGCGCGCTCGAACCATGCGACTGCCTCGCCTGGCTGGCGCAGCTGATCTTCGTAGATCGATGCGATCTCTTCGCAGAGCTCGCTCTTGCGGCGCGCGTCGGTCTCGGTTTCCGCGCGGCGCGCGAGCAGCTGGATGAGCTCGGGCCAACGCGCATCGTTGCGCAACAGCTCCGCCGCCTCATCGCGCCCGCCTGCACTCGGGTCGAGCTGCGACGCGCGATCGAACGCGCGCACCGCCTCTTCGCGATTGCCGAGGCGATCGCGCAGCCACGTCGCGATTTCCTGCCACAGCTCGGCGGCGATCGCCGGATGCTTCGGTGCGAGCTCCTCGGCGAGCTTCTGCGTCTCGACGACGAATTCGCTGCAATCGGGAACACTCTTCGCGAGGCGCTCGAGCTGCTCGATCAGATGCGGCCGTGTTGGCTCGCGACGGAACACCGTGAGCCACACGATGAATGCGGCCTCCGGATCGTTCGTCTTGCCCTCGTAGAGGTTCGCGACCGTCATCAGCGAGGCGACGCGCTCCTGTGGATCTTTGTGGCGCGACGCGCGGTCGAGTAGCAGCGCGATCAGCTTCTCCCAGCGCTCGTTGTAATCGTAGAGCTGCTCGAGCTCGCGCGATGCGATCTCGTGGCCCGGATCCATCTGCAGGATGCGTTCGTATGCTGCGATGGCGCGCTCGTCATCGCCGAGCTTGTCGTGCGCGAGCGCGGCGAGGTTGAGCAGTGCCGCGATGCGCGGCAGGTTGCCCTCGGCGAGCGCGACGCGCTTTTCGACGAGCTCGACGCACTCCGCCCACTGACCTTGTTGCACGAACAACGCTTCGAGAGCGTCGAGCACGCGTGTGTCGCTCGCATCGATCGTCTGCGCACTGCGGTACGCTTCGACGGCGCGATCGGGCGCGCCGAGCTGCTCGGCTTCGACGCGACCGAGCTCGAGCAACAGATCGAGCTGCTCGTCTTCATCCGGATCGCCAAACTCCATGCCGTCGCGCACGAGGTCGCGGATTCCATCAGCGAGGTCTTCCCACGCCTGGTTGCGACGATGAACGACGAGCTGGCCGCGCTTGGCATTGACGTCGGCCATCGAGACTTCGATCTCGTAGCCCTCGGTGTCGCTGACCTTCGTCGTGACAACGGGACGTGTCGAGCGCGTCGCGTTGCCGCGCACGGCGAGCACGCGCGCGAGCGCCCTGCTGCCTGCCGAGATCACCGGAAAGAGGTCGGCGACCTCGTCGAGTGTGAGATCGGCGTGGCCGCGGTGAGCGGCGACGAGCGCGACGGTGCGCGCGTTGAGCACGACCGGCATGAGCAGCGCCGCCGACGAGCCGCCACCGAGCAGCTCGAGGTAGCCATCGATGAACGGTTCGCCGGTCGCGAGTGGGCTCACCGTCGGCGCCCCCGATGCGATCGCCTCCTCGAATGCGGCGACGGAATTGCGAGGAATGCGCAGTGTATCCACCGCGCTGCAGTCGATGCCTTCCGCGGCGAGGGCGGACCGACCGCGGATGTGGTCCGGGTGAACGGACAGCAGCGCTGCATATTGCAGCCGCGAGCGCGCCGCACGCAGGAGTAGGTCGAACACCTGCTGGCGATCGCTTGCAGCTTCGATCGCCTGCGCTGCGGTTTCGGGGTCGAGCGGCGTCGGTGCTGTGGGTTCGGCGCTCACAGGATCGCGATGGTACCAGGCGAATGCGCGCGCGAGTTGGAAGCGCCGCGCAGTTGCGTCTACACTACGTATGAGTGGCCAAGCGCGATAAGAACGACGCGACGATGGACGTCTCGATGAGCCAGCTCGTCGCGAATCGCCCACCGGTCCCGCGTCAACCCGGCGTCCCGAACAACGACGCGAGCATGTGGATCGGCAACGTCGTCGGCACAGACGATTTCGCACCGGCTGCCGTGAACAAGAAGTCCAGCGGCGGCAAGCGCGCGAAGCTCGCGATCGGGCTTATCGCGGCGGCGGCCGTCGCCGGCGCCGGCGGCTACACAGCGTTTCGGCTCGCGTCGGGCGGCTCGAAGGCATCACCGTCGGCGGGGGCCACGCCTCCGGGTCCGACGGCGACCAAGCCCGTCGCGGCGCCCGCCGAAGCACCGGCAGATGCAGCCGTTGCCGAGGAGAACAAAGCGCTCGCCGATGCAGGTCCGCTCGTCGCTGATGCCGTGTCGGCCGCCGATCCGGTCGTCAAGAAGGCGACCACGACGACCAAGCGCACCGCGACGAAGAAGACGACAAAGAAGAAGGTCGCGACGACGACCAAGAAGAAACGCCGCCGCCGGTAGTGATTTCAGCCAGATGATTTGCATCGAGCGCGTGCGTTGACGTAACGCGCATCGCGCCTCTACGATGGATCGGATGGTCGATAGGGTGGGCGCGGCACCCGGGACCGAGTTGCCGCGACGATTCGGGGACTACACGATCCTCGGTCATCTCGCGACCGGCGGCATGGCCGAGGTTTATCTCGCGCGCAAGGGCGGGCTGAGTGGTTTCGAAAAGATCGTCGTCATCAAGCGCGTGAAGCCGGAGCTGCTCGGCGACAAGACGGCGACGTCGCAGTTCCTCGATGAGGCGAAGCTCGTCGCGACGCTCGAGCACCCGAACATCGCGCAGGTCTACGAGATCGGTCAGGTCGCGGGCTCGTACTTTTTCGTCATGGAGTACGTGCACGGCGCGGATCTGCGGCAGCTCATGGGTGCGGCGCACAAGGCCGGCAAGCACCTCGAGCTCGGCGATGCGCTGTACATCGCGACGCACGTGTGTGCGGCGCTGCATTACGCGCACGAGATGGTCGATCGCGACGGCAGCCCGCTCAATCTGATCCATCGCGATGTCACGCCGTCGAACGTGCTGCTCAGCCATAACGGCGCGGTGAAGGTCTGCGATTTCGGCATCGCGAAAGCGCATGGCCGCACGTCGGAGACCGATCGCGGCACCCTCAAGGGGAAGTTCGCGTATATGTCGCCGGAGCAGTGCAAATGCGAGGCGCTCGACCGGCGCAGCGACATCTTCGCGATCGGGATCTTGCTGTGGGAGATGACGACGCTGCAGCGATTGTTCAAACAGGAGAACGACTTCGAGACGCTGCGCGCGATCGTCGAGCTGCCGATTCCACCGCCATCGTGGAAGGTGCAGGGCTATCCGCCGGATCTCGAGCGTATCGTGCTGCGCGCGCTCGAGCGCGATCCCGCGAAGCGCTATGCGACAGCGCAGGAGGTGCAACTCGACCTCGAGTCGTTCGCGCGCGAGCAGAAGCTCGCGCTGTCGTCGATCTCGATGGAGACGCTGATGGGCGAGTTGTTTACGAAGCGCGTCGAGGCGTGGTCGCGCGCGAAGCGCAAGCGGATGACGCTCGAGGATCATCTGCTCGACAGCGCGGTCAAGCTGGAGTCCGGCGCGATGCCGGTGTTCCTGCCGGTCGGCGCGAGCGAGCTCGATGTCGACATCGATATCGAAAAGTCCGTACGGAAGAAGGCGCGCAAGCCGCTGCCGAATGCACTGCTGCTCGTCGGCGCCGCCGCCGCTGTCTTCGTGGCAGCCGGTGTCACGGCGCTCGATTCGATGCAGCCGTCGTCGAATGATCAGGATGCGCGCCGCGCGCTCGACAACGCGGCGGAGAAAGTGGCGTCGGCGCTCGATCTCGCGTCGCGCTCTGCGCACACACACGCCGAGAGCATTGCGACAAGTCCCATGCTGCGCGCCGCGATCGATACCGACGCAGCAACGATGAAGGATCTCGTCGACCACGAAGGCTTCATCACGGTCGGCAAGCACGAGTCGCTCGAGATCTTTCAAGGCACGACGACGCTGCTCAAGATTCCCGCCGATGCTGCCGCGCTACCGCATGTTGCGCCGGGAGACACGCGGCTCATCGGCGCGGAGCACGAGCTACTCCTCGTCGCGAGCGCACCGGTGCGGGGCACGAAAGCCACGAACGGCGCGCTCGCGTATCAAGTGCCTGTTGACCTGACGCTCGTCAAACATGCGATCGCAAAGCACGTGCAAAGCGCAACGCTTGCGGGCGAAGGCATTCGCGTTCGCCTGATCGATGACAATTCCGTCGGCGACTCGTTCGAAACGCCGGTGCCGACGATCGAGAATGCGCCGACACTCAAAATCGTCGCGGTCCCGATCATCACGCGACGCACGCATGCGCGTTGGGTATCGCCGGTGCGCGGGATGAGTATCGCTGTCGCATCCGCGCTGGCGCTCGTCTATCTCGGCCTGTTCGTTCGTTCGCGCAGGTGATCACTTCGCCGCCGCGACAACCTCGAGATGCGTGACGCACTTGCCGACGAGGCGCGCGAGCTCTTTGCGCTCCGCCGCGGTTAGCCCCGAGAAGCACTCGTGCTCGCCGGCATCGATCACAGCTTCGAGCTGCGCTTGCTTCTTCGCGGAGACGCGCGATTCGATAACGAATGCGCGCTTGTCGTCGGGGGAGGGCAGGCGGCGGATCAGGCCCTGATTCTCCAGTCGGTCGAGTGCGCCGGTGAGTGTCGCGCTCGACAGCGACAGCTGCTTCTGCAGCCGGCCGATCGTCATCGGTCCGAGTACCCCAAGCAGCAGCAGGATGTGCGCCTGCTCCGCCGACACCCCAAGCTCGCGAAACTTGCGGTTGTGCACGCGGTTGATCTGGCGAAACAGCAGCACGATTGCGTTCGCCAGCGACGCCCGCACGCGATCATCTTGCATACGAGATAAATACCTCGTATACGAGATAAATGGAACGCGCGACGATCTTGCGATTCAGCGAGCGCTTGCGCGAAGTCGGCGGTGCTGTCGGCATTCGCACCGAAACCGGCGACGACGGCCCGCTTCGGCTGCCGGTCTCCGCCTACTCCGATCCCACACGCTTCGCGCGCGAGCGCGAGCTGCTATTTCGGCGGCCGCGCATCGTCGGCGTCGCCGCATCGGTCGCCCCCGGCACCTGCGTGCCGATCGATGGGGCCGTCGTCACGCGCGGCAGCGATGGCCAGGTCCGCGCGTTTGCGAATGCATGCCGACATCGAGGCACGCGCCTCGTTGATGCGCCATGCACGGTCAAAGCCTTCGTCTGCCCGTACCATGCGTGGACGTACGATCTTGCGGGCAAACTGATCCACATCCCGCATGCCGAGAGCTTCGCGGGTGTCGACCTCGCGGCGCGAAACCTCCTCGAGCTACCCGCGTGCGAGCGCTACGGTCTTGTGTGGCTCGGCGCCGATGTCGACGCGTACCTCGGCGAGCTCGCCGGCGATGTCGCGGCGCTCGGTTGCGACCGTCACATCATGTGGCGACGTGGGCAGACGACGCGTCGCTGCAACTGGAAGCTCGTCATCGATGCATTCCTCGACGGCTATCACATCCGCGTGCTCCATCGCGATTCGGTCTATCGCTACTTCCTGGATGCAGCATCCGCCGCCGAACCCGTCGGTCCGCACATCCGCGCGCTCACCGGGCGACGCGCGCTGCTCGAAGCGCCGGCCGACCTCGCCGGTGTCGACTTGCGCCAGCTCGCGACGCCGAGCCTGCTGCTGTTTCCATCGACTGTCGTTGTCGAGCATCCCGATTTCCTGTCGATCATGACGGTCACGCCGCTCGCGCCCGATGTGACTGAGTGGGATCACATGATGCTCGTGCCGGCAGAGCGGGCGGACGATGCCGAACATTGGAATCGCAGCTGGCAGCTCATCGAGGACGGCGTGTTTCAGCGCGAAGACCTCTGGGTCTGCGAACAGGCGCAGCGCAGCATCTCGGCGGGCGCGGTGGACGAGATGCTGTTCGGATCGCTCGAGCTGCCCGCGAAGTGGTTTCACGCATCGATCGATCGCGCGCTTGCATAGACCTCGCAAGTGCGCCCTCTGCGCGGGATTATTTGCGTACACGCTTGGAGCGCTTGCTCCGCGCTTGAGCTTCGTTTCGGTCCGAGCCAGTTGCTCTTCGATCTCTGCCCGCTCTTTGAGTAACGCGTCGAGCTTCGCCGAACCTAGACGAAAGCGGCTTGTAGAAGCGTAAAAGTCTAGAAGGCGCCGGAGCTGTTCAGGCAGAACATCGTCTTCGTCGCCGGGAAGTAGTAGCCGACTGCCATGCACATCTCGTTCGTGTCGGCACTTGGCCCCGATACGATGGTGCTGCCGGAGTTATCCATCGTGTTGTTGTACGTGCATTCGTATGTGAGCTGGCCGCTTGCGAACGTGTAGAACGGCGTCGTCATCCACGTGCGCCCGCCGGGATGCTCCCAGTCGTAGCTCTCGAACACGACAGTGCCACCGTCTTTGACCGCCGTCTTGATCGCTTGCTTGTGCGCGTGCGTCGACATCGACCAGAACTTAAAGCCCGTGGGCACGTTGCACGTTTGCGTCTCGACGTCGTTCGTCGCGCCCGGGCCGATGCTGATCTGACTGTTGTATGTGATGAACGGCGAGGTCAGCGTGTACGTCGTGTTTGCCTCGAGCGCGAATGCGTCGAGCGTGACGTGCGCCATGATCGCGTCGTCGGTCGAGTTGAGGTAGTGCATCTGAAAGTAGGCCGGCGTCGCCGGCGCGATGCGCTGCGCGAGCGGCTTACCGCCGCCGTCGTTGTCGGGCAGCGTCACCGTGGCGGTCGGCGTTTGCGCGGCATAGGTCCAGCTCGGAACATTCGTCGCGCCGAAGCCACCGCAGCCACTCGAGCTGATCGTGCCGGCCGGCATCCCCTCGGTCGCCGTCGTGTACATGATCATGTGATGACTGCCGGGCGTCATCTCCGAAGCCCAGCTGTGAATCGCGAGCTCTTCGGTGTTCGGCGTCTTGAAGTAGTAGCAGTACGTGATCTCTTGGTGCGCCTCGATCCTGATGTCGGGCGACACGACGCGAAAGCCGCGCGCTGGCCCACCGACGCTGGCATCCGGTGACGGTTGGTCGTCGTCACCCATCGGTTCCTTACCGCACGCGGGCAAGAGCACGAGCACAAGACAGACGTGTCGCATGGGCTTACCCCCGTGCAAGTATGCGACCTTTGCGAAGCTGCGGAAACAACGAAGTGGGGCGGTACCTCGACGTACCAGTGGGCCCGGAATTAATCGCAGTCGCTGGTACCTGCAGGTACCTAATTGGTACCGGGCTCGCCGCTGCTGGGCTCGGCAGGTGTAGGCGTGGGCGATGTCACGGGCTCATTCGCAGCCGGCTCGCTCTTACGCTTCGATGCCTTCTTGCGGCGGCCGGTCGCACGCACCGGGACACCCGGCTCGTCGGTCGTCGAGAGCGTTCCGCTTTCATGATCTTTGGGAATCCACAGCGGCCAGATCGCGATCAGCGGCTCGGGATCGAGGTAGCGCTCGAACGTGCTGTTCGTCGGCTTTACGGACATCGCGAAGTGGAGGTGCGGCGCCGAATGCACGATGCCCGTGTCGCCGACGAGGCCGATCACTTGGCCGGCCGTGACCTTCACACCGGGTTGCACCCAACGCGGCACGGCCGCGAGGTGGAAGTACCAGCTGTAGAGCGTGCCGCCGCGATGAGCGACCTTGACGTAAATGCCGCCGCGCTCTTCGTTCGGGCCGCGGTTGACGGTGTCGACGACACCATCGTGCACGGCGTGAACCGGCTCGCCCCACACGTAACCGAGATCGACACCGCAGTGTCCCGAGATGCACTCGGGTGGACGCGCGCCGCCGCGTTCGGCACCGAACGCGCCGTTATGCGTGCGCGGCATGCGGCGCAGCGGACCGGCGAGCGGATGCAGCCACGCATCGTGCATGAGATCGACGAGCAGCTGATCGTCAGCGAGACGACGCGGATCATCGGCGCCCGCGATCGCGAGCGCCGGCGTTTCACTTGGCACCGGAATGGTGCCGAGCATCGGCGAGGTCTGAACGTCGTCATCGCGTAGCGCGAACGCGGCGATCACGGCGGCGCTCGCACCGACAACGGTTGCGCCGAGGATCCACCAACGCAGGCGGCGGCGCTTCGGCGCGAGCGGCAGCTGCACCGTTTCGAGCATTGGCGTATCGCGCGCCTGCAGACATTCGGCCGAGCAATAGACGCGCACCGACGCACCATCGATCGCAACGTGCGGGCTCTTGACGTCCACCTCGCCTTTACAGCGTGGACATTCGGCGAGTGATCGCGCAGCAACGGTCATGACTCGCCCCGACGACAAAATGTGAAACTGCGAATCCCGAAAGGCAACCGCTACGGACTGTCTATTGCCAGCATTCACGATCGTGAATGTCTCTCAACGCATAGCGCCTCAAGATCGTTCGTGATCGCGATCGCACTACAGCTGCCAACAAATATTCGGAAGCGGCAATGTGCACGGCACTGCATCATCTGTCGACGAACATACGCTTCCGACAGCTTCGGAGACTTGCAAGCCAACCGGGCCAAGTACGAGCGTGTCAGCGCGCGGAAATCGCGCATAGCACAAGAGGCTCGCCATCGCGTAGTTCACGAAATCGTCCGGATACGTCGTCGTGTCGACGTTCTGGCACAAGCCGCCGCGGCACTCGAACTTCCAATCTTGGAACAGAGGGCAATCAGAAGAGCTGTCACACGCGAGCGGGCGCGAGAGATTGCTTGCCGATGCCCAGCCCGCATCGGTCACGCAGACGGAGAGCACTTCGATGAAGCGACCGAGTGCCCACGCATAATCAGGACTGCCGAAAGGACACGGCGCTGGTGGCGGCGTCGCGTCGTCCATTTCGAGATGACATGGCTCGAGCGATCCGTAATCGCACGCCCAGACAAATGACGCGCCCGACGAATCGACGATGTGCTTCTCGGTGTGGTTCGCGCATGCCGCGAGAACGAGCCAGCTGAGCGCGCGCATCCTTTCAGCTTGTCACGCTTGCGCGCGAGTCACGAGCGTTTGTTCATGGCGCGTCGCATCGTCTTCACGTCGGCAAAGCCAAGCGCTTGCGCGACCTCGGCATCGGCCACGCCACCGCGCCGCAGCTCCTCCATGCGTCGCACGCGTACGTGCTCGAGCACTTCGCGATAGGTCGTCCCCGCTTCGCCGAGGTGACGCTGCAGACTGCGCACGGTTGTCGCCATCGCTTCGGCAACGGCGGGCATGCCGAGGTCGCCACGCGACAGGCGCACTTCGATCACGCGCATCACCTGCGTGACGATGTCGCTCGAGTCGAGGCGACTTAGCTGATTGCGCGCTTGCTGGAGCAAGAATGCGAACAGCGGTGGATCCGCAGTGCGCGCGGTGCGAGTTAGCGTCGCGCGATCGAGCGCGAAGCCGCAGTCGTTGGCTCGGAACAGGACGTCGCAACCGAAGTGCCTCGCGACATCTGCGACGCGCTCATTGCGCGCGTGCGTGAACCACACGCGCGTCTGTCGCAATCCGCCGTCGAGCACGGATTCGAATTGCCGCAGGATGTACGCGAACGTGTATTCGTTGAGATGTCGCCCGAGCGTGTCGCGATGCCCGACGATGCTCAAGCGCAGCCGCGCTTCGCCATCATCGAGCTCGAACTCGAAGCGCAGCGTCGGATTGACGAGCGCCGCGGCGTTCGAGAGCACCTGCAGCGCGACCTCAACGTTCGGCGCTGCGCGCACGAGAAACTCGGCCACCTCGTACGCACCGGCCGGATTGCGCTCTGCGAGCGTGAGCCCGAATAGCGGATTATCGAGATGCTCCGCGGCAAGCTCGACGAAGCGTGCCACGCGCGGCAGCGGCGCCGTGATCTCGCCGCGCTGCGCCTCGAGCGGCAGCTTCGCATCGTGCAGCAGCCGCGCGACATCGATGCCGCTGCGCGCTAGCTCCGCGCTGATCAGCGGGATCATGCGGAACGTGAACAAGGGGCCGCTCGCCGCCGGCACCTGCGCAGCGTATCAAGTGATCACTGCTGGTGGCGCTCGACGGTGCCAATCGGTAGACGTATGCGAGCAAGCGGCCGCCGTTGAGGTACAGCCGGGGGGTAGGCCTAGCGGCTCTTGCCGTCGAACTGCTTCGTCGGCACGGAGGACACATCGATGTCGTCGATCGTGCGGACGTTTATTGCGACCATCTGTTGACCGTTCGGGTTCGTGCCGCGTGCGAACGGCTTGATGCCGCACGTCTTGCAGAACAGATGATGGATGACGTGTCGGTTGAACACGTAATCGGTGAGGTTGTCGTCGCCCTTCTCGAGCGTGAACTTGTCGGCCGGCACAAACGAGAGGTACGTGCCGGCGCGGCCGCACATCGAGCAGTTGCACGAGATCGCGGGGACGTTGAGATCGATCTCGACGCGGTAACGAACGGCGCCGCAGTGGCAGCCGCCGTGATGAATGGTGGGATCCGCCATGGCCGGCAGTGTGTCAGATCTCGGCGAGCCTGGCGCGCCTGCGCTGCAGATCCTCGATCGTGATCCGCAGCGTTTCGGCGTGACGCTGGCGCTCGAGCTGCACGGCGTCGTGTCGCGCGAGCGCGGCACCAAGCTCGCCGCCGGTCGCTTCGTCGAGCGCGGCGCGATCCATGTGGCGTGCTTCGTCGATGAACTTCGAGTGCCAGCGACGGTGCGCGGCAACGAGTTGGCTCGTGCGCTTCGCGCCGACCGTCTTCACCCGGAATCCGCGCTGGCGCAGCTTCGCGAGATCCGCGAGGCACGTGATGCCGTGCGCACGGAGGAGCTCGAACGTGGCCGTGCTGATGCCTTGCAGATCGAGCGTTTCGATCGAGGTCGCTTGCATCCGCTGCTCGACCCACCGCGTGCGCGCGAGCTCCTCTTGCTCCGCGGCATAGCTGCGATCGCCGGTGCTCAGCGCGGAAAGCTCGCGCTCGAGTGCCGCGAGCTGGGCGTCGAGCCGGCGCTTCGCGACCTCGCTCGGGCGCATCCGCCGGCGATGAATCGCCGCGACGATCGCGAGCGCCACGCACGCGGCGACGAGGACAATGATCGCGAGCGTCATCCCGTTTTGCGTTCGAGCTCGACGGCATCGAGCTCGGCGAGCAGCACCGCGAGCAGATCCTCTCGCGTGATCCGTTTCTCGACGGCATCGACGTGGATGAGATCGGCTGCGAGCTCTTTCTTCGACGCGAGCATCGTCGCGAGCCGTTGCTCGATCGTGCGAGCTGTCTCGAGGATGTATGCCGTGACAGGTCGCTGCTGGCCGATGCGATGTGCGCGCGCGATCGCCTGATCTTCGATCGCGGGATTCCACCAACGGTCATACATGATGACGGTATCGGCTTCCGTCAGCGTGATGCCCTCGCCACCAGCGAGCAGGCTGACGATCAACACCGGCGGACCATCAGCGCGTTGAAAATTTCTGACGAGCGCGGCGCGCGCCTCCGATGGCACCGAGCCGTCGAGCATGCCGTGCTTGATGTGCTCGGCATCGAGATGCTCGCGGATCAGATCCGCCATCTGCTTCCACTGCGTGAACACGAGCACCTTGTGCTCGGCTTCGAGGCACTCTTCGAGCAAGTCGCGAAGCTCGTCGAACTTCGCCGACGTGCCATAGAGCGGCAGCGACTTGTCGAGCAGCCGCGGGTGCGCGCATACCTGCCGTAAGCGCAGCAGCTTCTCGAGCACCTCGAGCGGGCCGCCGCGGCCGCGCAGCGCTTCGATGCCCTCGGGCACGATCTCTTGGACGAGGTCTCGATAGAGGCGCTGCTGATCCTCGAGCATGCGCACGGTGCGCAGCTGCTGATTGAGCGGCGGCAGATCTTTGGCCACCTCGGTCTTGAGCCGCCGCAGCTTGAACGGATCGATGCGCTTGCGCAGCCGCGCCGCGGCGGTCACATCGTCGTGCTTCTCGATCGGCGTGCCGAAATTCTTCTCGAAGGCGCCGACGCTAGCGCCGAGGTGGCCCGGCAAGATCGAATCGAAGAGTGCCCATACATCACGCAGTCGGTTTTGGATCGGCGTTCCGGTCACCGCGAGCTTGTGGCGCGCGAGCAGCGCCTTGCACGCCTTCGCGGTCGCTGTCGTGTGGTTCTTCACGCGGTGCGCCTCGTCGAGGACGACGTAGTTCCACACTTTGTCGCTGAACTGTTCGGCGGAGCGCGCCACGCTCGCGTAGCTCGCGATCGCGATGGTGCGCGATGGAAAGTCGCGCATGTACGCCGCACGATTTTGCGAGGTCAGCACGACGGGCCGCACGCCCTCGCACCAGCGCGCGACCTCTTGCTCCCACACGCCGATCACGGACGCGGGACACACCACGAGCGATGCATCGATCTGTCCCGCTTCGTACGCCGCGAGGATCGCGCTCAGCGTCTGCACCGTTTTGCCAAGGCCCATGTCGTCGGCGAGGATTCCCGACAGCCCGTACTTGCGCAGAAAGCACAACCAGTTCAGCCCGTGCTGCTGATACTCGCGCAGTGTCGCGCGCAAGCCGCGCGGCGGTGGCACCGGCTCGATGCGACGAAAGTCGAGCAGCTGATCGCGCAGCACGCGCGCGCTCTCGGAGAGATTCAGCGTGCCGAATGTCGCGAACGTTTCCTGCACGACAGGCAGCGCGTACGCCGGCGCTTCGCAGCGGCCCGTCTTCGGATCGCGCTTGAGCTCGGGAATTTCATCGAGCGCTTGCTCGACGCGCTTGCGCGCGGCCCGGTCATTCTTCGCCCAGGTATCGTTCGCGAGCGGCACGTAGCGGCGATTGCCCGCATCGATCGCCGCTTGCCACGGCACGCGCACGTTGCCTGTCTTGAACGCGACGTCCAGCCGCAGTCGATCGTCGGCAACTTCGACGGCGACTTCGGGCAACCAATCGCCTGTCGCGACGCGCGCGTTCGCCGCGCGCGGCCCGAGCACGACGTTGCGGCCTTGCCGTTGCGCCTCGACGATCTGCTTCGCCAAGAAATACGGCACCTCGTCGCCGGCCACCGTCTGCGGCGCGACGGGTGTTTGCTCGAGCTCGGCGTTCGTCAGCTTCGGGCGACCGAAGAATCCATGCTCCGTGCGAATCCACGCGCGATTGCGCTGGTTCGCGACGATCGCGGCGGGAATCTCGCGCTTGCCGGCCGCATCGCGAAACGCGACCGTCCGTTGCAAGCGCTCGCCATCTTCGAGCTCGACGAGCTCCGCCAACGCGATCGGCCGCTCGTCGATCGTTAGCGCGCGCACTTCCGGGCTCTCGATCGGCGCAGCCGCGAGTGTGCGAAACGCCTTGAGCACGTCGGGGACATCGTCATCGCGCACCGCAAAGCCGCGCCCGGCGTGCCAGCGACCGCCGTGCTCCGCGATCTGCGCGAGCAGCTCGGCCGTTGCCGCCGGCAAGCGCACCGTGCGACCGCGATGCTCGAACTTACCGACGAGCGCATCGACGCCGCGGCTGCCATCGATATCCTCGCCATCGCGATCGCGCAGCGTGACGTACAACAGTCCCTGCTGCGCGTCGTAGGACACGGTGCTCGTTACCTCGAGCGTCGGTGCGCGCCACGGCCACATCGAACGATCGGGATGCTACCGTCTCGCTGTTGTCGGATCTACGTGCCGGTCTCGCCAAGCTCGGCGTGCGGCGAATGCTGCTCGCGATTCACGACGTGAGCTTTCCGTCGGATGCCGATGAAGACATTGGCCGCGGCTCGCCATCGACCCGTGCCGCCGACAGGCTCTTCGCGTTCGCCCGTTCGCTGGGCTTCACGGGCATCCAGCTCGGTCCGCAGGGCCAGACCGCGCGCAGCAATCCATCGCCGTACGACGGCACGATCTTCTCGCGCCATGTCGGCAACATCGCGCTGCGTTCGTTGCGCGCGGGCGGCGCATTCGCCGGTCTCATCGACGATCGCGTGATCGATGCCGCGGTGATCACGGGCGGCGGCTCTGCGCGCTACCTCCACGCCCACGATGCGATGCACGCGCTGCTCGACGACGCCTATTGCGCCCTCGAGCGCGGCGCGCGACCCGATCTGCGCGAGCGGCTGACCGCGTTTCGTCGAGAGCACGCCGCATGGCTCGAGTCCGATGCCCTCCACACCGCGTACTGCGAAAGCCACGGTGGCGCCGGCTTTCGCGACTGGCCCGCTCGCGATCGCGATCTGTGGATCACGCGCGATGACGCGCGCTACGCCGAGCTGCGTTCCCTCCACGCGCGTGCGATCGATCGCTACGCGTTCGCGCAGCTCCTCGTTCACGACGAGCACGCGCACCTCCGCGCCCGCATCGCTCTCGCGCTCTACGGCGATCTGCAAGTCGGCTATTCCGACGCCGATGCCTGGGTTCACGCCGGCGCATTTCTCGACGGCTACTCGATGGGCGCGCCTCCCAGTCGCACAAACCCCGATGGCCAACCGTGGGGCTACCCCGTTCTCGATCCCGCGCAAGCCGACCGCGCGCTCGCGCTCGTCATCGCGCGCGCGAACAAAGCGTTCGCCGAATACGACAGCCTGCGCATCGATCATCCGCATGGTCTCGTCTGCCCGTGGGTTTATCGCGACGACGTGCGCCGCGGCGCGCGCCTGTTCGAATCGCCCGACATCGCCGACCTCGCTCCGTTCGCGATCGCGCGTCTCGATCAGCTGAACGCGACGCGGCCGCGCTACGCCGACGACTGGGTCCACGATCTCGACGCCGCTCAAGTCGATCGGTACGCGCGCTTCATCGACGCGATCCTCAACGCGAGTGAGCACAACGGCCGCTCGCGCGCCGACCTCAGCTGCGAAGTCCTCTCGACGATGCCGTACCCGCTCGGACGCGTGCTCGCGCGTCACGGTCTCGGCCGCTGGCGCGTCACGCAAAAGGCGAACCTCGACGATCCGCACGATGTCTATCGCACCGAAACCGTCGCGCGCGAAGACTGGCTCATGCTCGGCAACCACGACACGCCGCCCATCTTCGCCGTGATCCGCGCCTGGTCGCCGGCCGAGCGCGAGAAATGGGCGCGTCACCTCGCAGCCCGCCTGCGCCTCCTCCATCCGCAGCGCCTCGTCAGCGATCGCTACCTCGCGAGCGCAATGCTCGCCGAGCTCTTCGTCTCGGCCGCCGAAAATGTTTCGATCTTCTTCGCCGATCTCTTCGGCGTCACCGAGCGCTTCAATGTCCCCGGTGTCATCGACGATGCGAACTGGACGCTGCGCCTGCCGCCCGACTTCGAAGCGCTGCATGCGTCGCAGCTCGCGCATGAATGCGCCCTTGATGTGCCGCTCGCCGTCGATATCGCCCTGTGCGCAGTTGGTTACTGAACGCAGAGACGCAGAGACGCAGAGATCGGATCAGAAGAGAGGGGTCTTTAGCAGGATTCTCCTGATCCCGTTTTTTAGGATTGGAACGTTGAAGTTGATCAGTAGGCCGACCTCGAACGCGCCTGCTTTGAGGTACGAATGAAGCTGTGCCAAATGCACCGGCATGATCGCTTCGACGGCCTTTAACTCGACCACCACTTCATCCTCGAGCAGCATGTCGAGACGGTGCTCGCCAACAACCGTGCCCTTGTACTCGATTGGTAATCTCACTTGCCTTCGAATCAGATGCCCCCTAAGGGCCAGCTCGACGGCCATCGCTTCTTCGTAGATTGACTCCAGAAATCCCGGACCAAGCCCACGATGAACCTCGATCGCGGCTCCAATGATCGAGCTCGTCCACTGATTGATTTCTTCTCTAGGTTCTGATCTCTGCGTCTCTGCGTCTCTGCGTTCCATACCCTCTGCCTATCGGGCTGGGTGCGGCGCGGTTGCGCTGAAATTGGCAGCTGGCGAAGGCGGCTAACGGCGCATGAACACGGCGCCGAGCGGCGGCAGGGTCAGATTCAACGAGAACGGTCGACCGTGCGAGCGCACCGGCATTGCTTCGGT
>Ga0070698_100000321_pt1 | contig 48883 bp, 15 predicted proteins | sample KBSK1502metaG_FD_65477 | JGI IMG/M metagenome (GOLD analysis project Ga0070698, IMG submission 65477) | Corn, switchgrass and miscanthus rhizosphere microbial communities from Kellogg Biological Station, Michigan, USA - KBS K1-50-2 metaG | ecosystem: Host-associated > Plants > Roots >...
GTTAAAAGCGCCTGTGGCGGTCTGGTTGTCCGGATTTTTCACCACCACGGCCACCGGTCCAGATCCGCCCGGCGTCGTAACGTTGATCACAAAACGGCTAGTGCTGTTGACTACGGCAGGAACGCCACCGAAGGTAACCGTTAGGCCCGACACAAAATTCCTGCCAGTAATCGTAACCGTATCTCCGCCACTCGGAGATCCTGTATTAGGCGACATAACATTGATCGTCGGCGCGGTAGAAACCGGGGCTAGGGGTGTATAAGTGAAACTTCCGGGAAGAGTGCCATTGTCACCCGCGTTGTTAGTTACGGTGACATTTAGCGTCGCAGCCGCGTGCGAAGGCGTAGTGGCCGTGATGGTTGTGCTATTTACAACCACAGTCTTGGTGGCGGTAGATTGGCCAAAACTAGCTGTTGCGCCAGTTGCGAAATTGGTGCCCGTGATAGTCAGAATTGTCCCGCCGCTGACAGGACCAGTATTAGGACTAACTGCAGTGACCGTTGCGCCGGGGCCGGGAGTGGTCGGCGTTGTAGTCGTAAACGACCAGATCGGGCCGCCGGCAATGATGTTCGCCATGGTTTTCCCAACGATCCGCCAGTAATACGTCGTGCCCGGGGCCAGATTGGAAACTTTGTAGGTTTCGAGTGTGGGTGGGGCGGGGTCTCCGGTGATCACATCGGACGCTAAGAGCGGCGGATTCGAGGTAGTGCCAAAGTACACGTCATATCTTTGCCCCCAAGGGCCGCCGTCCCACGTGAGCGTAAGGCTGAGGGGCTGCGTAGTGGTAGCATTCAGAGGCTTTTTATATACCGGAGTGGTCGGTCCGAGAGGCACAAAAGGCTTGTATTCCGGGGGGTTCGTGAACGTCGAGTTCCATCGCCGCTCAAACGAATTCACAAACCACTGAAAAAACCATGGTTTCGTCTTGGTGAAATAGTTATGCTCCTGCTGACTATTGGCGGATTGAAAACTCCAGTTCGATGACCCGAAAACTGCCATCTTCTGCAGCGGCGTCCCAGGCTGCCCGTAAAACAGTAAGGCCTTCTCGTGGTTTATTCCCTGATGGTTGTCAGTTTTGATCGGAATGCCTGCCATGTACAGACGGTCCACATTGTACGAGTCCCATACTCGAGCGGGATTTCGATATTCCGCGGTATCAACAATCATCCGCACGGCAACTCCCCGCTTGAAGGCGTTTATCACGGCGTCGGCCTCTGGCGCATTCGTAATACGAAACATGTCGATATCGAGCTTCACCTTCTCTGCATTGATGGCGTTAATCGCGCGCTGCCCGTAATTATGCGCCGCGATTTTGGAAGGAGGAAAATTCAACTCCGGATTTAAGGTAATCGCGGGCCCCCAAGACCGAGTCGGTGGCGGCACCATAGGGTTGGGGTTGTAGTCGCGGTAGCTCACTGTGTCGATCCACCAGTCGTCATATTTGCTTTTGAAACTGTTGACCACAGCAGGATCATCTGAAAAGTAAATCGCTTCGTCGGTATAGTTCAAATAAGGAGTGAAGGGCTTAAATTCCGAAACCGTGAAATTTGCTCCACTGAATTCAACTGTACCTTGACTAGCGAACATCATCATCTTCCAGTGCAAAATCCCGGTTGCGAATCTTTCTCGCATTGGTATACCAGCATTGACAAGCTGCTGGAGGATCGTCGCATTCTGGGGATGGGCGTCCTCGGCTCGCGTGTCCATCAGGACTCTGATCTGCACTCCTCGATTTTTCGCGGCAATCAGGGCGTTAGAAAACGTTGTATCGTCCGTAAACCAGAACGCCACATCGATTGCCACCGTCTCGTTGTTTATTAGGGCGAGCAGAGGCGCACGGCAATCTTCAAAAGACGTGTCACATAACCGCTCCGCGGCGTGGGAACTCGACGCGAGAAATAGAAACAATATAGGCAGGAGAAATATGGTGCTGAATATTTTTGGCGTCATAGGGCCTCGGGTGTTAGTTGACAGCGCAGCGAGCAGGTTTTAAAGGGGAGACATCGGGCGCAAGCTATTAACACGATACACTCGAATGACTCCCACGCGATACTTTTTCTTTTATTCAGACGTGGACCCGTCACCGGTGGTTGCTCAGCGTTCCTATTAACTTCCTGTGACAAAGATCGTTCCCCAAACATTCGTGTTGAGCCGTCGTATCGAATCGAAACTTTCAAAATGGCGCAGAATCATACATTTAGGAATCCGGACAAAGTTCAATTACCTCATACAATTCGCGAACAGCACGATCGGTTGCTGTACCTGGCTTATAAAACAACTCGTCAGCAACGGCCTTGCGCTGCACCGACAAGCGCCCTGGATCAGCCAACTCACGCTCCACCGCCTCAACGGCCTGTGTTACGTTTCGAACACTAGTGGATGCCTCGGCCAGGAGCGCCACATATTCTGGATGGATGCTGGTCCGGACAATCAATTCGGGTATCTCGAGTCTTATTAGGGGGCGATCCAGCAGCAAATATTCAAAGCCCGCTGAGCTGTGGTCACTAATCATGACATCGGCGGCTGCCAAATAGGGCGCAATGGTTTCGCGTCCTGCTAAGTGTCCGCGCCCTGCACGCAGAATCGGTGTAAGCCTGCCTGGCCAATCCACGCCGCCTGAATTTCTGGGATCGAGATCGAGAGAGTTATCGTGCAGTTTGACCATCAAGTTGAACCCGCCCCGCATTAGTTCCGCCACTAATTCCTCCCCCATGACGTTCAGGGACGAGTAAGGAGTCCAGGTCGGGGCATAGAGCAGAGTCGGACGCGAAGGATCCAAGCCCAACGAGGTTAAGATCTTGTCGCGGTCGAGTGAACCATCTACCAGACAATCTGCTTTCGGCATACCCACCAGCCGAGAGGCTGGGCTGTCGTGGTCGATAGCGCCGCTGCTAATAAAATTATCCAAACGCCGTCGATTGATGAAAAACAGTCGATCCCACTCTCGCACCGAGCGCTCCGGCCGATCATAGATCTTGCCGTATTTCCCCGCCACTCCATGGAACATCTGGACTCGCCGTGTACCTCGCGGCAGGGTGGCCCAAACGAAATCGGCGGCAACATAAGCATCAAATTTCATAAGTGCCGCGCGGAACGGGCTGATGCGCTGGATTCCATCATCTGCTTCCGCGAAAACGATGCTCGGATCACCAACCTCCGTTGGAGAAGAGCAGTAGAACTTTACTCGCAGGTCCTTGCGCATGCGCTGATGCAAAGGAGCCATCATGGCGTACTCCATCGGCAATCTCGCGTTTAACAGCACACATCGGAGGTCGGGGTTCCAGCTACGTCGCCAGTAAGTATCAATCTGGCGTGCCCGTCCGATAATTTGATTCCGTGTCATCGCTCCCGGATGAACCTCGTCCCTTGTGGTTTAGCGTAGGTATTGTTTGGAAAGCCTTTGGAGGAAGAATCGGGAGCTGCGGCAGAATGACTTTCAGGGCTCGTTCGTAGTCAGCCGCGAAATCAATCTCAATCCATGGATAGCCCCGCGTTCCGATTGCATGCAAGGGACGTAGTTTCGCAAAGTGTTGAAATGCCCTGGGCGCCCAACTTCGCAATCCACCATCTTTGATAAGGGTACCCAGTTGTTCGGTCAGTATTCGTGCCCCTGAGACCCCGAATTTCACGATGCCCACATTCTCGCCATCGGCCTGGTTCGGATCCATTTCCTTGGAAATCTCTATCACCTGGCCGCGGCTTATCTTGACCTTCATTTCTTCATCGCCATAAGAATTATCCTCGCGATAACCAACCAGAAGCGCGTCCTCATATCTTGCGGTGAGAAGATCCAACAAAAGCTGCGGATGGAAAAATACATCTGTATTCATCACCACGAAGCCATCCAGAAAAAAATGTCTCGCCAGCCATAGCGAGTAGAGGCTGTTTGTCTCCTGATAAATTGGATTCTCAATATATTGAACGCCGGCACCGCAAACTTGCCGAACCTGCTGGGACTGAAATCCCACGACGACCACGATGTCCTCAATGTCGCTTTGCCTTAAATAAAAGATCTGACGCTCGATGATTGTCAGTTCCCCTAGCTTCAACAAACACTTGGCTCGTTCTCCAGCGCCTCGTTCCAACCGAGTACCTTTGCCGGCCGCCAGTAAGATTGCCCTCATTTTCGCGTCCGCACTCAGGTCCGCAACTCCAAAACATCGGAAGGCTCGCTTTGTGGTCCTGTCAAATGGCGATCTTTCCAACGCTGCCGGAACATTCCGAGAAAGAACCACACCCAGAGCTCGTGGTCAAAACTTTCTCCACTTTTACCCGCTAATTTCGCCCCGAGAATTCCGCCAAGCGAGCGAAGAAGTTTCCTGTACATATATCGAGGAACACCGAGAATGTGGGGAACTTTCGAAAAATCCAGGCCGGTTTCCTCAGGTGCAAGCATGTCTATCTTACGTTGCTGGTACAGCATTGCGCGGCTTACCCCATGCCAATAGAACCAACGGCGAAAATAGCGTTTGTTCAGTCGATCCTGTGGAATAACGTGATGCACAACCATCCCGGGCACATACATACCTCTAAGCCCAGCCTCGCGCGCCCGCATACCCCACTCGCGGACTTCCTGGCCGAGAAGGGTGCCAGCTTTTCGGCCGATCTTGGAATCCCAAAGGCCCGCCCGCTCGAAGGCATGCTTCCGAAACGCCAGATTCACTCCGAGTGGCGGATAGCGGTTGCCGAATTCCACTGGTTTTGGCCCGTAATCCAGTAGTGCGATCACCGACCAATGCCGCCCCCCATAATTTGATATCCAGGCCGGTCTTGGGCCAAGCCAAATTGGAAGGACTTTCCCCCCGACGAAATCGCACTTTTCTTGCTCCAACCCCTGCTCAGCCTGATCAAGCCAGTCGGACTCAACCCGAACATCATCATCAGTCGTAGCAATTATCTTGCCATTGGCAGCTCGAATGCCGGTGTTAAGCGCAGAGCTACGGCCGACATTTGATTCGAACAAATAGCGTAGCGTAGCGGGAAAAGTATCTACCGCCTGCTGCACAAGTTGGCGAGTGTCGTCGGACGAATTGTTGTCCACAACGATCACTTCCCAAGGAGCAGACGCCTTGAGCTTGGCCAGGCTGGCCAGCGTTTGCCGTAGTTCCGAGGCACGGTTATACGTCGGGATCACGATGGAGAATTTCACGGATGCACCGCTTTCCATAACCATTGGTGTTCAAGCTGGTACTAGTGTATTGACCAATAAGAAGTAATACCAGCGTATCGTAGAGCACGTTGCCGTCCACGAAAGTGCGCGAAGAGCAAGGTTTATTTAAGGTTTTTGTGATATGGTAACGGGGCTGCTTAGTTAAGTTGGATTAAAGACAACGCGGCTAACTTTAAGTGTTCGTTGATGCATCCAACCGACGTTCAGCTGCTGGGCCACACTACAGGAAATGGGCCTTTCGGAGATTAGAGTGTCCAAGATAGCCCTCGAACCCCTTGTAAGCGTGGTTATCCCTGTTTATCAGTCTCCCTCATTCATCGTCCATGCCCTCAATTCTGTCTTGGCGCAAACTTTTTCACACTACGAGATAATAGTTGTGAATGACGGTTCCCCTGATACTGAGATTTTAGAGCGACTTCTTAAGCCGTATGCTGCAACAGTTCGTTACATAATGCAGGAAAATCGAGGTCCTGGCGCGGCCCGCAATGCGGCGATTCTGGAAGCTCGCGGAGAGTACGTCGCTTTCCTGGACAGCGATGACTTTTGGCTGCCGCACCATCTACAAAATCAGGTGAACCTACTCCAAGCCGACCGATCCTTATCGCTGGTTCACTCAAATAATCTATGGGTCGAAGGTGACGTCCCCATTAGGAAAACATTCCGGGCGAATGGAAACAGCAAGCATCCAGTGACCTTCGAGGCATTACTTGCCGAGGAATGTCAAATTGTTACTTCCAGTGTTGTGGCACGCCGACAAGCGATTCTGGATACCGGGCTGTTCGATGTCACATTTAGGCGCTGCGAAGACTTCGACCTTTGGCTGAGAATGTCTTATCGTGGCTTACGGATGGACTACGATCCTGGAGTGCAGATCTATTATCGCCGGAACAGTAGCGGACTGTCAGCAGATCCAGAAGCTATGATGCATGCCCAGATCGCAGTATACGAGAAAGTTGCTTCGCAACCTATTTCCTTGGCGCAAAGAGAGATAATCGCCAGACGAATTGCAACGTGTCAGGCAAGACTGGACGTCGAGATTGCGAAAAAATCTCTGTTGGCGCGGGAGTATGATGGGGCATTGCAAGCGGCGCGACGCGCGGTGACGGCGGTGAATAGCTGGAAATTACAAGTTGCCATTTTAGGGGTTGAGTATTTTCCTCACCTCTTCGGCGGAACGTATCGAGCTTACCACCGTCTCGTTAGATACCGACGGCGCGCCACATAGTCGGTTGCTGGTCAGACGAGACCTTCAAGGTAGCAAATTTGCTTCTGAATCGAGGGAACCGCAAATCAGCGGAAATCCACGGTTTTGAAAAAACTCTTGCGAAAAGGGGTAGGACTTGGAATATCCTCCCTATCTTTTTTTGAAAACTTTGTCGCGCGATTCTGATCTCTTTCTGAGCGGCTGTACTCCGTATCTATCTCTGCGAAACAACTAGCGTCGATTTTAAATCTCCGCTATCCACTCCGACGGCTTTGAATTCCGAGTTGTTAACTACGTAGAACACGCGGTTGGTCATAGTTGGGGACGTGAGACTTATCGTGCCGCGGCCATTGGGCGCAACCGCGTACGAACCGGCAACCGCTTCTGCTGCGATATTACCTAAAGGCGTGCTCTCATCCTGGATACCGACCAACCCGTTCACGCCATTCATCGTCCAAACCCCGGTGGTATTGTTCGCCGTGGCGATCGTGCCTGTGACAAAAACCCCTTGAATTGTCGATGGGCCCAAGTTGGCGCCGACCTGCGGCTCAAGGAAGCCCGTGAGCCCAGCAGGGCTGCTTATATCGAGCAGGAAAGCCTTGTTTTGGGTCACTGCGTACATCGCAAAGGACGCAGCCGGCACGCTTCCAGACAACGAAATGGTGCCGCGGCCATTACTCCCCATGGTGTAAGTTCCGGAGAGCGCCTGCTGGGAAATGATCACTCCCGCATTATTCTCGTCGCACATACTGCCACTGGCTAGAACACCAGCGCCGTCGGTATTGAGTATCCCAACAGCCGACACATTCGACAGCGTGGAATGTTCGACGCTGGAAAGACTGAGAACCGCATTGCCCTTGAAAGTGGCAGTACTGAAGGATATTCCCGTGTCCTGACTTACAACGAGCCCTCCTAGACGATCACTGCCAGCGGCCGCGTCGCTAGAGACGAAGTAGAGTTTATCCTTGTCGACGAGGTAGAAGCTGAAGTTGAAGGTTCCTGCTCCAGGAGCCACAAATTGCATGGTGCCACGGCCGCTGGGGGCTACTGTGAAGGCGCCGCTAATGGCTGAACTACCGGAAGCTGCCCCGTTATCGTTGAGATCAGCAGTCCCACCGGTCAGGGTACCTGCATTACTCTGGAACAAGCCGGCAAAGCCGATCCGATTACCGGCCGAGTCACTGCCAAACAGGAGCATTACATACGGCCCAGAGATCTGTGCCACCGAGAATGGTGTAGTCGCTTTATTGATGATCCCGGCGCCGCGGGTTCCGCTGTTATCGAACTCGATAAACTCGATCTCGCCGTTGGCTGCTATGGCAAGTTTATAAGTTGCGGTTCCCGACACCGTGGTCAGGGTCATGGTGCCACGGTTGTCCGAGCCCACCGAGTAGCTTCCAGTAAAAGACAGAGTCTGCACTCCAGAAGTGCGGTTTACGTCTTGAATGCCATTGGTAATATTTCCGCTGCCATCAGCTTGAAAATTTCCCGCCGAGTAGACAGCTCCGGAGCCATCAAATCCACTGAAGCGAAAAGCATACGTGCCTTTCAGGCGGCTGTCGAAAGATGCAACCAGCGCTATGTTGGCCGAACCCTTTCCCAGTGAGTCGACGCTGGACGTCGCAATCACTTTTACGGCGGCAGGGCTGGGCAAGCTGCTGGGTGCGGTATACAGCCCGTTGTTATCCACCGTTCCGCAAGCAGAGCCATTGCAACCTGTTCCTGTCACGCTCCAGGTAACGCTGGTCTGAGGACTCACTTGCGGAGTGAACTGCTGGGTACCAGTCAAAGCGACTGTCGTCGCAGTGGGCAACACAGTGACGGAAATGTGGACAATCTTCACTGTTACCGATCCAGACTTGCTGGGATCGGCTACCGAGATTGCTTTCACGGTTACTGTAGCGGGGTTCGGTGGCGCAGCGGGTGCGGCATAGAGGCCATTGGCGTCGACGGCGCCGCATGAGGCACCGCTGCATCCAGATCCCGAGACACTCCAAGTGACGCTTTGATTCGACGCGCCACTCACATTGGCAGTGAATTGCTGCGTAAAGGTTACTCCAACGAGTACAGGATTGCTGTTCGGCGTGAGTGATACGGAAACCGGACCGCCTCCGCCACCGGTCCCCCCAGTAGCGCAACTGACCAGTAAGCTCAGGCCAAACAGTATGAGCAACAATTCTAGTTTTTTCATTCATTTACTCCATGCTTCGACGCATCTCGAAGAGTCAACTCTTCGCACCACGAAATCTTCGCACATCGTTACGCCGACACGGTGTGCCGCATTACTGGCGGGGATAGTAATAGTTACTATCCTTAGTGCGAATAACAAACCTTACGTGAGGAGATGCAGCCCCAGGTCCAAACTCATGCGACAGCAACCGGGCGACAATCAATCGATTTCGGAAGGAGTTAGCGGGTAACGTTACTGGCCGCGGGAGTCTTATCGGCACTGAGCGTGTATGCAAGGAATTGCCTATGCTAAGTGAAAAGAAGGGTCGTTTTCGGACAAGGGCGAGTCACCCTCGGCTTGTGTGACCTGCACTACAAATGTGAGGGCGCAGACAAGTCCCTGGCTTGGCCCCGAGCTATAGTTTTCGAGTGGTTGCTGGCTCAGAAGCCGAGATTTCCGACCTCATCGATGAATGAATGGGTAATTGTGCCTCGAGAATCCAAAAGCGGTTGGACGGGCCCGCGAGGCAGACGGCTCAGCGGGGTACAACCCTTGGAATCGCTTCAGGTTGGCTCTCAAAAGCAACATGACTATCGATCTCTGGACAAGCATGCGGATGTATGAGAGCCTTTGAGTCAAGACTCAGCGAGTTGCCCGTCGAGGAGCAGCTTGCCCTTCGCACGTGTTCGCTCGTTGGAATATTGGTACATTGCCTCCCCACATATTTTCCATCTCTGAGAATGACCTCCACATTTGAACTCGTCATCCGGCCGCGCAAGGGTTGGCAACCCATTAACTATAAGGAAGCTTACCTCCACCGTGAACTATTGGGCTTTCTCATCTGGCGAGACATCAAGATTCGGTACCGTCAGACTTTTCTCGGTGGACTCTGGGCGATACTGCAGCCCTTACTGGCAATGCTCGTTTTCACTTTTATTTTCAATCGTCTTGCTGGTGTCCGAAGCGATGGACCGCCGTATCCTCTGTTTGCGTTCGCGGGACTCATACCGTGGACTTTCTTCTCCAACGCCGTTTCCGCCTCCAGCAACAGCCTAGTTTCAAATCAGCACTTGGTTTCGAAAATTTACTTTCCGCGTGTCTTTATTCCACTCGGATCCATTGGAGCATTACTTATTGATCTGTGCCTCAGCCTGGTGCTTCTATTCGGCCTCATGATTCATTACCATTGGAATCTAACCTACCGATGCCTGCTGCTTCCGCTTTTTCTTGTGGCCGCTTTTCTATCCGCCAGCGGAATCGGTCTCGCGCTTTCCGCGCTCAATGTCACCTATCGCGACGTAAAATACGCAGTTCCCTTCCTCGTCCAAATGGGCCTCTTCGTCACGCCAGTCATTTATCCGATCCGCTATGTACCAGAGCGGTGGCAGATTTTGGCAGGCCTCAATCCCATGGCGGGAGTCGTGCTTGGATTCAGGCACGCGCTGCTGGGCAGTCCAGCGTCATGGCGACTGATGGGATTGTCATTGGGAATGAGCCTATTTCTGTTCCTGATTGGACTCTTAGTCTTCGGACGCATGGAGCGTAAGTTCGCGGACATTATTTGATGCCACCCATATTGGAAGCTCGGAATATCTCCAAGGAGTACGTTTTGGGGTGGAACACGCGCCGCAGCGATAATTTTCGGGAAGCGCTGATGCGGAGCCTAAAAAAACCTTTCCGTGCTCGACGCAAGCAAGAAGAAAGCTCGCCCAAGAACTTCTGGGCCCTGCGTGACGTCAGTTTTGACGTCCAGCAGGGTGAGACGCTCGGCGTTATCGGGCGGAATGGGGCTGGCAAAAGTACCTTGTTGAAAATTGCTTCTCGCATCACGGACCCGACCGAAGGTTTCATGAAATTGCGGGGCCGACTCGCGAGCTTGCTGGAAGTTGGAACAGGCTTTCACCCCGAACTCACAGGTCGGGAAAATATCTTTCTCAACGGAGCCATCCTTGGAATGCGCAGGTCCGAGATCATGTCCAAGTTCGATGAGATCGTGGAATTCTCAGAGATTGAAAAGTTTCTTGAAACCCCGGTGAAGCATTATTCCAGCGGAATGTATGTCAGGCTCGCATTCTCCGTGGCCGCTCATCTTGATCCGGAAATCCTCGTAGTTGACGAAGTGTTGGCGGTCGGGGACATGGCCTTCCAGAAAAAATGTTTGGGGAAGATGAGTGAGGTGAGGCAGGGCGGTCGTACCGTCTTGTTTGTTTCGCACAACATGGCTGCGGTCGAGAATTTATGCCGCCGTGGCATCGTTCTTACAGAGGGCAGGCTCACCTTCGATGGAACCGCTAAAGACGCTGTAGATTTCTACCTGCGAAGTGTGTCGGGCGAAGGGGCACATGGACACATAATCGACCTCAGGAATGCGCCGCGCGCGGATCCTGGGCAGCGTCAACTTCTGGAACGCTTGGAATTTTACACTGGAGGGAATAGACCCTTGAATGGCAGCTTGCCGTTGGGCAGTCCCTTAAAGATTTATGTGCATTTCCCACTTCCACGGCCTACAGACAGCTTCAACGTGGGTATTGGTTTCGACAATATGTTCGGCCAGAGGGTATTCACCGCGCATAGCTTTTTCGAACCAGACAGGTCCCACGGAGAGCGGGTGGGACCGCAGGTTTTTGTGTGCGATATTCCCAGTCTAACCCTGGTCTCCGGCGAATACACGATTCGAGTCTGGCTGGACATCGGCAATGTACAAGCCGATCTGATTGATGACGCAGCGCGCATCCAGGTGATCGATTCCGACTACTACGGTACTGGACGTGTCCCCTGGAATGGCACGTTCGTGCTCAAACATCGCTGGTATCTGGAACAAGCTAGCGGAGCAACCCAAGGATCGCCGGTGCGGTGAGTGCTCAGACATCCTGACAGCCTGAGCAATCACACTTTTATCGGCGTACGTCTTTTCTGTCGGATCTTGTTAAGCATTTCCAGATCCTGATCCTGGGCTTGTTTCTCCCCAGTCGCGAGCCGCTCCTGCTCTGCTTTAGCTACTCGATCCATCAATGAACTCAACCTTTCGTCAGGGTGGCCCAATGCTTCGGCTAATAATCGTTGGTACAAGTCTGCCAGGCGCCGTATCGTGGATAACTCGAAGAGAGCCGGATTGAACGTCCATGTGATCTGAGGCTGCTTGTCGGCATTTGCGAACAAGGCCAGATCGAAACGTGACCTAATCCCAACCGGGAGGGCTTTCAAAGTGAGCCCGCCAAACTCAGTTGTCAACTTGGGGGTGTTCTGCATTACGAATAAAATCTGTACCAAAGGAGTATGGCTGCGGTTGCGCTGGGGGCGCAGCTCTTGTACAAGTTTCTCAAAAGGTACATCCTGATGAGCATAAGCGTCCAATGTGGTATCTCGTACAGATTTCAGGAAACTCCGGAAAGTTTCATGTGGTTTGACTTTCGACCGAATCGGCAACAGATTAACAAAGAAGCCAATTAGGGTCTCCGTCGCGACTTGGGTACGGTTCGCAAGATCCGTACCGACCATGATGTCCTCTCGCTGAGAATATTGTGCCAGCAGCACATTGAAGCCTGCGATCAGAACCATAAACAAAGTCGCGTTTTCCGACCGCGCCATTTTCTTCACTTCTTGTCCGAGTTCTTCTGACATGGATTGGTGGTGGAGATTCGCCCACTGGTTCACAGGCGCAGTTCGCGGATGGTCGGTCGGAATCTCCAAAACATCTGGCGCTCCCTGCAGTTGTCGCCGCCAATAAGCAAGCTGTTGCTCTAATATTCCTCCAGACAGAAATTGCCTCTGCCATACAGCATAGTCCACGTATTGGATGGTCAGTTCAGGCAAGGACGAGGGCTGATCAGCCAAAGACGCCTCGTACAATGCCGCCAATTCCTTTGTGAACACAGAAAAAGACCAACGGTCGAAGAGGATGTGGTGGGTCGTCAATATGATGACGTGATCAAATTCGGTCAGCTTCACAAGCTGGACGCGCAGTATTGGCGCTTCGCTCAGGTTGAACGGCCGCTGAACATCTTTCTTTGCCAAATGCTGCGTCGCGGGCAGCCGATCTGGTTCTGGCAGGTTCGTCAAATCGATCAAGGGCAGCGAAATCGAAATGCTCGGAGCAATTACTTGAACGGGTTCGTCATCCACCATCTGGAAAGCTGTTCGCAACACTTCGTGCCGATGAAGAATCTCGTTTAAAGTTCTCTCAAAAGCGCGGACATCAAGTGCGCCGCTTATCCTCACGGTCCACGACATGTTGTACGTCGTAGCATCGGGATCCAGTTGATCCAGAAACCATAATCGCTGCTGCGCGAAAGAGAGAGGCAAACGACGGTCGCGTGGAGTCCGTTTCATTGCCGGCGTGCGCACACCCTGTTTTTCCCTAAGATGCTCTCCTATTCGTTGGGCCAGCGACGCGACAGTCGGACTTTCAAATAGCGACCGCACTGATAATTCCACCTGGAACGCCTGCCGGATGCGCGACACTACCTGCGTGGCCAACAATGAGTGTCCGCCCAAGTCGAAGAAGTCGTCGGAGGACCTCACCTGCTCGAGTTTCAGCACTTCTGCCCAGATGCCAGCAATGACTTCCTCGATCGGACTGCGAACCCGCAAATATTCTTGATCTAGATCTGCATTCTCCTGCGGGGGAGCGGGTAGCGCTCTGCGGTCTAGTTTCCCATTTGGAGTCAGTGGCAGTGCTTCCATTGTTACGAAGGCGCTGGGTACCATGTACTCTGGCAAAGTTTTCCGTAAATGTGCTTTGATTTCCCCAAAACTCAGTTTTTCTCCCGCCGCTGGCACCAAATAGGCAACCAGACGTTTGTCGCCCTGCTTTTCGCGCGCCACTACTACGGCGGAGTTCACATACGGATGCCGCAACAGAACTACTTCAATCTCGCCTAACTCGATGCGAAAACCGCGGATCTTCACTTGATTATCGATGCGGCCCTGGTATTGAATCTCCCCATTCGGCACATAGCGCACCAGATCCCCGGTGCGATACATGCGCGCACCCGGATCTGGGCTGAAAATATTGGGCAAGAAGCGCTCCGCCGTGAGGTCGGGGCGTTTGAAGTATCCGCGCGCTAGTCCGTCCCCGGCCAGATGCAACTCTCCAAAAACCCCGATCGGAACGGGACGATGTTTTTTGTCCAGGACGTACGCCTGAGTGTTCGAAATCGGCCGCCCGATGCTGACTTCTCCGCTGCGAGGCACCAGCGTGTATGTGGAGTACGTCGTGTCTTCCGTCGGGCCATATAGGTTGTAGAGCTTTCGCGCTTTGGTGTTTGCGTAAATTTGTTGCGCCAAACTCGTAGGAAGGGCTTCGCCCGCCAAGTTGATGACCTGCACGGAAGGCGGGATGCCATCCGTACGCAGCAACTCGGCGATTGCGGAAGGGACCGTGTTGATCAGCGTCACCTGGTTGGCGGCGGACAATTCGGGAAGTAGCAGTGCGTTTTGTGCCAGGATGACCTTGCCGCCCATGCTGAACGGCACAAACATTTCAAATATAGACAGATCGAAACACATGGAAGTGGAGAACAGCGTTCCCGCTACTTCCTCGGGCTTAAAAACCGTTTGCGCCCACTGCACAAATGTGGACGCGCTGCGATGCTCGATCGCCACTCCCTTGGGCCGGCCAGTCGATCCCGAAGTGAACAATATGTAGGCCAGATTATCCGGTTTCACGCTGGCTCCAGGATTTTCGGCAGACTCCGTCGCGATCTTGGTCCAGTCCGAATCGACATAGATTATTTGGGCGGAGTGCTCGGGAAGAAGGCCGGAAAGAGGCCGCTGAGTGAGCAAAACTGTCGCTTGCGAATCCTCCAGTATTGCAGCCAACCGATCCTTCGGATAAGCGGGATCCAGTGGCACATAGGCGCCCCCGGCTTTCAGGATACCGAGAATGCCGACCAGCATATCTGCTGAACGTTCGACGCAGATGCCGACGGCCACTTCCGGACCCACGGCATGCTGGATGAGATAATGCGCCAGTTGATTGGCGCGCGAGTTAAGCTCTCGGTAGGTAACGGACTCGTCGCCGCATACCAAAGCGATTGCCTCCGGACTACTCACAGCCTGCGCTTCAAAGAATTGATGGATACAAAGATCACGACGCAGAGTTGCTGCTGTGTCATTGAACTCGACCAGCAACTGCTGTCGCTCGGATTCGCTCAGCAACTGCAAATCGGAAAGGTGCCGTTTCGGCGCATCCACGATTTCTTCCAGCAGTCTGAGAAAGTGCCCCATCATGCGGCTTATGGTTGCGGCCTCAAATAAGTCGGTGTTGTAGCTGAACGTTGCTCTTAATCCGTTCGCCTGTTCCGCCACATTGACCGACAGGTCAAACTTTTCGGTCGTGTTCTCTATTTTGAAAGCACTCGCGGTCAGCCCCGGCAACTCCCAAGCCTCACGCGGGACATTTTGCAGAGCGAACATGATCTGGAATAGAGGATTGCGGCTCAGATCACGCTCCGGCTTAAGTTCTTCCACCAGTCGTTCAAAGGGCACATCCTGATTGGCATAGGCTCCGATGGCAGCTTCTTTAACGCGCAACAATAAGTCGACGAACGTTGGGTCCCCGGACATGTCGGTGCGCAGCACCAGGGTATTTACGAATAATCCAATAAGTTTCTCCACTTCCGGGCAGTTCCGGCCGGCAATGGGAGTACCTACAACCAGATCGTCCTGTTCGCCGGAATAACGGAAGAGCAGAACGTTAAATCCGGCCAGCAAACTCATAAACAGCGTAGCGCCATGGCGACGACTGAGGTCCTGTAAACGCTCCAGAACGGCTCGCGGAATTAGAACCGTTTGCTTGGCGCCGCGGAAACTTTGTACTGCAGGTCGAGAACGATCGGTGGGCAGTTCGACGCCGGCAGGCGCTCCCGCGAGCTGCTGCTTCCAGTAGGATAGCTGCCGCCCCATTTCGTCGCCCTGCAGTAACTGTCGCTGCCAACCTGCAAAGTCAGCATACTGAATCGGTAACTCCGGCAGGGTTGCCGGTGTGCCGCGAACAGCAGCCGCATAGAAGGCGGCGATTTCGTTCAGTAAGGTGCTGACCGACCAGCCATCGCACGCGATGTGATGGACCGTGACGATCAATACGTGGTTCAACTCGGCCAGACTGAAAAGCGAAGCCCGCAGCATCGGACCGCTGCCTAAATCGAACGGCTTCTGCGCTTCCTCTTCGGCCAACCTTCGCATCTGATCTTCCTGCGCGCCAGCGGCAACCGCGGAGAGATCAACCTTTTTCAGCGGAACCTGCGTGGCGGGAAGTACTGTTTGTATCGGTTCGACACTGGCAGCGTGGTATTCGGTGCGCAATACCTCATGACGGCGCACCAGCTCGTGGATCGCAGTTTGCAAGGCTTCAAAGTCCAGTGTCCCACTCAGGCGCAGAGCAATGGGAATGTTGTATGCGGCGCTATTGGGCTCCAGATGATCCAGCACCCAGAGTCGCTGTTGCGCAAATGATAGCGGGAAATGCCGCGGCACATCCTCGGCGCTTTGCGGCAGTCGTGGAATGCTCAATTCTCTCAGCCCGCCGTTGTCAGGCATGCGTTGCTCGATCTCACCAGCGAGTTCGCAAATCGTTGGGTGCTCGAACAAGCTTCGCAGCGGTAAGTCCATCCGAAAATGCTTCTGTATGCGCGAGATCACTTGCGTGGCTAGCAGAGAATGACCGCCCAGGTCGAAGAAATTCCCGTGAATGCTGACGTGCGAACTCCGCAGCACCTCCTCCCAGATATTGGCAACGATCTTCTGGGTCTGCGTCTGAGGAGCAACGTAATGTTCCGCGTCGATTGTCGTCATCTCCGGAGCTGGCAAGGCCCTGCGATTAACCTTGCCATTTGGTGTCAGGGGAAGCGCATCCAGGGTTACAAAAGCGCCGGGGATCATGTACTCGGGCAAGCTCTGCCGCAAATATGTTTTCAGTTCTGTATGGTTGAGCTCTCCCCCCGCCTGGGGCACTATATAGCCGACCAGCCGGCTATCGCCGGAATCCTCGTCACGAACAACCACACACGCCTGATGCACCGCACGATGCTGGGCCAGTACAGTTTCGATTTCGCCCAACTCAATGCGGAAGCCACGAACTTTCACCTGGTGATCAATTCGTCCGAGAAATTCGATTTCGCCATTGATCCCATACCGGACTAGATCGCCCGTACGATATAGTTTTGCACCCGCTGTTTTCGCAAAAGGATCAGGTACAAACTTTTCGGCCGTCAGCTCTGGGCGGTTCAGGTATCCCCGCGCTAAACCGTCGCCTCCAATACGCAACTCACCCGGGACACCGATCGGTACCAGTTGCTGATCGCTATCCAGAATATAGAACTGCGTATTCGCAATTGGGTGTCCGATCGAAATTCTCTTGCCGGGCTGCACGCGGCTCACAGCAGACCAGATCGTCGTTTCCGTCGGACCGTACATGTTCCAGAGTTCAGAACAGCGAGGAATCAGTTGCTCCGCGAGACTCGCTGGTAGGGCCTCGCCTCCGCACAGGATCTTAAGTCCGGCGTCGCCTTGCCAGCCCGCCTCCAGCAACAACCGCCACGTCGCTGGCGTAGCCTGCATTACGGTTGCTTTCGATGACCCCATTAACTTCTGAAGCGGCATCGCGTCCACGGCAACTTCGCGGCTCGCGATAACCACTTGAGCTCCCACCCACAACGGCAGCCACAGCTCCAACCCTGCAATATCGAACGAGAGGGTTGTGACCGCCAGCAGTACGTCCTTTTCGTTCAGACCTGGTTCGCGGCGCATCGATTCCAGGAAGTTCACTACGGCGCGATGTGCAATCATTACGCCTTTAGGACGTCCTGTGGAACCGGAGGTATAGATCACGTACGCCAGGTTATCCGCACTCGTCTGCTTCGTCAGATTCTCTTTACTCTGCTGGACAATCAGCGGCCATTCCCGATCTATCTCCACAACTTTGGCTGTATGGCTGGGTAAAGACCCCGCCAGATCGTGCTGGGTAATCAAAATCGGCATGCGGCTATCTTGAATCATGAACGAAACGCGATCCGCCGGATATGCGGGATCAACCGGAACGTACGCTCCCCCCGCCTTCACTACTCCTAGCATCGCTATCAGCATGTCCAGCGAACGCTTCAGACAAATGCCAACCAACGTGTCCGGACCGACATTCAACTCCCGCAAATGCCACGCCAATTGGTTTGCGCGAGCATTCAATTCATGAAACGTTATCTGTTCATCCTGGTAAATCGCAGCTACCGAATCACCGCGCCGGAAAACCTGCTCCTCGATTAGCTCGTGCACGCACCGCTCCCTCGGATACTCGGATTCGGTGTGATTCCACTCAACCGTCAATTGCTTCCGCTCATCCTCACAAAGAAGTGGTAGCTCCGACAGACGCCGTAAAGGATTTTCAACGGCTCCCTCAAGCAAAGTGCGATAGTGACTAAGCATGCGCTGTATAGTCACTTCATCGAAAAGATCCGTGTTGTATTCGAGGTAACAACGCAGGCCTGAGGCGCTTTCACTAGCCGAAAGGAGAAGATCCCCTTTGGCGTTTCGCGTTTCCAGAGCGAATGGCTCAGAAACGATGCCGGTCAGCTCAAGGTTTCCCTTCGGTGCGTTCTGCAGCGAAAACACCACCTGGAAGATCGGATTGTGGCTTAGACTGCGCTCGGGACTGAGCTCTTCAACTAGCTTTTCAAATGGCATGTCCTGATGAGCCTGCGCTCCGAGTGAGGCTTCTTTCACCCGGGCGACTAAATCACGAAAGCTTGGATTCCCATCCAGCTTTGTCCGCAAAACTACTGTGTTCGCAAAGTAACCAATCAGATTTTCCAATTCTGGGTACTTGCGATTCGCAATCGGTGTACCCACGACGACATCCTGCTGACGGCTGTAGCGCGAAAGCAGCGCTTTAAATCCTGCCAGTAGCGTCATGTAGAGGGTTGCCCCCTCAGCTCTGCTGATGCGGGTAAGTTTCTGGGTGAGCGTATGCGGGAGATAGACAACTTTCGCAGCTCCGCGATAGGTCTGTACTGCGGGACGTGGGCGATCGGTTGGCAGATCGATGCACGAAGGCGCGTCAAGCAGTTGCGTTTTCCAATAAGCAGTCTGCTGATTTATTGTCTCGTCAGAAAGGAACTCCCGCTGCCAGATGGCATAATCGGCATACTGCACGGGCAACTCGGGAAATGACGGAGTCTTGCCCGACACAAACCCTTCATAAAACAACGTCAACTCTCGCGCGAGCACTCCCAAAGACCAGCCGTCGCTCACAATGTGGTGAACGGTCAATGCCAGTAGATGATCCTCTTCTGAAATCGAGAATAACGCAGCGCGAATCAGAGGCCCTTGTGAAAGGTTGAAGGGCTGGTGAGTCTCCTCCCATGCGAGCTTTCGGAGTTCTTTTTCGCGTTCACTCTCTGGCAAATAGGTAAGATCAAGCCTCACCAACCGCAACGCCACTGTGGGAGTGATTACCTGCACCGGCTTGTCATCCATCTTTCCGAATGTGGTGCGCAATGCCTCGTGCCGTTGCACCGTCTCCTGTAACGCGTGCTCCAGGGCGGCGACGTTGAGACTGCCTTTCATGCGCATGGTCCAGGGAATGTTGTACGTCGTAGCATTCGGGTCCAGCTGATCTAAGAACCACAACCGTTGCTGAGCAAACGATAGTGGCAGCGGCTGATTGCGGAGCGAGGGCTTCAGTGCGGGTGCGCTCGTATCTGGCGCTTGCTTAAGAAAGGATGCTATGCGGGTTGCGAGTCCAGCGACCGTCGAATCCTCGAAAAGCACGCGTAACGGGAGCTCTACTTCGAAGGCCTTCCGTATTCGCGAGACCACTTGCGTCGCCAGTAAGGAGTGTCCGCCCAGCTCGAAAAAATCCTGATGTACTCCGATATCCGGCAGATCCAGAACGTCAGACCAGATTCCGGCGACTATTTCTTCCAGCTGCGTTTGGGGAGCTTCGTGCGCTCCGCTCGCGTGATCCGCCCAATCAGGCACAGGAAGCGCGTTGCGGTCTGCCTTCCCACTGGGCGTGAGAGGCATCTCCTCTAAGAACACGAATCCAGCCGGAACCATGTATTCCGGTACGCTCTGCTGAACATGTTCCCGCAGTTCTCGGGCCGTTGGCGCGTTTCCTGCGGGAACCACGTACGCTATCAATTGCTTGCGGCCGGAGACATCCTCCCGCATCAACACCAGGTTTTGCGACACGCATGCGTGTTTCGCCAATACCGCCTCGATCTCGCCTAACTCAATGCGGAACCCGCGCAGCTTAACCTGATAATCCAGTCGACCCAGGTGCTCGATGCGCCCGTCTTCTAACCACCGGGCGTTATCTCCGGTCTTGTACATACGAGCATTGGGTAAGGAAACGAAGGGATTAGGCAGGAAGCGCTCCGCCGTCATCTCTGGCTGTCCGTAATATCCTCGTGCCAGTCCTTCGCCCGAAAGATAAAGTTCTCCGGGCACTCCGATAGGAACGGGGTTACCGTTTGAATCCAGGATATAGGCTTGCGAATTCAATATCGGGCGGCCAATCGTGACCGGGCTATCGCGTTCGACGAGGGTATAGGTCGAATACGTCGTATCTTCGGTTGGCCCGTAAAGGTTATAGACCTTCTCAACCGAAGTGCTGTTGTAGATCTCTTCCACTAGCGGCTTGGTGAGCGTTTCACCGGCAAGCGCGACGCTGTTCACCGAAGCAGGAATTGCCTGCATCCGCAACAGCTCTGCCATCGCGGAAGGTACAGTGTTCACCAGCGTGACTTCGTTGCGCGCCGCCAAGTTTGGCAGATGCATGGCACTCTCTGCCAAGATGACTCTACCGCCGCTCGCCAGCGTGGCAAATAACTCAAACACTGACAGGTCAAAACAGATCGATGTCGAGAACAGAACACCGGACAACTGCCGTGGCACAAAGGTTCTCTGCGCCCATTGAATGAATGTTGCAGCACTGTGGTGCTCAATCGCCACACCTTTCGGCCTTCCCGTTGAACCGGAAGTGAAGAGTACATAGGCGAGATTGTTCGGCTTGACTCCCGTTTCCAGATTCAACTTCGGTTCTTCCGTAATCTGGTCGCAATCCTCATCAAGACAAAGCACCTGTGCCGCGCTCGCCGGTAGCTCTTTTAATAAACTTCGCTGAGTCAGCAACAGCGGCGGATTGCTGTCGTGAAGAATGGCGGAGATTCGGTCCTTCGGATACTTTGGATCGAGAGGCACGTATGCGGCACCTGCTTTCAGGATCCCCAACATGCCCACTATCATCGCCGTTGAGCGCTCCGCCAAGATCCCCACCAGCACGTCTGGACCGGCTCCTCGCTTCGCTAATGCATGAGCTACTTGATTGGCCCGCTCGTTCAATTCTTGGTAACTGATCCGCTCTCCGTCCCAAACTAACCCGACTGCGTCCGGCGATTTTGCCGCGCGCCGCTCAACAAAGTCATGCAGGCGCAACCCCGGCTCAAACTCCACCGCTGTGCCATTAAATTCCACTAGCAGCTTCTTCCGCTCGTCCTCCCCCAATATCGAAATCTGTGTGATCTCAATGTCGGGATGATCGACCACAGACTCCAACAAATTCCGGTAGTGCTCTAGCATTCTTGCAATAGTGGATTCATTAAACAGGTCCGTGTTGTATTCCAAGCGCGCCCGGATTTCACCCACTTCTTCTGCCAGGAAAAATGAGAGATCAAACTTCGACGTTTCGCCCTCATTTTCGATGAACTCGAATTTCAGATTCGAGATTTCAAATTCACGAACCGGCTCATGCCGAACTGAAAAGAGAACCTGGAATATAGGATTGTGGCTGAGACTGCGTTCAGGACGGAGCTCGTCGACCAGCTTCTCGAATGGAATATCCTCATGTGCATAAGCCGAAAGCGCCGTTTCTTTGACCCGTCCCAGCAGATCGCGGAAGCTCGGGTTTCCCGCCAGATTGGTCCGCAGAACCAGAGTATTTGCGAAAAAACCAATTAGCCCCTCGATTTCAGCGCGGTTACGGTTAGCGACGGGCGTGCCCACGACAATATCTTCCTGGAAGCTATAACGCCCTAGCAATACCTGGAAGGCCGCCAGCAAGGTCATGAATAGGGTCACACCCTCACGCCGGCCCAACCCATTCAATTTTTCCGTCAGGTTTTTAGGTAACGTGACCCGTTTTTCCGCGCCCCGGAAAGTTTGCATGGCCGGGCGCGGACGGTCGGTCGGCAGATCGAGTCTGCTGGGCGCACCTTCCAGGCGTCCTTTCCAATAGGCTAACTTCTGGTCAAGTTTTTCTCCCTGCGAGTGTGCCCGCTGCCAGACTGCATAATCGGCATACTGAATCGGAAGGTCGGGCAGCTGTGCACTCTGACCTGAGAGAAAGGCTTGGTAAAGGGCGCTAAGTTCCTTGACCAGGATGCTGCGCGACCATCCATCAAAAACCATATGGTGGGTCGTGAGCAGCAGCACGTGTTCTTGTTCTCCGAGGCGAAGTAATGTGGCTCGAAGCAGGGGTCCGTTGCGCAGGTCGAGTGGAATCTCCTTTTCTTCGCTCCAGTGTCTCTGAGCTTCGCGATAGGCATCGGTGGCCCCGCCAATGTCGACTAGCGGTAAGGGAATATCCAGCGTGGGCGCCACCACTTGTACTGGCTCACCTTGGTTCGCCTTGAAAGTAGTGCGCAACACTTCGTGGCGCGCCACCAAACCATTGAGAGAGGATCGAAGAGCTTCTACGTTGAGGTTGCCGCGGACATGAATGAACCAGGGGATCAGGTACGCTGTAGTTCCGGGCTCCAATTGCTCTAGAAACCACAGCCGCAGTTGTGCGAACGTCAGTGGAAATGCATAGGAGCCTTCCGCTTTACCATCAGGACTCGTCATCTCTGCTTCTTGTGGTTGCACAGTTACTCCAGGCAGCCATCAGCGGGGGTCGGACTTGGCCGCCGGAAATTGCTTCGTGGTTTGAGTCATCCGGAGTGGACCCGCCGCTGCGACAAAGTCAGCATGTTTCAAAACAATCTCATCGCGATGTCCCTAATTTCGCTTCGATGTAAACCTCACGCGAGGCCCTTGTAATCGGACCATCCGTCAGCGCTCCTCCCGCTTTTGCCATATCGATCGCTGCAGCCAGTCCACCCAAAGTCGGCGTCTCGAACAGCGTACGAACGGCAATCTCAACCGCGAATTGTTCCCGAACGCGTGATATGACTTGGGTCGCGGTCAGCGAATGACCTCCAAGTTCAAAGAAATTGTCATCCACGCTAACGCGAGGGCATTGCAGCAACTCTATCCAAATTCGGGCCAGGATTTGTTCCGTCGGGGTGCTCGGAGCCAAATACACCTTCTCTCGCGCTGCAAATTCCTCCGCCCTAGGCAGCGCCATGCGATCCACTTTGCCGTTTGATGTCAGTGGTAGCTTTTCCAGTAATACCAGCGCCGCCGGCACCATATACTCCGGGAGCTGCTCCTTGAGTAGCTTCCGCAGTTGCTCTGCTGTGACCTTTTCTTCACGATCGGCTACAACATAACCAACCAGCTGCTTCTCATGTTCCTCGTCCTCTCGCGCCAGCACCACTGCTTGCTTCACACCGGGTTGTCGGAGCAGCACCGATTCGATTTCTCCCAGTTCGATGCGGAAGCCGCGCACCTTCACCTGATCGTCCACGCGTCCCAGAAACTCTACATTCCCGTCTTCCAGGTAGCGTGCCACATCCCCGGTGCGATACATACGCGCCCCCGCCTTCCCCGCGAAGGGATCAATTAAGAACCGCTCTTCCGTTCGCTCTGGCTGTCCCAGATAGCCTGCCGACACTCCCTCGCCGGCAATGTATAGCTCCCCCGTAACTCCCACTGGAACTGGCTGAAGTAGCTCGTCGAGCACATACATCCGAGTGTTCGCAATCGGCCGCCCAATGGGGATATTCGCAGCCTCCCTCTGACACTGGTAGTCGGAAAGCGGTCGAATTAGCGAACCCACTGTAGTCTCGCTGGGACCATAGTGGTTGATGATTTTACAGGTGGCAGTGCTGGCTCCAATCCTGTCGACCAGTTTCCGAGTTAACGTTTCTCCTCCCGTGATTAGATACTTTCGCGGCAGTATTTTTTCGGGCCGAGCTGAGTTCAGCAGTGCCGTCAAGTGCGAGGGCACGATTTTTAGCACGTCGATCGGGTAGCGATCCTGATAAAGTGCAATCCGGTGTGCATCTGTCGCAACTTCATAGGGCAACAAGTGCAGACATCCACCCGAGATCAGCGCCGGATAAATACACGTGTTGCCAAGATCCGATGCCAGAGTCGATACCGATGCGAACTGCAAGCCCTCAGCATCATCCCAGAGCTTCAGCTCCTTCGCGATGAACCACGCATAGTTCACCAGATTGCGATGTCCAACCGCTACTCCCTTCGGCACTCCAGTGGAGCCCGAAGTGTAAATCACATAAACAAGGTTCTCCGGTGTTGCAGTGAGTTCGGGATTCTCCGAAGACTCGCTGTTCCATTTGGTCTGTTCGCTATCCAGGCATACCGTCTTGCCGCTAAATGCCGGAAGTTTTGTCAACAGATCCAGCTGAGTCAGCAGCACAGCGACTCCATCGAGCTGCTGCTGCAATCGCGCCTTCGGATTATCGGCATTCAATGGGACGTAAGCTCCGCCCGCTTTTAGGATTGCCAGTACCGCGACCATCATCTCGACCGAACGACCAAGGAGCAAAGCCACGAGGGAATCGGGGCCAACACCCAACTTTCGGAGAGCATGAGCCAAGCGGTTCGACTGCTCGTTCAACTCACGATAGCTCAGCGACTTTTCTTCGCAACGCACTGCCGTGCGGTCCGGCACGCGTGCTACCTGCTGCTCAAACAGTTTGTGAATGCATTCCGCGGGATAGGCTGCTTCCGTTTTGTTCCACTCCACTAGAATCCGTTCACGTTCGACCTCGGACATCAGCGGCAGGCGGCTCACAGCCGTTTGCGGGTTCCCCACCGCTGCTTCGAGCAGCACCTCGAGTTGCTGCGCGAGCCGCTGTATGTCTTCGTGAGCAAAACGCGACCCATCGTAGTGAAACTCCAGTCGCAGCCTCGACTCACTCTGCACACAAAACAATCTTAGCTTGCACGGTTCGGCACTGACCTGCTCCTTCAATATCCGAAATTCAACTTCTCCCGCTCGATCCCAGCTAGGAAGAACAATGGAATGGAAGCCTATGGAGGATTCCGTTCCGACTACGGTGCTGGGATCAAAGTATTCCTGCCAGCCTGCCGCTTCCGCGAGTGCATCCCGGGTCCGACCTAGAATTTCCAGAAATTGGAAATCTTTCTCAAATTGCACAGCTATGGGGAGCATCTTGGCGATCAATCCGATCGCATTACTGAGCTCTTCATATTCCCGGCCTTCGGAGAGAACTCCTGTCGTCAACCGCGTCTGTCTGGTGAGCCGCGACAATAGCGATTGCCATGCCGCCAGTACAACCACACCAACCGAAGTGTTGGAAGCGGCCGCAGTCTTCTCCATGTTCGACACAGTTGGAGCGTCCAGGACGTGGTTCAGGGAGTGCATGCCGCTCATTCCTTCTGATTTGCGCTCAAAGGGGAGGTTCACCGGTTCGATGGATTTCCCCATGCGCTCGGTCCAGAATGCCTTGCCATCGCGCGCGGCTGTATCGTCTCCTTCCAGCAACTCGCTTTGCCATTGCGAAAACTGCACGTAGCGAAGTGGCTCACTGTCTGCTGCATCAGGATGACCGGCGTAGCGCCGAAGGATTTCGGTTCCCAACTTTCGTAAGCTGTGACTGTCCGCGCAGAGCGGTGAGAACGTAAGGGCAAGGATGTGAGTTTCCGTATCAATTTTGGCGAATAGTGCGCGGACGAGCGGTCCACGTTCGAAATCGAATTCCTTGGTCGCCTCGGCTTCCAAAAGTTCCCGAGCTAGCTCTTCGCAATTCGTTGAGCTTTGTTCGCGCATCTCCCATGCAGGATCACATCGATCCAGAATCACCTGAAATGGGATTTTCATTCCAGGCTTACGTTGGAAAACTGTGCGCAGAATCTCGTAGTGAAACACGGTTTCATTAATCACTGACCTTAATCGCTCTGCTTCAACCAAGCCTTTCAACAAAATCGCGATCTGCGAGCGGTAGTCTTTTGCCCCGCCCTGCTGGGCAAGCCACAGGTTCTTCTGCTGGGGAGAAAGAAAGTATCCCCCATTTACGAGTGTCTCCGTCATTTACTCTCCGTGCGCTTTAGTTTCAGCGAAGCTAACCACTTTGGGTTCAGCAGTCATCAATTTCTTGATGTGTGACTGCTTGCGCTCCTTTTTATCCGCGGACTGCTTTCCCTGCTCTTCAGCGGTGAGCATCTCAAACGTGTCGAGGCGTGATTCCGGCCTGGCGACGACACCGCGCAGCAGGTTTTCATAGTGCTGCGACATAACCGCGATAGTGCTGGGCTCGAACAGATCAGCACTGTAGATCCAATGAAAATTAATTTCTTTGTCATTGTCACTGGCGAACACCGCAACGTCGAACTTTGATTGGGTGATGGGCATCTCGAACCGGCTCAACTTCAGACCACAAAACTCCTTGGTTGCCCGCGGCGTGTTTTGCATCACAAAAAGAACTTGCGTCAGCGGATTTTGACTCAGATTCCGGTCCGGACGTAGTTCCTCGACGAGTTTGTCAAACGGCATGTCCTGATGGGAATAGAAGGCCAGCGTGGTCTCTCGCACGCGCCCCAGCAAGGCGCCAAAAGTCGGATTGCCGGAGAGATTGCATCGCAGAGGCAGCAGGTTGATAAAAAAACCGATCAACCGCTCGGTTTCGATGTTAGGACGGTTCGCCACATCGGTGCCGATCACGATGTCGTCTTGCCCGGAATAGCGGGCCAAGAGCATCTGAAAGACAGCCAATAACGTCATGAAAAGTGTGACGCCCTCTCGCTGGCTCAACAGCTTGAGCCCTTCCACGAGACTCTTGGGGAGCGCTGTCGTATGATGACCGCCTCGAAACGTCCGTATCGGCGGACGAGGACGGTCCGTGGGTAACTTCAGCACTGGCGCGGCGCCCGCTAACTGGTTGCGCCAGAACGTGAGCTGCGTTTCCAGGGTCTTGCCCTGCAGCCATTGTCGCTGCCAGTGTGCATAATCGGCATAGTGGATCGTCAGCTCGGGTAAGGTAGCTGGGGTACCTTTGGAAAACGCCTCGTACAAGGCGCTGAACTCTTGCTGAAACACTGCCGCCGACCACGCATCACTCACGATGTGGTGCATGGTCAAAAGCAGAACATGATCTTCCGCCGCAAGCCGCAAAAGTTTCGCCCTAATTAGTGGCACCTGTGTGAGGTCAAAAGGCCGAACTGCTTCTTCCGCCGCAAGGCGCCGGGCTTCTACTTCGCGCTGCGGTTCCGGAATCAACCTGAGGTCCGCGGTCTCGACCGGCAAATTCACCGACTGTTCGATTAGCTGAACCGGCTGGCCGTCCACCGTGTGGAACCGAGTACGAAGCGATTCGTGCCGGGAAACGATCTGATTCAAACTCTTCTGCAAAGCATCGGAATTCAACGGGCCCGTTATTCTGATTGGGCGCGGGACATTGTAGAGTGGATTATTCGGCTCCATCTGATCCAGAATCCACAATCGCTGCTGCGCAAACGATAACGGCAGCGCCTGTTCTCGTGATACCCGCGTAATGGCGGGAACTGACAGACTCTCTAGCCTCCGCCGAGTATCGTCAATATGCTTCGCAAGTTTGGCCACGGTTGGACATTCGAACAAAGCCCGCAGCGGCAATTCGACATTAAGGGTGCGCCGAAGGCGCGAGACCACCTGAGTGGCAAGCAAAGAGTGGCCGCCCATTTGAAAGAAGTCGTCCAGACATCCAATCTGCTGCACTCGCAGCACTTCAGCCCAGATCATTGCCACAATCTGTTCGGTCGGTTTGCTCGGGGCGACATACGTTTTTTGCTGTCCGGCGGATTCTTCCGGCTTTGGCAGCGCCGTGCGATCCACCTTGCCGTTTGATGTCAGCGGTAGTTTTTCCAGCACCACCACTGCTGATGGCATCATGTATTCGGGCAATTGTTCTTTTAGCCGTGCTAGCAACGTCTCTGAGTTGGTCGGATTTCGTCGATCAAGAACAACGTAAGCCACTATGCGCTTTTCGAGAGTATCTTTGTCTTCGCGTCCAAGAACCACAACTTGTTTCACGCCCGGTTGTCGGAGCAGCGCCGATTCGATTTCTCCCAGTTCGATGCGGAACCCGCGCACCTTAACCTGATCGTCCACGCGTCCCAGAAATTCCACATTCCCGTCTTCCAGGTAGCGCGCCACATCCCCAGTGCGATAAATGCGCGCTTCCGCCGTCGTCGCGAAGGGATCTACCAAGAAACGCTCTTCTGTTCGCTCTGGCTGTCCCAGATAGCCTGCCGTCACTCCCTCGCCGGCAATGTATAACTCCCCCGCAACTCCCGCCGGAACGGGCTGAAGTTGCGCATCGAGAACATACACGCGAGTGTTCGCAATCGGCCGCCCAATCGGCACAGTCGCAGATTGTTCCGGACTCAGGGACGGCGAATCCGTAAAGGACAGCGTTAGCGAGCCCACGGTCGTTTCCGTCGGACCGTAATGATTAATGAGCTCACATCCAGCCGACGAATTGCGGATCTGCTCGACAAGCGACCAGGGCAGCGCCTCACCGCCGCAAATCAGATAACGCCTGGGAAGGATCCGAGTGCCCTCCTCCGAATTCAGCAAGGCTTTTAAGTGCGAAGGCACAATCTTCAACACATCGATCTGGTGATCGTGCTGGTATTGCGCCATTCTCTGGCTGTCGGTCGAAGTCTCGTAGGAGATCAAGTGAAGGCATCCGCCACTGATGAGAGCCGGGTAAATACACGTGTTTCCCAAGTCAGCAGCGATTGTGGATACAGTTGCGAATTTCAGACCCTCGGCATGTGCATTTAGCCGCAGACGACTACAAATGAACTCACTGTAGTTAACCAGATTGCGATGACGAACCGCGACACCCTTTGGAATTCCCGTCGAGCCTGATGTATAGATTACGTAAACCAGGTTTTCCGAGCTGGCCACTGAAACCGGGTTTTCCTCGGGCTCGTTCTGGAGCAGGGCGTAGTCCCGATCCACCCAGAAGATCTCGCCCGTAAAGTCCTCCGGAATTTGCGGAAGAAGTTCTTCTTCTGTGATAAGTACCTTTACGCCTACGAGCTGCTTAGCCAGATGCGGCTTAGGTGTACCAGGATTGAATCCAACGTACGCCCCTCCGGCTTTTAGGATGCCAAGCAATCCAACCATCAATTCCGTCGAGCGGCCCAGGAACAGTCCGGTTAGAACATCGGGGGAGATGCCAGCCTTTCGCAGATAATGCGCGAGCTGATTTGCCTTACGGTTGAGTTCTCCATATGTGAGATGTTGCCCGTTACAAACCAGCGCCACACGGTCAGGATGCTCTTCGACCTGCTTTTCAAAGAGAGAATGGATAGTCGAGCCATTGGAGTATTCCGTATCGGTCAGGTTCCAGCCGAATAGGATTCTCTTTCGGTCTTCGTCATCGAGGATTGGGAGCAGTTCCGTCTTTTGCTGCCAGTCTGTGACCGCGGCAGTGAGAAGGACTTGAAAACTCTTAGCGAATCGCTGGGCTGATGCGCGGTCGAAATAACCCCTGTCATAATGCAATTCAAGCTGCAAGGCTCCATTTTCTCTGTAGCAAGTAAGCTTGGCCTTGTAGGAATCGGTGGGCGCCCATGCTCGCAACAGCGAGACTTTCATCGAACCACTAGTATCCGTCCCACGCCAATCTTCAAACTCGAACGACACCGGAGCTTCCTCAGACGTGTTGCTACTTGGCAGGTAGAATCCCTGATACCCCGCCGCTTGTTCCCGGGCAAGGCGCATCTGCTCCACCACTTCGTCAAAGCGAAAACTGCCGTCAAAACGCGCCGTGATGGGAAGGTTGCGAGAGAAGAGCCCAATCGAACCTTGCATTTGATCATGTTCGCGCCCCGCAAACGATGTATACACCGTGGGACGCGCGTTACCGGTGAGCCGCCACAGTAAGGTTTGCCAGGCCGCCAGCATGACATCTTCGGAGCTGGCGTTCAGCTTGGCAGCTAACACATCCACATTACGAGAAAGGCTCTCGCTGGCCTCAACTGGCACAAACTCGGCCCCCCATTGGCCTTTTGTTTTGCGTTCCAGGGGCATGGTAAGGGCTATAGGTTGTTGTGACCTCCAGAACGCTTTCGCCCTGCGAGCGAGTTCAGTTGAAGACTCAAGCAGCGAATGTTGCCACTCCGCCATGTCAACGTACTGTACGATCTCAACATTCTGCTCGCGTCCATCGAGGAATTCGGCGATATTTGCAGCCAGAACCCTCAATGACGCACGATCCGCGCATAAGGACGGCAAGCTGAGAAGGAGGGTGTGACTGTCGTTGCTAAGCTGAATCCAATGTGCTGCGATACACGGGCTCAGATCGCATTCCGCAGTTCTCGTAACTTCTTCGGCGATACAACGCTCGACTTCCTGTTTCTGCTGGTCGCGAGCAAGAGTTGTTAGGTCAGTAATTTGCCATTCTGGTTGGTAGTCTTCAAAAATCACCTGAAAAGGGATCTTCATCCCGGGTCTACGAACGAAGGCTGTCCGGAGGATTTCGTGTCGCTTGATGGTCTTTTGCACTGCATCTTTAACCTTCGCTAGCGCAACTACTGGTCCTTCAATACGAATTGCGCAAACCGACCGCCGACACCGATTCTCGTTGCCGATTTGCACAGACCAAAGGAGTTCCTGCAAAGGCGAAAGGCGAAACCCGGAAGTGGTGAGTTGCTCGGCTGTCGTCTGCTCGTTTGTGCTCATTGATTGAATCGTATTTCCCACTCAAATGCGGTCATAAATTGCCAGTATTACCGCACTTAGCAGGAATCTCCGAGACTCTACTAAGCATTTCTTGAACCATTCCGATTTTCCGAAGTTCCCCATTTCTCTTGACTCCGAAACCAATGTTGCCAAATGTGCAATATTTTGCATATCTTTTGACTCTTTTTTACTTTGGTGCGGGAGAAAGCTGTTGGGATGGTTGCCGAACCGATCATCGGGTCAAGCCAACGTAATGGGCTTTCTTTTTGCCGGTTTAAAGCTGGTGCTGAGCTGATGCTGCCTTCGCAGGGCTTCCTTTTCGACCCGCTCGGCATCTGTCTGGAACTGCAAAGCCCCGATCCGGGCAGCCGGTCGAAGGGTTGCATCCGCTAGAAGAGTAGCGTAATTTTCTGCCATTCGGCGCGCCGTCTCGCGATCAAATAGATCGGTACTGTAGAGCCATTCAATTGCGAGGCCTTCGTCGAGCTCCCGCGCGTACACGACCACGTCGAATTTCGACCGTGTTAGATCGAATTCAAACGGCCTTGCCTGCAACCCTTTTAGTTGAAGATTCGTGGATGGTGTATTCAGCATAACAAACAATACTTGCACGAGCGGATTGTGGCTTAGGGTGCGGTCGGGGCTTAATTCCTCAACCAGTTTCTCGAACGGCATATCCTGGTGAGAGTAAGCACCCAGCGTCACCTCGCGTACTCGCCCAAGCACCTCCCGAAAGGTAGGATTCCCGGAAAAATTAGTGCATATAGGGAGCAAATTCACAAAAAATCCGATTAGCTTCTCGAGTTCTAGCGACGTGCGATTGGCAAGATCGGTTCCAACAATGATTTGCTCTTGCTCGCTATAGCGAAAGAGCAAAGCTTGAAAAGCTGCCAACAGGTACATAAACAGTGTTACGCCCTCGGCCTGACTCACCCTCTTTATTTCACTCACGAGAGTGCGCGGTATTCTCGATTGACACATTGCACCTTGAAAACTCTGAACTGGTGGCCGCGGTCGATCCGATGGAAGTTGCAACACCGGCGGAGCATCCCGAAGCTGTTTTCTCCAGTAGTCCACATGGTTGGCTAGGGTCTTATCCCTCAACCAACTCCTCTGCCACACTACATAATCGGCGTACTGGATCGGTAACTCGGATAGGGGCGAAGACTTTCCCTCAATTAAGGCCTCATACAGCACCGCCAACTCTGAAACGAACACACTGCGCGACCAGGCATCACTGATGATGTGATGCATGTTGATTATCAGAACGTATTCTTCGGCCTCGAATTGCAGCAATTTTGCTCTGATCAGTGGAGCGCGCTCAAGGTCGAAGGGCACGAGGGATTCACGTTGAGCATGCTGTTGACCTTCGGCCACCCGTTCTTGCTTCTCGATGTGCCTAAGATCCACTACTGGCAAAGCGAGGGTAACGTGGGGTTCGATCACCTGAATTACCTCTCCTTCTTGCTCGACAAAAGCGGTTCGCAACGTCTCATGCCTTCGCACCACAGTGTTTAAGCTCTGCGTGAGAGCATTCACATTCAGCGGTCCCCTCAGTCGAGTTGCGAACGGAAGATTGTAAAAGCTGTTCGCAGGGTCCATCTTGCTCATGAACCACAAGCGATGCTGTGCGAATGAAAGTTCCAACGAGCCAAGCCGGGTTATGGCTTTTAAAGGCGGGGTTACAAGATTGCTGGACTTTCTTTGCAGCGTTTCAACTTCTTTCGCCAAATCAGCTAAAACCTGGTGCTCGAACAGAGTTCGAATCGGCAGCTCCACCTGGAACGCCTGCCGAATTCGCAGCACTACTCGCGTAGCCAGCAACGAGTGCCCGCCCAGCTCGAAGAAGTTGTCGGCCATTCCCACCCGGTCCATATTCAACAGTTCTGCCCAGATGCCGGCGATCCCTTCCTCTGCCGCAGTGCGCGGAGCCACATATTCCCGCTCCAATTCCCGCCGCGTAAACTCCGGCGCCGGCAGATTCTTGCGGTCTACCTTGCCATTCGGAGACAGCGGCAGTTGCGCCAATTCAATCCACGCGACCGGGACCATATATTCCGGCACCCGGCTCTTCACCCATGACCGCAGCTCTGCGGAATCCACATCATGACCAGGTGCAGGAACCACGTAGGCCACCAGCCGTTTGTCGCCGGGCACGTCTTCGCGCGCCACGACTACACACTCCTGAACCGCGGTATGCTGATTCAAAGCCGTTTCGATTTCGCCCAGTTCGACCCGGTAGCCCCGCACTTTGACCTGATGGTCTGCCCGTCCCTGAAACTCGATGCGTCCGTCCGCAAGAAACCGTCCCACATCCCCAGTCCTATAAAGTTTTGCATTTGGCTTGTCAGAGAACGGATCCGCAATGAATTTCTCCGCCGTCAGTTCCGGGCGGTTGAGGTATCCACGTGTAACCCCATCACCACCGATCTGGATCTCACCCGGCACGCCAATCGGAGTGGGGTTCCCATGCTTATCCCGGATATAGACACGCGTATTTCCGAGCGGTCGTCCGATCACAATTGGTTCGTCTTTTGACTTGAAGCAATGATAGGCCGACCATACCGTGGTCTCAGTTGGTCCATAAAAGTTGTAAAGAGAATCAGTGCATCCCATCAGCTTGGTGAATAGGGTTGCGAGCAGAGCCTCCGCACCGATGGCCATTTTCAATCCCTTGCCCGTGAACCCTGACTCGAGCAACAGGTTCCATGTCGTCGGAGTTGCGTGCACAATGGTGGCCTTATTCTTCATCAGAAATTCTGCGAGTTCCTCCCCGTTTGCTGCCAAATGGTCTTCTCCGATGGCCACGGTGCCACCGGAGACAAGAGCCAGATAGAGTTCCGGAATCGACATATCAAAAGCGAAGCTCGCCAGCGCCGGGAATACGTCTTGCTTTCCCATCTGAAGCTCATTTGCCATCCAGGTCATCAGGTTGACCACTGCCCGGTGTGGGACCATGACGCCCTTGGGGCGTCCGGTTGATCCTGAGGTGAAGATCACATAGATCAGATCTTCGGGTGTTGCCCCGCTCACAGTATTGGTCGTGCTTTCTGCGGCAATGCTGGCGCAATCCCGGTCGAGACACACAAGTGCACCCCTATACTCCGGAATGTGTGCCGACAATTTCCCTTCTGTCACCATCATCGTCAATTGCGCATCCTCGAGCGTCAGCCTTAACCGCTCTGCCGGATAGGCTGGATCAAGTGGCACATATGCCGCGCCTGACTTTTGAATTCCCAGCAACCCCACCATCATCGCCAGTGAACGCTCTACACATAAGCCGACGCGTTGACCTGGACCAATCCCCTGCCGTTTTAAATAATGGCCGAGCTGGTTCGCCCGGGCATTCAGTTCAGCATAGGTCAGCGAGTTATCTCCGAATATCAACGCCACGGCATTTCCACGACGGGTAACCTGCTCCTCAAATAGCTCATGCAGACACTTATCGCCTGGATACTCCCACGGCGTCTCATTCCACTCTTCGACTAGTTGACGACGTTCTGCCCCGGTAAGTAAGGGAACATCGCCAACCGTAAGATCCGGCTTTTCCGCCACAGCGACAGCCATGGTGCGCAAATGCTCTAACATGCGCTGAATTGTCGCTGAGCTGAACTGCTGCGCGTCGTAGCAAATTCGCAGTTCCAGCTCTTCACCTCCGTAACCCATCAAGGTCAGTGCATAGTTCGTATCCGCTGAGACTAAGGTAGCGGTGCGATCCCGCCAGCCGCCTCCATTCGCCCGTAAACCGTCATCAAACGCGCCGTTCTCAAATACGACAAAGGTCTCAAACAGCGAGGCTCCGCGCGAAATCTCGCTCGACTGCTGAATCAAAGTCAGGGGAGCGTGATCATAATCGCGGTAGGACAGCCATTCCGCGCGCAACTCTCTTAACCAGGCGATGAGGGGCGCCTCAGAACATACCCTCACTCGAACTGGCACGGTGACGATGAGTGGGCCTACCATGGACTCTGCGCCAGCAAAGGCACGACGTGTGGTCTTGGTCGCGCCAAAAACAATATCGTCCTCGCCACTGTAGCGGCTTAGGAGGATCGCCCACATGCCCTGAACTAACGTATTCAGGGATAGCCCTTCCCTCTTCATCAACTCTTTCAATTTCGCGCTCAACTCGGGGGATAAATAGATGCTCTGCTCGGTCCGTCCTGCGAACTGACCGGTGATGAGCCTGCTTGTGGTTTGGTCCTTTAATATTGGGGTTGGGTTGGCGAACCCCTTCAGCTTCTCGCTCCAAAACTGCGATGCTTGCGAGGAATCGAGGTGCCGAGTCCAATTGACATAATCGCTGAACGCGCGCCGAACAGGCAATTCCACAGTACGCCCCTGCATCTGCGCCTCATAGCAACCAAAGACGTCCTTCAGGACGAGCGTGCACGCCCGGCCATCCACAACGATGTGATGAACCGCCCACACCATCCGGTGATCCTTTTCACTGCGGCGATACACCGCCACTCGCATAGGAGGCGCGCTGGAAATATCAAGTCCGCGATCCCGGTCCTCCCGCTCGTACTTCTCAATTGCGTCTTGTTGTCCCTCAGGTGTAAGTCCGCTTAGATCGTGCGCAGTCAGGTGAAACTCGACATCGTCTGTGACTTCCTGGACGGGCTCGTTGCGCCCCTCATAGAGGATCCTGGTACGGAGCGCCGGATTATGCCGAATGACGCGGTGCCATGCGTCCTCAAGCACGGACAAATCTAAAGAATGCCGCATTTCCACGCACACCTGTAGCAGATCCACACCCGGCCGGCCGGTGTAGATGCGTTGGAACAACATGCCTTCTTGTAAAGTTGTGAGCGGATACTCCTCAATCGCGGAATGACTATCCATCGTAGTCGTCATTGCTAAATTGTTACTACTTTGACCGTTCTTGAGCGAGAGTACCGGGGTCCGAAAACAGCTGGCGATTTACGTCTCTGTATTTTACGACGATTGCGGATTCCGCTTCATGGCTCGATCAAAACCACGGTCACCCCAGTAACGGTTCTGATACAATAGCAGCGCCGAACAGCCTCAGCTTCTTCAAATGACACAGAGAGCTAGTGAATAATAGCCGTAGTGATTTTCCGCGCCGAAGTGGGGGGATGCGAAGGCGCGATCGCCCTTGCCTGGAAGGGAATTCTCTCCGAACTCAGCGGACACTCCCTAATGGCCTAATAGATTATATCTCGTATACGGGGAATTTTCGTGCCGAGTTCGCCAGATTCAGGGCACCTCACGATTTGCACGCGAGAGTAGATGTCGGCGCAACACCCTGCAGTTTTGCTGGCGGGGCGACTTATCCCGTCGAAATTCCCGGACGACCGTGATTACCAGGGCTAAAACGCCAACATTACTAACTTTCCGTGTGCATCCTTACAATGTAGCGTTATATAATTAATCCTTTATTGTCCTCCCCGCGCGGTACCCTGCTCCGGTCATTTGCTAACTTAAAGCTGCAACTATTTGCAGATGACCAGTTCATGGCTCCCCAAATTAAGCAGCTAGTTGTAAGTAAAAGAAAAGGAACCGATTGTAAGCGACTCCGGGGCAGAATGGACCTTATCTTGTGAACGTCTTGGCAAACGAAATGCATACTCTGCCCTCGGAGATGTCTGACCCCACTCAAACCCGCCACTCCGCTGAACCGTTCGTAGCGGCACAAGAACACGGGTTACCGGTCGAGTGGAATAGTACTGCGACGGACTACCCGCACGATTTCTGCGTCCACCATCTGCTTGAGGCTCAAGTGCAACGAACCCCGACCGCAACAGCGGTGGAATTCGAGGGAAGGTCACTTAGCTACGCGGAATTGGATGCGCGAGCCAATCAATTGGCCAACCTACTACGCAAGCGCGGGGTGGAACGTGAAGTTTTGGTGGGCGTGTGCATCGAGCGGTCGCTGGAGATGGTCGTTGCTCTGCTCGGAATTTTGAAAGCCGGCGGAGCCTATGTCCCGCTTGATCCCGCGTATCCCAGCGAACGAATTAAATACGTGCTCGAAGACGCGCATGTCAAGGTTCTGGTCACTCAGCAATCCATCTTGAAATCGCTCCCGGTGACCGCTGCAGAAATAATCTGCCTTGATCCTGAGTCGAAAGAACTCGCGGACGAGAAGAGGGAAAGTGCAGCCGCAGAAGTGTGTCCAGCAGATCTGGCATATGTGATCTACACCTCGGGATCGACGGGCAAACCCAAGGGCGTGCAAGTAGAACATCGCAGCGTAGTGAACTTCCTTTGCTCGATGCGAAAAGAACCGGGAATCGCACCGTCGGATGCGCTGGTCGCGGTCACCACTATCTGTTTCGACATAGCGGGGCTGGAGATGTATCTGCCCTTGCTGACCGGAGCCCGCCTGGTCATCGCTAGCCGTGACGTCGCCGGTGACGGTCGCCGTCTCATGCAATTGCTCAACGACTCCCAAGCTACTGTGATGCAGGCGACGCCAGCAACCTGGCGTCTGCTGCTGGAAGCGGGATGGCAAGGGAGTGGGAAGCTGAAGGTGCTGGTGGGCGGCGAGGCGCTCTCACCTGAATTGGCGCGCGAGCTGGCTTTCCGCTGCGCGTCGGTTTGGAATATGTACGGACCCACCGAAACCACCATATGGTCGGCATTGTATCGTGTCACGGGACGTGACGAGCGCAGTGTTCCGATTGGCAGACCAATAGCAAATACGACGTTGTACGTCCTCGACCAAAACCTTCAGCCGTTGCCGTCAGATGGGGAAGGCGAACTTTATATTGGCGGCGAAGGTTTGGCGCGTGGGTACTTCGAACGATCGCAACTGACCGCGGAAAGATTTGTTGCGGATCCTTTTAGTCCGCGGCCGCGAGCCCGCATGTACCGCACGGGAGACCTCGCACGTTTTCGCAGTGATGGAAACGTTCAATTCCTCGGCCGTCTGGATCATCAAGTCAAGCTTCGTGGATTCCGGATTGAATTGGGAGAGATCGAGGCCGTTCTCGAACAGCACCCTGCCGTGCACCATGCGGTGGTCATTGCCAGAGACGATGCCTCGAGCGAGAAGCACCTGGTCGCATATCTCGTGCCTAAGCCATCGATTGCCGTCTCCACCGGCGATTTGCGCGCGCACGTTCAAAAGCAATTGCCCGATTACATGGTTCCGTCCGCTTTCGTGCAGTTGGCAACCCTGCCGCTGACCCCCAATGGCAAGGTGGATCGCAAAGCATTGCCCGCACCAAGGTTGCAGGATTTGGATTCCGCCGGTGAGTATGTGGCGCCGCGTAATCAGGTGGAAAAGAAATTGGCTCTTCTTTGGGAGCAGGTTCTGGGCGTGCGGCCCATCGGGGTGACTACAAGTTTCTTTGATCTCGGGGGACGGTCGTTGCTCGCGGCGCGTCTCTTCATGAAAATCTCGCGCGTGTTTGGCCAGGATTTGCCACTGGCGACGCTGTTTCGCGCTCCCACAATCGAGCAACTCGCGAAAGAGTTGACCCCCACGTTGCATTCGAGCGCCTACTCGAGTTTAGTTTCCATACAAGCCGGTGGTTCCAAGCCGCCCTTTTTCTGCGTACACGGTGGTGCCGGAAGTACGCTGTTCCTTCACGGCCTAGCCAGAGAACTCGGACTTGACCAGCCGTTTTACAGCCTTGAGGCGGAAGGCCTGGACGGGAATCGGGTCCAGCGTCCGAGCGTTGAGCAGATGGCTGCGCATTACCTATCTGAGATTCGTAAGGTTCAACCTCAGGGCCGACTACACATCGGTGGATATTGTTTCGGAGGGCTAGTGGCATTTGAGATGGCGCAACAGCTACATCGAAGCGGGGAGCAGGCGCCCGTTTTAGCGTTGTTCAGCGCCGCCCTTCGCTTCAACCGTCTGAAGCCCAAGCCCGCACCGATATCGACCAAGGCGGGGCGCTCAAGCGGAATGAAAACGCGCCTTCTGGGGCTGATCCGATCGCCGCGACGAGCGTTGCGCTGGAGAATCCGCCGGGCGGCCCAAGCTACCGTTTACAAAACCCGCGTGACAACTTATCGCGTGCTCCTCGACCTTGGGCTCAAGGTACCTCAAGGGCTGCGCACCCTGTACGTAGTGAGAATAACCCAAGCGGCAGAGCGGAATTATCTACCCCAGCGCTATCCTGGGCGGCTCATTTTGTTTCGTGGCCGGGGACTTTCTGAGTATGAGAACGATCCAAACATCGGCTGGGACGGGCTTGCCGAGCACATCGAAAATCATGAAATCGGAGATATCGGCCAGCGTACTCGTCGCGACATCATGAATCAGCCTTTGGTCAAGCTGCTGGCAAAAGAATTAACCGTGTACCTGGACGGGGTTCAAGCCGGAAAAGGTCAGGTTTCAGGTTACGAAGAGCTTTCTAGTCGAAGTGCGACTAATTGGGATAGTGTGATGGCAGCCACGCGGGTGACGAACCCGCCTGGCTAAACAAGGAGAACTGCTGTGGAAAACGTGACTACTTCGTCTAAGAAGAGTCTGGGAATGATTCGACGCAAGGCCGTCGATCTGGCCAACTTCAGTCCGGTGCGCGAGAGCCAGTCTCGCGAGGACCAACCCCTGCCGCTCATTATGGAACCAGCGTCCGATTTGGTGGACCTGGCCGACTGGGCGCGCAGTAATCGCCGATACATCGAACAGAAACTCCATCAACACGGCGCCATTCTGTTTCGTGGATTCGGCCTCGAAAACGCTTCCGACTTCGAACGGGTAGCTGCGTCCATCTGTAACGAACTCTACTCCGAATACGGCGATTTGCCGCGTGAGGGCGTTGCGGGCAAGGTGTATACCTCGACCCCGTATCCCCAAGACAAGTCCATCCTGTATCACAATGAGAGCTCACACATGAGCCAGTGGCCCAGCAAGATCAATTTCTTCTGTGTCACGGTGGCCAAAGAAGGTGGGGCAACTCCGATCGTGGATTGCCGCCAAGTGTATCGCGATTTGGATCCCGGAATTCGTGACAAGTTTGAGACCCAGGGATTAATGTATGTGCGCAATTTCTCCGAAGGTCTCGACGTGAGCTGGCAACGTTTTTTTGGCACTGAAGACAAAGCAATCGTCGAGGATTCTTGCCACAAGGCAGGCATGACCTGCGAATGGACCAAGAATGACGGCCTTCGTATCCGGCAGCTCTGCCAAGCGGTGTTACGTCACCCCAAAACCGGCGACATGTCATTTTTCAACCAAGTACAACTTCACCACGTGCATTGTTTGGAACCCGAAGTACGGCAATCGTTACTTTCCATTTTCCAACGGGAGGATCTGCCGCGTCATGTCTATTACGGTGACGGTTCGCCAATCGAGGATTCCGTCATGGACCATGTCGGCGAGGTGTACGAGAAGAATGCCGTGCGCTTTCAATGGCGGCGTGGAGACCTGGTGACCTTGGACAACATGCTCACCGCGCATGCCCGTGATCCTTATGTTGGCCCACGCAAAATCGTGGTCGCGTTGGGCGATATGGTGAGCAGCAATCGAAAGCCCGGCACTATAGTTTCATAATTTCACAACTTGATCGGAAGCGGTAAAGTCGAATTCGCGGAAAGTTCAACGATGAAGGTTAATAGTCCAATCGACATTAGCGTTCCACCGGGCGCGGAGGAGATCGCAAGCGAAAACGTCTATGCTTTCCCTCTGACCTTTGCGCAGCAGCGGCTCTGGTTTCTGGACCAGTTGGAACCACATGCCATAGCTTATCTGATCCCCTGGTCGATTCGGATGAATGGCACTCTTAACGTGGATGCGCTGAGGGACAGCCTCAATGAGATAGTGAGGCGGCACGAAATACTGCGAACTACTTTTTCCAGTGTCGACGGTCAACCCACCCAAGTGGTGGCCCCTTCCCTATACATAACGTTGCCAGTGCTGGATCTCAGCGAGTTCACGGAACGCGAAAAGCAAGCTCAGCAACTCGCTGCCGCGGAAGGGCAAACGCCGTTTGATCTGAAAACAGGCCCTTTGGTGCGGGCGCAACTGTTGCGGTTGGCGGCAGAGGATCACATCCTGCTGCTGACCATGCATCACATCATGTTCGATGGCTGGTCGCGCCGCATCCTGGTCCGCGAGTTGGCGACATTGTATGAGGCCTATTGTGCCGGCAAGCCTTCGCCTCTGCGCGGCGTGACCTTGCAATACGCCGACTATGCGGTGTGGCAACGAAACAATCTGCAAGGTCAGAGCCTCGAGAGGCAGTTGGCGTACTGGAGGGCGCAACTCGCCGGCGCCCCAGCCAGTCTCGATCTGCCCACGGACCGGCCGCGCCCGTCGGTTCAGACCTTTCGGGGAGCGGCCAAGCTCTTCACTTTTTCAAAAACTCTCTCCGCGCAACTGAATGCACTCAGCCGACAGGAAGCAGCGACGCCATTCATGACTTTGCTCGCGGGATTTCAGGCGCTGCTCTCACGATGGAGCGGCCAGGAAGATATTGTTGTCGGTACTCCTATCGCCAATCGGAATCGTACTGAGATCGAGGAGCTCATCGGTTTGTTTGCCAATACTCTGGTGCTGCGCACCGATGTTTCGGGCAATCCAAGTTTCCGCGCTCTGCTCGGCCGAGTGAAAGAGGTCGCGCTGGGAGGTTATGCACACCAGGACATGCCATTCGAGAAGCTAGTGGAAGAAGTCCGTCCTGAACGGAGCCTCAGCCACAACCCGCTTTTCCAGGTAATGTTCTCGCTTCAAAATGCTACCCGGCGGGACTTCGAATTACCCGGACTAAAACTTAAGCTCCAGGGCTCCGGCACTGGAACCGCCAAGTTCGACATTTCCTTATTCATGGTCGAGCGTCACGAGGGTTTCCGCGGTCGGGTCGAATACAACACCGACCTGTTCGATGATGCAACCATCGACGGCCTTCTTGGACATTTTCAAGTGCTGCTGGAAGGTGCCCTCGCCAATCCGGATCAGCCCGTTTCCGAACTGCCGTTGCTTACTGAGGCGGAGCGCGAGCGACTTCTGGTGGAGTGGAACGACACCCAGGCAGAGCACGCCCGAACCCAGTGCCTGCATCAGTTGTTCGAAGCTCAGGTGGAAAGAACGCCCCATGCGGTAGCGGGGTGTTTTGATCAGCAATCGCTGACCTATGGCGAACTGAACGTACGCGCCAACCAACTAGCGAGCTATCTGCGGAAATGCGGTGTGGGGCCGGAAGTTCGAGTGGGTATTTTCCTGGAACGTTCGCTGGACATGCTGGTAGCGCTTCTGGGAACTCTGAAAGCGGGCGGGGCCTATGTTCCTTTGGACCCGGCGCATCCCAAGGAGCGTATTAGGTCCGTCCTAGAAGATGCAAAAGTCCCGCTGGTGCTCAGTGAGCAAGCGCTGGCGGATTCGCTGCCTGCACATTCAGGGAAAATGATTCTGCTGGATGACGAGCGGGAATCGATTGCGCAGGAAAGCACAGAGAATTCAGCCGACCATTTCAGTGCTCATAATCTGGCTTACGTGCTTTATACGTCGGGCTCGACGGGTAAGCCCAAGGGAGTACAGATTGAGCATCGCAATCTGGTTAATTTTCTGGCAAGCATGCAGAAGAAACCAGGGTTGGGTGCGCAAGACACTCTGTTGGCGGTCACCACGTTGTCTTTCGACATCGCGGGACTGGAGCTCTATCTTCCACTGGTAACTGGCGGGAAAGTAGTGTTGGCATCGCGTGAGGAAGCCACGGACGCAGCCAAGCTGCTGAGCCTTCTGCATAGCACACAGCCGACAATCATGCAGGCGACGCCGGCAACCTGGCGCATGCTACTGCAAGCGGGATGGACGGGGGCTCCCTCGATGAAGGTGCTCTGCGGTGGCGAAGCTCTGCCGGCCGACTTGGCGGAAGAACTGTTGTCGCATTGCGCCGAACTGTGGAATATGTATGGTCCCACCGAGACCACGATCTGGTCCTCGATATATAAAGTTGAGCCCGGCCTGACGAACACGGCTCCGATTGGCCGGCCTATCGACAATACTTCCTTTTACATTCTGGATGCAGGACAGCAGCCGGTGCCGGTGGGAGTGGCGGGCGAACTTTACATTGGTGGGGAAGGAGTAGCTCGCGGATATTGGCAGCGGCCGGAGCTTACCAGGGAAAAATTCATCGCCGATTCATTCCGCCATCGTGCTGACGCCCGACTGTACCGGACGGGGGATCTGGCGCGCTATCTTCCAGACGGGAATGTGCAATTTTTGGGGCGGTCGGATTTTCAAGTCAAGGTGCGCGGCTTTCGCATTGAACTGGGAGAGATTGAAACTATTCTGGCGCAGCACCCTGCGGTGCAACAGGCTGTGGTTGTGGCACGGGAAGATACTGCGGCCGATAAGCGGCTCGTGGCCTATGTCATCCCTGTCGTGGGACAGGATTGCAGCGCTTCCGAGTTGCGAACCCATATCAAACACGAACTGCCTGAGTACATGGTTCCCAGTGCCTTCGTTAGATTGAAGAAATTTCCCCTCACCCCAAACGGCAAAGTAGATCGCAAGAATCTGCCGGCGCCGGAGTATGCCCCGTCGGAAGTGGGAGGCGAGTATGTAGGGCCACGCACGACGGTAGAGGAAGTGATTGCCGGCATCTGGGCAGAAGTGTTGAAAATGGACCGGGTCGGAATGGCCGACAACTTCTTCGAACTGGGCGGACACTCCCTGCTGGCGACCCAAGTCGTGTCGCGGGTCCGGCTTGCGTTGCAAGTGGAACTGCCTTTGCGCGCATTGTTTGAGGCCCCGACGGTTCCTGGGCTGGCGCAACGTGTAGAACTGCTGCAGCGGCGGGAGCAAGGGCTCGATGCGCCGCCGCTGAAGCCGATAGGACGCGATCAGGCGTTGCCGCTCTCGTTTGCCCAGCAGCGGCTATGGTTTCTGGATCAACTGGAGCCTGACAATCCGCTCTATAACGTGCCACACGTTGTCCGCATGACGGGAGCGTTGAATACAGCGATGCTGGAAAAGAGTTTGAACGAAATTGTGCGGCGACATGAGGCGCTGCGAACCTCGTTTCAAACCGTCGATGGTGAACCGGTGCAGGTGATGGCGCCTCGCCTGGCGCTGCCCTTGGCCATTACAGATCTGGGTTCCATTGAGGAAGGCGAGCGCGAATTCGAGGCTCGGAAGCTGGCGGCGGAAGAAATCAAGCGGCCCTTCAATCTGCGTACAGGACCGCTGCTGCGAGCTTCGCTGCTGAAACTTTCGGACCAGGAACATGTCCTGGTGTTGAACACGCACCATATTGTGAGCGACCGCTGGTCGTTGGGCGTGCTCTCGCAGGAACTGGCTGCGCTGTACGAAGCTTTTGTGGAGGGTAAACCCTCGCCGCTGCAGGAATTGCCCATCCAATATGCGGATTATGCGGCCTGGCAGCGTCAGTTTCTTTCTGGCGAAGTACTGGAAAAACAACTCGCATACTGGAAGCAGCAACTTCGGGGCGCGCCGCCGGTGCTGGAAATTCCTACCGACCGGCCGCGCCCGCCCAAAGAAAGTTTCCGCGGCGATATCAAAGCCATTCCCATTTCTTCGGTTGTCACCGAGAGACTGAAAGAGCTGAGCCGGGGAGAAGGTGTAACCCTGTTTATGACCTTGCTGGCGGCCTGGCAGGTGTTGCTGAGCCGCTACTCCGGGCAAGAAGACATTGTGGTGGGGATTCCGATTGCCAATCGCAATCGCAGTGAGATCGAAGGCTTGATCGGATTTTTTGCCAACACTCTGGCGCTGCGTGGCGATCTTTCCGGGAATCCGAGCTTTCGCGAACTACTGACGCGGGTGCGCGAGGTTGCGCTAAGCGCTTACGCGCATCAGGATCTGCCTTTTGAAAAGCTGGTCGAGGAACTGCGGCCGGAACGCAGTCTGAGTCATAATCCCTTGTTCCAGGTGCTGTTCGCCTTGCAGAACACGCCCGCACTGGATCAGCAAATCCCTGGGTTGAAGTTGCGGGGCGTGGGCGCCAAGGTGGGAACCGCCAAGTGTGATCTGGCGCTTTTCATGGCGGAAGGGCCGCAGGGGCTGATGGGCCGATTGGAATACAACACCGATATTTTCGATGCAAGCACCATCGACCGGTTAGCGAATCACTTCCAGATCTTGCTGCAAGGCATTGTGGCCGATGCGGAGCAGCCCATCTACGATCTGCCACTGCTGCACCGATCGGAGCGTGATCAACTGCTGGTGGAATGGAACGCCACCGCCGCGGATTATCCGCGCAGCCAGTGTCTGCATCAGCAGTTCGAAGTACAAGTGAAACGTGCTCCCGATGCCGTCGCTGGATGTTTCGAAGATCAATCGCTGACTTATCGCGAACTGAATGAACGGGCCAACCGTCTGGCTCACTATCTGCAGAAGCGTGGCATCGGGCCGGGCCGCCTGATCGGTATTTATCTGGAGCGTTCGCTGGCCATGATGGTGGCGCTGCTGGCGGTTCAGAAATCGGGTGCTGCCTACGTGCCCATGGATCCCGCTTATCCCGCGGACCGGATTGGATTCATGCTGGAGGACGCGCAGGCGCCTCTGCTGCTCACGGAAAAATCGTTGCTGGATTCCGTTCCCCCACATGCGGGCGAGGCACTTTGCCTGGATAGCGATGCCGCGCTCTGGGCCCAGGAGAGTGTGACCAACCCCAGCAGCCAGGTTACGCCGGAAGATCTCGTGTACGTGATCTTCACTTCGGGTTCAACCGGCCGACCCAAAGGAGTGCAGGTGCGGCATCGGGCCGTGGTCAACCTGCTCAGTTGCATGGCCCGGGAACTGGACATGGGAGAGCACGATGTGGTTCCCGCTCTGGCTTCCTTTGCCTTCGATATGTGCATTCCCGAACTCTATCTGGCGCTGATCAGCGGCGGCCGGGTAGTGATTGGGCAAAGTCATCTGGCGGCCAACGGGGAAGAATTAGCTGCGCTGTTGCGAAAAACCGGCGCCACTCTGGTACACGCCACGCCGACTACCTGGAGTCTGTTACTGGAAGCTGGCTTTACCGGACAAGGATTGAAGCGCGTCATCGGAGCCGAACCACTTTCCAGAGAACTCTGCACCGGCCTGCTGGAAGCCGATCCCTCGCTCTACAATTTTTATGGACCGACGGAGACTACGGTGTGGTCCACCTTCCACCAGTTCCGTTCCCCCCAGGAACCTCTGACCGTAGGCAAGCCCTTAGCCAACACCCAGGTTTACATCCTGGACAAGAATCTGCAGCCGGTGCCGATTGGCATTCCCGGCGAGATTCATATCGGCGGCGAGGGCGTGGCTTGCGGTTACCTAAAGCGTCCGGAACTGACGGCGGAAAAGTTTATCGCCGATCCGTTCTCGACCCAAGCGCACGCCAAACTGTACAAGACGGGCGATCTGGCGCGCTATTTTCCTGATGGCCGCATCGAATTCCTGGGCCGAATCGACAATCAAGTCAAACTACGTGGCTATCGTATCGAGTTAGGCGAGATCGAAGCTGTCCTCGCCAAACATCCTTCCCTGCAAGCCGCCGCAGTCGTGGTTCGCGAAGACATGCCCGGCGACAAACGCCTCGTCGCCTATGTCGTTCCCGCCACCGGAATCCATCCAAGCGCTTCCGAATTGCGCGCCTATCTCAAAGAGAGCCTGCCTGAGTACATGGTTCCTAGCGCCGTCATCGCTTTGGACAAGTTTCCGCTCACAACCAACGGAAAGCTGGATCGTGGTGCCTTACCTCCTCCCGATGTGACACTGCAGAGCCACGTGATTGATCCGCGTGACGAAGTCGAAAGTATGCTGCTTGAGATTTGGCGAGGGGTGCTCAACCTTCACTCTATAGGAGTGCAGGACAATTTCTTCGAGTTGGGCGGACATTCTCTGCTTGCGGTTCGCCTGATGACAGAGATTCAGAAGACCACGGGAAAGGCGATCCCGCTGGCAACACTCTTCCAGGGAGCCACCATTGAGCATCTGGCTGACGTACTGCGTGGAGAGGCACTACCGCAACATCAAATGGTAATGACGATCAGACAAGGCGGTCGGAAGCCTCCGTTCTTCGCTATTGCCACGCCGGGTGTAAATCCACTGGGGTACGTCGCCGTGGCACGTCACCTGGCCGATGATCAGCCTTTTTACAGCATCCAGGGCCCGGGTCCTCGGCTCAAAGGTCGTCCCTACAGCTCCGTCGAGTTCGAGAACTTGGCTAACGACTACATAAAGGCGATGCAGACGATACAGCCTCGCGGACCGTACTATTTCGGCGGTATGTGTGAAGGCGCCCGGATCGCTTTCGACATGGCTAGAATCCTGGAAGGGCGAGGCGAGGAAGTTGCTCTGCTAGCCATTTTCGACACCTGGGTGATTGAGAACAGTCAGAATCGCTTCCTGTGGAAGATCGACTACTATTCCAGACGAATCAGGGACTTTTTGCGAATGTCCGTGCCAGACAAACGTCAAATGATTCTCAAATGGTTGCGGGATAGAATCAACCGTCGAGCCTCCGGGAATAACGGTTCCCGAAGCCAGTGGCCGGCAGCTTATTGGCCAGGCCCATCCTTCGTACCCCCCAAGTTCGGCGGGAAAATCACGATATTGAAGAGGCCAAAACAGCCCTACTACTATGTGAACGATCCCCACATGGGTTGGGGCGCGCGAACAACTGAGAAAGTGGAACTTCACCTGATCGAAGTAAACACGAGGAAGCACATTCTTCTTCTCCGCGAACCCTATGTGCGTCAGGTCGCCGAAAAGCTGTCTGATTCTCTCCGGCATGCCCGCACACGAGGCTCGGAGCAATTAGTCGCGATGGCTGTACATCTAGGGGCATCTTTAGTGTTGTGCCTAGGTGGTTTTTTCTAAAATTTAGGGAGAGTACCTTGATTTCAAGCTCGGTGGAACCTGTCGAATTTGATTTCCGACTCCCGAAATGCCAAGAACTGCCGGACGGTGAAGTCCACGTCTGGCAGGCCGATTTGGATGCCTTGGTTCTAGCAACAGAATCGAGCAGATCGCCGCTCTCGCAGGACGAACACCAGCGCGCTAGCCGCTTTCATTTTGAGAGTGACCGAAAACGGTACATAGCCGGCCGCCAATTTTTGCGAAAACTGATAAGTGCTTATTCAAAAATTGACTTCATGGGATCGAGCTTCCATTATTCTCCAAAAGGTAAGCCAAGTCTCGGCCCAGCGAGCGAAATTAGATTCAATGTATCGCATTCAGGTAGAATTGCAATTTTCGCCTTCGTGCGCGGCAAGGAGGTGGGAGTTGACGTCGAGCAAATCCGCAAAGAGGTCAATGTTAAAGAAATAGCAGGGCGATTTTTCTCCCGAGCCGAGCAAGCCACATTCGCAACCGTTGCGGAAGAACTGAAGCGGGAAGCATTCTTTCGTTGCTGGACAAGAAAGGAAGCTTTTGTGAAGGCGAAGGGAGATGGTTTATCCCTTCCGCTGGATCAGTTCGACGTTTCCTTGCTTCCAGGAGAGTCCGCCCAGTTGTTGAGTACCCGGCCAGAGCCAGAGGAACAGCATCGCTGGTCAATGTGCGACCTGAACGTTGGTCCGGATTACGCATCAGCACTCGTAGTCGAAGGTAAGGGGGCGAGCGTTGTTGAAAAGCCCACTTCCATCTCTGTGGAGTACGGTGCAGGTAGTGAATCTCTGGCTCAGTGGTGCAAAACATAGGGAAATCGGGGAATCATGGGTGGCCTTTATATCTTAGGAGCGCGGCAGAGAAACCTCCTCCTAAGAAAAGAAGAAGAATGGAATCTGTACGAGTCTGCGCTCATCCTTCATCTCGACACCTCTACAGGCGAGGTGCGGATATGCGTAGAATATAAGAGTCCTCCCGAAGCCACCGCCAACGGTCATTCTTCCAGCATCTTCAAGAGTGGCACCCTGATCGGCGATATCCTTTACACCTGCACCTCGACGGAAGTTCTGATTTTCAAACTGCCGGAATTCACGCAAATGGCACGTATCTCGCTGCCCTGTTTCAATGATCTTCATCATGTAACCCCCGGTCCGGACGGCAACCTGCTCGTCGCCAACACAGGATTGGACATGGTCATCAAGCTGACTCCGCAAGGAGAAGTGCTGGATGAATGGAGCGTTCTGGATGAGGATCCTTGGGCGCGCTTTTCCCGCGCCATCGATTATCGAAAGGTCGACAGCACAAAGCCACATCAGTCTCACCCCAACTTCGTTTTCCAACTGAATTCCGAAATTTGGGTGACCCGCTTTCGGCAGCGTGATGCCATTTGCTTGAATGGCCGCCGCAGGCGCATCGAGATCGGTGAGCAATTTCCTCATGATGGCCTGTTGCGGGGAAACCGGATTTACTTCACGACGGTGGATGGGAAAATTGTGATCGTGAACCGTCAGACCTTGCAAGTCGATGAAATCATCGATTTGCGATCAATAAGCAACGGCGAAACTATGCTTGGCTGGTGCCGCGGCCTGCTGCCTGTAGACGAACGGAAAGTGTGGGCAGGTTTCACCCGGGTGCGGAAAACCAAGTTCGCAGAAAACATTCTCTGGGCACGAAGTATCTTGCGTGACGGCGTACGCGAAAAGCGCACTCATATCGCCCTTTACGACATTGGCGAAAAGCGATGCCTGCAAAAATGTGACTTGGAACAACACGGCATGAAC
>Ga0070698_100000322_pt1 | contig 48874 bp, 44 predicted proteins | sample KBSK1502metaG_FD_65477 | JGI IMG/M metagenome (GOLD analysis project Ga0070698, IMG submission 65477) | Corn, switchgrass and miscanthus rhizosphere microbial communities from Kellogg Biological Station, Michigan, USA - KBS K1-50-2 metaG | ecosystem: Host-associated > Plants > Roots >...
AACATCAGCGACCGAAACACGGCGCTCCATCCGAAGCGGCCCGCGAATCGAAGTCTCCAGGCGCGCGCGTACTCGCGCGGGAGAGTCTCGAGCGGGATCTCGCCGCCGAGGGCGCGCTCGATCGTCTCGGCAGCCAGCATTCCGGAGGCGAGCGCCATCGTCTGTCCCTGCCCCGAGAATGGGTCGAGAAACCCCGCCGCATCCCCGGCCATGAGGATGCCTTGCTCGACGCAAGGCTTGCGGGTGAAGAAGACCGGGCCGGTGCCGAGGAAACCGATCGGCCCCGGGGAAAGGTTGGAAAGATCCGCATCCAGCGCTCTGCTCTCTCGTCGGGCGTGGACCATCACGGAGTCCCAACTGGTTCCCAGCCGTTTGTAGCAAGACGCGGAGACGACGCCCGCGAGATTGACGGCGCCTCCCTCGACTCGAGACAGCCCGCAATAGCCGCCTCGAAAGGCGTAGAGGCGAACCTCGCCGGCCAGAGCAGGGTCGTTCTCGTAGTCTCGGCTCCACCCGAAATAGCGCGCTCGATCGCCCAAAAATCTCCGGTCGAGATTCCTGTCGAGGGCATCCCAGCGGCCCCAGGCACCGATCACCACTGCCGCGCGAACCTCGCTCTCGTGCGCCTCGGTCACGCACTGGATCCGGAAGCCTCCGTTTTGGGGGGACGCGGAAAGAACGCGCGTTCCGAACCGGACTTGAGCGCCGGACACTTGCGCCTGCGCGGCCAGCAGGTGGTCGAGCCTGTAGCGAGAGAGGCCGAGGGCGGGCTTGCCCAGCCGGAAGGCAACGGAGCTCCCGCCACGGAGCTCCAGACGGCCGGCGTGGATCTCCTCTGGTCGGCAGGCTTCGATCTCTCGAGCGACGCCGAGCCTCTCGAGAAGGGGGAGCGCCTGAGCTGAAAGAAACTCCCCGCAGACCTTGTTTCTCGGGAACCGATCCTTCTCGATCAGCAGAACACGACGCCCGGCGCTGGCCAGGAGAGTCGCCGCAGCGGAGCCGGCGGGCCCGGCTCCGATGACGACGGCGTCGTAATGCGGAATCATGGGCAACGAGGTCTGTACGTTCCGCTCGCAGCAGCCCCGGGGCCGGTGATCAGCAGGCGGAAGGGGAACACCCGCTCGACCTTGGTGCCCGGCCACGCCTCTCGAGCGATCTGCTCGGCCTCTGGCTGGGTATAGGCCTGCCTCACGGAAGCGGGCCCGTCGGCAACGGAGGCCCGGCTTTCGAAAAGCAAGGGACCGGCGATCGAGACGAAGAGGAGGGGAAAGAGGTGGCGCCGCAGGTCAAGAAGGGCAAAGCCGCGCCTCGCGACGCGCGCAAACTCGCGCAGGAGCAGGACATTCTGCTCGGGCGAGAAGTGGTGGAAGATGAGCGTGGAGACGATCCAGTCCACGGCCGCATCCCCCAGGGGAAGCCGAAAGGCATCCCCGGCTACGGCCGACGAGCCATTGGCGCCGGCGCGCCCTGCCCGCAGGTGGCGCCATTGGAGATCGAGAGCGATCACATGGACGCGCGATCCGTCGCGCGAAAGGACATCTTCGAGCCGCCCGGCGAGCGCACCGCTGCCGGCCCCCACGTCGAGCAGCAGGAGATCCTTGCCGGCGGAACTCGTGCTTCGCAGCGAAGCGCTGCTTCGCAGAGGAGCATTGCGGATGCGCGCAAGCAGGTGCTTCTCGAGGGCGTGCGACGCCCCCCACTTGCGGTTCACGCGATCGATATCGGCGAGCGAGCGGATCATCTCTTCGAAAGGGAGATTCTGGTCATCCAGGAGCTCGCGGGTCGGATGGCGGGGGGGGACGAGAAGAGACATGGTCTCAGGTCTCAGGTCTAAGGTCGAAGATCTAGAAATGCCATGAACGTTAGACCTTAGACTTTAGACTTTAGACCTGGCTCACAACCAGCGCGCTGTTCTTCGATCCGAAGCCGATGCAGTTGCAGAGGGCGTTTTCGAAGGAGAGGGCGCGCGACACGTTGGCGACGTAGTCCAGGTCGCATTCGGGGTCGGAGCTGTCCAGGTTGATCGTCGGAGGAAGGTAGGAGTCGCGCATTCCGAGCAGCGTCGCGGCCAGTCCGGCCGCTCCGCACGCTCCCTGAGGATGGCCGATCATCGACTTGATCGAGGATCCGGGCAGGCGCTCGGCAGCGTGCCCGAAGGCCAATCGAACAGCCCGGGTCTCCACCCGGTCGTTCAACTCCGTGGAGGTCCCGTGGTAGGCGACGTAACCGACGGCTTCTGAGGGGAGACCCGCCTCCTCCAGAGCCAGGGTCATCGCCCGCGCCGGCTCCTCTCCGCTCTCGTTCAAGCGCACCCGGTGGTGGGCGTCGCACGTGGCGCCGTAGCCCCGAACCTCGCCGTGGATGCGGGCGCCTCGGGCGACCGCCCGTTCGCGCTCCTCCAGAAGAAACATCCACGCTCCTTCTCCCAGCACGAAACCGTCGCGATCCGCGGAGAAAGGGCGCGAGGCGCGGCGCGGCTCGGACTCCCGGGCAGTCGAAACGATCCGCATCATCACGAAACCTTCCATTATCCCGCGGACGACCGTCGCGTCGACACCGCCCGTCAAGAGAACGTCCGCCGTCCCATACTTGATCGATCGAAACGCATTTCCGATCGCGTCGGAGGAGGAGGTGCATCCGGTCGAGATGACGTGCGAAGGCCCGCGCAGCCCGAAGTGCATGGAGATCTCGGAGGAGAGGGTCCCAATCGTCCCGGAGGGAATCGAGTACACCGATGCCTTCTTGACCTGGTTGGTGTAGTAGAGGTGGTACATCCTCTCGGAGAACTCGATCGGGCCGCCGCCGCTTCCGAGGATGACGCCGAGCGCGCGGCGCTCCGCCAGCGAGAGGGACTTCGTGTCGACACCAGCGTCGTCGAACGCCTCCTGAGAGGCGGCGATCGCCATCGGAACAGCGCGAGAAACGTGGCGGATGTCCTTGGCCACCACGTGCTCGGAGGGATCGAAATTCTTCAACTCCCCCGCGATCGTGGCGGGAAGCCCCTCCGGGTCGAAGAGCGAGATCCGGCCGACGCCGCTCGTCCCTTCGCGCAGCGCACGCCCGTACGCCTCCCTCCCGTTTCCGTTGGGAGACAGGCAACCGATGCCGGTGACGACGACGCGGCGGCTCACGCGGGGATTGTATTTGCAGGAAACGGGCCGGCCTGTTGCTTAAGAACTTGTTAGGAGAGCGAGAGCAGGGCGAAGGGCAAAGGGCGGAAGGCGAAGGGCCAAAAACTTAGAGCTTTCTCGATTCGCCATCGCGATAACGATCTGCTCGCGGCGCGCGAAGTCTCCCAGAGGGGAGGAGGCGCGCGCCGCGGGAGCGAGAGCGCGCGAGGGATCAGGCTCGCGGTCGAGCCCCTTTGGGCGAGCCGCGAGCCGGTGCGCCAAAGGCGCAGATCCCGAGCAAGCGGAAGCGACGGTTCAGGGTGGCGCGTTCTTTTCGAACCACCGCGTCAAGACCCGGAGGATCCGCAGCGGCAGAAACCGAACCAGCGCATCTCCGTGGAGAGAGCCGGGCGTTTCGAGATGGACGAGATCCACGGGAGGCGCCGCGGCACTGGCCAGCAGACGGGCGTGCGAGGGGTCTACGAGCCAGTCCCCTTCTGCGCTGACGATGAGCTTGGGCATCGTGAGATTCGCGACCGCCTCGGCCGCCTTCAGCTTGCGTCCGAACAGGCCGCGCGCCGAAAGGCGCGGCGCCTTGACTGCGTTTCGCAGGCTGATCTGGCGCAGCGCTCCGGCCTTCCATGGCCGCGGGCGCAACGAGGCCACATCGGCCGGGGAAGAAATCATCGCCAGGGCCCGACAAGGGAGCTCGGGGTGTTGAGCTAGCGCGTCGGCCGCGATCGAGCCGCCCATCGAGAGACCCAGCACGGCAAACCGGGCATAGGGGCGTCCGTCGCCGGCGAGCTGGTGGGCCACCGCCGCAAAGTCCTGCCCCTCGCAGGCCCCCAGGGTGTAGGCGCCTCCGCTGTCGCCATGGCCGCGAAAGTCGAGGACGGCGACGTCGTAACCGCGCCGGACGAAGTAGTTCGCGAGAAAGAGATTCTCCCGGGCGAGCCGGGTCCGCCAGAAGCCCGGAGCCAGGAGCACCAGCTCCGGGCAACCGCTCCGCCACCACGTGTAAGCGATCGAGACGTGGTCTGTCGTGCGCACGCGGCGGTGCAGAATTTCGATTGACGGCATTTGCGAAACGGCGCTCACGGCGACCTGTCGACTGTCGACTGTCGACTGTCGACTTCCCCGATCAACACGCATTCCACCATCGAGCCAGCGGCGAGCGGGCCCGAGCCGCCCGGCAGTCGCAACAAGGCGTTCGCGCGCGCATGCGCCGCGATGTCGTGGCTTCCTCGCGTCGCCAGAGGTTCGACTCGGAGCTCACCGTCGCTCCCGCGGACGATGGCATCACGATAGGTCTCCCTCGGCCCGGCAGGACGCAGGGCCGTGGCCAGTCGCGCGGAGACCCGCGGCGCGCCGGGTCGGGCGTTTCCTTCCAGACGATCCAGCGCATAGCGGACGAAGAGCTGGAAGCCCACCGCCGTCGACACCGGATTTCCGGGTAACCCGAACCAGAGCGTGTCGTTGCGGCGGCCAAACGCGATCGGCTTGCCGGGTCGCACGGAGACTCCATGAAAGAGGATCTCGAATCCACTGCCGCGGGCGACTCCGGGCAGCAGGTCGAGATCCCCCGCGGAAACGCCTCCGGACGTCAGCAAAACGTCCTCGCCTGCCCCTGCGTTGCCGAAGAGCCGCTCCAGATCTTCCGCCTGGTCGGCGACTCGGCCCGCCAGAGCGGGAGACAAACCCGACGCGCGGCAAAGCGCCGCCAGCATCGGCCCGTTGGAATCCCGCAACTGCCCGGCGCCGGGCCTCCGGGAAACGTCCACCAGCTCATTGCCCGTCACGGCGATCGTCACGCGCGGACGCCGGAACACAGAGACCGGGTCGGCTCCCGCGAGGGCTGCCAGTGCCGTGTCCCCGGGCGCCAGGCGACGGCCGGCCGTCAGAAGCACCGTTCCCGAGGCGATGCTTTCTCCGCGACGGCGAATGTGCGCCCCGGGCTCCGGCGCCGCTTCGAAAGAGACCAGCCCGGACTCTCGTCGGACCCGTTCGACCGGGACGATGGCCTCCGTGCCCTCCGGTATCGGAGCGCCCGTCATGACCCGCACGACCTCTCCCGGCGCGAGCGGCGAGGTCGGCGCATCCCCCGCAGCGACTCGAGTTCTTTCGGGAAGTGGTCGATCGAGTTGCTGGAGGTCCGCGAGGCGGACGGCGTAGCCGTCCATTGCCGAGGTGTCGAATGGCGGCCAGTCCACATCGGACACCACATCGCGTGCCAGAACCCGACCGAGCGCCTCTCCCAGCGGGCAGTCCTGCGCGGGCAGCGCCGCAGTGGCCGACGCGAGAATTCTCAGTGCCTCTTCGACAGAAATCACCGCCGCGATTGTAGACGGCCGCGGGGAGAGACGGAGCCGGGAGACGGGAGACGGAAGATGGGAGAGGGAAGAAGGATGCGCGGAGGGTGCAATCGCCCCAAATTCTTCCTCGTCTACCGTCTACCGTCTACCGTCTACCGTCTACCGTCTACCGTCTACCGTCTACCGACTTGCGACTGTTACGATTAGGTCAATCCGACATGGAAAAGCGTTTCGAGTACCGCGGCGACCTGGCGGCGACGCCGCTCGCCGAGATCCTGGCGACGATCGATCGTTACCGGGTTCCGGGAAGCCTCACCCTGACATGGGAAGAGCGGGTGCGGAAAATCGCGCTCGACGACGGCCAGGTCGTCACCGCCGGTTCCAACGAGAGGGAAACCAGCCTCGGGATGTACCTGTTGCGGCACGGGATCCTGAAGCCCGAAGCCGCCCGCGAGGCCGAGACGCGTCGGACCCGCGACGGCCTGAGGCTTGGTCAGGTCCTGCTTCAGATGGGAATCCTGACTCCCGAGCGATTGAACGAAATGATTCGAGAACAGGTCCGCGGGATCCTCTGGGGGGCCTTTGATTGGACCGCCGGGGATGTCGTCTTCGAGATCGGGCCGCCGCGCACGGGAGAGCTCGTTCGCCTGGACCTCTCCATCCCGGAGGCGATTCTGGAAGGTGTTCGCCGAGCCTCCGAGGTCAAGCGTCTCGTGCAGAGGCTCGGCTCCGGTCAGACTCTTCTCGAACGCGTCCAGGGCCCCTTGCTCGCCCTCTTTCCCCCAGCCGAACAGGCGTTCTACCAGAAGATCGACGGCCGCACGCCCCTCCAGCTGCTCTGCACCAAGGGCCCGGGCGGCGTGCCGGAAAATGCGCGCCTTCTCTACGCCTTCTTCTGCCTCGGGCTGATTCGCCGCATTCGGGGCAGCGGCGGCGGAGCCAAGAAGATTCAGTACAAGACGGAGGGGGGAACCCTGGGAAATTAGTTATCAGTTTTCAGTTATCAGTTTTCAGTTTTTTGTTCTCCGGTTGGAACTGTCAACTGAGAACTGAGAACTGATAACTTCCTCCACATGCCCATCTACGAATACGCCTGCCAGAAGTGCGGCAAGAAGACGGAGGCGATTCAACGCATGGGGGAGAAGACTCTGAAGATCTGTCCGCACTGCGGCGGAACTGATTTGAAGAAGCTCGCCTCCGCGCCCGCGATCCAGTTCAAAGGCAGCGGCTTCTACAAGACCGACTACCCCACCGCGACGATGGAGAGTGGGAAAGCCGAAGGCCAATCGGCTTCCTCCGGGAAGAGCGAGTCCGGCGAGAAAGCCGAGAAGCGGGAATCTGCCGAGAAGGCCGAGAAGCGGGACTCGGCCGAGAAGGCCGAGAAGCGGGACTCTGCCGAGAAGGCCGAGAAGGCCGCGGACAAGCGCCCGGAGAAACCGGCAGAAAAGAAGAAGGAGAAGAAGGCCAAAGAGTAGTTGTCCGTGATCAGTTATCAGTCTTCAGTTCTGAACTGAAAACTGAGAACTGAAAACTGAGAACTACTCCAACTTTAGTCCCTTCAAGTACTCCCGAAATTCTCCTCCCAGGTCCTCGCGCTTCAATGCGAACTCCACGGTCGCCTTCAGGAAGCCGAGCTTGTCGCCAGCGTCGTAGCGTTTACCTTCGAACAGGTAACCGTCGATGGGGCGCCGGGACAGAAGTGTTCGAAGCGCCGACGTGAGCTGGATCTCGCCGCCGACATCCGAGCGGGTCTCCTCGAGGATCTCGAAGATCTCCGGAGGAAGCAGGTAGCGTCCGATGATGGCCAGGTTGGAGGGGGCCTTTTCCGGCGGAGGTTTCTCGATCATGTCGGTGATGCGCACCACCCGGTCCTCGAGGCGATCCCCGGCCACGATCCCGTACTGGCGCGTCTCGGCTCGCGGGACTTCCTGCAGCGCGATCACCGGATTGCCGCGGCGGGCGTAAAGCTTCATCATTTGCCCGATACAGGGCTCGTCCGCGTCGACGATGTCGTCACCCAGCATGACGGCGAACGCCTCCGGGCCCACCAGCTCGCGCGCCTGCAGAACCGCGTGGCCGAGCCCCAACGCGATTTTCTGCCTCACGTAGGAGATCGGGATCATGTCGGAGATCTCACGCACCAGGCCGAGCAGCTCGGACTTTCCCCGCTCCTCGAGCATGTGTTCCAGCTCGAAAGACGTGTCGAAATGATCTTCGATCGCATTCTTTCCGCGCCCGGTCACGATCACGATGCGCTCGATCCCCGCCGCCCGCGCCTCCTCGACGACGTACTGAACCAGCGGGCGGTCCACGAGGGGCAGCATCTCCTTGGGCTGCGCCTTGGTGGCCGGCAGGAACCGAGTCCCGAGCCCGGCGGCGGGGAAGACGGCAACTCTGATGGGGGAGCGCATCGCGGCGAAGTGTAACGGAACGGGACTTGGGACTGGGGACTCGGGACTCGAGGGGCAACCAGGATCGTGGCTGGATTCTTCGAGTTCCGAGTCCCGAGTCCCGTGTCCCGGCCCCTCCGGTTAAAATAGGTTCCATGTCCGACGATGTCTTCTTCGGCCGACTGACGGAGGAGCTGGGCAAACGCGGTCGCCTGGCTCTGGCCTCCGTCCTCGAGACCCGGGGATCCGGCCCCTCCCGGATCGGCCGGCGTTTCCTGATCTTCGAGGACGGCACATTCTGGGGAACGATCGGAGGGGGTCCGTTCGAGGCCCTCGTCGTCGCGGACACCGCGGTCCTGTTCCGTGAAGAGGGGAAGCCTCGGTTCACGAAGTGGTACGACTTCTTCGAGCGCGAGATCGAGGGCGGCGAGGCGCGGGAGCCGACCAACATGATCTGCGGCGGCTCGGCTCGGGTGATGGTCGAGTTGTTGAGCGCGGCGCCGAGCCTGCTGGTTCTGGGAGGCGGGCACGTCGGCCTGGCTCTTGCACGCCTCGGCCGAGAGCTGGGTTATGACGTTCTGGTCGGAGATGACCGGGAGGAGTACGCGGCGCCCGCGCGCTATCCGGAGGGAGTCCGCGTTATCCGTCTCAACCGCAACTACGAAGTCCCCGCCGGAGAGCTGCCGCCCGGCAGAGACCGGTACGTCGCCGTGGTGACCCGCTGCTGGGAGACGGATCTGGCCGCGGTGCGTCCCTGGATTTCGGAAGGGGCGCCGCCGGCGAAGTACCTCGGTGTGATCGGCTCGGCTCGCAAGGTGCGGGGAGTCTTCGCCCGGTTGAAGCAAGAGGGGATCACCGAAGCGACGCTTGCGCGAGTCCATGGGCCGATCGGGGTCGAGATCGGCGCGATCACCCCCGAGGAGATCGCCGTTTCGATCCTGGCGGAGATGACCGCCGTCCGCCGCGAAGCCCGACTTTTCCCCGCCGAGTCTCGAGTCCCGTCCTGCTCTGCGAAGCAGCGCTCCGCTGCACAGCACGAGAGTCCCGAGCCCCGGCGTTCGGATTGATGGCTTCCATGCGATACAAGTTATATATTGTAGGCATTCTACTGCTCGCTCTCGCCAGCGCGCCGGCTTCGGCCGCGACCTGGTGGCGGCTGCCGGTCTGGGGCGCGGAAGTCCGTCTCTTCGCGGTCGACCCGTTCGAGAGCAATCGCGTCTATTGCGGGACGTCTCGCGGGAATTTCTACGGTTCGACGGACGGAGGGGCATCCTGGACTCCTCTGCGGGCAGGCCCGGCCTTCCCCGGCTATGTGGTCTCGGGCCTGGTGGCGGACCCGGTGACGCCCGGCCGCCTCTGGGCGACGCTGGAAGGGCAGTACACCGGCGGCCTCGTCGTCAAGAGCGACGACCGGGGAGAGGACTGGACCATCCTGGCCCAATGGAAAAAGGTCGTCGCCACCCGAGCGCTCGCGATGACCTTTGCCCCGACCCCGCTTCTCGCGGTCGGGGGCGACGACGGCGTGCGGCTGTCCAGCGATGGCGGCGCGACATGGGTCCGGACGGGCGCCGAGACGGAGGGGCTGGCGCAGGTCGAGTCGCTCGCCTTCGACCCCTCCGACCCGAAGACGCTCTACGCCGGCACCTGGAGGCAGGCCTTCCGGACGCGCGACGGGGGAGAGACCTGGACGCGAATCGCGGAAGGGATGGTGCTCGACGCCACCGTGTATACCTGGGATTTCGACCGCGCCAACTCGAAGGACATCTGGGTCTCGACCTGCGGCTGGGTCTACCACACGCCCGACGGCGGAGACCATTGGACCCGTTTCAAGAACGGATTCACCAACCGGCGCTCTCACGCCGTGCGCCGCGATCCGGAGCGGCCCGGCGTGATCTTCGCCGCCACGGTTGGCGGGTTGCACCGCTCGACCGACGGCGGGCAGACCTGGTCGCGCCTCTCGCGCGAGTCCCTCGTCGTCACGGCGCTCGAGATGGATCGGCGGACCGGCCGCCTGTACGTCGGGACGGAAGGCGAAGGCGTTTTCACCTCCGACGATGGGGGCAAAACGCTTTCCAGCGGCTCGACCGGCCTGGCGGAGGGGCGCGTCACCGACCTGGTCCCGGACCCGAACGACCCGAGCCGCGTCTTCTTCTTCCGGGCCTACGGAGGCGAGGAGAGCGGCGTCTGGGAAGCTCAGGGACTGCGGGTTCGCCGCGTCTCGCGCGATCTGCTGCCCGCGGCGGCTTCGCTGGCGGCTTTCAAGGACGTCGCGGGTAAAACGGTGCTCCTGCTCTCCTCGTCTTCGGGCCTGCGCCTCTCCCGCGACGGCGGAGAGCGGTGGTCGGCCCCCGAGACCGCTCCGCCCGGCATCCCCATCTCGCTCTTCGGCGCCCCCTTTCCGGCGCCCGTTCTCGTGACCTCGGCGGGAGTTTTTCGCGTGACGGAGAATGGACGCGCTTTTCCTTCGGTCCAGGGCTCTCCCACCGCCCCCATCGCGGCCGAATTGCTCTCGGACGGGTTGGGCAGCCCTGTGCTGGAGGTGCGCACGGCCGAGGGGCTTCAACGGTGGAACGGCCAGGCATGGACGGGACGTCGGATCGGACTGTTGAAGGGGGGCGTCTTTCTGCAGGAGAGCGCCGCCGGCGCGACGGCTTCCTACAGCTCGCTCGAGGACGTCGCGGGAAAGCTCGTCTGGCAGGAAGGGAGCCGGCGCCTGGAAATGACCTCGCCGCGCCCCGGTCTCGCGCTCGCCGCCGCCGCGTCCGCGCCCGGTGGACTGATCTATCTGGGGACGACGGGGGATGGGCTGTTTCTGTTCCAACCGTAGACAAGATCTCCGTGCTCGCGGATCAGCGGCGTTTCTGGGAGGAGAATGGGTTTCTCCTCCTCCCGCGATTCTTCGACGAAGCAGCGCTCGAAAGAGTCGTCTCGTCGGTGGAAGAGACCTGGCGACGCCGGCCGCGATCGGTGGTCGTCGATGATCTGGTCACCTCCCGCCGGAGACGGATCTCCGAAGTATCGGAGCAAGACCGCGCTCACCGCTTCAAGTTGAACGATCTCTATCTGGAATTCCAACCTCTTCGAGAGGTCAGCCTCGATCGGGGCCTCATCGCGCTGGTCCAGTCGCTACTCGGAGACGCGCCGGTCCTCTGCAATACGTTGAATCTCCAGCAGAGCAGCGAGCAGGATTACCACAGCGACTCGATCTACATGACGCCGGAGACCCCGGGAGCTCTCGTCGCCGCCTGGATCGCCCTCGAACCTGTCCGGCCGGACGCAGGACCCCTCGTCTACTACCCGGGGAGCCACAGAATCCCGCCTTTTCGTTTCTCCGGAGGACACCATGCCGTCGACGCGGAAATGCCGCAATGGGCCGACTACATACAAGGCGAGATCGATCGCCGGGGACTTTCGCCCGAACTGCTCAACGCCGAAACGGGAGATGTCTTTCTCTGGCACGGCAATTTGCTGCATGGGGCCCGGCGGATCGAGAACCCCGGGTCGACGCGAAAAAGCCTCGTCTGCCATTACCTGACTCTCGGCGATTGCCGTCGGCGCGGCTATCGCCTGAGGCGCGAGCAATCCGGGTACTGGATCCAGCGACGGCCTCAGCCCGTGACGCCGCTGGATCGCTGGCTCGCCGCGATCGACCGGCGAGTGTTTGATCGGATACGAGCACTGATCTTTCGTCTATTCCCTACGAAGAGCTGATCCCTCGCATGGGCTGTTCCTGATCCAGCGTAGGAAGTCGTCACGAACGCAGCGGGAACGCCGGGAACGCAACGGGAACGCCAAGAAGTAAAGTGTGAAGTGAGGAAGTCATTCATACTTCGGGCCCTCCTTCACCCGTTCTGACTTCACTTCAAACTTCTCGTTCCGTTCCCGCTGCATTCTCGTTGCTTGACGTCGACCCGAGAGCGTCTACTTCACGTCCACAAACTGAATCGCCTTCCCCGCCTCCACCTTCTCCTTCTTCGCCATCCCGCCGGCGATCTCCAGGACGCTCGAGGCCGGCAACTCGGGCCCGTAGCTCGGGCAGGGATCGGCCTTGCAAGGGGGCGTGTTCGCGGAGAGGAACAAGACCTTCCCTTGAGAATCCATCCAGATCATGTCCAGAGGGATCATCGTGTTTTTCATCCAGAACTGATGCACTCCCCCTTCGGGAAAGAGAAAGAGCATTCCGGAATTAGCGGGCAGGCTCTCGCGAAACATCAATCCCTGCGCCTGCTGCTCGGGCGTCCGTGCGACCTCGACCTGGTAGACGGCCCCGGAAGGGAGCACGACGCGGGGACCGGAAGCACCGGAGGAGGGCGACGGTGTCGGAGAGGTTTTGGGCGAGGCGCCGCAGGAGACCGTCAGGATCGTGAGAGCCAGAAGGAGTGATTTCGAATTTCGGATTTCGAATTTCGGATTGGAGAAGACCAAATTCGCAATTCGCAATTCGAAATTCGAAATCGTTTTCAGGCTTCCGTAACTTCGGCCGGGCCTTCCTCCCCCTCGTACACCTCGTCTTTTCGGACCAGGTTGTACTTCTTCGCGTAGTAACGGAAGGAACGGAACGACATGCGCAGAAGCTCCGCGGCCTTTGTCTGGACCCCCTCGCTGCGGTCCAGGGCCTCGCGCATGAGCCGCTTTCCCACGGCCTCCAGGTACGCCTCGAGATTGATCCCTTCGGCGGGAAGGCTTTCGAAATCGGGAACGCGCGTGCGCACGCCGAGCGCGATCGCCTCGGGGAGCGAGGAGACGGTGATGACCGGTCCGGGCTCCAGGGCCACCGTGCGCTCGAGTGTGTTCTCGAGCTCCCGTACGTTCCCGGGCCACGGATAGGCTTCCAGCAGGCGCATGGCCTCCGTCGAGATCTTCTTTTCCGGGATGCGCTGCTCCTTGCAGATCTTGCCGATGAAGTGCTGGGTCAGCGGCGGGATGTCCTCCAGACGGGCCCGCATGGGAGGCAGCACGATCGGGATCACGTTGATGCGGTAGAAGAGATCTTCCCGGAACTTCCCCTCGGTCACCAGCGCGGCGAGATCCTTGTTGGTGGCGGCGATGATCCGCACGTCCACGCTCGTCTCTTCGTTTCCGCCGACCTTGCGGATCACCTTCTCCTGGATCGCCCGCAAGAGCTTGACCTGCATCGTCGGGGTCGTCTCGGAGATCTCGTCCAGAAAGAGAGTGCCGCCGTCGGCCTCCGAGAAGAGGCCTCGCTTGTCCTTGATGGCGCCCGTGAAGGCGCCCCGCTCGTGGCCGAAGAGCTCCGATTCCAGGAGCGACTCGGGAAGCGCTCCGCAATTGATCGAGACGAACTTCTTGTTTTGCCGGACGGACGTGTAATGGATCGCGCGGGCAATGAGCTCCTTGCCCGTTCCGCTCTCTCCCGTGATCAGCACCGTCGTCGAGACCTTTCCGATCCGCTCGATCGTCCGGAAGATCTCCTGCATTCGGGAGCCCTTGCCGATGATGTTGGCGAAGGTGTATTTGGCCGCGAGCTCCTGTTTGAGGTAGACGTTCTCGTCGATCAGGTTCTTCTCGCCGAGCGCCCGATCGACGATCATCGCGAGCTCTTCGACGTTGAACGGCTTGGCGATGTAGTCGACCGCGCCCGCCTTCATCGCCTCGATCGCGTCCTGGGTCGAGGTGTGCGCGGTGATCATGATGACCGGGGTCTTGGGGCTCTCCCCCTTGACCTTGCGGAGCAGGTCCAGGCCGTTTCCATCGGGCATCTTGATATCGGAGAGGATGAGATCCGGATTGAACCGGGCCGCCGCCGCGACCCCCTCCGTGAAGGAGGAAGCCGTCATGGCCTCGAAGCCCCGCTTGTGGAAGAAGAACGCGAGCATGTCGCGGATCGAAGCCTCGTCATCGACGATCAGGATCCGCGCCCCGGCGCTCATGCGACTCCCGTCAATTGCGTCGCGGCGGCCGGTTGGGAGGCCACCTCGGTCCGGGGCAGCAGGACCGTCACGGTCGTGCCTTCTCCCGGCCGCGACTCCGCGTCGATCGCGCCTCCGTGGTCCTGAACGATCCGCCGCACGATCGCCATCCCCAGCCCCGTTCCGCCGTCGAAGGCGGTCGAGAAGGGAGTGAAGAGTCGGGTCAGCTGATCCGGATTCATTCCGTGCCCTGTGTCGATGAATCGGATGCTATACCAGGCCTCCTCTTCGCGCCCGGCGACCGTCAGCCGGCCACCCGCCGACATCGCCCGAACCGCGTTCTTGGCCACGTTGTAGATGATCTGGCGAATCTGATCGCGATCGCCTGAAAGCATCGACGACGGAGGCGACACTTCCACGAGGATCTCGTGCGCGTCGGAAACTTCATCGGACAACCGGAAGAGATCCATGACCTCCATGATGGTGCCGCCCACGTCGAAGACGGCCACCTGACGCTCCTGAGGCCGCACGAACCGGAGGAACTCCTCGATGATCCGGGACAGGCGCTGCGACTCCGACACGATGATCTCCATCAGCCGCTTCTCCGCGGGGCCGATGGCGAGCTCGCTCGAAAGGACCTGCACGGAGCCCGAGATCGAGGCGAGCGGGTTGCGAATCTCGTGAGCAATACCGGCCGCGAGCTCGCCGACGGCCGCGAGCTGTTCGGAAAAGCGCGCCCGCCTCTCGAGCTTCTTCACTTCCGTCAAGTCTTGAAAAAGGATGAGCGTGCCCTCCTCCTCCACGTCCTTCAAAGCGCGGAGCGAGAAGCCGACGAGCCGCCGTGAGCTCCACCGGTCGATCTCGATCTCGCCCCGATACGTATCGCGGCCGCGCGAGCGTTCGAGGATCGTGCCCCAATCGTCGGGAAACACGAACCCGAGATCGGCGATCGGCCGTCCCAAGACCTCGGATGGGTCGATCCCGAGCAGATCGCCCCCCGCCCGATTCATGAAGGTGATCTTGTGGGCCGAGTCCGTTGTCAGCAACCCGGAGGACATCGTCGCAATCACCTTCCCGTGGAGGTTCTGGAGGCGTTGGAGCGCTCTCTGTCGCAATTCCAGCTCCGAGCGCGCCGTGGCGAGCTTCTCGGAGAGATAGGAAACCATGAAGGCGACGCCGTAAAACCCCGCGACCGTGATGATTAGGTTGTAGTGGATCCTCGGCGATTCCTCGATCGCCTGCGCCAGCGGCGGCTTCGGCAGAATCCCGTAGGCCAGCAGCTGGACGACCGAGCCGTACAGAATCGCACCCACGGTGGCGATCAGAACTGCTCCGGTCCGGTACAGCAGAAAGGCGGACGCTCCGATGACGACGAGGTAGAGGAAGTTGAAGACCGAGTCGGGCCCGCCCGAGGAATAGACCAGGATCGTGACGAGCCCGAGATCGGCCAGGAGCTGGAGGTACGCGGAAAAGCGCGGGGGGAGCTTTCTTCCAACCGTCCAGTGAAAGAGAGCGAGAAAGATCGCCGCGACGTTCAAGGCATAGAGAAACGAGATCTCGATCTGGACCCCGGATCCGACCTGAACGAGAACCGCCGTGAGAAGGATCAGCAGGAGGACGACGATGCGGATCGTCGTCAGCCAGCCGAGGGATCTTTTGAGAGAGTCGTGCATGGCCGGTCAGGCCGATGCGAGGCGTCGCAAACGCCCTATCCGTCGAGAATCGATTGATTCATTGATCCATTGAGACATTGATTCATTGCCTGGTCAATCAACCAATGAACCGATGGAACAATGATTCAATCTTCCTCATCCGATCTTGTTGATCAGCGTGAACATCGGCAGGTACATGGCGATGACGATGCCGCCGATGATCGTTCCAAGAATGAAGATCATCACCGGTTCGAGCAGCTTGACCAACCCGGCGACGGCCGCGTCGACTTCGTCCTCGTAGAAATCGCCGATCTTGTTGAGCATCTGATCCAGGGCTCCCGTCTGCTCGCCGACGCCGATCATCTGAACCACCATGTTAGGGAAGACCCCCGAATCCCGCAGGGGTTCGACGATCGTCTTGCCTCCCTCGACGCTCTTGCGAACGTCCTGGATCGCGTCTTCGATGATCGCGTTGCCCGATGTGCGGGCGGTGATGTCGAGGGCCTCGAGGATCGGAACGCCGGAGGAGGTCAGCGTCGCCAGCGTGCGGCAGAAGCGGGCGACCGAGATCTTCCTCATGATCTGTCCGAGAACGGGAATCTTCAATACGAGACCGTCCACCACCCGGCGGCCCCGGTACGTCGCGTAGTAGCGTCGGAAGGCGAAGATCGCTGCCACGATCCCGATGACGAAGAAAATGAAATATCGGGCGAGGAAGTTCGAAGCCGCGATCACGACGCGAGTCGGAAAGGGCAGCTCTGCCCCGAGGCTCGTGAAGAGGGCCGCGAAGGTCGGGATGACTTTCAGGAGGATGACGGCGACGACGATGCAGGCGATGACGATGACCGCAACGGGGTAGATCAGCGCGGCCTTGACCTGCGACGCGAGCTTGACCGCCTTCTCGATGTAAACCGACAGGCGCTGGAGGATCGTGTCGAGAATACCTCCTGCCTCTCCGGCGGCGATCATGTTCACGTAGAGGTTGTTGAAGGCCTTCGGGTGGCGGCGCATCGCGTCGGCCAGCGTCGAGCCCGCCTCGACGTCCTGGCGAACCTGCAGGAGGATCTTTTGAAAGCTCTTGTGTTCCTGCTGGTTGGCGAGAATCTCGAGACACTGGACCAGCGGAAGCCCGGCGTCGATCATGACGGAAAACTGGCGTGTGAAGATGGCCAGGGTTTTCGGCGGGACCCTGCGTCCGACCTTGGTGAGGGAGATCTCCTTGCCGCGCTCGCGAATGCCGGTGACGACGATGTTCTGTCGGCGAAGCGAAGACAGGGCGATGTCCTTGGAGTCGGCCGCGAGCACGCCCTCTTGAACGAGACCGGCGCGATTGCGACCCTTCCACACGTAGTTAGGCATGCCTCTTCCCCCTTACGCGAATCCGCTACCCCTTCTTACCCCCGGCGGCCGCGGCCGTCGGTGTCTGCGGCACGTTCAGTCCCGCCCCGCGGTTGATCAGCTCCTGAAGCTCGTCGGGGTTGGAGGAACGCGAGAGCGCCGTCTCGAGCGTGATCAGCTTTCGGTGGTAAAGCGTCGCGAGCGCCTGGTTGAACGTCTGCATTCCGTACTTGGCCTGACCCGTCTGCATCATCGAATAGACCTGATGGATCTTGTCCTCACGGATCAGATTGCGGATCGCGGCGTTGGGCACCAGGATTTCCATCGCCATGACCCGCCCCTTCCCGCTCGAGCGCTCGAGCAAGGACTGGCAGAGGATCCCCTCGAGCACGAAGGAAAGCTGGGTGCGGATCTGGGTCTGCTGGTGAGCGGGAAACACGTCGATGATGCGGTTGATGGAAGAGGACGCGGAGTTGGTGTGCAGGGTCGCGAGCGTCAAGTGGCCTGTCTCGGCGATGCGCAGCGCCGATTCGATCGTCTCTAAGTCGCGCATCTCACCGACGAGGACGACGTCCGGGTCCTCGCGCAGAACGGACCGCAAGGCGTTGGGGAAGGAGTGGGTGTCGGCGTGCAGCTCCCGCTGGTTGACCAGACACTTCTTGTGGGAGTGGAGGAACTCGATCGGATCCTCGATCGTGACGATGTGGAGCTGTTTCTCCCGATTGATCCGGTCGATCATTGCCGCGAGCGTCGTCGTCTTGCCCGAGCCCGTCGGACCGGTCACGAGGATGAGACCTCGCGGCTTGTCGCAGAGAAGCTCGACGACGGGCGGCAGCCCGAGCTCGCGGAACCCGAGGATCTCGTAGGGGATCTGCCGGTAGACGCCGGCGAGCGCGCCGCGCTGCATGAAGTTATTGGCGCGGAAACGTGCGAGCCCCTTGACCCCGAAGGAGAGGTCGAGCTCCAGGTTCTCTTCGAACCGGTGCTTCTGGGTGTCGGTCAGGACCGAGTAGGCCAGCTGCTTGGTTTCGGCGACCGTCAACGGAGGATACGGCAGGGGAATGAGCCGGCCGTCCAGACGGACCATCGGAGGGGAATTGGTGGTCAAGTGAAGGTCCGATGCCCCCATCTCGACCATCTGCTTCAGAAGCTGATGGAGTGTGGTGTCGCCAGCCATTTATTCTCCTAGGGGAAACTTGCCTAGTTTAAGCCCAGTTCGGGCGGAAGGGAAGGCCGTGGCTCTTAGGAATCAAGGTGTTAGGTGTTAGGTGGTAGGTGGTAGGGAACGCGGCCATCTCCCCTACCACCTATCACCTACCACCTACGACCTTTTAGAGCACCGTCTCCCTCAGCACTTCCTCCAAGGTCGTCACTCCCTCCCGAATCTTCCCCAACCCTGCCATTCGAAGCGAAACCATGCCTTCCTCGATCGCTTTGCGCTTCAACTCGATCGAGGAAGCACCCGAAAGGATCATGTCCCGGATCTCATCGGAAAAGGCGAGGACCTCGTAAAGTCCCACTCTTCCCTTGTATCCGCCGTTGTTGCACCGCTCGCAGCCGCGCCCCCGCTTGATCTTGAGGGCCTTGACCTCGTCGGGCGAGAAGCCGACCTGGATCAGGGTCTGGGGAGGGGTTTCGACGTCCTCGGCGCAGGCGCTGCAAATCCGCCGGACGAGCCGCTGGGCGCAGATGGAGTTGATCGATGTGGCCACCAGGAAGGGCTCGATTCCCATGTTCATCAGCCGGTTGATCGTCGACGGGGCGTCGTTGGTGTGCAGCGTCGAGAGGACGAGGTGCCCGGTCAGGGCGGCCTTCACGGCGATCTCCGCCGTCTCGAAATCGCGGATCTCGCCCACGAGCACGATGTCCGGGTCCTGCCGCAGGAAGGCGCGCAGAGCGGAGGCGAAGGTCAGGCCGATCTGTTCCTTCATCTGGACCTGGTTGATCCCCGCCAGGTTGAACTCGATCGGATCTTCCGCCGTCATGATGTTGACGGTCGGGTCGTTCAAGGCGGCGATCGCCGAATAGAGCGTGTTCGTTTTCCCCGAGCCCGTCGGACCGGTGACGAGCACGATTCCGTAGGGCCTGTCGATCGCGTCCTTGAAGCGCCGGAGAGGCTCGGGCTCGAACCCGAGCTGCGTCATATCCAGCTGCAGCTTGGTCTTGTCCAGGAGACGCATGACGACCTTCTCGCCGAACTGGGCCGGCACGGTCGACACGCGCAGGTCCAGATCGCGCGAGCGTTCCTCGACGCGCAGCCGGATCTTGATTCGCCCGTCCTGCGGAAGCCGCTTTTCGGAGATGTCGAGCTTGGCCATGATCTTCAGGCGCGAGATCAGCGGATCGCGGGTTCGCATCGGCAGAGCCATGATGTTGTGGAGGATCCCGTCGATGCGGAACCGCACGCGAAACTCCTTCTCGTACGGTTCGATGTGGATGTCCGACGCCCCGGCCTTCAAGGCCTCGATCAAGATCAGGTTGGACACCTTGATGATCGGAGCGGCCTCCGTGGACTTGGCGATGTCGGCCAGGTCGATTTCCTGGCCCTCGTCGGACTTCAAGACATCAACGTCGGCGCCTTCGTCGATGCCGGTGATCTCGTCCATGTTGATCTCGCCCAGACCGACGCTCGCCATGTCGTCCACCGTCAGGGCCGAGGTCTGCAGAACGTCGTCGATGCTGCCCTGGCCGGGGGCATAATTCGAGCGAGCCGTGGGCTTCTGTTCCTTGAGCACGACCGAGCGAGGTGTGCCGTAGTGCTTCTCGATCGCCTTGCGAAGGGCGATCTCCGACGCGACGACCGGCTCGACGTTGTACCCGGTCATGAACTTGATGTCGTCCATCGCGAAGACGTTGGTGGGATCTCCCATCGCGATGGTCAGGGTCGCCCCCGTCTTGTTCACCGGAAGAACACCGTACTTGCGAGCCACGTCTCCCGGCACGATCTTGATGACCCCGGGGTCGATCTCGAAGTTGGCCAGGTCGATCGAAGGCACGCCAAACTGCTGGGAGAGCGTCTCGGTGATGTCGTTTTCGTGAAGCGCGCCGATGCGGACAAGCGCCTCACCGAGCTTTCCCCCCTCTTCCCGCTGCGACTTGAGCGCGGCGTCCAGCTGCTCTTGGGTGATGAGCTTCGCCTTGAGAAGGAGGTCTCCGAGTTTGACTGCCATGGGAAAGGAAGATGCTAAGGCTGGACCAGTCGACAGTCAACAGCTGACAGTCGAAAGGACCGGAGAAGGGGGTCTCCTGGGGGCCCTACTGTCGACTGTCGACTGTCGACTGTGGACTCGTCTTGTCTGTCTTCTCCACCGCCTTCAGCTTCCCGATCAAGGTCCCTGCTTTGAGCTTGGACTTGATCTGGACAAGAAGCTTGCGCTCATCGGCGGTCAACCAGAGAACGAGGTTCCTGCCCAACAGGTGGGCTCCTTCGCTCCTGGGCTCGACCCGAATCGTGTCGAAGGATCCCGCGGGCGTGACGACCTTTTCCCGAGCCTGGATCTCGACGCGAAGCGAATGCGGTTCATCGGAGAAAACGACGAGATCGATCGGTTTCTCCTTGTCGAGATCCAGCGTGCGCAGGTAGTAGACCGAGGAAAGGGAATCCAGCGTCGCGTCGCCCAGGTTGCGGGCGGTGCCGTCGACTTTGGCCACGCCCTTCTCGTAGTCGAACTCCGTCAGCTCGTCCCGGACACGTTTGCCCTCAACCGTGTGCTTCTCGAACCGCAAGGAGCGAAACGTCTTCGGCTCGACCCAGGAGACCATGTAGTCGCGCACGGGAAAGAGCTTGGACAGAAAATCGTTTGAAAGGGCCGACAGAGAGAACTTGTAGGCGAGGCGCCCGTTCCAGTGAGTCTCCTCGGCTGTCAGCGTCAGCTCCCCGCCGGCGATTCCCAGGATCGTCATGGCATAACGGAGTCTTTCGCCGAGGAACGGCGGATCCGGTCTCGCTTGCGGGAGGATCGGCTCCGCCGCGAGCCAGAGGAGAGCCGCGGCGGCCAGCCCGACACGATAGCGCTTCAATGCGGGAAAGACTGTGCGGTTCGTCGTTCCTTCATGCTTCCGTCGCGGACGGTGATGTCTCGGTTCGATTCAGAATCTCCGCCGCTCGCGCGGCGACCTCGTCTGGCGAAGTCGTCTCATCGTAGCGCATCGCCCATCCGCGGTAAGGCCGGTTGCGCGCGGGCACATTGCGTCGGCCGGAGGCCGGTCCAAAGAGGGCGAGAGCCGGCCGCCCGAGCGCGTCGGCCAGATGAACGGGTCCCGTGTCCCCCGCCACGAAAAGGGAAGCGGTGTCGATCACACGCGCGAGACCGGCAAGATCGAGCAGAGGCATCACGCGCGCTCGCGGCAGGCGCTCGGCAAACCGCGCGACCCGCTTTTCGTCGCCCGGGCCCCAGGAGACGACGGGAAAGAGATTTCGCTCCGTTGCCAGCCGCTCTGCCAGCCTCGCGTACCGATCCTCTCCCCAGGCCTTCGCCGGCCGTGCCGTGCCGGGATGGTAGAGCGCGAAAGGGCGGGGGAGCGCCGCCAAGAAATCCTCCGCGGCGGTGTGTCCTCTGGCGAGAAGGTAGCGGGCGTCCGGAGCCGGCGCGACGATCGGAATCCCGAGAGGCTGCAGCAGCAACAGATTCTGGTCGACGACGTGGACCGCTCCCGGTTCCAGACGCACGCGATGGTCGACGAACACTCCCGAAGAGGGCTCTCGGCGGTCCCGCCGCCGCAGACTCACGATGGGAGCGTGGGCCAGTCGCGCGATCAGAATCGACTTCCAGAGCCCATGGGCTTCGATGGCATAGTCGGGGCGAAACTCCGCGAGCTCGGCCGAGAGCCTGTCCAGATCCCGACGGGTCGTCGAACGCAGGGGGTTGCGCCGCCAGCTTTGGGTTTCCGCCACGAACAGGCGGTCGATGGAAGGATTTCCCTCGAGGACACCCGCGTGGCTCCTCTCGACGAGCCACCCGACTTCAACGCCGGCGCGACGCGCGTTCGCAGCCAGCGGCAGCGAGTGCACGATGTCGCCCATCGCGGAGAGGCGGACGATTAAGACTTTCATGAGCCGGAACTCGGGACTCGGGACTGCGGACTCGATCTTTCTGAATCGTCGGGCATCGTCAAGAGTCACGTCGGCCCGAGTTCCGGGTCCCGAGTCCCGTGTCCCGGATCCGTTCGATCACATCCGTCGTCGCATGGTCCTTCGGATCACCGACGATGACGGTGCGGCCGCCATAGGCCGCGACCGCGGCCCGTTCTGGCACGGATTCGGCGGTGTAGTCGGTTCCCTTGGCGTGGACGTCGGGCCGCAGTCGCCCGATGAGACCCGCGGGCGAGTCCTCGCCGAAGACGACGACGGCATCCACGCATCCCAGCGCGGCCACGATCTCCGCGCGCTCCGGCTCCGGCACGATCGGCCGCGCCGACCCTTTGGCCCGGCGGATCGATTCGTCCGAATTCACGCCGACGGCGAGCCAGTCCCCTTCCTCGCGGGCCGCCTCGAGATACCGGACATGCCCGGCGTGGAGCAGATCGAACGCGCCGTTGGCGAAGACGATCCGCCGGCCGGCGGCTCGCTGGACTTCCGCGGCTTCGAGCAGCTTCGGGAGCGTGAGGATCTTGGAAGTGGTCATGGAGCCGGGACACGGGACTCGGGACTCGGAACTGGAAGAGCGCCGGACGTAGTCCGAGTCCCGAGTCCCGAGTTCCGAGTCCCGATCATGGCGCGAGCAGAGTCCTGTCCGAAGAGATGGCATCCCTGAGCTCCTCGAGGGTGACTGTGGCTGTCCCCATCTTCATCACGACGACCCCTCCTGCAAAATTGGCCAGGTGCGCGGCCTCCAGGGGCGACGCTCCGGCCGCCAGAGCGAGAGCGAACGTCGCGAGCACCGTGTCCCCCGCGCCGGTGACGTCGGCCACCTGGTCCGTGCCGTGCACGGGGATCAGCACCGGTGGACTCGTCTTTTCGACGAGGGCCACGCCTCGCGAGCCCCGAGTCACGAGCACGGTCTTGCATCCGATACGCTCCATGAGCCTCGCCGTGGCGGCGCCCAGAGCTTCCGCGGAATCTCCCAGGTCCTCCCCGGCGGATTCCTCGAGCTCTTCCTCGTTGGGCGTGACAGCGTCGGCGCCGGAAAAACTCAGGAGACCGTGGCGCGAGTCAACGAGCAGCGGAGCCGCCGGCTTCATCTTCGCGCGCAACGTCGGAACCGCCGCCGGGGTGACGGAGCCGTAGCCGTAGTCGGAAAGGATCGAGCCGTGAGCGCCCGGGGCGAGGCGTTCCAACCAGCCGGCGATCACGCCGCGCAGGACGTCGTCCTCGGGAAGGAAATCCTCCCGGTCGTAGCGGACGATCTGCTGCTTGATCGAGTGAGGACCTCCTCCGAGCACTCGAGTCTTGGTCGGCGTGTCGTATCCCGGCACGACCGAAAGCCCGGCCGTTTCGATCCCGCGCTCCTGCAGAATCCTGAGGAGGGTGCGACCCGACTCGTCCTCTCCGATCGCGCCGACGGCGAGCGGGATTCCGCCGAGCGTGCGGACGTTGGCTGCCGTGTTGCCGGCGCCTCCCGGAAGGTTCTCTTCCTTCCAGAACCTCAAGATCAGCACCGGCGCCTCCCGGCTCACGCGCTTGGGATGCCCGTAGACGAACCGGTCCAGGACATAGTCTCCGGCAACGACGAGGCGTTTGCCCGCGAACGCGGGCAGCAGCGCGAGAAGCCGCTCCCGGGAAGCGGAGGACGGCATCAGGATCGCCCGATTTGCAAAGTCTTCAAACGGCGAGGATTATAATGAGGCCTTCGGAGAAACCGTTGAAGTCGCAAGTTGGAAGGTTGAAGAACCGCCGGCAGGCCTCTTAGACTCTCAACCGTCGACTTTCGACGCAAAGTACACATGCTCGACTCACAGGTTCTCGTTCTCAACCGCGTCTTTCAGGCCGTCCAGGTGACTTCTGTCCGGAAGGCCTTTTCCCTCTTCTACAAGGGGCACGTCCGCGCGGTCCTGCCGGACTACTCGACCTACGAATGGGAGAACTGGTGCGACATCCCCGTCCAGCCCCATGACGAAGTCGTGCTGACCTCGTCGATGGCGATTCGGATCCCGAGGGTCATCGCGCTGAAAGACTACGACCGACTTCCCCGCCAGGAAGTGAAGTTCTCGCGCCACAACATCTATATCCGCGACGGGAATCGCTGCCAGTACTGCGGCCGCAAGTTCCCCTCCTGCGAGCTGTCGCTCGATCACGTGATCCCGCTCTCGCGAGGAGGCGTCTCCTCCTGGGAGAACGTGGTCTGCGCTTGTCTGGCCTGCAACGTCAAGAAAGGCAACCGCACACCTCACGAGGCGTCGATGAAGCTGATCGGCCAGCCCAGGAAGCCTCGGTGGCATCCCGTCGGCCATTTCGGCGCGAACCGATTCCATCCCGCGTGGCGGAACTTTCTGGACGTGGCGTACTGGAATACGGAGTTGAAGTAAGTTGTCAGTGATCAGTTTTCAGTTCTCAGTTCTCATTTTCTTGGTTCGGAACTGAAAACTGATTACTGAGAACTGAGAACTTCTTCCACCGCCTCGAAGGCATCTTCGATCTCAATCTCCTTCATACATTCGTGCCCATACGGGCATTCCTTCAGGAAGCAGGGGGAGCAGAAGACGTAGCGGTCGAGGATGCGGGAGGGAGCGCCGGCCGGCGCCGTGCGACCCGGATCGGTCGGACCGAAGAACGCGACGACGGGCGTTCCGACGGCGGCGGCCAAATGCATAGGCCCGGAGTCGTTCGCGACGACGACGCGCGCGCGAGAGAGAAGCGCCGCCAGCTCGATCGGGCCGAGATCGAGCCCCAGAATCGGCAGGGGCGCTCCAGCCGCGGCGCAGACTTCTCGGGCGAGCCCTTCTTCACCCGGCCCGACGACGATCGCGCAGGCCCAATGGCGATCCCGGAGCATCGCGCCCAGGCGCCCGAAACGGTCCGGCGGCCAGCGTTTGGTCCAGGAGAATGCCGCTCCGGGCGCGAGCAGCGCAAGCCGCGCGTGCGGGTCGAGACGGGCCGTCTCGAGCGCCTCCGCGGCTGACCGCGCCGCCATCTGCGAGATTGGGAGGCGCGGCGGATCGCAATCGGGCTCGATTCCGCGGGCTCGAAGCAGGGCATCATAGTCTCGCAGCTGATGGCCGATCCGGGCAGGCGGAGCAAGCGCGGTCGTCAGGAGAGGGCCTCTCCGGTCCGTCGCGTAGCCGATGCGCTCGGGGACACCGCCGAGAAACGACAGCAGTCCGGCGCGAAAGGAATTCGGAAGGAGCCAGGCCTCGTCAAATCGTCCGCGACGGATCGCGGCCACATCCGCAAGCAGGCTCGATCGAGCCAGAATCATGTCGGCGCTGCCTTGTGCCTGAAAGACCGCAGCCGGCCCTCGCCGAGCGAGCACTCCGATGGAATGCGAGGGATGCGCCGCCTTGAGCGCTCGGAGAAAAGGGATCGCCATGACGGCGTCCCCGAGCCAGTTCGGACCGATGACGAGACGCTTCATAGTTGTCAGTTATCAGTGATCAGTTTTCAGTTTTGAACTGAGAACTCAAAACTGAGAACTGAAAACTACTCCTGCGGCCTCGTCCGCCACCGGTTGTGCATCCAGAGCCATGCCTCTGGTTGCCGCCTGACGGCGGCTTCCGTCACCTCCATATAGCGCGCGGTCGCCCGGCGCACCCGCTCCGCGCGGTCGGCCGAAGGGTCGTCGAACTCCGACGCGAGGATCGGTGTCTGGAACTCCAGTCGATAGCGGCCGTCTCCCTGCGGAAACGTGAAGACGGGCACCACGGCTGCGTCCGTTTTCAGCTGAAAGACCGCAAGCGAAGGGGACGTCGCCGCCGGTCGGCCGAAGAAGGGGACGAAGACCGCCTCCTCCGCGATCACGTTCTGATCGATCAGGATCGCCACGGTCTGCTTGTCGCGCAGCGCCCGAAGGATCTCCCGGGCGGCGTCGTGTTTGGAGATGACGCGGTTTCCCAGTCGGGTCCGGCGCCGCTGGAGCTCCTCTTCGAGAAGCGGGTTGTCGAGCGGTCGGACCACCGGAGAGATCGGTTCGCCGAGCAGGCCGGCCCGGATCGCGCCGAGCTCCCAGCTGCCGATGTGGGCCGACAGGATGAAGACCCCTTTTCCCCGTTTCCGTGCGTTCAGAAGATTCTCGACTCCCGCGACCGCGACTCGTCGTTCGATCTCCTCCCGGGAAAAGGTTATGGACTCGACGAACTCCAGCACGGTCGAGCCAAAGAGGTCCAGGCAGGCGGCGGCGATTCGCTGACGTTCTGCGTCATCCTTTTCCGGGAAAGCGGCGGCGAGGTTGCGATCCAGGATCCGGCGCCGAGACCGTGCGATGCCGAACACGACGCGCGACAGCGCGTGACCGAGCTTTGCGGAGGAGCCGCGGGGCAAGCGCCGCAAGACGCCCGCGGCACCCAGAAGAAGGGCGCGCTCGGCGCGGTGGCGAAGGTGAGAGCGGCGGCTCATGGAAGAGATGGTCTAAGGTCTCAGGTCTCAGGTCTAAGGTTCAAGGCAAGAACAGCGACTCCTTGGACCTTAGACCTTAGACTTTAGACTCTCCAACTTTTCAAAGAGGAACGGAAAGAACTCCTCTTCGAGCACCTCGACTCCCAGGCGCACGGTGGCCAGCGGCAACGCGAGCCGTCCCCGTAGCTTGACGGCGTCCTTTTCGGTCGTGAGCAGCCAGGCGCTGTTGGTGCTTTCGGCGGCGGCCCGAATCCGGGCGATGTCTCGGGCGCGGTAGCGATGGTGATCTCGAAAAACGAGCGTCTCCTCGGCAAGAAGGTCCAGCTCCGACAGCCCCGCGGAGAAGGATTCGGGAACGGCCACTCCGCAGATCGCCACGAAGGGTCGATGCGCGAGGGTCGAAAGTTCGATTGGTGAGCCGGACTCGTCCCAGAGACCCTGCGGCCGGATGCGCGCTGTGAAGATCGGAGCCGACGGGTTGTGGCGCGAGACTTCGGCCAGGGATCCTTGTGTCGGAAACCCCGGCGCGACGCGGGTGAACACGACCGCGTCTGCGCGGCCAAGGGCAGAGAGCGGCTCGCGCAGCCGGCCGAACGGCGGGAAGTCCCCGCGTCCGAAAGGATCTCGAGCGTCGAGCAGCAACAGATCGGCGTCGCGCTGAACTTTCAGATGCTGAAAGCCATCGTCTAAGAGAAAGAGATCGGCCCCCAATCCGCTTGCCGCCCGCGCAGCCTCGACTCGACGGCGCGCGACGACGATGACGACTCCCGGCAGGCGCCGCGCGAGCTCGACGGGCTCATCCCCTCCCTCTTCGACGGAGACGCGCGGGCCGTTGCCTTCCGAAACAACGACGACCCCGGAGCTCGTCCGGCCGTACCCTCTGGAAAGAATCGCCGGGCGGCGTCCTTCAAACCGAAACCGCCGAGCAAGGAACTCGACGAAGGGGGTCTTTCCCGTGCCACCCATCGTGATGTTGCCCACCGACACGACCGGGCCAGCCAGTCGGTGCGAGGGCGTGCGGCCTGTCGCGTACCGGCGAGCTCGCTGCTCGAGAATCCGGCCGTAGAGCGAGGACAGGGCCGACCCGGTCAAGGCGCGACCCGTCTGCGATCCGTCGATTGGTCGAGCAGGCGAACCAGCAAGTCGGCGGTCGCCTGCACCGCGCCCCGGTTGGCGGCGACGAAGGCCTTCGCTGTCTCGCCTCTTGTCTTCGCGGAAAGCGGATCGGCGACCCACGACGCGAAAAGCGCCGGCAGCTCCTGCCCCGCTCCGACCCGGGTCAGGAAGCCCTGTTGCTCGCCGGCGGCTGTGATGTCGCGGAAATTTTCCACGTGAGGGCCGACGACGACCGGAACTCCCTGCGCCCAGGCCTCGATGGGATTGTGCCCGCCGACTGGCCGGAGGCTTCCGCCGATGAACGCGAGCGAAGCCTCGCCATAGAGGGCGGCCAATTCGCCGATCGAGTCGAGAAGGTAGACGGAACGGAGATTTCGAATTTCGGAGTTCGGATTTCGAATTTCGTCGGAGCGGGAGCGGCGGATGACGGAGAAGCCGGAGCGCTCGATTGTGGCCGCCACCTCGGCGAAGCGCTCGGGGCGGCGAGGCGCGAGCGCGAGAAACGAGCGGGAAGCGATGGGGCGCCAGGCCTCGAGCAGAGTGGCTTCCTCACCCTCTCCGGTCGACGCGCCGACGAGAACCGGCCGTCCGCCGGCGGCCGCCTTCAGGCGGGCGGCGTCGGAAAACGGCGGCGCCGGCGCTATATCAAATTTGATATTTCCGGTGACCCGGATCCGGTCGGCGGCAGCGCCGAGGTCTTCGATTCTGCGCGCGTCTTCGACGCTTTGCATTGCGAACAACGAGATGCGCGAGAGCGCATTGGCCAGCTGGCGGCCGGCGAGGCGGTACCGCGCGAAGGAGCGCGGTGAGATCCGGCCGTTGACGAGCGCGACCGGAATCCCTCGCGCCGCGGCCCGCTCGAGGAAGAGCGGCCAGATCTCGGTCTCCGTGAGGACTACGAGCCCCGGATGCACCCCGGAGAGTGCGGACTCGACCGGACCGGCGAGGTCGAACGGAAAGGCAAAAACCGGCGCCTTATCGGCGAGGAGGCGCTCTGCCAACTCGCGGCCGGCGGCCGTCGTGACGGAAAGGCCGATGTGGGCGCGCCCCGCCCGCTCTCGGAGAGCGGCGATCAGGCTGCGGGCGACCCCCACCTCGCCGACGGACACGGCGTGCACCCAGATACCGCCGGAGAGGTCGGGGTAGGGGCGCCTTCCCAACCGCCCCGGGAGGTCGCCCAGACGCCGGCGTCCGAGCCAGGACCGGACAAGGGCGTAGGGCGCGTAGATCAGCAGGGCGAGGGTGGAGAGGAGGCGGTAGAGGAACATTCGATGAGGAGTATTCAGTTCTCAGTTCTCAGTTCACAGTTTCGTGGGGTCGAACTGACAACTGAGGACTGAAAACTGACAACTCGCCCCCGGTCGCTTGCTCTAAACCCTTCAAGACTTTACCATCCAACAGGTTATGTCGGACGAAAAGCCCCCAACGGGGGATGACCCGCATCCGTATAAGCAGCTGATGGAGCTCGTTTACAGCGCGGACCGGCGGCGCGAGGAGACCCGGGAGCTTTCGGACCAGGAGCTCGCGCTGGCCGCGAGGGCGGGCGATGGCCTGGCTTTCGAGACACTGGTCGTACGCAAGACGCCCGCCGTGGTGGCAGTCGCGCGCCGCATCCTGGGGGATCGGGAGGACGCGCGCGACGTGGCGCAGATGGTTTTCCTGCGAGTCTGGGAACAGCTCGACCGGTACGACGAGACCTATTCCTTCAACACCTGGCTCTACCGCATCTCGATCAATCTCGCGATCGATTTCTTCCGGAGCAGCCGCAGCCGCGAGAAGGCGCACATTGGCAGCTTGCAGATTGTCCGCCGGCGCGAGGCGGCCACGGGCGCGGAGACGACCCGGGCCACGGAGGACGGACAGGTCACGCGTCTCTTCGACCGGGTTTCGGGCCGGCTTTCGGGGAAACAAAAAGCGGCTTTCGTCCTGAGAGAGATGGAAGACCGCGACACGAGCGAGATCGCCGAGATTCTTCACTGCGGCGAATCCACCGTTCGCAACCACTTGTTCAACGCCCGGCGGATCCTCCGTCGCGAGATCGAGAAGATTTACCCCGGCTTCTTCACCGTGCCGGGCAAGGAGAAGGCATGAGCCTCTCCTGCCGCGAGGCGCTGGCCGCCCTTTCCGGTTATGCCGCGGAGACTCTCGACCGTGAGCTTCGACAGAGCCTCCGCGACCACGTGGCCACCTGCGGCGATTGCCGTGATGTGGCGGTCCACACGGACCCTGGCATGTTGTTCAACGGGAGCGCTCTGATCAGTCCACCGACCGACGAGGAGGTGGCGCAGATCCTCGCGGGAGTGCGAGCCGGAATCGCCTGGAGGCAGGCCGAGCGCAAGCTGTCGGGCAACATTCGTCTCAGGCGGGGGACACCCCCGAGCCCCCGGGCGCGCCGTCGCCGGGGCGCCGCGGCGGCAGCCGCAGCCGTGGTGGCCCTGGCGCTGCTCGTTCCCGCGTCGACACCCCGGCGGGGACCACGCGCGGTCTCGAATCTCGACGCTCCGCGTGTTCCAGCGCAAGCGCAAGCGCAATCACAGGCACAAGCAACAGGTCCGGTGGTTCCGGCCGCTCGGCCGGCATCCCCGGAGGTCCCGGCTTCGAAGTTTCCGGCAGACGCCACGATTTATGACTTGAGCAAGGGTGTCGGGGAACCTCGGGTGGTCTGGATCGTCGATCGATCGCTCGACATTTAAGTCGGGCGCTACAACGGTTTGGCCCCGACAGGGGCTGGTGGTTTCATTCGCGTGAGAAAAGCGATCCGCTTCGTGGCCTTCGTGGTCTTTGCGCTTCTGGCGTTCGCGCCGGCGGGCGGCGCCTCGCCCGGGAAAACGGCGTCGGAAGAGGCGTCGGTGCGCGTCTTCGTCCTGAGATACAAGAGGGTCGAGGAGGCCGCGCTCTTGATCCGGCCCCACCTCTCCGACTCGGCGTCGGTGACGCTGACGCAGAAGTTGAACGCCATGACCATTACGGACCGCGAAGAGAATCTGAAGACGATTGCCAAGGTCGTGGCGGAGTTCGACGTCCCTCCGAGAGGGTTTACGTTCGCCGTCAAGCTCGTTCGCGCCCGCGCGGATGTGCCGGCCGGCTCCATGGCCCAGGAAATCGGAGGCATCGGCGCGAAGCTGAAGACGATGTTTCAGTTCAATGACTACGCGCTGATCGATTCGGCCCTTTTGAAGGGTTCCGAGGGAACGATCGTGTCCTACCGGCTTGGAGAGGAGTACGTCCTGAACTTCACGATCGGCGCCGCGGGCAATGGAGACGAATTGCTCCTCTCTCCGTTTCAGCTCTCGCGCTGGAAGAAAACGGATCAGGGTCGCCTGTATCCGATGCCGTTGTACCGGGCCTCGATCCCGATTCTCCTGAACCAGACGCTCGTCGTCGGGGCATCCCGGGAAGAGGGCTCGAAAAACGCCTTGATCCTGATCTTGCTCGCCCAGGAGGCCGCGCGCCCGGGCCAGCCCGGCGGCAAGACGGTCGAGAAGAGATAGCGAGATGGCGCAATTCTCGGTAAGGACGGGTTGGCCGGACGGGACCGTCGCGCAGGAGGCGATTCTGGCCGCAGACGCGAGTGCTGCCCGCACGGAGGTCGAGCGGCGCGGCGGGCACGTCTTCGAGGTCCGGCGGCAGGGGATCGGCTGGAAGACGGCGCGCCAGCGTCGGGGACGGGTTCGAATCGGTGACTTCCTCGTTTTCAACCAGGAGATGATCGCGCTTCTGAAGGCCGGCCTTCCGGTCGTCCACTCCTTCGAGATTCTTCTGGAGCGGCAGGAGAGCCCCGTCCTGCGGCGAGTGCTCACCGACGTCCGGGAAAAGGTGAACGCGGGCTCATCGCTGTCGGACGCTTTTGCGGCACAGGGAGACATCTTCCCGCGCCTGTACTGGACCTCGCTGAAGGCGGGAGAAAAGTCGGGCGAGATCGAGGCTGTCCTGCGGCGCTACTTGAAGTATCAGAAGACCGTCCTGGGCCTGTCGCGCAAGGTGATCTCGACGCTGGTCTATCCGGCGATCCTGATTTTCATTTCGGCCATTCTGATCATGATCCTGATGACCTTCGTGATTCCGCGCTTCTCCACCCTCTACGAGGACTTCAACGCGGATCTGCCTCTGCTGACCCTGATCGTGATCCGCACCGCCGGCTTCCTCCGCGACAACGTCGCCCTGATCCTCGTGGGGGGGACGGTGCTCGTCTTTCTCCTGACGCGGTGGCTGCGCTCCTCGAGCGGGAGGGAATGGGGAACTCGGTTTCTGCTGAAGATCCCCCTGATCGGAGGCATCTTCCTGCGCTTCGCGATCTCGCAGTTCACGCGCAGCCTCGCCACGTTGTTGGGGGGCGGCACCCCGCTCGTGCCGGCGATGGAGAACGCGGCCGACGCCATCGGCAACCTGCACGTCTCGAAGCGCGTGCGCAACGTGGTGCCGCGGGTGCGGGAGGGCGGGGAGCTGTGGCGGGCGCTCGAGTCCACCGACATCTTCACCAATCTGACCATCGAGATGATCAAGGTGGGAGAGATGTCCGGAGCGCTCGAAGAGATGCTCTCTTCGGTCTCGGACTTCTATGACGAGGAGATCGACGTCCGTCTGGCGCGGGTGATTTCCTTCGTGGAACCCGCAATTCTGGTCGGCATGGGAGGAGTCATCGTGACGATTCTGCTCTCTGTCTACCTGCCAATCTTCCGGATCATGTCGCAGATCAAGGGATGAGGTAGCTGCTTGGCTGAAGAGAGAGCGGTACTTTCAATGGCCTTCCCGGGCAGCTGCACCTTTTGGTCAACAGTCGACAGTCGACGGTCGACAGTGAAGACGGGGACGCGGACTGTTGACTGTGGACTGTCGACTGTCGACCGACTGCGACCGGCGCATGGGTGGAACAAAAACGCCGACGTTGTCACCTGAGAGAAGGAGCAACTGATTTCCATGGCCAAACAAATGGTCAACGGCAGCGCGCTCACAGTGGCAGTCGAGGGGGAAGCCCAGGCTGTGGCCCTGGCACAGCGACTCGGATTGACTTATGTCGATCTGGCGTCTTTTCGGGTGGACCCGGACCTCTTCCGGTCGATCCCCGTCGAATGGATGCTGCGTTACGCGTTCGTACCGGAAAAGCGGACGGAAAAGGCCCTGACGATCATCTGCGCCGATCCGACTGACGTCGTCAAGCTCGATGAGCTCGAGCTCTTGGTCGGCGTTCCGCTCCGGCTCAAGGTCGGCAGCCGCTCGGCCATCAGCGACATTCTGCAGAAGAGCGAATCCTCGCAGAGGGTCTTGGACGAGGCGACCGAAGAGTTTCGGATGCAGCTCGTTTCTGAAGACGAAGAAGGGGAAGAGACTCTCACGATCGACCGGATCTCCCAGGACTCGTCTCCCATCATCAAGCTCGTCGACTCCATCGTCTTCAACGCGATCCAGCGGCGCGCTTCCGACGTCCACATCGAGACGCAGGAGAACGTCGTCGTCATCAAGTACCGCATCGACGGGGTCCTCTATCAGGCGATGGACCCGATCGACAAACGGCATCACGGAACGATCATCTCCCGCATCAAGGTCATGTCGGAGCTCGACATTGCGGAGAAACGCATCCCGCAGGACGGCCGTTTCAAGTTGCGCGTGCGCGGCCGGACCATCGACTTCCGCGTCTCGATCATGCCGACCGTCCACGGCGAGGACTCGGTCATCCGCATCCTCGACAAGGAGTCCGCCAACGCCGAGTTCAAGAGCTTGAACCTCGACGTGCTGGGCTTCGACCCGGAGACGAAGAAGAAGGTGCGCAAGTTCATCCGGGAGCCCTACGGCATGGTTCTCGTCACCGGCCCCACGGGATCGGGAAAGACCACGACGCTCTATGCCTGCCTTTCGGAGATTCAAACGGTCGAGGACAAGATCGTCACCATCGAAGACCCCGTCGAGTATCAGCTTCGCGGCATCACGCAGATTCCGGTCAACGAAAAGAAGGGGCTGACATTCGCCCGCGGCCTCCGCTCGATCCTCCGTCACGACCCCGACAAGATCATGGTCGGTGAGATCCGGGACGAGGAAACGGCGCAGATCGCCGTTCAGTCGGCGCTGACGGGACACCTCGTCTTCACGACCGTCCACGCCAACAACGTTGTCGATGTGCTGGGGCGGTTTCTGAACATGAAAGTCGAGCTCTACAACTTCGTCTCGGCGTTGAACTGCGTGCTCGCGCAGCGCCTGGTGCGAAAGATCTGCACGCATTGTCGCGTGGAGGCAGTCGTGTCTCCGGAGGCCTTCCGCGAAGCGGGACTCGATCCCGCCGCCATGGCCGGCCAGAAATTCTACGAGGGACGCGGGTGCCTCGAGTGCAACGGAACCGGTTTCCACGGCCGGATGGCGATTGCCGAGCTCCTGGACCTTTCGGATCGGATTCGGGGTCTCATCCTCGAGCGGCGCCCGGCCGCGGAGATCAAGAAAGCCGCCAAGGAGGAGGGAATGACCTTCCTGCGGGAGGCGGCTCTGGCCAAGGTCTTCGAAGGGTGGACGACTTTGAGGGAGATCAACAAGGTGACCTTTGTCGAGTAGATGCTCGTCCCTGCCGTCATTCACCCCCTCGCCCCCTCGCCCCCTCCCCCCTTCTGAGGCTCGGAGGGGGAGAGTGGGGGAGTGGGAGAGGGGGAGTTGGCTGCCATGAAAATCCCCTTCCTCCGAGACGTCGTCCCTCCGCACGTCTTTTGCCTGCTCTCGGAAGGCGTGACCTATGCGAGCGTGCGGCGTGATCCTCCCGTCGGGTTCGCGCAGTCGCGGCATTTTGCCTATCCGCCGGGAACTCTGGGCGCCGGGCCGTCGGGCACCCCGCTCTTCTCGCGCGAGTCAATTGCGGAAGCCGTGGAGAGCGGACGGCGGCTTTCGGAAGGAAGGCTCTCCCGGGCGTCGGTCGTTTTTCCGGACGCCTGGACGCGCATGATGCCGATCGACTTCGACGCGCTCCCGAACTCGGAGGCCGCCGCGCGGGAGATGGTCACCTGGAAATTAAGGAAGCTCCTGCCGGGCATTACGGCCGATCTGACGGTCATCTACCGCGAAATGACTTCCGCCGGTTCCGCACGGCGACTTCTCGTCGCCGCAGCCCCGACCGAGACTCTGGCCTCCATCGAAAGTGCGTTCGAAAGCGTGGGCGTCCGGGTCGGCGGCCTGTTTCCCGCGAGCCTTGTCCTTTTCGAAGGGCTGTCCGGGGTCCTTCAGGCGCGCTCCTCGGGCGACTATGGCCTCGTCCGTCGAGCAAACGACTCCTTTGTCTTCGTGGTTGCCCGCGATGGCACGCCGATTTTCTTCCGGCAGCGGCCGGCCGAGGAGGAGGAGGCCGATCACGAGCAGGAGATCCGGCTTTCGCTCTCCTACTACGCCGAGAAGCTCGAGGGGGCGGGCCTCTCGGCCGTGTTTCTTCACGATGAAACTCCGAAGGAGGCGTCTCTGTCGGGGGCGTTTCCCGTGGCGCCGCAGGCGCTCTCCGGGGCGTTGCTCGGAGCCGATGCCGCATTCGATGAACGAATCACTGCCCGACCCGAGCTGCTCGCCGCCTTCGCCGCTGTCTATGGGCGCGGCTGATTCCCGATGAACGAAACGCTGAACTTCGCCCGGCGCCCCTTTCGCGATGAGCGGCCGGTTCTTCTGGTGGCCGGCGTTTTGTTGGCCGCCGCGGCGATCCTGTTGATCGCCAACGTCCGACTGTACACGGCCTTCCAGCGGGAGGTCGGTGGGACGAACGACCAGATTGCCAATCTGGAAGCTCGCCGCGCGGCCGCCCAGCGGGAGTCGCAGCAGGCCCGCGACGCGTTGAACAATTACCGCGTCTCGAGCCTGGCGCAAGAGAGCCGGGGCTTGCTTCGGCTGGCCGAAGAGCGTCGCTTTTCCTGGACGACTCTGCTGGCGCGCCTCGAGCGGGTCTTGCCGCCCGAAGTGCGCGTGACGCGCCTGACACCCCACTTCGATACCAACGGCGCGACTCTGAGCTTGAGCCTCGTCGGGAAGGACTCGGACAGTGTCGTTCGGACAATCGCCGCATTGGCGCGCGACCCGGCCTTCTCGCTCGTCGATCTGAAGTCCGAAGCGACGCCCGAACAGGGCGTGCCCGAGGGCCACGCCTTCGAGATCGATACCCGATACGCTCCGCCGGAAGGCGCGCCCGCGGGGACCGCGCGATGAGCACCCGGCAGAGCGTCTGGCGCCGCCGCTCGGGGCTGCTGGCCTTGGCCGCGCTGCTCGCCGCGGGCAATCTCGCGTTTTTTCTTTGGTACCGATCCACGACACAGGATCGGGAGCGGTCCCTGGAGGCCCGGCGTGTGCAGCTCGCCAGCGAGGTCGAGTCGGTCCAGGCGGAAGCCGCGCGTCTCTCCGGCCAGCGGGAGCGCCTTTCCCAGGTCTCCTCGGCGATCACGGAGTTCTACGCCCGTCGGGTGGGTTCGCGCCGCGAATCGCTCGCGCCCCTCGTGGAGGAGATCCACGCCGTGCTTCGCCGCGTCGGGGTGAACCCAGCGCAGATCGGTTACTCGATCCAGACCGTGGGCGACCTGCCGCTGACGGAAATGCGCATCGGCTTCTCCTTCCGTAACGATTACGCGAAGTTCAAGCAGCTCCTTGCGGCTTTCGAGTCGGATCGCAGGTGGATCGTCATCCGGGACGTCAGTCTCTCCCGCGACGCGGAGTTCCCCGGAGGGGTTCAGGTCCACGTCCAGCTCTCCACGTACTTCGCCGGAGAGACCGACGTGCGACCGCGCGCGGCGGCGGCGACGGCAGCGACGGCAGGCAAGGGACCTCGTCGATGAAGATCGCGCTCGGCAACCGGCGCCAGCTGGTGCTCTGGGGATTCCTGGCCGTCGTTCTCGTGCTGGCCCTCGTTCGGATGCAGAAGGGGCCCGATGTTTCGCCGACGCCGGCGGTGACCCGCTCCGGCAGGGCGACTCCGGTGCCCGGTGACGAGGAACGCGCGCCTTCTTCCCGGCCGCGTGGAGGACGCGAAGAGAAGAAGGTCAGCCCGGACGAGGTGCCGATTTTCACGACGCGCGATCTGGACTCGGCCGGCTCCCGTCAGGCGCCGAGCGGACGGAACATCTTCGATTTCCGGGTTCCGACGCTTCCCCCTCCTCCCACGCCCACTCCTCCGCCGCCGCCCCCTCCCGTGTGCGGCGATCCCCGTTTCCTCGGGCCCTGTCCGCCGCCGCCGCCGACACCGACTCCTCCGCCTCCGGAGATCACCTTCAAGTTCATCGGGACATTCGGACCGAAAGACGCTCCGATCGCGGTGCTCACACAGGGAGGGCAGGTCATCAACGCCCACGAGGGAGAAGTGGTCTTCGGCCAATTCATTCTGCGAAGGATCAACTACGAATCCATCGACGTCGGTTTCAAGGAACGGGATCCGAAGGACACGCGAAGAGTGGGGCTGACGCCATGAAGAGATTTCGGATTTCGGATTTCGGATTTCGGATTTCGAATTCAGGGCCCTGCGTGCAAATTCGCAATTCGAAATTCGCATTCCGAAATCGGTGACAAAGGAAAGGTCAGCATTGTGATGAAGAAAAGGCTTTGGCCGACGATCTTGTTGACGGCGTTCATAGGCTGTGCCGGCTCGGGGGCCTACCGCCAGGCGCGGGAGGAAGAGACGGCCCAGCATTGGGATGCCGCGGTCCTCAAGTACGCGCACGCCCTGGATCTGGATCCGGGCAACAGCAGATACAAGATCGCCCTCCAGCGGGCCAGGATCAAGGCGTCCCAGGTCCACTTCGAAAAGGGAAAGGTCTTTCGAGCTTCCGGGCGCCCGGAGCTCGCGGTCGTCGAGTTGGAGCAGGCGGCGGCGCTGGATTCGACGAATCAGTACGCCGAGACGGAGCTGAAGAAGGCGCGGGAAGAAGCGCAAAAGCTCGCCGCCGAGCGCGCGGGCACCACGAAGCTCGAGGACATGAAGAAGAGGGTGCGCGGCTCGCGCCCCCGCGCTCCGATGCTCGAGCCGGCCAGTGACAAACCGATCAACCTGAACTTTCCCCAGCAGCGGCCGATCAAGCAGATCTACCTGGCGCTGGCATCGGCGGCCGGGATCAATGTCATCTTCGATCCGCAACTGAAAGATGACAATGTCAGTATTGTATTGACCAACATGAATTTCCAGAACGCGCTGGAGACGCTGATGCGTCAGGAGAACCATTTCTACAAGATCATCGACGAGAAGACGATCCTGATCGCGGCCGACACGCCCGCCAATCGGAAGACCTACGAGGACCTGGTCCTGCGGACTTTTTACCTCTCCAACGGAGACATCACGGATGTCTCCAACGCGCTGCGCAACCTGCTTCAGACGACGCGCATCTATCCCAACAAGGCGGAGAACTCCATCACGCTCCGAGACACGGCCGACAAGGTTGCGATCGCCGAGAAGATCATCGAGCAGAACGACAAGCAGCTGGCAGAGGTGGTCGTCGACGTGGAGCTGTTGCAGATCAACACGACGAAGACGCAGGACCTCGGCCTGCTGCTCTCTTCCTACACCGTCGGCGCGGCGGCGCCCGCGCCCGGCGGCACGACCGATCTCGGCTCAAACATCGCCGCGGGCGGGGCCTTCACGTGGGACCAGTTGAAAGACCTGTCGATCCGCTCTTTCGGCTTCACGATCCCGTCGGTGACCTACAACTTCATCAAGAACAACACCAACGCGGAGCTGCTCGCCAAGCCCCAGCTGCGGATCTCGGAAGGCCAGAAGGCTCAGCTGATCATCGGGGACCGCGTCCCGATCCCGACGACGACCTTCAACACGGGAACGACGGTCGGCGGAAACATCGTCCCGATCACGTCCTTCCAGTATCAGGACGTCGGCATCAAGATCGAGGTCGAGCCGCGGGTCCACCACAACAAAGAAATCACCATGAAGCTGGCCGTCGAGGTCTCCAATCTGAACGGATCGATCACCGTGACGCAGGGGCAGAGTCAGCCGATCATCGGAACTCGGACCATCTCGTCCAACATCCGCTTGAAAGACGGGGAGACGAATTTCCTGGCCGGGCTCTTCCGCAACGACAAGAGCAACAACAGCGACACGATTCCTTTCCTTGGAGACATCCCGGTGATCGGGCGCCTCTTCTCGCGCAAGAAGTCGGACAGCCAGACGACGGACCTCGTCCTGACCCTGACGCCTCACATCATTCGCATTCCGGACATCACCGAGGAGGACCTGGCGCCCCTATACGTCGGGACCGACTCGAACATCTCCTTCGCGGGGACACCGCGCATCGAGACTCCGGGAATCCCCGGACCGTTCGACTTCCAGCGCCCGACGCCGGCGCCGCCGCCTCCCCGAACCACCCCCGGTCCGGTGAACCTCGTTCCGAATCCGATCAGTCCCTCTTCGGACATCTTTTCGCCGCGCAATCAGGTTCCGACGCAGCCTCCGGTGACCCCGCAGCCGCGGCCGTTCGGCGTGGCGGAGGCGGTTCCCGTGTCCGGCGTCAGCTCGGTCAGCTTCGACTTCGATCCAGGCAGCCTCTCCCTGGCGCCGGGTCAGCAGCGTTCCATTCTCGTGCGCGCCACCGGGGAAGAGACGATGGCCAATACGTCGATCTGGATCCGGTTCGACCCGGCCGTGGTCGCGGCGGTGGCCGTCCGGCCGATCCTTTCCGACACCGGCGTGGCGGACGCGCACATCGAGAAGGGAAGGGTCGTCATCGAGATTCCGTCGGCTATCGCGCTGTCGGGCACGCGAGCCTTCGCCGAGATCACTCTTCAGGGAATTGCTCCGGGCAAGTCCTCTCTCGCTTTCGAGAAGACGCCGTCCGACGGGGCCACCACGTCGAGCGCCGCCGTAGAAGTGAAGTGATGCGCCGTCAGCGCGGCTTCACCATGGTGGAGCTCGCGGTCGTGGCTTCGATCATCGCGATCCTGGCGGCCATGGTGGTCCCGGTCGTCCGGTACACGGTCAAGAGGCAGGACGAGCTCGAGCTGCGATTCGAGCTCCGCACGATGCGCGACGCGATCGACAAGTACAAACAGTTCTCCGACGCGGGCCTGATTCAGCCCAAGCTCGGCTCGGAAGGGTTTCCCCCCGATCTGGAAACGCTCGTCGAAGGTGTTTCGCTGGTGGGACAGGTCAACAAGAAGCAGAAGTTTCTGCGCAGGATCCCCGTCGATCCGATGACGAAGAAGGCGGAGTGGGGCAAACGAAGCTTTCAGGACGATCCCGACACGATCTCCTGGGGTGGTCAGAACGTCTACGACGTGTTCTCTCTTTCCCCGAACCGGGCGATCGACCGAACGTTCTATAAGGACTGGTGATGAGGAAGAAGTCAACAGCTCACAGTCGACAGTCCACAGCGGGACGCTTGCGGTCTTCAGGCTGTCGACTGTCGACTGTCGACTGTCGACTGTCCTCGGCCGGTTTCACCCTCCTCGAGCTCCTGGTGGTGATGACCATCATCGGCATCCTGGCGGCGATCGCGGTGCCGGCACTGAAAAATTCGCCGCAGCGCGCGCGGGAGGCGACGCTCAAGGAAGATCTCTTCGCGATGCGCAGCGTCATCGACCAGTACCACGGAGACAAGGGCAACTATCCGGCGGACCTCGCGACGCTGGTGACCGACGGCTACCTGCGAAAGATCCCTGTCGATCCGATGACCAAGTCTGCCGACACGTGGGTTCTGGCTTACGAAGAGGCTTCGACCGACCAGCCCGCCGACCAGCCCGCCACTCCGGGGATCGTCGACATCCACAGCGGCTCGAGCGACAAGGCTCTGGATGGAACGCTTTACAAGGACTGGTAATGGGACGAGTTCTCAGTGATCAGTGATCAGCGATCAGTTCCGGAAGCCAAAGGCTAAAACTGATAACTGAAAACTGAGAACTGAAAACTCCTTTTCATGTTCCTCCTCTGGTTCCTCTATCTGGCAATAACGGTCGGTGTGGTGCTCCTGGTTGTGTACGGGCTGCGGCGTCCGGTTCCTCCGGTGCTGGCCGTGATACTCGTCGGTCTGCCGATCGTGTTCTGCCTGCCCGGTTTTTTTCGAGGCGCCACGATCTTTCCCGTTGACCAGCTCGCGCACTTTGCTCCCTGGTCGGCCCGAGTCTCCGGCCCCGCGCACAATCCCAACTTGAACGACGCCGCCACGCAATTCGCCCCCTGGGCCAAAACCGTGAGGGTCGCGTGGAAGGAGGGGTCCCTTCCGCTTCGCAATCGGTGGAACGGCGGCGGATCGCCGCTGGCGGCCAATGGTCAGTCGGGGGCCTTTTCTCCTTTCACGTTTGCGATGAGTCCTCTGCCGCTCGCCGATGGCTTCACCTTGAGCGCGGCAATCAAGCTGTTTCTCGCTCTGACGGGGACCTGGCTTTGGCTTCGCGAGCTCGCCGTGTCGGTTATCTCCGCTCTCCTCGCAGCGGCGGCGTTCGCTTTCTCGATGACGATGACGCCGTGGCTTCTCTTCCCGCACTCCGCCGTGTTCTGTCTCTGGCCCTGGGCCCTCCTCGCGATCGAGCTTCTTGTCTCTTCGCGCCCCTCCCGGGGCGGCTTCTCGCTCGCCGTCGCGGTCTTCTCCACATGGATTCTGGCGGGGCATCCCGAGAGCGCCTGCCTGGGCGGCCTTGGGATGGGGCTCTTTCTCGTCGCGCGTTTACTCGCCCGCGACCAGAGTTGGCGGCCTCGGCGGCTCTTACGGGTGGGTGCTGCCGGACTGTTGGCGGCTGCCTTGACCGCCTTTGTCTGGGTGCCGCAGCTTCTTGCGATTCGAGCCTCCGAGCGTTTCGTGACGGCGTCCGATTTCCGAGCCGGGCTTCAGAATCATTCTCCGCACCTTCCGGGCTGGAGTCTGGGGTTCGTGACCTCGGTCTTTCCGCAGGCCCTCGGCGACGAGGTCCGTTCGCCGCGGGTTCCGGGGCTTCCCTTCGGATCCGCCGAGACCAGCCTTGGCTTCTTCGGTCTGGCGGGATGGAGCCTTTGCCTTCTGATCCTGCGTCCCGGCGCTCGCCGGCAGAAGCCGGAGATCCCGCTTGCGCTTCCGCTGTTTTGCGGGCTGGCAATCGGCACGGCGACCTGGCCGATCTTCGAGGGCTTTCTCTCCATTCCTCTGCTCAACCTCGTGCTTGCGCCGCGCCTGTTTTCATGGGTCGCCTTCTTCGGGGCGGCGGTTGCCGCCTTCGAGCTCGACCGGTTGGTCGAGGACGCGCGGAGATCTCGCGTCCAGGCCAGTCTTGCGCTGTTTTCGCCTCTTCTGCTCGCAGCGGTCGTCGCCGCGACGTTTCATCGGCTGCGTCCGCTGCACGCGGCCTCGGGGGGACTGGCGGCGGTCCGGGCGGACACGGCCGCCGCTCTCGGAGCGCTGGCGGCCGTCGCCGTGGTCTTCCTGTCGATGATCCTGCGCCCGGAGTGGTCGACAGCCGCGTCGTTTCTCCTCGCGGCGGTCGCGTTGGGAGAGCTCCTTCTCCAGGGCTCGCGCCTCTACAGATGGGGAAACGCTCGCGACTTTTTCCCTCCGACGCCTCTGGCCGCTTTTCTCGGTCGCGCGACGGGAGCCTTCCGAGTGGTCGGGGAAGGTGCGGCACTTTTTCCGGGCACGAACGTCTTTGCGGGCGTCGAAGAGATTCGCACCCACGACCCCGTCGAGCGGCGCGACTATGTCGAGTTCCTCGACCGGACTTGTGGCTACGATCCGAAACCTTACTTCAAGCAGATCCGAAACCTGGAGTCCCCGGCTCTCGACTTCTTGAACGTGCGCTTTCTCGTCTCGGGAGATCCGGCTCGCGCCGAGAGCCAGCGGTGGCGGCGTGTCTACTCGGGGCCCGACGGATCCGTTCTCGAGAACACCCGGGTTCTTCCGCGAGTCTTTGCACCTGGCCGCCTCCGAATCGTGGCCGATGCCCCGGCGGCCGACTTGCCGTTGCCGGAGGACTGGTCGCGCGAGGCAACGCTCATCGCCAATCGCGAGAACCTTTCGGAATCCAATGCGCCGGCGGAAGTTCTGGATTATCGCGAGACGACCAACCAGGTGCGATTCCGCGCGCGGTCGCTCGACCCTCGACGCCAGACCGTCCTCGTCACCAGTCTGATCGACGACGGAGGTTGGTCCGCCACAGGCGATCGGGGAACGTCTTTGCCGACCTTCCGCGCAAACGCAGTTTTTCTGGCGCTCCTCCTGCCGGCCGGCGCGCAGGCCGTCGCCCTCGATTACCGCCCGCCGGGCTTTCGGCCGGGTCTTGCGGTTTCCGCCGCGGCCGCTGCCCTGGTTCTCTTCGTCCTTGTCAGGAATGCGTGGAAACGGAGAACATCTCCGGTCAGATGAACCGATGAACCGATGAACCGATTGAGACTGAAAAGAACGCCAATTCCGGTGCCCGACCGGGCTGCGAAGCCGGCGGATGCCCAGCGGGGCTTCACGCTCGTCGCGGTCGTCATCGGCATCGCGATCCTGACGATCTTGATCGCGGCGGTGGCGCCTTCGATCGGCGTCGTCATGAAGCGCGATCGTGAAGCCGAGCTGATCTTTCGCGGCCGACAATACGCGCGCGCGGTCGGCCTCTTTCAGAGGCGCTACGGGCGCTATCCGAACCAGTTGAAGGAGCTGTACGAAAACCGGCCGCGGACGATCCGCCACCTCTGGAAAGACCCCATGTGCAACTGCGACTTTCAACCCTTGATCCAGGGAATGCCCTGCGGTCCGATCGGGGTCGGGCAGCCCCCGGGTGCTCCCCAATTTCCGGGGCCTTCCCCGACGCCGACTCCCTCGAAGACGGCCTTCGGCTCTCCCACCGGCCAGCAGGTCGTCGGTCCGATCGTGGGCGTGCGGTCCTCGGTGCACAAGGAGGGTCTGCGGGAGTGGCGCGGCCAGAAGTTCTACGACCAGTGGTGCTTTATCGTGGGCGACGCCGACCGGGACACCGTCGGGAATCTGCCGGGGCAGGGTCTCCCGATCGTCCCCCTCTATCCAACGCCACGTAAATAATTGCCCTGTAAGACCTTAACAGGCAGGCCCTGAGCGGGCGGAAGGGCGACGGGTTAGAATAAGGGTTCCCCCCGGGAGACCCGATGACCCGCAAATTCATCCTCGACAACGGCGCCACTGTCCTGATCGACCGGATGCAGGACGTGCGCTCTTTCACCCTCGGATTCTTCGTCCGCACGGGCTCCGAAAGCGAGCCGCCCGAGCTGCAGGGAATCTCTCATTTCTTGGAGCACGTGCTCTTCAAGCGGACCCGGCGCCGCTCCACGGTGCAAATCGCGCGGGAGATCGACCTTCTCGGCGGCGACGTGGACGCGTTCACAACCCGGGAGTACACGGGCTTCTACGCCCATACTCTCGACTCTCGGTTCGCGGAGGCCCTGGATCTGCTGGGGGACGTGGTTCTCTCTCCGGCCTTCGACGCGACGGATGTGGAGGCCGAGCGCGGAGTGATTCTGGAGGAGATCGGCGAGGCCAATGACAACCCGGACGATCTGGTCCACGAAGTCTTCGTGCGCTCTTTCTGGAAGAGCCACCCGCTCGGGGCGCCGATCCTCGGGACCGCTGCGAGCGTTCGCGCGATCACTCCGGCCGATCTCTACCGGTACTATCGCGATCGCTACACGCCAGCCAATCTGATCGTCTCTGTCGCGGGGCACGTCCGGGAGCGGGAGGTCGCCGAAGGCGTCGAGCGGCTCTTTCGCCGCCGAACGGCCCGACGCGAGAACGCCTTGCGAAAGCGACTCGCCGGGCGGCCGCGCGGCCACCAACATGTCACGCTGACGTCCCGCCACGGTCTCGAGCAGGTGCACGTCTGCTTCGGCACGGAAGGCCCGTCCCAGGCCTCCGGCCGGCGCTTCGCGGCCAATCTGCTCGACATCATCCTTGGAGGCGGCATGTCTTCCCGCCTCTTCCAGGAGGTGCGTGAGAAGCGCGGCCTGGCCTACACGATCGCTTCTTCGCTAAATGCCTATCGCCTCGGCGGATACGAATCGATTTCTGCGGCCTGCGCTCCGAAGAACCTGACGCGCCTTCTCGAGGTCACGCTGCGCGAGCTCAAGCGTTTGAAGCACGAGGGAGTTCGGCCGCGCGAGCTCGCCTGGGCCAAGCAGAATCTGACGGGCAACATGGTGCTCGCCCTGGAATCGACGATCTCCCGCGCCTCCCAGCAGGCGCGCCACGAGTTCTACTTCGGTCGGTCGATTGCCGCCGAGGAGCTCGTCGCCCGGGTGGAATCCGTAAAGGCGGTAGAGGTGGACGAGGAAACCGAGCGCCTGCTCGACGGCCGGACGCTCTCCCTTTCGGTCGTCGGCAATGTCGGCAGGCTTCCGTTCTCCTCGACCGACCTGGCTTCCGCGCTCTGATTCACGGGACGTCCTTGAGGGCCGCGCGGTAGGTTCCGTCCTTCTGCTGGAGATCCTTCCGGAACGCAGCGTACTCGGTGGAACTGCGGATTGGGGAGAGCATCGGGTCGCCGTCGAAGCAGATGAGGCAGGAAAGGCCGGTTTCGGCTGCTCGGGCGAGCAGCGCGACGGCGCCCGCCGTGTCTCCACGCTGGGCGCGGGCCTCAGCCAGGAAATGCAGAGCATGGTGGACGTGCCCGCGCTGCGAATCCGCGGCGAGGATCTGCCGCTCGAGATCTCCGATCTCCTTTTGCCCGGCGAGCACGCGCGCCAGGGCGAGCAGAGCGGGAACGATCGCATCGTTCGCCGGCGCCTTCGCCTTGAGGGCCTCCACGTCGGGCAGCACCTGGGACGGGTCTTCTATCATCAGGCGGTCCCAGTTGATCTGCCATTGCGTCGCGAACGTGTTCCGGCTTTCGGGCGGCAGCTGCCCGAAAAGGGAGAGAGCTGCCCGATGGTCCCCGATTCTTGACTTCAGGATGGCCTGCTGCTGAAGGACTTCGGCGCTGGAGGGGTTCACCCTTCGCGCCTCGACGAGTTGTGCCTCACTCTCCGGGATCCATCCGTAGTGCTGGTCGATCCGCGTCAGATCCAGCCGAGCGATCTCGAGGTTCGGCGCCAAGGCGATTGCCTGCTTCAGTTCCCGGACGGCGGAGACGACATTCCAGTTGCCGGAGGGGGACCAGTAAACGGAGGCCAGCGCGACGTGGGGCTCGGCCAGCTCCGGGTCCAGCTCGATCGCGCGCCGGGCGTCCGCAACCACGCCTTCGTAGCCCGACGGCGCCGGGACGAAGAAATTCAGCCACGCGCGCGCGTAGGCGCGAGTCGCGATCGCGCGGGCGAAGTCGGGCGCTTCACGGAGGATCTCGTCCAGAGTGCGGACGATCTCCTGCTTGGTCTGGATGTCCGCGAGCGCAATCGCGGGAAGACGCGCCCGAACGCTGAGATATTTCTCCAGGGTGCCGTCGGGGACTGCCTGCGATTGCCGCAGGGCGCGCTTCTCGCCGGGATCGAGCTCCAGACGCAGCCGCTCCACGATCCGGCGGGAGATCGCGTCCTGGAGCTCGAAGAGCTTGCCTTCCGGAACGTCTATGTGCTCGCTCCAGAGAATCGCGCCGCGCGGGAGGTCGGTCATCTGCACGGAGACCCGGGTGGTGCCTTCCAGTTTCTGGAAAGTCCCTTCGAGGACCGCGTCGACGCCGAGCTTTCTGCCGACTTCCTGCGTCTCGAATGCCTGGGTCTCGTAGCGGGCGATCGCGCTCGTCGGCCGAACGGTCAGGTCGCGCAGTGAGGCAAGCCGGCCGATCAAGGAGTCGGCCAGGCCGAGGCCGAAATGTTCGAGCGAGGCGTCCTGGCCGATGCCGCGGAAGGGGAGCACGGCGAGCGTCCTCGGGGCCCGCACTGCGCCACCGGGGCGCAGCCGCGGCAGGAGGAGAGCGGCGATCCCGAGCAGGGCGAGAGCGAGAGCGACGACAACCGCCGCTTTCGGGAGTGACAAACGCGCGCGCGCGGGAGGGCGGAAGGGACGAGGGACAGAGGCGCCCTCGGCGGCGACAGCCCGCAGGTCGTGCGCCAGGTCGGCGGCGGAGTGGTAGCGGTTCTCGGGCCTCTTCTCCAGGCAACGGCGCAGGATCCGGTCCATCTCCGGCGGGAGACCGGCTCGTTCGATGGCCCCGCCGTCCGGCTCCTCCTTCAGGATCGCGTTGAGAGTTTCGATCCTGGAGTCCGCGCGGAAGGCGCGCCGCCCTGTGGCCATCTCATAGAGCACCGTGCCCAGAGAGAAGATGTCCGAGCGGCCGTCCGGCCGTTCCCCGCGAACCTGCTCGGGGCTCATGTAGCCCACCGTCCCGGCGATGGTCCCGATCTCCGTGGACGCGTGGCCTGCCGTCGGAGCATCCTCCGGCGCCTCGGCGAGAGGGGGGCGCGCGATACGCTGAACGAGGCCGAAGTCGAGGATCCTGGCGGCGCCGTTTCGGGCGAGGATGATGTTTTCCGGCTTGATGTCGCGGTGAACGAGCCCCTTCTCGTGAGCCGCGGCGAGGCCCTCGGCGACCTCCGACGCGATTCGCGCGGCCTCGTGCGTCGGCAAGGGCCCCGACAGAAGCAGGGAACGCAGCGTCTCCCCGTCGACCAGCTCTGTGACGACGTAGCGCAAGCCTTCCGCTTCTCCGACATCGAAGAGGGGAACGATGTGGGGGTGGGAAAGCGAAGCCACGGCGCGCGCCTCCTTCTCGAAGCGCCGGATGCTGTCGGGGTCGCTCGCGGTATCTGCGGACAGGATCTTGACCGCCACCTCGCGGCCGAGCCGCGGGTCCGCGGCCCGATAGACCTCACCCATGCCGCCCCGCCCGAGACTGCCTCGGATCTCGTAGGGACCGAGCCGGGTGCCGGAGGAAAGGCTCATTGTGTTTCGGCAAGATATGGTATTCCCATGACGGAAGTTCGCGTTCTTCTGAAGGTTCTGCCCCACGGGGAGGGCGTCGAGTCGCCAGCTTACGCGACGGCGGGCTCGGTCGGGTGTGACTTACGGGCCGCAGTCGAAGAAGACCTCGTGCTGGTCCCGGGCGGGCGTACGCTCGTTCCCACCGGCATCGCCGTCGCGATCCCGCCAGGTTACGAGGGACAGGTGCGCATGCGCAGTGGCCTGGCCTTGAAGCTCGGGCTGACGCTCTTGAACGCCCCCGGGACGATCGACAGCGACTACCGCGGCGAGATTCGCGTGATCGTGGCGAACCTGGGATCAGAGTCCGCGACGTTGAAGCGCGGAGATCGAATCGCGCAGCTCGTCTTCGCTCCCGTCGCGCGCGCGCGTTTCGAGAAAGTCAACGAACTACCGCCGAGCGAGCGCGGCAGCGGAGGGTTCGGGTCGACGGGCAAGGAGTAGTTGTCAGTTCTCAGTGATCAGTTATCAGTTTGGCCGCGATCAGGCGCGCCAGCTCGGACAAACAGCGACCAATCGCTTGGAACTGAGAACTGAAAACTGAAAACTGAGAACTCGTGGCCCTTCGGATCAACTGCTGCTAATCTAGTCTTCGATGCGCGTCACCATCCTCGCGTCGGGTTCCGGAGGGAACTCGTGTCTGGTGGAGTCGGGAGCGACGCGCGTCCTCGTCGACGCGGGACTCTCGGCGCGCGAGATCGAGCGCCGGCTCCTGGCCAGGCAGGTCGATCCCGAAACGATTCAGGCCATGTTCCTGACGCACGAGCACGGGGACCACGCCAGCGGGGCGCTCACCTTCGGAGCTCGCTGGAGCTGTCCGATCTTCGCGACAGCCGGCACGGCCGACGCGATCGGTCTGGACGGAACACTCTTTTCCCCCTTCGTCCGCGTGGACTCGGGACGCGAAGGCCGCGTCGGGTCGATCGGATTCCGAGCGCTGGCAATCCCGCACGACGCCAACGAGTCCGTCGCCTATTCCTTCGAAGCGGACGACGCGCGGATGGTCATCGCCTCCGACCTGGGCCGGGCGGAGACGGGTTTTGTCGACTTCCTGCGCGAGGCCACGACGGTTTTGCTCGAGTTCAACCACGACGAGGACATGCTGCGCGACGGGCCGTACACGTGGGGGCTCAAGAAGCGCATCTCGGGAGGGTTCGGCCACCTCTCCAACCGGCAGTCGGCCGATGCCGTGCGCTCCGCGGCCGGACCAAAGTGGAAGCGCGTCGTGGCGACTCACCTCTCGCGCACGAACAACACACCGGCGCTCGCTCTGGCCGCCCTCGCCGAGGCGCTCGAGCGCTCGGGTTGGGAGATTCCCTTCGACGTGGCGGACCAGATCCGCGGCTGCGAGGTCTTCGAGGCATGAAGGTCGAGGTCCGCGTCTACCCGAAGGAAGGGGTGCTCGATCCCCAGGGGAAAGCCATCGCGGGAGCCCTTTCGCGTCTTGGCCACGCCTCGGTGACCGACGTCCGGGCGGGAAAGATCTTTTTCCTCGAGGTGGCCGGCGCCGATGCGAGAACGGCCGAAGCCGAGGCGCGCAGGATGGCCGAGGAACTGCTCGCCAACACCGTCATCGAAGGCTTCGACGTGAGGGTCGTGTGACCGCCTTCCCTCCAGCGCCCAGCGCCCAGTCCCGCTCTGCGAAGCAGCGCTTCGCTGCGCAGCACGAGCGCCCTGCGCCTCGCGTCCATCCATGAAGTTCGGCGTCGTCGTCTTTCCCGGGTCCAACTGCGATCAGGACTGCTACCACATCGCCCGCGATCTGCTGGGTTGCGAGGCGGAGTACGTCTGGCACCACGAGAGGGACCTGAAGGGGGCCGACGTCCTGATCCTTCC
>Ga0070698_100000323_pt1 | contig 48831 bp, 42 predicted proteins | sample KBSK1502metaG_FD_65477 | JGI IMG/M metagenome (GOLD analysis project Ga0070698, IMG submission 65477) | Corn, switchgrass and miscanthus rhizosphere microbial communities from Kellogg Biological Station, Michigan, USA - KBS K1-50-2 metaG | ecosystem: Host-associated > Plants > Roots >...
GAGAGGCGTCACGGAAAGACGTCACGGAGAGGCGTAGGGGGCGCGGCTTGCTGCGCCCCCGCACCGTTTACGCCGATTACATTACCGCACCATGCCCTCGGGCCCCGCGTTCCTCTTCGATCTCGACGGCACGCTCATCGACAGCGTGTACCAGCACGTGCTCGCGTGGCGCGAGGCGTTGGAGAGCGTGGGGATCGAGCTCTCCGTGTGGCGCATCCACCGCCGCATGGGCATGAGCGGCGGCTTGTTCGTCAACGCCCTGCTCCGCGAGACGGGACGCGACTTGAAGCCGGAACAGGCGGCGCAGATCCGTCGCGTCCATGGCGAGGCCTACGCGCGCCAGGTGTCGCAGGTGCGTCCCCTCCCCGGCGCCCGGGAGCTCCTCGCCTATCTCACGGAGGCGGGCGTCCCGTGGGCGATCGGGACGAGCGGTCGGATGGAGAGCGCCAAGCCCAACCTCGACATGCTGGCCATCCCTGCCGGCGTCCCGATCGTCACCCGCGACCAGGTGGAGCACGCGAAGCCCGACCCCGATCTGTTCCTCGCCGGGGCCGAGCGGCTCGGCGTGCCGATCGACGAGTCGATCGTGGTCGGGGACAGCGTGTGGGACCTCCTGGCGGCGCGTCGCGCGCGTGCCATCGGCGTGGGGCTGTTGTCGGGCGGGTATGGCGAAGAAGAGCTCGAGCGGGCTGGCGCGTATCGCGTGTATCAGGACCCCGCCGACCTGCTCAATCACCTCGACGAGGTCGGCGTGCGCCTGGGCAGCACGTCTCCGTAGGTCATCCCGAGAAGTGCTCCTCCTCCCGCCCGGGCGGCGAGGAGGGCAGCTGCACCACGCGGTCCCACGCGCTCGTCTGCCAGTTGTCGGGCCGGTCGCGCTCGCGCACCCAGGGCGGCAGGGGCAGCGCGAGGTAACCGGAGAGGGCCTCGACATAGGGCTCGTACATGCGGCGCAGGTCGGTGAGCCGCTCCTCGAAGTCGGCCCGGGCCCTGAGCACCAGGCCGCCGCCGGCGAGCCGATCGCGTAGGCGCGCCAGCTGTGCCGCCGCCAACCGATCCTCCGGCCGCCGCGGGGGCGTGCTGTACACCTGCGCCAGGTCGACGACCGCGTGTCGCGCCATGGCGAACGTCAGCTCCGCCTGACGCACGCACCACCCCTCGAGCCCCACGATCACGAGCGCGCTCGCGTCCAGGATGGTCGTGAGGGCCGCCACCCACGACTCGTTGTAGTGCTGCGACCGGAAGTAGCCGAGCGGTGGATAGGACAGGTGGCTCTCGAGCACGTCGGCGGCCCAGTGCTCCCACTCCTTGAGAAGCTCGACCAGGGCCACGGCGCGCGGATCCGCCCGGTGTCGCCACAGGAGCTCCCCCGCACTGGGCGGCGAGCCGGCGCGCGCGTCGAGCAGGGAGATCGCGACCTCGCGCCGGGAGAACGCCTGATAGATCACCGGAAAGTATCCGATCACCGCGGCGAGGAACGCGAATCCGGTTCCCGCCTCGACGACTGTGATCGTCTTGGCGAACGCGCTGCGGGGCACTACGTCTCCGAGGCCGAGCGTGAAGAACGTCGTACCACTCATGTACACATCGGACCAAAACCCGGTGTCGCCTCCGCCCGCCACCGTCATCGCCGAGCCCGCGGCCCATTGCAACAGCCCGAACGAGACGACACTGCCCGCCGCCCACAGGGCGAGCAGCGCGATGAGCGAGAGCGGCCCGTAAAAGGAAAGAAACGCCTCCCGGCGCCGGCCCGTGAGCAGCCGCGCGGTGGCGCGCCACGGTGCCCAGGTGTACCGGTAGAACAGCTTGGTGAGGCGGATCCGCCCGCTCACCCGACGCGGCAGGATGATGGTCTCGAACGCATCCCACAGAACCACGGCGAGCACCACTACGCCCGCCACACCCCCGATCCACCTCATGTCCCGCTCCACCCCTCGGAAAGGTTGACTAAACTGCCGGCCTGGGCCGCCGCTGGCGAGTCTCGCGCGCGGCCCGTAAACTTGCTCGGTGAGCTTCGACCGGGTGACGCGCACCTGCGGCGCGGCGCTCACCGCCCTGCTGGGCGTGTGCATCGCCACGGGTCTGTCGGCAAGCCAGACACCGGCCGATTCCACGCCCGCCCGCGCCCGGGACCGCCTGTTCGAAGCGAGCGAGCCACTCGAGCTCACCCTGAAAGCCGACTTCGGGGCCATCAACAAGAATCGCGGCAACGATAAACCGAACCACCCCGGTGTGCTCTCCTACACCACGGCGGCGGGCGATTCCGTGGTGCTCGACGTGCAAGTGCACACCCGCGGGCACTTCCGGCTGGCCCGGTGCCAGTATCCACCGCTCAAGATCGTCTTTAACCGCGAGCAGGCGGCGCACACCACCTTCGCTCACCAGGGGAGCCTCAAGCTCGCCGTGCAGTGTCGGGGCGGCCAAGGGTACGCGAACTACCTGCTGGAAGAGTCCCTCATCTACCGCGCCTACAACCTGCTCACCGATCGAAGCTTCCGGGTGCGCCTGGCACGCGTCACCTATGTGGACGCGACCGGCAAGCACGCACCCGAGACGCGGCGCGCCTTTCTCGTCGAGGACGAGGACCGCATGGCGCGGCGCAACAACACGAAGGTGCTCGAGCAGAAGGGCATCACCCAGGGCGAGCTCGACTTCGACCAGACGGGGCTGGCGATGGTATTCCAGTACATGATCGGGAACACGGACTTCGCCGTGACGGCGCTGCACAACATCGTGCTCATTCGTGATTCGCTCGAGACGGTGTATCCGGTGCCGTACGATTTCGACTGGTCCGGAGTCATCTGGACGCCGTACGCCCAGCCCGATTCGCGGCTCGAGATCCGCGACGTGCGCCAGCGCCTGTTTCGCGGCGAGTGCCGCTCGCCGGAGGAGCTCGCCAGCCTGTTCGCTCGCTTCAACGCCCAGAAGGAGGCGATCTACGCGCTGTACCGCGGGATGGCCGCCGAGGGACTCGAGCCGAAACGGATCGCCCAGGCGCTCGATTACTACGACGACTTCTTCAAGACCATCAACGACCCCGGTCGCACGCGTCGCGAGTTCACGCGGGTGTGCCGGCGCTGACTACGTGGCCGCCGTGACCGAGCCGCGCTGGGACGTGCCGAGCGCCGCACGCCTGGCCGAGCTGGTCGTCGCGCCACTGCCGCTCGGCCTCACCCCCGGACCGTCGCGGCGCACGTTTCACCGGGACCTGTATTTCGACACGCCGGCCGGCGACCTGCGCCGCCGCGGCATCACCTGCCGCATGCGCTTCGATCTGGACGATCGGCGCGCGCTCGCCCTGGAGATGGACATGGGCGCGGTCCGCTACGTCAGCCGGGTCGTCGAGCTCGAGCCGCGTGAGGCGTTCCGCGGCGACGCGGAGCCGGCGCGTCGGCTGCGGGCGCTGGTCGACCCGGAGCGGCTGGTGCTCGGCTGCGAGCTCGAGGTCGAGCGGGAGCTGCGCGACGCCCGCCTCCCGGTCGTGCCGCTGCCGCAGTTCGAGCTCGGGTACGACACGGTGACGGTGCGCGGGACCGATCCGCCGCCCGTGTTCTGCGAGCTGGCGATCACCCGCCGCCCCTGGTGCGTGATCCCGGCGGGTCGCTTCGCCCGCTCGCTCGAGCGCCGCTACGGCCTCGCCCGCTCCTCGCTCGACTGGGTGGAGCGCGCCCGAACGCTGCGCCTCGCGCTCGCTACGGCGGACGGCCCCACCCAGCAGGCCCGCCAGATCGCCGTGCTCGCGGTCGCGCATGGGCGGCTGGCGCTGTGGCGGAGCGGCGCCGCACTCGAGCTGCCGCTCGAGCCGGGCGGCGGCGAGGAGGCGTGTCGCCGAGCCATGCGCCGCCTGTTCGGGAACATCGAGGGCGAGACCCGTCTGATCGGCGTGGTACGCGCGGCGGACCGGCGTCCCGCGGTCGAGGTGTGGCTCGTGCGGCGCCTGCGCCGCAACCTCACGGCGGCGCCGCCCGGCGGGCTGCAATGGTTCACGCCAGCGGACGTCGTCGCGCGAGTGGGCTCGCCCGTGTTACGGGATCCGACGACGCTCTCGGCCTTGGCGGTCGCGGCCCGCTCGGAGCTCGTGCCGGAATGGTCCGCGGCGCCACTCGCGCCAGCGCAGCCGACGGGCCCCGCCGGCGGTACGACCGACGAGTCCAGCCGGCTCACCTTGAGCGAGCTGCGCGTGCCGGTGCTGCCGCCCCGGGCCCTCGACGCCGCGCGGCAGACGCCCGACCACTTCGTCAACGCGCTGCTCTCCTCGCTCGAGTTCAACGTCCGGGTGCTCGAGCTGGCCGAAGATCCCCGCGTCCCGCTGCTCGCACGGCTGCGCTTCCTCGCGATCGTCAGCACGAACCTGGATCAGTTCTTCATGGTCGACGTCGGCTCGCTGCAGCACCAGGTGGCGGCCGGCGTCGTGGAGCGCTCTCCCGACGGCCTCACGCCGGCCGAGCAGCTCGACGCGATCGCGATCCGCCTGCATCCGCTCATCGCGCGGCAGTATCGCTGCTTTCACGAGCTTGTGGGGGGCCCGCTCGCCGCGCAGGGCATCCGCATCCGCGACTGGACGGCGCTCGACCCGGGCGAGCGCGCCGCGCTGGCGCGCCGCTTCACCGACGACGTGGCGTCGCTGCTCACGCCCAAGGCGCTCACCCGCGCCCCCGGACACGCCTTTCCCCACCTCGCCGACCGCCGCCTGAGCCTGGCGGTCATGCTGCGGGACGGGCCGGACGGCCCGCCTCACTTCGCGACGGTCGAGCTGCCGCCGTCTCTGCCCCGGTTCCTGGCCGTGGGCGGGGACGGTGGCGGGGTGGTCGCGCTCGAGACGGCGGTGCGCGCTCACCTGGGCACGCTGTTCCCCGGGCGCGAGATCCTGGAAGCGCACGCCTTCCGCGTGACGCGCAGCGGGGACATTCAGCTGGACGAGCTCGGCGCGGCGAGCTTCGTGCAGGCGGTCGCCGAGGAAGTGCGGCGGCGACCGTGGGGTCCGGTGGTGCGCCTCGAGGTCGAGCGCGCGATGCCCCCGGCGCTGCGTGAGCTGCTGCAGCGCGAGCTGCGCTTCGAGGAAAGCGAGCTCGCGAGCGCGCTCGGACCGTCGGACGTCTACGCGGCCGACGGGCCGGTGCATCTCGGCGCCGTCACCGAGCTGGCCGGCGCGCACCCCCGCCCGGAGCTCGACTATCCCCCGCTCGCCCCCCGCGATCCTTTTTCCGCCGGGCGCAGCGTGTTCGACACGATCGACTCGGGCGACGTCCTGGTGCACCACCCGTTCGACGGGTTCGCCGCCAGCTTCGAGCGCTTCATCGCCGAGGCAGCGGACGATCCCGCCGTCGCCGCCATCAAGCTCACGCTGTATCGGCCCGGCGGGCCGTCGGCGCTGGGAGACGCGCTGCGGCACGCCGCCGCTCGCGGCAAGGACGTAGCGGTGTTCGTCGAGCTAAAGGCGCGGTTCGACGAGGAGCTGAACATCGGCTGGGCGCAGAGCCTCGAGGCGGCGGGCATCCACGTCATCACCGGCGTCGCCACGCTCAAGACCCACGCGAAGATCGCCCTCGTCATCCGGCGGACGGGCGGCCACACGCGGCGCTATGCCCACCTGGGGAGCGGCAACTACAACCCCGACACCGCCAGGCTGTACACCGATCTGGGGCTGTTCACCGCCAATGAAGAGATCACGGCCGATCTGCACGCGCTCTTCAACGAGCTCACGGGCTCCGCGCGCGCCCCGCGGGCGGCGTTCCGGCGGCTGCTCGTCGCACCGACCAACATGCTCGACCGTTTCCTCGCCCTCATTGCGCGCGAGGCGGAGCACGCGCGCGCCGGGCGCGGCGGGCGCATCCGCGCCAAGCTCAACGGCCTCGCCGACTGCAGCGTGATCGGCGCGCTGTACCGCGCGTCGCAGGCCGGGGTGGACGTGCGTCTCGTGGTGCGGGGGGTGTGTATGCTGCGCCCGGGCGTGCCGAGGCTGTCCGAGCGGATCAAGGTGGTGAGCGTGCTGGGTCGCTTCCTCGAGCATGCGCGCATCTATCACTTCGAAAACGGGGGAGCCCCGGAGTATTACATCGGCTCGGCCGATTGGCGGCCCCGCAATCTGCGCCGCCGCATCGAGGTGGTCACGCCCGTGGACGACGTCGCGGCACGGGAGCGGTTGGACGGGATGCTCGAGCGCGAGCTCGCCGACCCCGACGCCTGGATCCTCGCATCCGATGGCTCGTACGCCCGGGGTGTCGGCCTCACACGTCCCTCGCGTACCGCATCTCATTCGTCGGCGTGAAGCGCAGTTTTTCGTAGAGCGGACGCCCGTCCGCGATCGGCGGATCGAGAGCCCCGTCACCGCTCGCGATGCCGCTCCAGCAGCTCCAGGGCGCGCCGCAGCCGCGCCAGCGCCGCCCCAACATCCGCATCACCCGCGGCGTGGATGGGCGCCAGCACCTGGAGTGCGTTGCGGAGATGCTCGGCCGGGGATTCGTCCGCGGGAAGTCGGACCGCGCGCCCGCGGCGCTCGAGCGTGCTGCGCCGCTCCGCGCCCCATCGGCGGTCCACCACGCGGCGGCGCTCGAGCGGGGACGGCCCCAAGGCCCGTCGCCGCGGCGCGGAGCGTCTGTCCACGCCGTGTCGGCGATCGGCGAAAAGGCGAGAAGGCGTCACGCAGCTCTAATGTGCTGCCGGCGCGCCCCGCCGGCCAGCCTCCGGCTAAATTCCCCACCACACATGCCTACGATCGTTACGGCCGAGCGGCTCAGCAAGACGTTCCGCGTCAAAGTGCGCGACCCCGGGTTGAAGGGCGCGCTCGCGGCGTTGCTGCGCCCCCGCTATCGCGACGTTCACGCGGTGCGCGACGTGGCCTTCCGGATCGAGCCGGGAGAAATCGTGGCGTTCCTCGGGCCCAACGGCGCGGGCAAGACGACGACGCTCAAGATGCTCACCGGGCTGCTCTACCCCACGACCGGTCTGGTCGAGGTGGCGGGCTTCGTGCCGTGGACCGGGGGCCGCGACTTCAAGCGACGCATCGCGCTCGTGCTCGGCAACCGGCAGCAGCTCGTGTGGGACCTGCCACCGGAAGAGACGTTCCGGTTGAACCGGGCCATTTACGACATCGCCGAACCCGCGTACCGGGAGCGGCTCGCGGAGCTGGTCGATCTGCTCGAGCTCCGCGACGTGCTCGACAAGCCGGTGCGCCAGCTGTCGCTGGGCGAGCGCATGAAATGCGAGCTCGCCGCCGCACTGCTGCACCACCCGCCGCTCTTGTTCCTCGACGAGCCCACGTTGGGCCTCGACGTCACCGCCCAGGAGGCAATCCGCCGCTTCCTGTCGCAATATCGGGAACGGCACGGCGCCACCGTGCTCCTCACGTCACACTACATGCAGGACGTGACGGCGCTCGCGTCGCGCGTCCTCATCATCAACCGCGGGCGCCTCCTGTACGACGGCGCCCTCGATGCCTTGGTGACGCGGATGGCGCGCATCAAGCGGATCGAGCTGGTGCTCGGGGGCGACGGCGTCACGGCCGAGGCGCTCGCCACGTTCGGCACCGTCAAGAGCTTCCACTTTCCCAACGCGGTGCTCGAGGTACGGCGCGAGGAGGCGGCCGCGACCAGCGCCCGCCTGCTGGCGGCGCTACCCGTGGCCGACCTGTCGATCGAGGACCCGCCCATCGAGGACGTGATCCGCCAGGCGTTCGCGCACGGTGTGGGACAGGACGACGCGTGAGCCGGCTCGTGCGCTGGGAGTGGCTCCGGCGCTACGGCGCGTTGCTGCGCGTCGCGTGGCTGCAGGACCTGCAGTACCGCGCATCCATCGTGCTGTGGCTGCTCTGGGGCGTGACCGAGCCGGCCGTCGCGCTCGGCATCTGGTGGGCGATCGCGGCGGACGGCCCCGTGCAGGGGTATGCCCGCGCCGATTTCGCGCGCTACTTCTTCGCCCTGATGCTCGTGAACCAGCTCACCATCGCCTGGGACTCGTGGTACTTGGACTCGTGGATTCGCGAGGGCGAGCTGAACTTCCGGCTGGCGCGCCCGATTCACCCGGCACACGAGGCGGTGGCGGAGAACATCGCCTACAAGGCGCGTACCGCCGGCATGATCCTCGTCGTGTGGCTGATCGTCGCGGCGGCGTGGCCCGCCGTGCGGCTGCCGTTCGGAGCGGGTCGCTGGGCGCTCACCGCCGCAGCGGTGCTGCTCGCGGCGGCGCTGCGGTTCTTCATCAGCTTCGCCACCGGTCTGCTCGCGTTTTGGACGACGCGCGCCACGGCCATCATGGAGCTGCACGCCGGCATCTCGCTGTTCCTCTCCGGACGGCTCGCGCCGCTCGCCCTGCTCCCGCCCGCCGTGGCGCGGGTGGCGGGGTTTTTCTGGTTCCCCTACATGCTGGCGTTCCCCGTGGACCTGCTCACGGGTGCCGTACACGGCGCGGCGGTCGTGCAGGGGTTCGTCGGGCAGGTCGTGTGGCTCGCGGTGTGGGTGGGTGCCTATCGGCTGGCGTGGACCCGTGGCTTGCGACGCTACGGCGCGGTGGGCGGATGATGTTCCGCGTTCCCACTGCCGCGTTCCGCGTCCTCGGGGCCCTCTGGCGCATCAACGTCGCCGAAGAGCTCCAGTATCGCGCCAACTTCGTGGCGAGCCTGCTCGGCACGCTGTTCTGGATCGTCACGGCGCTGCTCACGTTGGCGGTGTTTTTCCGGCACACCACACGCCTGGGAGACTGGGATTATTGGGAGGTCGTCGTCCTGCTGGGTGTGTTCAACACGCTCACCGGCGTAATCGAAGCCGTACTGCGACCGGGCATCGGTCGGCTCGCGGGAGAGGTGAAGAGCGGCGGCCTCGACCTCGTGCTCGCGAAGCCGGTGGACGCGCAGGGGTTCGTCTCGTTCCGCCGCCTCGACGTGTGGCGATTCACCGACGTGGTGCTCGGGCTCACGCTCGCGGGGTACGCGCTGTACCGCCTCGGCCGCGTGCCCTCGGTCGTCCAACTCGCGGCGTTCGCCTTGGCCCTGGCGGCTGCGGTCGTCGTCGTGTACGCGCTGTGGGTGGCGCTGATGAGCCTGGCCTTCTGGTTCGTGTCGGTGGAGAACCTCTCGGTGTTGTTCGACGCGGTGTATGAGGGCGCGCGCTATCCGGTGTCGGCCTATCCGGGCGCGCTGCGATTCGTCTTCGTATACCTCATCCCGATCGCCTGGACCACGACGATTCCGGCGTCCGCCCTCACGGGAAGACTCGAGCCCGGGTTCGCGCTCGTCGCCGCCGCCGTGGCGGGAGTTGCGTTCGCGCTGACCCGGCTGCTGTGGCGCAGCGCGCTCAAGCGCTACTCGGGCGCGAGCGGGTGAGCCGGAGCGGTCAGCTCATCGCAGCGAGCGCCGCCCCCCCATCGGCCCAGCGGCCGGCCGGGTCGGCCGCAAGGCAGCGCCGCTCCAGCTCGGCGAGCCACGGGGGCACCGAGCGCACCTCCTCGAGCGGCTCTGATTCCGGGGTCGGCGGGCGCCCCGTCAGCATCTCGTGCACCAGCACCCCGACGGCGAACATGTCGTCGGCCGGCGTCGCCGCCGCCGCGCCGTTCTTCCCCCCGGGGGCGCGCCGCTCGGGCGCCACGTACGTGGCGGCGCACAGCGCCCCGGCAGCCACCCCGGGCGCACCGCGGGGCAGGGAGCGCTCCACGGCACCCACGATTCCCGTGTCGGCCACCAGGGTGTGGCCCTCGGTGAGCAGGACGTTTTCGGGCTTCAGGTCGCCGTGGGCGATGTGCGCGGCGTGTGCGTGGGCCAGCGCGGTGAGGACGTCGCGCAGGATGTCGACCGCGCGACGCAACGGCAGCTCGCCGTTGCGCGCGAGCCAGGCGCGCAACGTCGTGCCTTCCACGAACGCACGCGAGTGATACACGAACGCGCCGGCGCGCCCGGACCCGCGGGGAGGCACTAGAGGCGGGGCGCTCAGGCGCTCGGCCAGCATCAACAGCTCGCGCTCGAGCAGCGCCGTGTCCAGGACGAGCGACAGCTCCCCGGGCAGCACTTTCACGAGCAGCGCCGGTCCGCTCGCCGCTTCGAGCGCGACGAACATGCGGCACGCGCCCACCGGGCGCACCTCACGCTCGACCCGGTAGATCGGGCCGAGCGCATCCTGCAGCGCGGTCCGCAGGTCAGCCACGCCCGGCGGTTCCCCCGGGGCGAGACGTCGGCATGGGGCGGCTCCTGAGTTGGTGACTGAACATATCCGCGACGGCGGGACCTGTCAGCCACCCCCCGACTCAGACCGGACCCCGCGCCGGTGGCGCCGATCGTGCTGCCGATCGGGCGGGCCGTCCTGGGACGTTCCTAGCGGGGTTCTCGTGGCGGCGCGGTCCGAAAGTGCAGAGGATCCCGCAGGCTCTGGAGCTCCCGGTAGTAAAACAGCGGCGTGGGTCGCTTGCGCGTGAACCGCAGCCGCTTGAGCAACGCGATCTCCTCGGCCGTCGCCGTGCCGCTGAGGGCGTGGTCGCGTAGGAACTCCGTGAGCCCCGGTTCCTCATTCCCAGGCTCGTCGAATTCCCGTTCGACGAACTCGAAGCGCTTCACATGGCCGGCCGCCACCCGTCGGTTCAAAACGATGTCCAGCGCGAACGTCGCGAGGTCCATGTCCCACGACTCGATCAGCGGACCGAGGAACGACACGCAGTTCTCCGCCGAAACATGGAAGATGTCGGTATCGAGGAACTCGAGCACGATCACACGCATCTCTTCGTAGCTGCGGCCGCCGAGCTGCGCCATCATGCGGACCCAGTATTCGTTGTCCAGCTCCTGCCGGGCCACCTGCTTCGCCACTTCCAAGACTTTCGCCGTGATCAGCCGTTCCAGCTCGCCCAGGGGCTGCTGCTCGAAGATCGCGCGGATCTGGCCTTCTTTGTCGGGGTTACACTTGCGCAAGATGAGTTCGCGGACCTCCCCGAGCAGGGCGGCGGGCTCGTCGCCCAACTCCCGCTTCAGCTGTTCCTTGCGCTGGAGCTCCGCCAGGCGGGCCAGCTCCCCGCTGGGCAGTCGCAGGAACCTGTCCATTCGGTCGTAAATGTCGGTGCGATTCGGGGCGGGAGGCGCCTTGCGTCGCGTGAGCAATTGGGAGATGTACGACTCGGTCACGCGGGCGGCGCGGGCCAGATCGCGCTGCTCCAACCCGAGCTCCTCCAGGCGGTGACGAATCACAAAGGGCACGTCCATGGCACGTCTCCTCACCAACGCCTAGATTAACAACTAGTGGTGAAGTGTTTGATCACTGACAATGTACAACTTGACAAAGCTAGTAAAGTAGGGTACCTTGTGCAAGGTGGAGAAGTGTCAGTCAGTTGCCGAAGGTCATGGTGGTTGCTTTAAGGAGTCGCTCCATGTATGCACGCAATGTTACGATGCAGCTGAAGCCCAACACGGCGGGTGAGTTCACGCAGACGCTCGAAAAGGACATCCTGCCCCTGCTTCGGAAGCGGAATGGGTTCGCGGACGAGATTACCTTCGTCGCCCAGAACGGCAAGGAAGCGCTTGCCATCAGTCTCTGGGATCGCAAAGAGAGCGCGGACGCCTATGCTCGCGAGACGTATCCCGAGGTGTTGAAGGGTCTGGCGAAGGTGGTCGAGGGCACGCCCGAGGTCGGCAGCTTTGAGGTGTCGAATTCGACGTTCCACAAGATCGCCGCACGCAGCTAGAGTCGACTGGTCCGCTGTAGGCGGATCGGTTTGTTTCGGAGGAGGGGGGCGGCAGAGGCCGCCCTCTTTCTTTCCCACGTCTTGCGAACCGGCGCTTCTGAGGTCACTCTAGCGCGCCCCCTTTCAGGACTGCTCCGTTGCGCCTCGCTACACTCACGTTCTGCGTCACCGTCGTATGCGCTTCCCGCTCAGCCGCTCAAGGCACACGCGTAGAGATCGCGGTATCACGGGCACTCCAGGCCGCACCGGTCACCGGCCGCATGTACGTCTTCGTGAGCCGCAGCGACGACGTGGAGCCCCGCCTGCAGGTACGGCACGAGAGCGACTGCACCCCGTTCTTCGGCGTCGACGTGACGGCGCTCCCGGCCGGTACCCCCGGCGTGATCGACGGCACGACGCTCGGGTACCCGTTGGCGAGCCTCAGGGAAATCCCCGCGGGGGACTACTACGTGCAGGGCCTGCTCAACGTCTACTCGGAGTTCCACCGGGCCGATGGGCACACCCTGTGGTTGCACGACGACCAGTGGGAGGGACAGCAGTTCAACCGGTCCCCCGGGAACCTCGTGAGCGAGGTGCGTAAAGTGCGCCTCGAACCAGGGCGGCCGGACACCGTCCGGCTCGAGCTCACCCGCGCGCTGCCACCGGTCGAGCTCCCGCCAGACACGAAGTGGGTGAAGCACATCAAGATCCGGAGCGAGATGCTCACCGCCTGGTGGGGACGTCCCATGTATCTGGGGGCCACCGTGCTGCTCCCGCGCGGCTACGAGACCGACACGGCGCGCCGCTATGCCACGGTGTACGAGCAGGGACATTTCAATCTCCGAGCGCCGTTCGGATTCTCGACCGATTCGAGCGTCGAAACGTCCGAGCAGCGGGCGGCCCGGCTGGCGCGCACCGCCCGCGAGCCCGGCTTCGAGTTCTATCAGGCGTGGCGCTCCCCTGCCTTCCCGCCCCTGATCGCCGTCACGTTCCAGCATCCGACGCCCTACTTCGACGACTCCTACGCCGTGAACTCGGCGAACAACGGACCGTACGGCGACGCGATCCTGCGGGAGCTCATTCCCTACCTGGAGGCGCACTTCCGTATGATCCGGGCGCCCTGGGCGCGCGTGCTCACGGGTGGCTCCACCGGCGGGTGGGAGGCGCTCGCCCTGCAGGTCTACCATCCCGACGTTTTCGGCGGAACGTGGGTGCTGTATCCGGACCCGGTCGACTTCCGGAGTTACGAGATCCCCGACGTCTACGGCGACACGAGCGCATTCGTCCATCCCGTCGCCGGATGGATGAGCTACGACGTGCCGGCCGAGCAGGAGGTCACGGGACAGCCGCGTATCAGCGTGCGGCAGGAGAGCCAGTTCGAGGCGGTGCTCGGCAGCCACGCGCGCTCGGGCGAGCAGTTCGCGATCTGGGAGGCGACCTACGGTCCCGTCGGCCCCGATGGCTATCCCGCTGAGCTGTGGGATCTCGCGACGGGCAAGATCGACCACCGCGTGGCCGAGTACTTCAAGGCGCACGACTACGACCTGCGCGACTATCTGGAGCGCAACTGGGGCACGCTCGCACCCAAGCTGAAGGGGCAGCTGCACGTGTTCGTGGGGGACATGGACACGTTCTACTTGAACCTCGCCGTCTATCGCCTCGAGGAGTTCCTCAAGCGGGCGCGTCCCGCAGCCGATGCCCTAGTCGCGTACGGGCGCCCGTTGAAGCCGCACGGCTGGCAGCCGTGGACCAACGCGGAGCTGATGCGCATTATGGCCCGGCACATCGAGCGCCACCGGCCGCGGCACTGAGACCCCCCCGGGTCCGTCACGTCCTCTCGTTCGGAGATCCGCATGCATCGCTGCCGCCTCCTGCTCCTCGCGCTGTGCACGCCGGCGGCCGCCGCGGCCCAGGGCGAGCTGCCGCGCACCCACCGGCCCGCGCCGACGGTCCCGGCGATCACGCCCGGCGACTTGATGACTCGGCTGTATGTCCTCGCGGACGATTCGATGCAGGGGCGCGAGGCGGGAACTCCCGGCAATGCGAAAGCCACTGCCTACATCGCGGCCGAGGTCAAGCGGGCGGGCCTCCTGCCGGGGGGAGACGACGGTACATACTTCCAGACGATCCCGCTCAAGACGCGCACGTTCGACACGACGTCGACGTTCACGGTCGCGGGAGCTGCCCTGACCGCGTTTACCGACTACCTGGCACTCGGGCCCCGGCCGCTCGACAGCCAATCGCTCGCAATCGTGTTCGGCGGCGTGGTCGGCGACTCGGCCGGGCTGATCGCGCCGGAGCAGGCGAGCGGCAAGCTGGTCGTGTTGCGGGTGCACGGAGGGGGGCTGGGACTGCGCCCGCTGCGGGCCGCGCCGGGCGTGCCGGGCGCCGCGGCGGTCGCGCTCGTCGCCCTCGACAGTCTTCCCGCGCAGGCCCTCGCGTTCCTGCGGCGGCCGCGCACGGTGCTCGACGACAACCCCGCGGGCCCGGCGGCCCAGCCACCGGTATTCCTGATCAGCGGCGCCACCGGGGCGAAGATGTTCACCACGCCCTTGGAGCAGCTCACGACCGGTGCGGCCGGTACGACGGCGGCCGTCGCCGTGCGGTTCGACATCGTGCCGATCGCGGACCCCGCGCGCAACGTCGTCGGGATCGTGCCCGGCAGCGATCCGCAACTCAGGGGCGAGTACGTCGCCATCGGGGCGCACAACGATCACATCGGGTTCAGCGGCGGCGCCGTCGACCACGACTCGATCCGCATCTGGAATCACGTGGTGCGCCCGGAAGGCGCCGACGATGCCGCCAAGCAGGCCACTCCCGAGCAGCAGGCGCGCGTCGATTCCCTCCTCGCCCGGTTCCGCGCGGGACATCCGGGCGGGAGCCGCGCCGACTCGATCGCCAACGGCGCCGACGACGACGGCTCCGGCTCGGTGGCGGCGCTCGAGATCGCCGAGCGGATCGCGTCGCTCAAGCGCAAACCGAAGCGATCGATCCTGTTCGTGTGGCACACCGGTGAGGAGAAGGGGCTGCTCGGCTCGCGCTATTTCACGGATCACCCGACCGTGCCGCGCGACTCGATCGTCGCACAACTGAACATGGACATGGTCGGCCGGGGCGCCGCGAGCGACGAGACCGGGCGCTCCAAGGACGGAGCGGCGCTGCACGGCGGCCCCCGCTACCTACAGCTCGTCGGCTCACGTCGCCTCTCGACCGAGCTGGGCGATCTGGTGGAGCAGGTCAATAGAGCGGGCCGCCATGGCTTCGTGTTCGACTACTCGATCGACGCCGACGGGCATCCGGCGAACATCTACTGCCGCTCGGACCACTACGAGTACGCGCGCTACGGCATCCCGATCACGTTCTTCACCACCGGCCTGCACTCCGACTACCACCAGGTGACCGACGAGCCCGAATACATCGACTACGAGCACATGGCGCGGGTCGCCAGCCTGGTCGAAGACGTCGCGGTGCGCGTCGCCGATCTGGATCACCGCGTGGTGGTGGATCACCCAAAGCCCGATCGTAACGCACCTTGCCGGCAGTAGCCGTCGGCCCCTGCCGAGCCAAGTGATGCGATGGAGCGGCAGGCGGTTGCATAGATGCTGCGCCGGCGCAACGTCGCGCTGTGAATCGACACCGTATTCGTTTGGGGCGCATCGTGTTGCGGACGCCGTCGCGGCGTGCGCGGGACTTGCAGCGGCATCGCCACGCATCCATGACCCACGACACCAGAGAGTGGCTCTGTTTCGGCCGGGCATGTTGCAGGGCTCACGCACCGCTGCGCGCGGGGGTCACGGGCTTGTTGCGACTCGCGCGGGCGGCCTTCCCGCGTCACGTGCTGCGGCAGCGGTGGATCCGCTATCGGATCGACCTCGCTGACACCCCCCCTGCGCCTCCACACGTGCGCCTGACGCGCGTGACTGACCCGATCATCGGTGCGCTGCGCCAGCGTCCCGACCGAGCGGAGACCAACTTCAAGTCGGGATTGCGGCTCTGGGATGAGGGGCTGCGGCGCGCGTACATCTGGATCGGCCCGGACGGCCCGCACTGCATCCAGTGGCTCCTCCTGCCGGAGCACAATCGTCAGCTGCGGCAGCTGAGCGAGTGGGCGGGACTATATCCGCCGCTGCCGCGCGGCACGGGGCAGGTGGACAACCTGTTCGCGTTCTCGGCGGCGCGGCTTTCCAGCGTCACCACGGACTTCGCGTACGCGCTCTACGACGAGGCGCGGCGGGCCGGGTTGCAGCTGCTCGTCACGCATATCCACGAGAGCGACCGGGCGGCGCGTGCCTGGGCGGAGGGAACGGGCTGGCGGCGCTACGGGACCATCACGCGGCACCAGCTGGGCTGGTCCGGGCGGCTGGTGCGGAGCGTGTACGTGCATCGCAACGAGACGCCCCGGCGCGCCGAGGAAATGACGCCCGCCCGCGACCTCGCCCGGCAGCCAGCCTAGCGGAACAGCCGGCGTCCGAGGATCGCTTCGAGACCGGCGAGGGCGAGTCGCGTGGCGTAGCGCGTCTGGACGACGTCCGATCCCGCCTGTGTCAGCTGTACCTGCGCGTCCACCAGCTCGAGGATCGTTGCCGCCCCCGCGCGGTAGCGCTGGTCCTGCACGCGGAAATTCTCGGCGGCGGTCGCGAGGGCGCGGATCGACAGGGCGTAATTGTCGCGCGCCGTGGTGTAGGTCTCGTACGCCTCGGTGACATCGCGTCGCGCGGCGCGCTCGCCGTCTTCCCGGGCTGCGCGGGCCACGTCGCGGTTCACGCGCGCCTCGCTGATCGCGATCTCCCGCGCGCCGCCGGTCCAGATCGGCATGCTCACGCGGAACGTGACGAGCGACAGGCTTCGCGCCTCGGGAAAGAAATGGGTGTCGAAGTGCTCGTTCTCTCCGGAGAGCGTGAGCTCGGGGAGATAGGTGCCGCGGGCACCGGCGAGCAGCGCGGACGCGGCGCGCTCGTTGGCGCGGGCGATGCGGTACTGCGGCCCCTCGTGCAGCGCGAGGCGCACGCCCTCCTCGAGCGAGATCGGCAGCGCGGGCGCCGGGAGCGTGTCGAGCGGTTGAGCGGCCACCGGTCCCGCCGCGCCCACCCGCCGGCCCAGCTGCAGCCGGGCCACCGCCAGCGACACCGCCTGGCGGGCGGAGTCGATTTCCGCCCGCGTCTCCTCCAAGGCCACCTGAAGCGAGTCGGTCTGGACGGCCACGCCCTGGGTGACGCGGGCGCGCGCCACCGCCAGCTGCTCCCGCGCCCGGTTCAGCCGCTCCGTGGCGACCCGCAACAGCTCCTGGTTCGCCAGGACGTCATAGTAGTCCGCCTCCGTCGCCATGGCGGTCTGGAAGCGCTGCGCCAGCTCCCCGGCCGCCGCGGCCTCGTGCCCGGCGTCGGTCGCCGCGAGATCGGCGATCTTTCGCACGGAGAGGACCTCGTAGCTCGCCGCGACATGGGTCGTCACCGCGCTGATCCCCGGCTGACCCGTGCCCGCGTTGAAGAACGGGGACGAGTACTTCGTGGCGTCCACCCCCACTTCGAGAGACGGCACAATGAAGGCGAGCCGGGCCGCGCGCCGCGCCCAGGCGGCGTTGTCCACCTGTCCCAGCGCGCCGACGTACGCCGGATCGAGCCGGGCGGCGCGCGCGATCGCCTCGCCCAAGGAGACGCTCGGCAGCGTGTCGACCGCCAGTGGCAGGGCGATCGCCAGGACGCCCAACATCAGTGCGGCTCCACCGGCTGAACCCGCGCGCCCTCGGCGACGCTCTCTCCCAGGTTCAGGGCGACGCGCTCGCCCGGCACGACGCCGCCGGCGATCTGCGCGCTTTGACCGTCGTCGCGGGCCACGACCACGCGCCGGAACGCGACGCGGTCGGCCGAATCGACCACGGCGACGAGCATGGTGTCGCCGCGCACGATCAGTGCGCCCGCCGGCAGCTCCGGGTAGCCCCGCCCCTTGGCGGCGAGCTTCACCGTCACGTAGCTCCCGGGGAAAATGCCGCCGCCCCGGTTCTCGAGGTCCACCTCGGCGAGCAGCGTGCGCGTGCGCGGGTCGAGCAACCCGCTGACCCGCGTCACCCGCGAAACGAGCCGGACCTCCGGCCGGTCGGGGACGGTGATCTCCGCGGGCGTGCCGACGCCCACGAGGGGGGCATCCTGCTGGTCCACGTAGGCGTACACCCGCAGCCGGCCCGTCTCCGACACCGTGAGGACCGGGAGCGCCCCCGTCTGCGCGTTGGTCGCGTTCTGCATCAGCGCTCCAGGATCGGCGTAGCGGGCGGTGACGCGTCCGGTGAACGGCGCCCGGAGGACCTCGTACGACTTGAGGGTCTCGATGGCCTTGAGGTTGGCTTCGGCGACGGCCGCGTCGGTCTCGTAACGCTCCGCCTCCTGCGTCGAGCTGGCGTTCTGTTTCGCGAGGGCGCGGAACCGGTCGGCGTTGACCCGTTTGTTGCGCGCGTCGGCGAGCGCCGCCTCGTATTGCTGATCCAGCTCGGGCGACTCGATCACCGCGAGCTCCTGGCCCGCCGCCACGTCGTCGCCCTTGTCGACCAGGATCTGCCGCAAGTAGCCGCTCACTTTGGCGTACAGCGTTACGGCCGCGTAGGGCCGCGCCTCGCCCAGGAGCGTGAGGGTCTGGACACCCTGCGGCGCCGTCACGCGCGCCACGCGCACGTGGGGCCCCGCCGCCACGTCGGCGGCGCGCGCCCGCCCCTCCGCACGCACCAGGCTCACCTTGCGGGCGAGCAGCCCGGCGACGATGGCGACCGACGCCACCATCGACACCACGCCCCCGACGAACAGCCGCCGGCCGGATCGCGACTGACGCAAGTCGGTCATCACGCTTCCCCTCTCTCTTCCGCCAGGAACCGCTCGTCCAGCAGGTGGCTGGTCGGCGGCTCGGTACGGATCAAGGAATACACGACGGGGACCACGAACAGCGTGGCCGCGGTCGCGAGCAGCAGCCCCCCGATGACCGCGCGACCGAGTGGCGCGTTCTGCTCGCCCCCCTCGCCCAGCCCCACGGCCATCGGGACCATCCCGATGACCATCGCCAGCGCCGTCATCAGCACGGGGCGCAGCCGGGTCTTCCCCGCTTCGAGCGCGGCGCCGAGGGCGTCGCCCCCCGTCTCCACCCGTCGGTCGTTGGCGAAGCTCACGAGGAGGATCGAGTTGGACACCGCGATGCCCACCGCCATGATCGAGCCCATCAGCGATTCGACGTTCAGCGTCGTGCCGGTGAGGGCGAGCATCCAGAGGATGCCCACCAATGCGCCCGGCACGGCGGCCATGATGATGAACGGATCGAGCCAGGACTGAAACAACACCACCATCAGGCAGTACACCAGCACGATCGCCAGAATCAGGCCCATTCCCAGGCTCCGGAACGACGCCGTCATCACCTCGCCCTGCCCCCGCACCGTGATGCGCATGCCGGGTGGCAGCGGACCGAGCGCGGCGATGCGCGAGCGGATGTCGCGTACCACGCCACCCAGGTCCCGACCCTCCACTCCCGCTTCGACGTCGAGCACCCGCTGCACCGTGTAGTGGCTCACCACACCGGGAGCCGCGCCGGGTGACACGGTGGCCACGTTGCCCAGCATCACCGCGGGCGCCTCGGGCTGCTCGGCCAGGGCTGGCGCGCCGCTCGGATCCGCCGGCCGGCCCGATGCCGGCGTCAGCGGCGTCGCGAGCAGACTCGGCACCGATGCCAGGCGGGCGATCGGCGTCTGCACCGCCACGGCATAGTTCACGTTGTTCGCCGGGTTCAAGAAGAACGACGGCGCGATCAGCCCGCTCGACGAGAGGGAGATGAGCATGCTGTTCGCCACGTCCCGTTGGGTCAGCCCCAACTGCGCGGCGCGCACCCGATCCACGTTCACCTTGAGCGCGGGATAGTCGAGCACCTGCGCCACGTGCACATCCACGGCGCCCGGCACCGTGCGGATGGCGTCCCGCAGCCGCCGGGCGACTTCATAGGAGCGCGCCAGGTTGGCCCCTTCGATTTGCACGTCCACCGGCGCCGACACGCCGAAGTTCAGCACCTGGCTCACGATGTCCGCCGGCTGGAAGTAGAAGCTCGAGCCCGGGAACTCCGCCGGCAGCGCCGCCCGCAACGCCCGCATGTAGCGCTCCGTCGGTCGATGCCCCGGCTTGAGCGCGATCAGCAGTTCCGCGTCCATGGCCCCGATGTTGTCGGTGGGCACGAACGCCAGGTTGTAGAACAGCGGCACCCCGATCATGTCATTCACGGTCTCGAGCTCGTCCGCGGGGATCGTCTCGCGGATGCGGCGTTCCACCTGCGCCACCAGCCGCTCGGTCTCCTCGATGCGGGTGCCGGCAGGGGCCCGGAAGTGCAGCTTCATGAGGCCCGCGTCGACCGCGGGGAAGAAGTCCGTCCCCACCACCGTGAGCAGCGCGGCCCCGCTCAGCGCCAGCACCAATGCCAGGACCAGCGTGAAGCGGCGGTGGGCCAGCACGGTTTCGAGCGCACGGCCGTACCCGGCCTGGAACCGCTCCCACAGCTCATCCCGTTTGCGCTGCAACGCCGAGGGCGTGGCCGCCGCGTGCTCTTCGCCCGGCATCAACAGCCGGGCCAGGAGCGGCACCAGCGTCCGCGACAACACGTAGGACGCGAGCATCGCGAACACCACGGCGAGCGCGAGCGGCGTGAACAGGTACTTGGCCGGCCCGTACAAGAGCGCCACCGGGAAAAACACGATGCAGATTGCCAGGGTAGCGACGATCGCGGGCACGGCCACCTGCCGGGCTCCATCCAGCACGGCGACCGTGAGCGGCTTTCCCAGGGCGCGGTTACGATGGATGTTCTCGATCGCCACGGTGGCGTCGTCCACCAGCATTCCGATCGCGAGTGCCAGTCCGCCCAACGTCATGATGTTGATCGTCTGGTTCGTGAACTTGAGTCCCAGGAACGCCGTGAAGATGGCGAGCGGGATCGACGTCGACACGATGACCACGCTGCGCCAGCTGCCGAGGAACGCGAAGATCATCAGCGAGACGAGCACCGACGCGAGGATCGCCTCGCGCACGACGCCGGAGATCGCGGCCCGCACGAACAGCGACTGATCGAAGTCGATCTTCAGGTCGAGCCCCTCCGGGGCCACCGCCTGAATCGCGGGGATCGCCCGGCGGGTGGCCTCGACCACCGCGAGCGTCGACGCGTCGGCGTGCTTCAGGATGGCGAGATACGTGGCGCGCTTGCCGTTCACGCGCACGATGTTGGATTGCGGCGCGTAGCTGTCGGACACGCGGGCCACGTCTCCCAACAGCACGGGCGCCCCGTTCACCACCTTGAGCGGAATCCGCTCGAACTCGGCCACCACCGACGGGCTCGAGTTCAACGCTACGTTGTATTCCGTCGAGCCGACGCGCGCCGTGCCGGCGGGGACGATGACGTTCGACACCTGCAGCGCGCCGACCACGTCGGCCGGCGACAGCCCCTTGCCCGCCAGGGCCTGCGGGTCGATGTCGATCGAGACCTGACGCTGCCGGCCGCCGAACGGCGCCGGCGTCGACAGCCCCGGAATCGTGAACAGCCGCACCCGGATGAAGTTCAGGCCATAGTCGAAGATGCGGTCCTCGGGGAGCGTCGCGCTCGAGGCCGTGAGCTGGGCCACCGGTACGTTGGAGGCGTTGAACTGCACCAGGGTGGGCGGCTGCATCCCCGGCGGCGCGATGCGCAGGATGGTGCTCGAAAGCGCCCCGATCTGCGCGATGGCGCCGCCGATGTCCGTCCCGGGCTGGAAGTAGATCTTCAGCAGCCCGATCCCGGGGATCGACTGGGACTCGATGCGCTCGATCCCGTTGACCGTGGTCGAGAAGCCGCGCTCGCTGATGATCACCACGCGCCGCTCCATCTCCTCGGCCGAGAGCCCCGGATAGTTCCACACGACGGCGACCACCGGGATGTCGATGGCGGGGAAGATGTCCACGATCATGCGCGTGAGCGACAACGTGCCCAGGACGAGAATGAGCAGCGCCATGACGGCAATGGTGTAGGGTCGGCGCAGCGCCAACCGGACGATCCACATGCGACGCTCCTTCGGGCTGATCGGCGAGCGACAGCGAGGCTTCGAAAAACGCACCGCGCCGCACGCAAGTTCCGCGGGAAAAAAACTACCCCGTTTCGCAGACGCCTGGCGTGGCGCGAGGGCCACGGCCGCCTTGCACCACCATGCCCCGCTGGCGCCGGCGAGCCTTCGGCGCCATGCTATCCCTCCCCCGCGCTCGAGGGTTCAGTCACGCATGGCCCGCGTTCTGGCCGTAATCGCGCCACTCCTCCTGCTCGTCCCTACCGCCCGAACCCAGCAGATCGACACCACGTTGTGGACGCGTCTGCGGTACCGCTTCGTCGGCCCCGAGGGCAACCGCGCGGTGGCCGTGGCGGGAGAGCCCGGCAATCCGCTGGTCGCCTACGTGGGGGCCGCCTCTGGAGGAATCTGGAAGACCGAAGACGGTGGCGTGCACTGGCGCGCGGTGTTCGACGGCGAGCCGGTTCAGGCGATCGGCGCGATCGCGGTGGCGCCGTCCGCCCACAACGTGCTGTGGGCGGGCACCGGCGAGACGTTCTTCATCCGCTCGACCACGGCGCTCGGCAACGGGGTCTATCGGTCGACGGACGGCGGCCGCAGCTGGCAGCACCAGGGGCTGGACGGCACGGGACGGATCGCGCGCATCGTGATCCATCCCACGAACCCCGAGCTGGTGCTCGTGTGCGCGCTGGGACGGGCGTACGGGCCGGCCCAGGACCGCGGCGTGTACCGCACCATCGACGGCGGCAAGACGTGGGCCCGCGTGCTGTTCGTCGATCCCAACACCGGTTGCTCGGACCTCGCCGTGGATCCGGGCGACCCGAACACGCTATTCGCCGGGATGTGGCAGTTCGAGGTCAAGACCTGGCACCTCCAGAGCGGCGGGCCGGGGAGTGGGCTATGGGTGTCGCGGGACGGCGGCGCGACGTGGCAGCGAATCGTGGGGCATGGCCTGCCCGACGCGCGGCACGTCGTGGGCAAGGTCGCCGTGGCCGTGGCGGCGTCGAACCCGAATACGGTATATGCACTGATCGAGGACCAGGACCCCACGCTCTATCGCAGCGACGACCGGGGCACGAGCTGGCACGTCGTGAGCCACGACCACACCATGGCCGAGCGCGCGCCGTACTACGTGCGCTTCGCCGTCGCGCCGGACGACGAGGAGCGGCTGTATTTCGTCTCGGTGCGGTTCAGCATGTCGCGCGACGGCGGCCGCACCCTGGCCCGCTCGGGTTACGAGGGAGGCGGCGACAACCACGACATCTGGATCGACCCGCTGAACCCCGACCGCTTCATGGTGGCGCACGACGGCGGCGCGAGCATCACGCTCAACCGCGGCCGGACGTTCATGCGCATCGTGCTGCCGATCGCCCAGATGTACCACGTGCACGTCGACACGCGCGTGCCGTACTATGTGTACGGCAACCGCCAGGATGGCTCCTCGTACCGCATGCCCAGCCGCAGCCTGGCGGACGGCATCTCGGAGGGGGCGTGGCAGCACGTGGGAGGCTGCGAGAGCGGATTCGGTATCCCCGACACGGTGGACAACGCGACCGTCTGGTCTGGCTGCTACGACGGGGGGCTGGAAGTCTACGACGTGCGTACGGGCCACCCGCGCAACGTGCGCGTCTGGCCGGAAGCCGGGTACGGGTGGCGGCCCGCCGACTTGAAGTACCGCTGGAACTGGACCTTCCCGATCATGATCTCGCCGCACGATCACCGGCGCGTGTACGTGGGCAGCCAGTACGTGCACGTCACCACCGATGGCGGAGCGAGCTGGAAGGTGCTGAGCCCCGACCTCACCCGCAACGACACGAGCCACCAGCAAAGCTCCGGCGGTGTCACGACGGACAACCTGATGACGTTCGACGGCGCGACGCTGTTCGCGCTGGCGGAGTCGCCCGTGCAGGCCGGCGTGATCTGGGCGGGATCGAACGACGGCCTGGTGCACGTCACGCGCGACGGCGGAACGAGCTGGACGGACGTGACGGGCAACCTGCCGAAGCTCGCCCCCTGGGGGAAGATCTCGAACATCGAGCCGTCGCGATTCGACGGCGGGGCGGCGTACATCGCGGTCGACCTGCACGAGCTGGACGACCTCGACGCCCAGATCTTCAAGACCACGGACTTGGGCAGGAGCTGGAAGCGGATCTCGGACGGCCTGCCCCACTCGCCGCTGGGGTTCGTGCACGTGGTGCGCGAGGACCCGGCGCGGCGGGGGATGCTGTTCGCCGGGACCGAGAGCGGCGTGTACGTGACGCTCGACGACGGCGCGCGCTGGCTGCCGCTGCAGACCAACCTCCCTCACGCCCCCATCTCGTGGATGACCGTGCAGCCGCACTTCCACGACCTGGTGGTCGCGACGTACGGGCGGGGGATCTGGATTCTGGACGACATCTCGCCCTTGGAGGACTCCGCCCTAACGGGCGGGGCCATGGCGGGCGGGGCCATGCTGTTCAAACCACGCGCCGCGTATCGGTTTCGCAGTCAGCAAGGGATCGTCAGCGCGCCGAACAGCGCCGTGCGGGTGGACAGCGTGCCCGAGGGCGCGGACCTGACGTACTACCTGCCGGCCGCCCTCGCCGACACGGCCGCTGCGCCCGACAGCGCGCATCCGCGCCGCGCCGCCAAGATCGTCATGCTGGGCGCGAGCGGCGACACCGTGCGCGTGCTCGAGGGCGAACGCAAGGCGGGGTTGAACCGGGTGTGGTGGGACCTGCGCTACACCCGGCCCACCGTGCCGAAGCTGCGGACGCCCCCGCCCGGCAAACCGTTCGTGCGCACCGGGCCGGACGGTACGCGCCCGCTCGTGACCTGGGACCTCGATCTGTCGCTGCACGGACCATTCGTGCCGCCGGGCAGTTACCAGGTACGGCTCACCGTGGGCGACAGCGCGGCGAGCGCGACGACGCTCACCCAATCGCTCACCGTGCTCAAGGACCCCAACACCGCCGCGAGCGACGCGGACGTGCTGGCGCAGACCCGCCTGGCGCTCGCCATCCGCGCCTCGCAGGACAGCGTGGCGCGGATGATCAACCGGCTGGAGTGGGTGCGGAAGCAACTCGCGGACTTGAGCGGTCAGCTGCGGTCGGACACCGCGCTCACGGGGGACTCGAGCGCCAAGCGGCTTGCGAGCCTCGCGGACTCGCTCGACCGGCACGCCAGCGCCGTCGAGGCAATGCTGTTCGACGTGCACCTGACCGGCGCGCGCGAGGATGCGTTCCGCAGCCCGATGCAGTTGTACGGCCGGCTGGCGGCGCTCCAGTCCGACGTATCCGAGAGCGGGGCGGACTTCGCGCCCACGACGCAACAGCAGGCGGTGTACGAGCTGTTCACCCAGCGACTCGGCGACGCATCGGTCCGGTTCGCCGGTTTCATGGAGCGGGAGGTGCCCGCGTTCGGCGCCGAGCTGCGCAAAGCGCCCCTGAAAGACATCGTCGCCGGCGGCGTGGACGCGGGCGCGCCGCCGCGGCCGGGACCCTGAGTGCACAGCGGAGCGGCCGAGCCATCATCATCGTGTCGCGCGTCACACGGTTCTCGGTCCGATGCGATGCGCTTGACACCCGTTACGGCTCTGTCTAAAGTGCGTATCAGAACCCACGAGGGCTGGAACCTGGTATGCATCGCCTGGGGTTGAACCAAAATTGCCGCTGCACGAGTCCCTGAGCGAGCCGGCCCGCTGGGTGGCACGATGGTGTGCCAACGCCCCCCCCGGAGCTGTCCCCGGCGGGGGGCGTTGAATTTTGTACCGCCTGAACGACCATGAGGCACGACCGATGAAGCGATACCTGTTGGCGAGCGACTTCGACCAGACCCTGAGCTTCAACGACTCGGGGATCGTCTTGAGCGAGCTGCTCGGTATTTCCGGCTTTCGGGAGAAGAGCGCGGGGCTGTCGCGCATCCACCTGGTGCAGCAGGGCGCGGAGCTCGCGTATCTGCTGCTGCACGATCCCGAATACCGCCGCGTGCGCAAGGAGCACCTGATCGAGGTCGGGAAACGGATTCGTCTGAAGCAGAATCTGCACCTGCTACCACGTCTGCTGGGCCAGTTGGATGGCTATGATTTCGCCTTCTACGTCATCTCGGCCGCGCCGCAGGAAGTGATCCAATCGGCGCTCGACGGCATCGTGCCCCCGGACCACATCTACGGGACGCGGTTTCGCTACGCCCCGGCGTCCGGCGAAATTCAGGCGATCGAGCGAGTCACGGCCGGCTACGGCAAGGTGGCCCTGCTCGAGGAGCTGCGGGCGCAGCTGCCCGTCAGCCACGACCGGGTGATTTACGTCGGCGACGGCAGCTCTGATATTCACGTGATGCTGCACGTCAACCGGCTGAACGGCGTCACGATCGCCGTTTCCGAGAACAAGTACCTCGCCCAGATCGCCAAGCGCACCGTGCTGTCCGACGACGCGGTGAGCGTGCTCGTGCCGATCCTCGAGGACATCGTCGGCATGGACGCGAACCGTATTCACGCCCTGTTCGAGTCCCAGGGACTGGTGCTCCAGGAATGGGACAAGGTGCAGACAGACCTCTTGACGATCCGCGAAACGGATGCGGCGCCGCCGCTGGTCGCCGAATTGGGGGGGAGATGAGGTTCGACTGGATCGGGTGGTTCGCGACGGCGCTGTTCATGACCTCGTACTTCTGCAAGGATCCCGTCACGCTGCGGCGCCTGCAGGGACTCGCCGCCCTGGCATGGGCCGCCTACGGAGTCGTGATTCACTCCTGGCCGGTGATCGTCGCCAACGTGCTCGTGACCGGGGTAGCGCTGTGGACATCGCTCGGCCGGACGGCGCCCGCGCTGCCTACTTCCACGCCTCCGTCGGCAGGTCCGCCGGGGGCTCGAGCGACTGGATATAGGTGACGAGCTTCCAGACCGCCTCGGGCGCGAGCAGCAGTCCGCCATACGCGGGCATGCCGTGGGGGCGGCCGTAATAGATCGACTCGAAGATCTCGCCGTCCGCCCCGCCGAAGCGCCACCGGCCGTCCGCCAGACTCGGGCCCACCCACCCGACGCCCGCGCCGCCGTGACACCCGTCGCAGTTCATCGCGGTGAAGATCTTCGCCCCCTCAGCCGCCGCCCGCTTGTCTCCCCGGTGGGGATTCTCCCAGCGCACCGCGCTGGGGGCCGCGCCGCCCGCGAACACGTGCTCGTCGTGACGCACCGCGGGCGGGCCGGCGCGCTGGTCGGCGGGAGTCGCCCCGCGCCCGCACGCCGCCAGCGCCACGAGGAGGACAACGGGGAGGAGCCTCACCCCTGCACCGCCGCGAAGCCGCCGATGACGGCGATCACCACGCCCAGCGCGATCTTCGCGGCGGCACCGGCGGCGCGGCCCAGCACCGCGCCCCAGCCCGCCCGCACCGCCACGGTCGGCGCGCGCGAGACCGAGTACTCGAACACCGCCGCGCCGGCGAATGCGCCGACAAAAGCGCCGATCACGCTGCCGACGATCGGGACCGGCACGCCCACCATAGCGCCCGCGATCCCGCCGATCAGCGCGCCCCAGCCGGAGCGGCGCGATCCGCCGTACCGCTCGGTCAGCCCGAACCCCACCCACCACTCGACCAGCTCCCCGAGAAACGCGAGGCCGAGCACGATCGCTATCGTGGCGATCCCGATGGTGCGAAACCCCGTGAGCGCGCCGTAGCCCAACACACCGCCCACCATCACCCACAGGCCCGGCAGCCCCAGAGGCACGAGGATCAGACCCGCAACGAGGCACAGGGCGAGCACCAGCACCGCCAGGGTGTGGCTCACGGACCGAGCCCGAACAGCCACACCATCCCACCCTGACTCGTGTGGCGCGCGATGTCGCGCATGAAATCAGCGGGCGGCCGCACGTCCGCGGGGTCATCGGAGCGCACGTCCCCGGCGAGCAGGAACCAGTCGCCTCCGATCCCGGCGTACACGGCCACGTACGGCTTGCCGTCGGGGCCCGTGTAGGCGATGGGATTCCCCACGACGCCCGACCCGACCTTGAATTTCCACAAGAGCCGCCCGCTCGTCGCGTCGGCGGCCTTGAACCAGCCGTCGAGCGTGCCGTAGAAGACGACGTTCCCAGCCGTGGCGAGCACCCCACTCCAGACCGGGTACGGCTCGTCGATCTCCCACACCTTGCGACCGACACGCGCGTCCCAGGCGATGAACGCGCCCAGGTGGCCGCCCGGCCCGGCGTGGTACGGCGTGTTCGCGCCGATGAACGGCGTGCCGGCGATACGGGTCGCCGTCACCGCCTCGTAGTCCATGCAGAGGTTGTTGGTCGGCACGTAGAACAGCCCGGTGCGCGCCGAGTAGGCCGCCGGTGCGGCGGGCGTCTTGCCGCCCTCGAGGCTGGGGCAGATGTCCTTCACGTTGCCGCGCGACGCGCCCGTGAGCTTGGTCGAGTCCACCACCGGGTGGCCGCTGCCGCGATCCACACGCTTGGCCCAGCTCACGTTCACGAACGGCTCGGCGACGAGCACCTCGCCCGTGGCGCGATCGAGCGTGTACGCGAAGCCGTTCTTGTCGAAGTGGACCAGCACGTTGCGCTCCTCACCCCCGATGGTCAGGTCGGCGAGGATCATCTCGGCGGTGGCGTCGTAGTCCCAGCTGTCGTGCGGCGTGAACTGATAGGCCCACACCAGGGCACCGTCGTCGGGCCGTCGGGCGAGCACGCTCGCCGTCCACTTGTTGTCGCCGGGACGCTGCTCCGGGTTGTACGGACCAGGATTACCAACTCCGTAATACACCAGGTCGAGGCGAGGGTCGTAGGACATCCACCCCCACACCGGCCCGCCGCCGTGGGCCCAAGCGTCTTTCGGCCAGGTCGTGACGCCCAGGTCCTTGCCCTTCTCGTAGAACGACCGCACCGTCCCCCGCCACGCCAGCATCTCGCTGTCCGGGCCCATGTTGTACGCGGTCCACGCGAGCCGGCCGGTGCGGAGATCGAGCCCCTTCACCCAGCCGTGGATGCCGAACTCGCCCCCCGCCGCGCCGACGATCACGCGGCGCCTCACGATAAATGGGGCGACAGGGGTGGTCTCGCCCTGCGACAGATCGGCGATCTTCGTCTTCCAGAGCTCCTTGCCGGTCGCGGTGTCGATCGCGACGGTCCGGCCGTCCAGCAGGTTGTAGACGATCTTCCCCTCGGCGTAGAACGCCCCACGGTTGATCGCATCGCAACACGCGATCCCCACGGCGTTGGGATCCACGTCGGGGCGGTACTTCCACTTGAGCGGATAGTCCGGCCGGGTGAGGTCGAACGCGTACAGCACGTTCGGGTACGGGGTCACGACATATAGCGTGTGGCCCACGACGAGGGGCTGGCCCTCGTGGCCGCCCAGCACCCCCGTCGAGAACGTCCACACGGGTCGCAGCCGACCCGCGTTGGCCACGCTGATCTGCGCCAGGGGGCTGTAGCGGGTCGCCGCGTAGTCCCGGGCGGGCATGGTCCACTGCCCGTCCTCGCCGCCCTCCTGTGCCGGGGCAACCACCGGACACAGCACCACGACCAGCAGGGCGAGCGCGCCCGCCCCCTTCGCTCTCACGCCAATCCGAGACGGTGACGGAGATGCTCCTGCACCTCGGGCGTGATAATGCCCCGTTTGGCCACGTCGGCGAGCGCCGCCGTGATCGCAGCCCGATCGGCGTCCAGGCCCTGGTCGCGCAGCTCGCGGATGATCCGCGCCAGCCGCTCATCGTAGTCCCGCGCCTTGAGGGTTCCCGCGTCCACCTGCTCCTTCAACTTTTCCAGTTCCTTGACCAAGCGTTGAACCGTGACCGGTGCCATCCGAAAGTCCTCCTGTGGCGGCCCTCACTGTGTCGAGCCGGTTGGACTGCGCCCCGCGGGCAACGATGGACGATCAGTGCACATGGCCGCAAGGCCCGCCGGCGGCTACACTAGTGCCGTGCCGGTCGTGCGCCTAGTGCTCGCGCTCGTCGCCGCCGCCGCGGCGGGAGCCGTGAATGCCATCGCCGGCGGCGGCACGCTGCTCACCTTTCCCACCATCGTCGGCCTGGGCGTCACGCCGCTCGTGGCCAACGCCACCAGCACCGTGGCGCTGTGGCCCGGCTCGCTCGGCAGCATGTGGGGCTACCGCCACGAGCTCACCGGCGCCCGCCGCTGGGTGATCGGCTTCACGGCGCCGAGCCTCGCGGGCGGGGCGTTCGGCGCGTGGCTGCTGTTGCACACCCCGCCCGCCGCCTTCGACCGTATCGTGCCGTTTCTCGTGCTCGGGGCGACCGTCCTGTTTCTCGTCCAGGGACCGCTGCTCCGCGGGCTGCGCCCCGGCTCCCCGCCCGCGGGGGCGAGGGCTTCGGTGACCACTCCGGAACCGGCCCTGCGGTGGAGCTTCCTCGCGGCGCAGTTCCTCGTCGCCGTCTACGGAGGCTACTTCGGGGCGGGCATCGGGATCCTCATGCTCGCCGTGCTCGGCTTCATGGGCCTCTCGAATATCCACCAGATGAACGGCCTCAAGAACTGGGGCGCGCTGTGCATCAACGCCGTAGCGGTCGTGATGTTCGCGGCGGGAGGGATCGTGCACTGGCCGATCGCCCTGACAATGGCCGTGGGCGGGATGCTGGGCGGCTATGCGGCCTCGCGCCTGGCGCAGCGCATCGGGCAGCAGAGCGTACGGCACGCCATCGTGGCCATCGGCCTCGCGGCGTTCGTGTGGCTGCTGCTGCGCCGACCCGGCGGCGCGTGACCGTCAGGCCGAGCCGGTCTCGGAGTCCGACGTTCCCTTCTTGTCGTTGCGCTTGAACAGCCACACGGCGAACAGCACGATGCCCACGACCAGTGCGATCTTCAGCGCCAGGAACAGCAGCGGGATGAAGAAGAACGCCCCGAGCTTCCAGAGGGAGAGACCGACCAGGCCGAGTGCGGCGAGCTGCAGCAGCGGTTTGGACATGAGCGCCTCCTTCGCGGTGCGTCAGTCGGACGTGATGGAGTAGTCGAGCGGCTGGGTGATGTGGACACGGACCGCCCTGCCGTGCATCCGAGCCGGCCGGAACAGCGCCTTGAGGATCCACTCGCGGGCGGGCACGTCGAAGCCGGGGTTCGGCGTCGTGGCGATCTCGATCGAGCTGGGCTCCACCCGACCCGTGGTATCCACGATGGCCCGCAGCAGCACGCGGCCGTGGATCCCGGCCCGCTTCAAGAGATCGGGATAGGGCGCCGGGGGTGCCGACAGCAATGCGGGCCGCTCCTCTACCAGCGCCTCCGAATACACCTCGTTCCCGGAGGGCACCACCCCGTTGGCGCGACCGCCCTCCACACCGATGCCGGAATAATCCTTGGGGTCGAAGCGCTCCTGCAGGTCCAGCTTCGGTACGGCCGTGGGCAGCTGGGTGGGGACCGTCACGGCCTGGAACCCTCTGAGCGGCTCCGCGAGCTCGGCAGGTGGCGGCGCAGCCGGCTCCCGTTGCGGCGGCGTGAGCAACACGACGGTCGTGTCCATCCGCACCGCGGTGTCCGCCGGCCGGGCGGACAGCGTGGCGTACACCGCACCGGCAATGAGCAGGGCGTGCAGCGCGAGCGACGTGGCTCCGACGCCGAGCAGCGTTTTCTTCTGGGACCTGCGCTTCGTCTCGAGCAGTCTGAGCTCCATGCGTCCTCCCGTCTCCTGGGGTCGGCTGAGGCGACGGCTCTGCGCCACAAGACCCGGTTGGACGACGAGAAATTCCCATAGGGAGTTTCGCGGCACGAACCCGCACGGGGGCCGGACCGAGGCCTGACACGCCGACGCGCCTCGACGGATGGCCGCCGAGGCGCGTCTTAAGCGGGAGAGCCCGTAGATGCTAGCGCTTGGAGATGTCCCCGCTGGTGACGGGACCGGAGAGGCCGAAGCCCTGCGACGGAATGGATAGCTGGAAGAAGTCGCTGCCGCTTCCGGCCGGCCCGTTGTCGCACACGGTCAGGGTATAGCTCACGAGAGTACCAGTATCCTCGCGGCCGACGGCGTCGACCTCCACGCCGTGGGTCGGGTCGCTGCAGGCGCTCGAGCTGCTCCGGTACGCCGTGAACGACGTGGCGGGGTCCGCCACCGGATCGGTGGTGAGCGACGCGGGTGTGCTGCCATGCATGTCGGCGTAATCGGTGGCCGTGAACCGCCCGGTGAGGTCGCCACGGACGTCGAAGTCGAACGTCGTCGCGTCGCTCCCGGGCGTGGGCGACCCGTTCCCGATCTGCCCCTGACCGACGACTTCGCCACTGCCGCCGCCACCACCAGTTGCTGCGCAGGTCACGGAGAAGGTCGTGGTCGTGGTGCCGCCCGCCGGCACGGTGACGGTGCGCGGATTCGCCCCGCCGACCGTGCAGTTGGAGGCCACACCGGACAGCGCAAGCGAGTGGTCGCCCGACGGCCCGGTGAAGGTGACGCTGCCGTTCGTCGCGATCGGCTGGCTGAACGACCCGTCGATCGTGACCGTGTACCCGTCGGGATCGAGGTTGGAGCCGGTCGTGCTGGTGCTGACGGTCACGCTGCCGGTGCCTCCACCGGTCGCGGCGCAACTCACGGTGAAGCTGGCGGTCGCCGTCCCACCCGCGGGCACGGTGGCGGTCTGCGGGTTCGCCCCGCTCACCGAGCAGTTCGCGGCGACCCCGGACAGCGCCACCGAGTGACTCCCCGCCGACAGCCCCGTGAACGTCACGCTCCCGTTGGTCGCGACGCTCTGGCTCGCACCGCCGTCCACGGTCGCCGTGTAACCGTCGGGATCGAGGTTCGACCCGGTTGTGCTCGCGCTGACCGTGAGGCTGCCCGTCTGCGGCGGCGGAGCCGCGCAGCTTACCGAGAACGTGGCCGTCGCCGTCCCGCCCGCGGGCACCGACACGGTCTGCGGATTCGACCCACTCACCGTGCAGTTCGAAGCGACCCCGGACAGAGCGACCGAATGGCTGCCGGCGGAGAGCCCCGTAAACGTCACGCTGCCATTCGTCCCGATGCTTTGGCTGGCGCCGCCATCGACCCTCACGGTGTAGCCGCCCGACGGGAGGTTCGAGCCGGTGGTGCTGGTCGTGACCGTCAGGTTCCCCGTCTGCGGCGGCGGAGCCGCGCAGCTTACCGAGAAGGTCGCCGTCGCCGTCCCGCCCGCGGGCACCGACACGGTCTGCGGGTTCGAGCCGCTCACCGTGCAGTTCGAAGGGACCCCGGAAAGCGTGACCGAGTGATTGCCGGCGGATAGCCCCGTGAACGTCACGCTGCCATTCGTCCCGATGCTTTGACTCGCGCTGCCGTCCACGGTTACGGTGTAGCCGCCCGACGGCAGATTCGAGCCGCTGGTGCTCGTGGACACCGTCAGGTTACCGGTCGTGGGTGGCGGGGGTGGCGGGGGTGGCGGGGGTGGCGCCGTGCAGCTCACCGAGAAGGTCGTGGCTGCCACCAGACCGGCGATGAGCGAAACGGTGCGCGGGTTGGCACCGCTCACCGAGCAGTTGGACGGGACACCGGACAGCAGGACGACGTGATCTCCGGGCGCGAGTCCGATGAACGTCGCGACACCGTTGGCGCCGACGGACTGGCTGGAGGAGCCGTCCACGGTCACGGTGTAACCGGACGGCGTGTTCGAGCCCGAGGTGCCGACGGTCACGGCGAGCGAGCCGACGTCCGGCAGGCCCAGCAGCGCTTGGGGCCTGGGACTCTGGGGATCGTTACATGCGCCCGCGACCATCAGCGTTGCGGCCGCCCCTGCCAACAAGCTCCAACCCGTCCTGCGCGCCATCGTCGCACCCTCGTCCATGTCGTTCGTGCCGCTGCTACGTCGGTCGGACGAGGGAAGGGCAAAAACCGGACCGACCCTTGGCGTGGGGAAACAGGTCGCGCGTGGCGCTCCGGTGCGGCGTCCGGGAGTCGCACAGTGCGGCATTCGTGCGCCGTGGCCGGTGCGCAGCAGCGCGCTCTAGCGCTGCTGCGACCGCCCCTCGTGCGTTGCCGCCGTCAGCCGCGATCGAGTTCCTGGAAGTCCCGATCGCCGAGCTCGAGCAGCGCCGCCGCGACGTTCTCCTCGAGGTGCCGGACGCTCGACGTGCCGGGAATGGGGAGCATCACGGGCGAGCGCTTGAGCAGCCACGCGAGCGCCACCTGCGATGGCGTCGCGTGCAATCGTTTGGCGACGCGCGCCACGGGCCCGCGCGGCTTCGCGAGATCGCCCGCGAAGAGAGGAAACCACGGGATGAAGGCGATGCCCTCGCGCTCGCAGTACTCGAGCACGTGCTCCGCACCGCGCTCCACCAGGTTGTACCGGTTCTGCACCGAGACGATCGGCACGAGCGTGCGAGCCCGCTCGATGTCCGCCACGGACACCTCCGACAGCCCGATGTGGCGGATCTTCCCCTGCTGCTGCAGATCCTGCAACGTGCCGAGCTGATCCTCGAACGGTACGGCGGGATCGATGCGGTGCAGCTGGTACAGCTCGATGCGCTCGAGCTTGAGCCGGCGCAGGCTACCGTCACAGGCGGCGCGCAGGTGCTCCGGTCGCGCGTTCGGCGTCCACTGGTCGGGCCCGGGACGCTCGAGCCCTCCCTTGGTAGCGATCACCAGCTCGGGCGGATAGGGGTGCAGCGCCTCCGCAATGAGACGCTCGCTCACGGCGGGCCCGTAGGAGTCGGCCGTATCGATCAGATTGACGCCCAGCTCGAGCGCCCGCCGGAGCACGGCGATCGCGTCGTCGTGGTCGCGCGGCTCGCCCCAGATTCCTGTGCCGGTGAGCCGCATGGCGCCGAAGCCCAGCCGATAGACAGGGCGATCGCCGCCCAGGAGGAAGCGGCCGCTCTGCGCGACCGGAAGATCGACTGATTGTGTCATACTCGTTCCAACCCTGTGCGTGTAGTGAAACAGCGACGAACCTGTACGATGACTGCACGGTGTAACCGCATCGGAGCCGGCGCGGTTCCGCCCTTCCGCCCCGGTGCTGCAAAGGCGCCACACCTTTTGGCCCGCCCGCGTTGGCTCCCGAGTGGCACCGCTCTTGCTTCTCGTCAGAGCGGAGACAGTGAGGCGAGGGTTGGTCCCATGGACAGCACGTATCACCGGCACGTCACCCGCGTCGCAACCGGCGCGCGCGAAGGGGCGGCCGCGAGCGTGCTCCTGCTGATGCTCTCGGCCTGCGCGGTCTCCCATCACGCGGCGCTCGACCGAGTGCCGCTCACACCTCCGTCGGATCACGCCCTCGCCGGTCGGCTCGCCTCGGCCGACGTTGTCGTGGCGGGCGTCCTCACCAGGGCGCAACGCGACATCCGCTACGAGGCCCCCTGCGGGATCATCGCGCACATCATGCGCCGCTGTGACGATACCCAGGCCTACGACGCACGCATTCGGGCGTTCGACGGGCACGAGTGGACCCTGATGTTCTTCCGGCTCGGCCCCGGACCGCACCCGGCTCCCGGCGACTCAGCCGTGTGGGTGCTACACCGCGACGCGGTCTATCCCTATCTGGTGTGCGCGCAGCGCGCCGCGCTCACGAGCACGGGCTGCGTGAGTGAGCCCTCCTTCATTCTGGAATCGGACGACGACATGCTGCCCTTGAGCGAGTGGCCACGGGTGCAGCGGCTGCTTCAGACGCTCAACCTGTAGGTTCAGCCCCCCGCGAAATCCCGCCGTCCCCCGTCCCCTATCGCGCGTGTGCCCGGCCGCCGTATCATCTCATTCGGGCTTGGCGACTCGATCGGGACGACTCATGAGCGAAAAGAGCTTGGAGAAGCTGCGCGCGCTCCTGAAGAGCTATGCGGAGCGCACGGCACAGGGGCCACCGACAGGTGATGTGATGCCGGCGCTCGACGAGGGCGAGCGCCGCCGGCGCGCCTGCGGGGACCGGCTGCAGAAGGTGGTGCGCGGGGTGCTGAACCGCGTCGTGGACGAACTCAAGAACGCCGGGCACGAGGCAGCGATCGAGGACCAAAGCGCCACCGCGGTCGCGTATCCCAGCGTCGGGCTGGCGTTCAAGCCGCGCTCGCGTGGTGGAGCCGCGCTGACCTCGGTGCTCACGTTCCGCTGCGATCCGCGCCGCGGCATTGCCGTGGCGCGCGACATCAAGCCCTCCCCCGCCAAGGGCCGCGTGGTCACGACCAGCACCGACCGCATCGGGACGATGAAGGTAGAGGCCATATCGGTGGAGTGGGTGGAGACCAAGACGCTGAGCTTCGTCGAGGCCGTGCTGAAGGTCAACTGACCGCCGCTGCCCGTTCGCGCTCCTTGAGCAACCGCCGCAGGATCTTGCCGGACGGTGACTTCGGAATCGCGTCGATCACCTCGATCACCCGGATCTTCTTGTACGGCGCGACGTGCTCGGCCACGTACGCGATCAGCGCCGCGGGCGACGTCTCCCCCTTCAGGACCACGAACGCCTTCGGGACTTCACCGCACTCGTCGTCGGGAATGGGGATCACTGCAGCGTCCGCCACGGCCGGGTGCGCGCACAGCAGCGCCTCCAGCTCGGCGGGGGCCACCTGGAAGCCCTTGTACTTGATCAGCTCCTTCAACCGGTCCACGATCGTGAAATACCCGTCGCCGTCCACGTGCCCGATATCGCCGGTGTGGAGCCAGCCATCGGCGTCGAGCGTGGCCGCCGTCGCCTCCGGATTATTCAGGTACCCGCGCATCACCTGCGGCCCCCGGATCAGGAGCTCCCCGTCCTCATCCCGGCCCAGGTCCGCACCCGTCGCCGGATCGACGACGCGGCATTCGGTGTTGGGCAGCAGCGGGCCCACCGTCCCCGGCTTGATCTTGCCGGGCTCGTCCGGGTTGGCGTGGGTCACCGGACTGGCCTCGGTCAGGCCGTATCCCTGGATGAGGCGGCAGCCGACCCGCCGGACGCACGCCGTTTCGAGCGCGGCGTCGAGTGGCGCGGCGCCGGACATCATACCGCACAGGCTCGACAGATCGTAGCGGTCCACCGCCGGGTGCTTCGCGAGCGCGAGCACCAGCGGCGGAACCACGAACGCCCGCGTGATACGATACTGCTGTAGGGCGCTGAGGAACGGCTCCAGGTCGAACTTCGGCATCGTCACGAGGGTCGCGCCCCGCCGCAGCGCCAGGTTCAACACCACCTGCATCCCGTAGATGTGGAAGAACGGCAGCACCGCCATGACGCGATCCTGCTCGTCTAGCGTGTGCACCGGGTCCGTCTGGAGCAGGTTGGCAACGAGATTGCGATGCGTCAGCATGACGCCTTTGGGAAATCCCGTGGTGCCGCTCGAGTACGGCAGCACCGCCAGGTCCGTGGCGGGATCGATCGACACATGGGGCACGGGCGCTTCGTGCTCGAGCAGCGCGGTGAACGGCGTGGTGCCCTGCGCGCTCCCGATCACGAAGACCTCTTCGATCCCGAGCTGCTGTGCCACGGGCGCCGCCCGGTCCATGAAGGACGGCACCGTGACCAGGAATCGGGCGCGTGCGTCGCGCAGCTGAAAAACGGCGTCCTGGACCGTGCAGAGGGAGTTGATCGTCGTGACGACGCCGCCAGCCGCGAGCGTGCCGTGGAAGGCGAGCGCGAACTCGGGGGCATTGGGCATGAACACGCCGAGCACGTCGCCGGGGCGGAACCCCCGCGCGGCCAGGCCGGCGGCGACGCGCGAGACGCCGGCGGCGAGCGCGGCGTAGCTGAGCGACCGGCCGCTCGCCGCGTCGATGAGCGCTGGCTTGTCGCCCAGCGCGGCCGCCCCGCCCAGCACGAACTCGTGCAGTGATACGCCCGGTAGCACGACGTCGGGATGCGGGCTCTGGAAGATCACGCGCGATCAAGCAAGCGCCGGCCAGCCGGTCCGGCGTGCCTGCCCCGCAGATGATGTACGGCTCGGTCGGGGATGCGTCAAGCGCGGCCCTTGCGAGATCGAGTCCCGCGCGTTGGTTTAGCCGTTCGCGGCGGGTCGCCGCGAAAGGGGGACACCATGAAGACGCAGCTCGCCGTGTCGCTGGGGTTCTTCCTCACCCTGGGTGCCACAGCTCCACTCGCGCAGCAACCCTCGTCGCCGGTGTCGGCGCCACTCCTCCGGCGGCTCGCCGAAGCGGCCGACGGCTATCGGACCGGGAAGGCCGTGTATGTCGTCGCGTCGGTCCGGGCGCCGTACACCGTGCGCGGCGTGTTCGAGGCGGACTCGCAAGCGACGATCGAGGCTCGCAAGGCCGGGCCCTCGTACAGCGTGTTCGGCCCATACGTCACGCCGCGCGATGAATTCAAGGAGGCGCCGGCCGAAATCCTGGACATCACCGTCAAGATCCAGACCGCGAAGGGCCCCGTCAGCGTGACGGTGAATCCGAAGGAATACGATGCGATGTTCTGGTCGGTGGCCGCGGTGGACAAATTCCTGGTGCCCTACTACGCAGGAGTGGCGGGCGCGAATCGAGCCGTCCAGGTGCGCGCGCACTACCTCGCGAACGTGGCGACGTCGCCCATACTCCTGCACATCCTCCACACCATGCTCTACACGGTGCCGCTCCGCGCGCTGCCCGAGTAGGACGGCGCCTCAGAGCGGACGGATCAATGCTTTGAAGCGGGGGTCGTCCCGCAGCTCGCGGAACGCCGGGTCGGCCCCCAGGTAGTCTCTGACCTGCGGCATGGCATTGAGATACGTGCCCAAGAGACTCAAGGCCCGCTCACGCTCCCCGAGCAGGATGCGAGCGACGGCCTCGTTGTAATCCATTTCCGGATCGTGGGGGGCGACGGCGCGGGACCGTGCGATCACGGCCCTGGCGCTGTCCGGCCGCCCCGCGCGGGCCAGCACTCCGGCGACGAGCAGATGCCAACGCGGCGTGTACGTGGCGCGATCAGCGGGCGTGGTCAACCGCTCGAGGTCGGCGACGAGGCCCCAGGCGCGCTCCACGTCGGGTCGGTCTCCCCCGGGCCACAGCAAGAGCAACAGCTGACAGTAGGTGAAGCGCCAGTCCCTGGCGAAGCGCGACCGGCCCTCGGAGCACCAGCGCTGCGCATCCGCTCGGCGGTCGAGATCGGACGACGTGTAATACAGCCTGTATACGATCTCGGCGGCGTCGCGCAAGAACGCGTCGGCATCATACGCACGCCCGGCCGCGAGATTCGCCTCGGCGACTTTGCCCCGGGCCTGGAGGAGCTGGCTGAGTGCGCTCCACGCCCGCCCTTGCGAGGGGTTGGTCGGAACGGCGGCGGCGCGAAGGTCACGCTCCGCCGAGTCCGCTGCCCCGGCGCCACCACCGGTGAGCAGCCATTGCTTGGCACGGAGGGTGCCCCGCAATTCGAGCGCCGCCGGATATGCGGGCTGCCGCGCGAGCGCGCGCTCCGCCTGCTCGAGACCGACGCGGATCCACGCGGGTCGGGGCGCCCCGGAGCCCGTCCCCAAGAGACCCGCTCGCTCGGCCGCCAGCCAGCCGCGCAACAGCACGGGCTCGACCCATGCGGGATCGTGCGCTTCAGCGCGCGCGAGCAGCGAGTCGCCCGTCCCCAGCAGGCCGTCCGCGCCGGCCTGGTCGCCCGACGCGCTCAGCGCGCGCGCGTCCTCCCACTGACGCTGTGCGCGCTGCACCAGCTCCCACGCCGCTACGCTTCCCGTCGCGGCCCTGCGTTGCCGCAGCTGCACCTCCTGCCCCAACTCCTCGCGCAGGAAGCGGGAGACCTGCTGCGCCACGGCGTCCCGCAGCACGAACAGGTCGCCCCACGGCCGCTCCAGTGTCTGGCTGCGCAACTGATTCCCGTTCGCCGCATCGATGAGCCGCACGGCGACCCGCAACCGGTCCGCCGAGCGCCCGACGCTGCCCGTCACGATCGTGCCGACGCCCAGGCGCCGCGCGATGCTGTCGAGCGGCGCACTCCGCTCCCGATAGGCGGCGACCCCGCTCGATGAAATCACCCGTAAGGCATCGACCTGCCCCAGCTGGTCGATCAGATCCTCCGTGAGCCCACCGGCGATGTGCCGAAGGGTCCGGCCCTCGCTCAGATCCTCGAAATAGAGCACGGCGATGTGCGTCGGATCGAGTCTCGCCGTCGCGACTAGCGGCGGCGGCGATCCGCCCCACCGTCCCCAGGCCCAGCGCCCTCCGGCCACCGCGAGCGCCGCCGCGACGACCACGCCCGGCCAGCGCGGAACGAAGCGCCGCCCTGGTCGCGCCGCGCCGCCCGCGAGCGCCGCGGCGAAATGAGCCGCGTCGGGAAACCGGTCGGCCGGTGCCTTGGCCATGGCCGTACGGATCACGCGGTCCACGTCGGGCGACACCCCCGGCCGGGTGACGCGGATCGAAGGGACCGATTGCCGCATGTGCTTGGCCGCGACGGCCCGCGGCGTGGGGCCCGTGAACGGCGGCTCCCCCGCGAGCATCTCGTACAGCACGCACCCCAGCGCGTAGATGTCCGACCGCCCGTCGATGCGCGCCTCCGCGCCTGCCTGCTCCGGGCTCATGTACGCCGGGCTGCCGACGGCGATGCCCGTCTCCGTCAGCCTGTCGCCGGCCACCTCCCAGATCGCACGCGCGATCCCGAAGTCGGCCACCACGGCGTGCCCCGACTGGAGCAGGATGTTTTCCGGCTTGATGTCGCGGTGCACCACCCCGTGCGCGTGCGCGTAGCCGAGGGCGTCCGCCACCTCGCGGCCGATCTCGAGCGCCTGGTCGAGCGGGAGCGGGCCTTCGCGCGCCAAGTGGGATCGCAGGGACTCGCCCTCGACGTACGGCATGACATAGTAGAGCAGCCCCCCTGCCTCGCCGGAGTCGTGCAGCGGCAGAATGTTGGGGTGGGTGAGCCGGGCGGCGATCTCGATCTCGCGCACGAAGCGTTCGGGACCGAGCGCGATGGCCAGCTCCGGGCGCAACACTTTCAGGGCGATGGACCGGCCGTGCCTCAGGTCCTGGGCGAGGTAGACCGTCGCCATCCCGCCGCGACCGAGCTCTTGCGCGATCGTGTAGCGCCCGCTGAGGGCGGCTTGCAGACGGGCCATCTGATCCATGCCGAGGGTTCCCAGGGCCCAAGCGGGTCCATCATAGGGCGCCGCCACGGGCGCAGCCAGAGGGGGTGCATTACCTTTGCTTCACCCCTCATGCGGAGTCTTCCAGTGCAGGCAACCGTGTACAGGACCGTGGCGCTCCTGACGCTGTGCTCGGCGGCCGCGTGCGGCGGCTCCCCCCGTCCGGCCCCGGTCCCCGTACCGGCACGCCTCGACTTGAGACCACTCGGCCGTCTGGGTCTGGTCACGTTCACCGTGGAAAATGCCAAAGGTTCGTTGCACCAGTTCGCCACCGACCGGTTCTCGGAAGAGATCCTGGCCGCACAACCCGGCACCGAGGTGCTCGAGCTCGGCGCCGCCGACTCGCTGGTGAAGCGTGTGGGTGAGCAGGAACTGGGCATCGCCGCGGCCCATGAGCTGGGCAAACAGCGCGATATCGACGCCGTGTTCGCGGGGCACTTGAAGGTCACAAACCCCCAGGCCGGCGGCGGCCTCGCCGGGCTCGTGTCCCCGCATCTCGACGCCACGGTACGTCTGGATCTCACGGTGCGTCTACTGTCGACGCGCTCGGGCGCGACCCTGTGGCGCTCCAGCGCTTGGGCCACCGACAGAGTCGGTCAGGTGGGCCTCGTGGACGGGCAGCTGTTTTTCGGGGCCAAGGACCCCAAGCAGGCGTACGGGCGCATGGTGAATCGTCTGGTCGAGCTCGTCACCGAGGATCTGCGTCCCACCTGGCGGCAGCCGTGAAGGCGCGTGCGCCGCTGGTGGTCGCGGCCCTCATGGCGGTGGCCGCACCGGCCCGGGCGCAGACCCGCGCGGCGCCCGAGAAGCCGCAGACGGCCGTGTTCGCCGGCGGCTGCTTCTGGGGCGTGGACGCCGTGTTCCGCCACGTGCGCGGCGTGACCGCGGTGGTGTCCGGGTACGCGGGCGGCGGCGCCGCGACCGCGCACTACGACCTCGTCAGCACGGCGACCACCGGCCACGCCGAGTCTGTCGAGGTGACGTTCGACCCGGCGCGCGTGTCGTACGCGGAGCTGCTGCGGGTCTTTTTCACCGTGGCGCACGATCCCACCGAGCGCGATCGCCAGGGGCCGGACGTGGGCAGCCAATACCGCTCAGTGGTGTTTTACGGCACGCCCGAGCAGCACGCGGCGGCGGTGGCGATGATCGCGGCGCTCGAGCGCGAGACGGCCTACCCCCGCCGCATCGTGACCGAGGTAGTGCCGCTCGAGCGTTTTTACCCGGCGGAGGCGTATCACCAGGACTACCTGGCCCACCACACCACCAGCCCGTACATCGTGTACAACGACCTGCCCAAGCTGAAGCAGCTGGAGGCGCGGTTTCCGAAGCTGTATCGGCCCTAGTCTGCTCTGGGGTCACCTCTTCTCGATAGGCGCGTGGCCGGTGCGCCGCACCGTCGCGATCGTATCGGCCTCGTCGGCCCGCTTGTCGGGCCGGTAGCGCACCACGCGGGCGAAGCGCAGCGCCACGCCGCCCGGATACTGCGGGCTCGCCTGGACGCCGTTGAAGGCGACCTCGACCACGAGCTCGGGACGCACGTACACCGTGTACTCGTCGCGCGACGTTTCGAGCGAGAGCAGCGCGGCCGTCTGCCACGCGAGCATCTCATCGGTCATGCCCTTGAAGGTCTTTCCCAGCATGACGAAGCCGCCCGCGTCCGGCGCCCGCGCGCCCAGGTGGAGGTTCGAGAGCCAGCCGCGGCGCCGGCCGTGTCCCCACTCGGCTGCGAGCACGACGAGGTCGAGCGTATGCGCCGCCTTCAGCTTGAGCCACGCCGCCCCGCGCGCGCCGGCGTCGTAGCGCGCCCCCAGCGCTTTCGCCATCAGCCCTTCGTGACCGGCCGCGATCGCCTGCTCGAAAAACCGTCCGGCCTCGAGCGCGTCTCGAGTCACGATGCGTGGCACCCGGGCGTGGGGAGGGACGAGCTGCTCGAGCGCTGCGAATCGCTTGGTATAGGGCTCGCCCAACAGGACCGCGCCGTCGGCGTAGAGGACGTCGAAGAAGAACGCCGTGAGCGGCAGCTCGGCGCGCAGCCGCTCGACGTCGAGCTTTCGTCCAAAGCGGCGCATGGTCACCTGAAACGGGAGAGGCGTGCCGTCGGCCTGCAGGGCGATCGCTTCGCCGTCCAGGATGGCGTCGCGCAACGGGAGTCGCCGCGCCGCGTCCACCACCTCCGGCACCGCCGGGGTCACGTCGTTCAGCTGGCGCGAGAACACGCGCACCTCGTCGCCCGACCGGTGCACCTGGATGCGCGCGCCGTCGAGCTTGTATTCGAACGCCGCCTCGCCGAGCTGCGCCAGCGCGTCCGCGACGTCGTCCGCGGGCTGCGCGAGCATCGGCTGGAGCGGGCGAAACAGCTCCAGCTGGAACCGCGCGAGGCCCGCGGCGCCGTCCGTGAGCGCGGCGCGCGCCACGACGCCCAGATCCCCCGCGAGCATCGCCGCGCGCCGCACGCCGTCCGGATCGAGTCCCGTCGCACGCGCCGCGGCCTCGACCATGAGTCCTTGCAACGCTCCCTGGCGCAGCTCGCCGATCAGCAGGCGGAACAGGAATTCCTGCTCCTCCTCGGTGCCCTGCGCGAACAGCTCGCGCAGCAGCCGGTCCTTCACCGCGGCGGAGCCCGAGCCCCTAGTCCGGGCCAGCTGCTCGAGTGCCGCGTCCACCGCGGCCAGCGTGAGGGACGGATGGTCCGCCGCCCGCTCGGGCCGCGCCGCGCGGAGCGCGGCGTGTCCGACACCGATCCGTCCTTGGCGCAGCGACCCCGACAGGGCGTCGATCGCGGTCTCGATCTCGTCCGCCGCCGCCCGTTGCAGCAGGGCGGCCAGCAGCTCGACTTTCGCCAGCCGGCCGCTCGTGGCCGCGACGCGGCCCGAGGTCGTGACCAGCTCGTGGAGCAGCATGCCGGGAAGATGCTGGATCCGACCGTTTGACGCCTGGCGTCACTGCACCATGCCGAAGCGCTTGTTCCGGGCGGTCATCTTCATGAAGTGCCGGTCGGCCGGCGGGGCGAGGCGGTTCTTGGCGTAGAAGGTCTTCCCGACTTTCATTTAGGGCTCCATGATGACGAAACGTATCCGTCCCGGGGATAGGGGGTGAGGTCTACGAGCGTCCTGATCGCGGTGGCGTTGGTCGGGGTCGGCTCCGCCCAGGCGGCGCCGTGCGTGTCGCACCGCGCCGGGGGCGTGCCCGCCGCGTACACCGAGACCGTCGCGCGGATGCGTACGCTCGTGTGCGAGCGGCTCGCCCCGCGCATTCCCGGGTTGCAGGTCGCGGTGGCGATCGACGGGACGCTGGTGTGGTCGGAGGGGTTCGGCTATGCCGACGCCGCCCACCGGCGACCCGTCACGCGCGAGACGCAGTTCCGCATCGGCAGCGTATCGAAGCCGCTCACGGCCGCCGCCGTGGCCCTGCTGTACGAGCAGGGGAAGCTCGACCTCGACGCGCCGATCCAGCGCTACGTGCCGACCTTCCCCGTCAAAGGGTATCCCATCACCACGCGGCAGCTCGTGGGCCATCTGGCGGGCATCAGGCATTACAAGGACCGGGAGTTCTTCCAGAACCGCCACTTCGCCGCGGTGCGCGACGGGCTGACGATCTTCCAGGACGACTCGCTCTTGTTTCCCCCCGGCACACGTTTCTCCTATTCGAGCTATGGCTGGAACCTCGTTTCGGCCGTGGTGGAGGGCGCCGCGGCGGAAGACTTTCTCCCCTACATCTCGGCGCACGTGTTTCGCCCCCTCGGGCTTACGCACACCGCGCCCGACCGCGCCGACAGCGTCATCCCGGGCCGCACGCAATTCTTTGATGGCGACAGCGCCGGGGTATATCACGTCGCGCCGCCGGTCGACAACAGCTACAAGTGGGCGGGAGGGGGGTTCGTCTCGACCGCCGAGGATCTGGTGAAGTTCGGGTCCGCGCTGGTCGCGCCCGGATTCTTGAAACAGGAAACGCTGGACCTGTTGTTCACCTCGCAGCGGACCAGCGAGGGCGAAGCGACGGGCTATGGGATCGGCTGGTTCCTGCGGGCCGACAGCTCAGGTCACCGCTGGGCCTTCCACGGCGGCAGCGCGGTCGGTGGCACGGCGGTGTTCGGTCTGGACCGCGACGCGCATGTCGTGGTGGCGGTGCTCACGAATCTGTCGGACGCCCCGCTCGAGCCGGTCCAGGAGATCGAAACCGCGTTCGACGCGGTGCGCGGGCGCGCGAACTAGCGGCTACGCCGCCAGCAGCTTGCGCACATTTGCCAGGATCGCCTCCAGCTGGCTCTCTACCTTGCGCTTCTCCCGCAGCCGGCCGCGCAGCCAGGCGATGACCGATCGCGGGGCCCACACGTCCCTCACCGTCACCGCCGTCGAGCCGGCGGTCTCGTCGAGCCGGAACAGCGTTTTCCAGCCGTTACGCTCACCACGCTCCACCAAGCCGAACGCCGTGGGCGGCGCGAAGTCCACGACCTCGAACTCGGTCACGCGGTTCCCGAAGCGCGCCTTGAAGCGCACGCCCTTGCGCAGCGGTACGGGGCTCTCCACCCCGGCGCACCCCGGGAGCCATTGGGCGATGCGCGCCGGGTCGGTGAGCACGGCAAACACGCGCTCGATCGAGGCGGGAACGGGATGGATGACGGTGTGGCTGACGGGACGCATCGGCGGAGGTAGCGTGGCACGGCGGCGCAGCCGTGTCAACGGGGGAGGTGCAAGCGCCGGGGGGCCAACCTGCGCCCCCCGGGCCCCGCACGTCCCGTCTAGTCGTTAGACGCCACTCGAGGGTATCTCACTGACCGTGTCATGCCCATTGCCGTTGCCATTGCCATTGCCATTGCCGTTGCCGTTGCTGCTGCCGCTGCTGCTGCCGAAAACCTTGGAGCGCCCACCGGTGACGGCCAACCAGCGCCGTCGCATCGTGATCAGATCGTCCAGCTGCTGGCGCAGCTTGGCGACGTTCTGGTCCACCTGGTGGATGCGCCAATCGATGTACTGCTCGGCCTGGTCCGGGGTCCAATCGGCCGGGCCCGTAAACACCAGCTGCTCTTTGGGTTCGACATCATGCACCAGCTGGGCCTCCTCGCGCTCGCCCACCTCCATCTTGGCGAGCACGTCCGTCACTTTGCGTCCCATCATGTCCAGCCTGCGTCCCATGCGGGCCTCCTTACGGCCTTGCTGCGGGTCCTTGTCTAGGGCGCGGTCGCTCGGTCGTGCTGCGCTATATCAGCTCTAGATGATATAGCGGATGGCTGTTATAATATGTCAAGTTGTTATATCACGCAAGGAGGGTGCGGATGCCACGGTATCGAGGCCAGAAGGTCCGCTTTCGTCGTAGAGGTGTGGTGCGGTTGCAGTTACGGCAGCTACTCGAGGCGCGGGAGGTTTCGCCTTACGGGCTGGCCAAATTCACCGGGCTGAGCTTGAACACGATCTACCGGCTCACCCGGCCGAGTGGACGGTTCGGACTCATCCGGGCCGACACGATCGAGCGGTTGTGCGGCGCGCTCCGGGTGACGCCGAGCGAGCTGTTCGAGTACGACCGGCCGTCCTAGGGAGGGGAGTGGTGCACCACACCGTCCGCCACGTTTTCGTCGTGCCGCAACGTGACGACGGCGGTGCGCTTCCGCCCCAGGTCGACCTCAACCACCACGTGGCTCTTGTCGCGCGCCATCCGCCAGCGACGGGACGCCTGCGGATGGCCGCCGGCCGCCGTCAGCGCGACGGTGACCACCGCTTCCGGAGGATCGCTCACCGCCGCCAGCTGTGTGCAGGTGGCGCAGCGGTGCGAATCGGCGCTCAGCTCCGCGCTGCACACGCTGCGGCCGCAATACTCGCATGCCGCGCGATGCTGCACGCACGTCCCCCTGCCGCAGATGGGACACGCCGCGACCTCGTCGGACGCGAACAGCGCCGCCGGCTCCTCGGCGCAGGCACTCCGGTGCCGGGCGCACACCAGGCGCCGCGACCGGTCGGCGCGGCGCAGGTGGGGCGAGCAGTGCACCTGCTCATCCACCGCGCACACCGCCTGATGCGCCGCGCACACGGACTTGCCGCAGCTCGCGCATGATGCCACCTCGTCCACGCCCACGGGCTCGTTGGTTCCGCCCTCACAGTATCTGAGGCACGCCGCGCACAGGCGGCGGCTCCCCTTCTGGGCGTCGGCGTGGCTGCGCTGCGCGTGCCGGTTGCAGACCTCCCGCCCGCAGCTGCCGCACGGCGCCAGACACGCGGAGCACGCCGCGTGCCCGTCCTCCGCGCACACGCCGGCGTGCGCGGTGCAGTGCTCGAGCCGGCAGGACGGACACACCTGCACGTGCTCGTCGCACGCCGGCAGGCCGTCCACTCGGCACTCAGCAGTCCCATGGTCCACACAGAAGTCCTCGCCGCACACTGAGCAGCGGTGCGAGCAGGCCTCGCAGCCGCAGTGGTCGTGCCGGCAGATCACCAGCGTGGTGGGCGGGCGGCCGCACTGCGGACAGGCGAGCGACCAGCCGGAGACGCCACCGAGCGACCGCTGCGTCGCGAACGTCGCGCGCCGCCCCCCCTTAGACTCGACCTGCCACTCGGCGCGCTGCATCAGCACGGCAGCCTCGACGAGCTGCAGCGGATGCACGACGGCCTGCACCTGACTGCGTCGGATCTCTTCAGCGCGGCGGCGCTCGGCGAGCGCGGTGACCGTGGCGATCCCCTCCGGGTCGGCTTGCTCCTTCAGCACCGACTCGAAGTATCGGTCCAGCCGGCCTAGCTCGGTGGCGAGCTCCTGCTCCGCCGCCGCGCGGCGCGTGGCGACGCGCTCGGCCGCCTTCTCCCGCAGATGGCTCAAGAGGAGCTGCAGCAGCTCGCCGGGCTCCCGCGCCGGTACCGGGGCCCCCGCGGCGACCGTCGGATCAGCGGGCTCGACCCGGCCCGCCTCGAGCTCGCGGAAGGCGGCGGCCACATCGGCACCGACCGGGGCGCCGGCGGACAGGTCGTACACGTCGGTTTCGACCACCGCCTCCTCCACGCCCGCTCCGGCGCGCAGCACGACGCGCGCCACGAGCCGCCCCACCGGGTGCACCGCCACCCTGGTGGCACGACGCGTGACCGTGCCGTCCCGCACAGGAATCGTCGGCTCGGCGCCCCGCGGATCGCTCGACGGGAGGTCGGCGGGGGCGATCAGGCCGAGCGAGAGCCGCACCGCCCTGGCGCGAATCGCCTCCACCACCTGGGAGAGGAACGGGCTGCCGAGCACCGCGATCTCGGCCTCCGGGTCGCGCTCGAGCGCGTCGAGCGAGAACGCGACGCTCACGCGTTCGCGGTCTCTGAAGAACGGGCGCTCGGCTGGGGGTAGCTTCAGCTCCGCGTGATCGGGGCCGAGGGACGTCTGCTTCACCCCCGCGAGCTCGCAGTAGCGCTCGAGCAGCGGCCGCAGCGCCGAGCCCGCCAGGGGATCGGTGGAGTTAGCCGCCGGGTCACGGCTGAAGCCGCGGCTCGGCACTGCCGCTGAAGCGGCTACTGCAGGCCCGTTTACGGGCAGACGCCGAGCCGCGAGTTTACTCGCGCTCTTCGGGCGGCGTTTCCGAGGACGTTTCACGCGGAGTCGGCCTGGATATCCACCAATGCGAGGGGCAGGCGGTCGACCTGTGCCACGAGCGTGATCGCGCGGCCGGCGCTGGTCAGGCCGGTGAGCCGCACCAGGTCCCCGTATTTCGGATGCCGACCGGCCGGGTGGGCGGTCGTGACGCCCCCGACCGGCTCGATCGACTCGAGCGCTTCCAGCACGTCCTTCACGTGCAAGCCGAGCTTGAGGCGCTTCTGGTCCCAGCCGGCCGCCTTGACCACCTGGCTCGTGCCGAGCCCGAGCCGCAGGCGTCCGGGGACCGACAGCGTCCCGAAACGGCGCTCGAGGCGCATGGCGTTGTCGTCCGGCGCGATAAGGGAGTTGAGCGCTTCCTGCTCCTTGCCCGCCGCGCTGCTCTTCTCGATGTCGGCGCCCAGCGTCGCCACCCGCCGCGCAAAGTCCGCCTCGCTCTCGGCGGCGAGCCACTCTTCCGCGAGCCGGCCCTCGAACTTCTGGGCGCCGCCGAACTCGCCCAGGATCAGGTCCAGCTCGCCCACGACCAGCTCGAACAGCTTGATCTTCTGGTCGAGTAGCTGGAGGATGTACGCCTCGATGGTCCCCGCCGCCGCGAGGTTCACGATGTGGACCTCGCGCGTCTGCCCGATGCGGTGCAGGCGGCCGATGCGCTGCTCCACCACCATCGGGTTCCACGGCAGGTCGTAGTTCACGAGCACGTTGCAGAAC
>Ga0070698_100000324_pt1 | contig 48802 bp, 40 predicted proteins | sample KBSK1502metaG_FD_65477 | JGI IMG/M metagenome (GOLD analysis project Ga0070698, IMG submission 65477) | Corn, switchgrass and miscanthus rhizosphere microbial communities from Kellogg Biological Station, Michigan, USA - KBS K1-50-2 metaG | ecosystem: Host-associated > Plants > Roots >...
GCATCGCCGCCTCCAAGGCGGCCTCCTCATCGAAGCCGCGCGGCCGGCCAATTTTTCCAGGATTGGGAGCCTCTGTATCCATAAACCTCCTTTGGGCGTAATTGTGGAACGAACGGTTAGAAATATTGCAACCCTTTCGAATATGACACATCTGAACCGATAAGTCCAGAACCCGATACCGTTCATGGACTGTCCAAACACTAAGGAGAAGAACATGGCAAATCTCAATGGCAAGGTGGCCGTCGTCACAGGCGGCAGCAGCGGCATCGGACTAGCGATGGCGAAACGGTTCGTAGAGGAGGGCGCTTATGTTTTTATCGTCGGACGCCGCCAGGATGCACTGGACTCGGCGGTGAAGCAGATAGGCAAGAACGTCAAAGGCGTGCGCGCCGACGTGTCGAATCTCGATGATCTGGACCGCCTCTATAAGGAGGTGGCATCGACAAAAGGAAAACTGGATGTTGTGGTCGCCAATGCGGGAATCGTGGAGATCAAGCCGACACCCGCGGTCACGCCCGAGCACTTTGACAAGACATTCAATACTAACGCCCGCGGCGTGTGGTTCACCGTTCAGAAGGCTTTGCCGGTCCTGAATGACGGTAGCTCTGTGATTCTTGTCGGGTCTGGTGTTTGGCTGAAAGGCTATCCGGGCTATGGAACCTACGCCGCCACCAAGGCGGCGCTGCGCTCCTACGTGCGCACTTGGACGGCAGAACTGAAGGACCGGAAGATTCGCGCGAATCTCATCAGCCCTGGCGTGATTGAAACGCCGATAATTGATGGTCAGTTTGCTACGAAAGAGGAGGCCAATGGAGCTCGCGAGTGGTTCAAGTCCATCATTCCCATTGGCCGACTTGGTCGTCCCGAGGAAATTGCTTCCGCAGCGCTCTTCCTGGCTTCGGAAGAGAGCAGTTACGTGCTCGGCAACGACCTGGTTGTCGACGGCGGTGCTACGGCTGTCTGAACGGCCCGCCAGACCGTTTGGTCAAACGAAAACGGAGCTCTTGCCCAGCAACTCTGCAGCCGACACTGCTCCAACAGGTACATTGCGATTGTGGAGAAGCTCGACGGCAAGAGTTCCGATTGGAAGGAGAAAGTCACTCACGAACAGGCACAATATCTAATCGAGGCTTGCAGAATTCAGAAGAATGTACGGTGCTCGGCCAGATTTGTCTCTCCGGTTGTGCAGGTTCGCTAAGGGTTCGATAACCGCTTCCGAGCGAAGAAAGCAAGCGCCCATGAGGATGGTAGCCCCAGCGATGTTTAGGACGGTTGCGCGAGAGATCACTGCCAACAATGGGAAGTCGGCGGGGACCCCGCCGCGTAGACCTATTGTACGGAATTAAAATGTTTCCGTAAACAATTGATAATAAACGAGATATTGGTTGAGGCGACGGGAGTCGAACCTCTCATCCCCCATTTAGATTCTGTAACTTACTGATTCTGAAAAGGGAGGAAAATGCTAAAAGGCCTATACAAGCCTGTCCATCGTACAATTATCGTACAATTTTGCCGGTTGAAAAGCCGCCAACTGCTCCGAAAAACATCGAAACCACTTCGCGAAGAGATCGAAAATACCGCCGTCCGCTATTTTCACAATCTACGATAATCGAGAATAGAGGCCGTGGCTATTCTCCTGCCGCGAAACGGAAAACTGGGCTAAGTCGACAACTTCAGAGTTGCCCGTTAACTCGGGCGGATCGAGAGAGACTTTCAAACGTCGCAAGAGGCTTGTCTACCCGTCACCGCAGGGACGATCCGATAATCCGCGCGATAGACCAAATTATGCAGATCGCTGGACGCGATGGCTCGGAGTATGGATAGCTGAGACGCGGCATCCTCGTCGCTGAACACATTCAGGGGCCAGTCGCGAACTGTCGTCCCGCGAAGATGCGGGTGATGGAAGCCGCCTCCAAAATGGGCTTGAAGCACGATTGGCTCGACCCCGGCTGCCCGCTGTTCAGGCCAGCTCAAAGCCCAGGATGCGCTCAACCCTCGATCCGCTGTGCGTCGTAGTCCCGTCTCGGTGAGTTGCCCGGTATCGAGCAGCAAGCTGGTGTTCATTTCGGTGAGAACCTGGCGTGCGATCGGAGCCAGCAGTTGCACTGCTTTCTCGAAATGGGCTTCCTTGTCCTTTCGACTTGTCGAGCCGCCATGTGTGCCGTCTCGAAGATCCTCAAAATGGCGGATCAGGCTGGTGATATATGCCGGTATCGCGCTTTCTGACATCGCCTACCTCCTACTCAGAATCAGCATTTGGCGCTGCATCATTTTGTACCTGCAGTACCTGCGAGAAGGACGATACAAGCGCCGTCCCAAGAGTCCTTTCCGGAGAATGGGGGCGCGGCTGAATTCAGCGGCATCAGTCCGATGTTTTTCGCGCTGAGATGGAAGCGCTTTTCCAGATAGTGAGCAACAATCAGAGAACGAGACCTAGACGCGGCCATCTGATCGGCAACTGAAGCTTCGTTAGAATAGCCTTCAACGATGATTTGCTGCCCAATAACCGAGTCCTTGGCAGTGCCGATGACCTGATCGATTTCCTGCTCGCCTGCGGCAGACAAGACTTCATTGCCGTTCGAGTCTTTCCCGAAAGCACCTGCCGCACTGAGCCATGCCCGCTGATTTCTCTGGCTATTGAAGTACGGGTTACTGCGATACTGATCGGTCGTCACTTCTTTCAGGCCATAAAAGCCTCTTTTTTTGAAAAATCCCCGAAAGAAGAACTCATGTTTAAGGGCTTCCGTATCGTCCGCCATGTTTGCGGTCGCCAGGTTTATGTTCGAGAAGGTTTCGCTGATGTTCTCGGCCGCGTTCTCACCCGAGCGGTCGGGACCTAGCGCGTCGTTCAGAGTGAGGCTCACTTGCTGCGAGGTCTGGGCGAATTGCCGGGACGCGTCCTTGGCATTGTTCAGCGTATCTTCAGCTTTCCCGAAGAGGTCTCTCGACTGAAAGTCCGCCATTACCTGCTTGGCCTGAACTGTGACCTGATTCAGATTGGCGGCGGCCTGTTGCGCATTCCCCACGGCGTTCTTCACCGCAGTTGCCGTCTGTTGATCATCAAGCAACATGCCTACCGTGCCGTTGCCGCTTCGAACACCGGTCACGATGCCGTTAGCGTTATTAACCGTCGTCACAATGGCGTCGAGTGTGCCGTCGGCTTTCGTTTTAATATCTCCAATCGCGGAGCTTGCTTGGTCCATAACTCCTGTCATTTTCGCGATGACGGCGGAGAGTTCGATCGGTTCTTTGGCCGGTAGAGTCGCTCCGCTGACGGCCTCTTGGTCTTGATCGCTGCCCTCGTGAATCAGCAGGAATTTGTCTCCCACCAGACCATCGGATTCCACCGTGACAAATGAATCGTTGCGAATGAGATTATGAAGTTTGTTATCGACGTGCAATTTCAGCCTAAATTTCGCTGACGGCCGATCCGGTATCTCAATACCGGTGACTTGGCCTGCTTCGAAGCCGGACACACGGACCTTCGACCCTGGCGAGAGTCCGTTCACATTACTCAATTTCGTAAAGAAGTCCACATGATGAGCAAAAGCCTTGTGCCGGTTCCCGATCAGGAACAAGCCAACGCTGAACAACAGCACGGCAGAAAGGACGAATACACCCACGACCGCATAGTTGATTTTCATTCAGGACTCCGTTACCAGTCGCCGCACGATCTCGTGATCGCTCTTCTCCAATTCTGTTGCTGTGCCAAAGCCAATCAGCGATCCTTGGTCAAGCACGGCAATCTGGTCGGCGACTCTTCGTGCACCCCGCACATCATGGGTGACGATCACAAGCGTCGCACCATACTCCTTCTTGACTCTGAGGAGGAGGTCGTCGATCTCCGAGGCCGTGATCCTGTCGAGTCCGCTGCTGGGCTCGTCGACCAGTAATAGTCTCGGATGGAGAACGAGTGCTCTCGCCAGACCAGCGCGTTTGCGCATCCCTCCCGAAAGCGCAGACGGCATCTTGGCTACGTCCAGATTAAGACCCACACGTTCGAGTGCCTCGTCCACAGCTCGCTTGATCTCGGCCGGAGATTTCGACTTATCCAGGCGGCGAAGCGGCAGCGCGAGATTGTCCCCCAGCGTGAACGAGTCGAACAGAGCGGCGCTTTGAAAAAGAAAGCCGATGTGGCGCCGAACCCGAGACAGATCTTCCTCGCTGGAATGAACGATATCCTCCGAATCAATGCAAACCTTGCCACTGTCTGGCTTGAGCAGTCCAATCATCAGTTTGAGGGTGACGCTTTTGCCTGTGCCACTGCGACCCAAGATGCAGAGCGCCTCACCTGCATTGACCTTGAACGATACGTCGTCGAGAACCTTTCTATTTCCAAAGGCCTTAAACACATGCTCGAATTGAACCGCGGCCGGATCGCTCATAAGGCGTTCCGTGGAAAGAGGAAGAAGATGCCTTTCACAAGAATCACATCCGCCAAGATAATTAGAAGGGAGGACAAAACCACGCTGTTGGTAGCGGCGCGCTGCACTCCTTCGGACCCTTCGTCGGTCGTATAGCCAAAAAAGCCCGACACGGTGCCGATGATGAAACCAAAAACGCTGGTCTTTAGCGTGGGCGGAATAAAGTTGGCCCATTCGACCGTCTTGAAAGCCCGATCAAGATAGAGTTGCAGGGAGATATGCGAGACGAGGTACTCAGAGAGAAAACCTCCGGCCAGGCTGGCGAAGTCCATGAACAGGGTCAACATCGGCAAAATAAGAATGCAGGCGACAATCCTCGTCACTACCAGCATCTTGAAAGCATCGACCGACAAAGACTCAATTGCGTCGATCTGTTCGGTCACGCGCATATTGGCGATCCCGGCGCCAATGCCTGCGCCTACTCTTCCCGCCACCAGCAGTCCCGTGACCAGTGGTCCTAATTCATTGAAAAACGATGCCGATTGTAGCGTCGGGATCATCGCTTCCGCACCGAACTGCACGAGCGTGCCGCGCGTGTGCATGGACAGTACAATTCCGAGAGCCAAACCAGCGGCTAAGATGAGGGGTAGTGACTGCCACCCAATCTCCTCGATCTGGATCAGAAAAAATTCCCATTCAAACGGTGGCCGAAATGCGTCCACCAATCCTTTCAGGCCAAAATGGCTTACTTCTCCGAGGAACGAGAAAAACTTCTTCATGACTTCCATTCACTAATTTAGTTCCCATCTCGCGCCGAAATTTTGTTTTGCATGGTTTGCTGGCCTGTCGGCAGTCGTCCTTGGATCAGCCGCTCAAGCTGGGACGAAATATGCGGAGCCGCATTCGATGGCCGTGTGTTCCTCGAAGAGAACACGGCCGTAAGATACAAGTGCGGCACTCAGCACTGCACTTCCGAATGCCAAAGATCGTTGCTATGGACGCCCCAGGGACATGCAGCTGTCCGGCGGCCTCAAGAGACAGGCCTTTGTATTCACGCGACTCCCACCTGATGTCGGTGACGGTTCCGAAGCTTGAGCAACCAACTTGCGGACTGGCGCGGTCGCTTTCTCGTGTCTTCTGTTTTCTCGCTATATCGCTACGTTATTCGCATCCTGAATTTCTGCACACCTCAGAAACCACAGAATTCCACCTAGATTTTTCTACAGGTCTGATGGGCCGTACGTGAAAAGGCGGTTTGACCGTTTCTTGAACTGCATCAGTGACGTGGCCGAGGAGCCTTTGGCCGAAACGCTCCAAACCATTACAATGCCGACAACGAGACCAGGGTCATGGTTCAGGCCAATCCGATTCGTATCCTAAGCGTTGAGGACCACCCGGTGTTCCGCGAGGGGCTGGCGACCATCATCGGCTCTCAGCCGGACATGGTCCTCGTGGACCAGGCGTCGAACGCCGTAGAGGCGGTTGCTGAATTTCGCCGCCACCGTCCCGACATCACCCTCATGGACCTTCGCCTTCCCGGTACCAACGGGACCGATGCGCTGATCGCAATTCGGGGCGAATTTCCCCGCGCCCGTATCATCATGCTGACAACCTCGGACAGCGACGGCGAGATCCAGCGGGCAATGCGCGCGGGGGCTTCAGCTTACATCCTCAAGAGCATGCCGAAAGATGAATTGCTCAACGTCGTCCGATCGGTGCACACCGGCCAACGACACGTTCCGCCGGAAGTGGCGGCTCGCCTCGCGGAACATATGGGGGAAGAAGATCTTACGACCCGGGAACTGGAGGTGCTCAGGCTCATTCGGGATGGCTATCGCAACAAGCAAATTGCGGATCAACTGGCGATTGCCGAAACTACGGTTAACTTCCACATTAAAAACCTGGTGGACAAACTTCAGGCCAATGATCGGACGCATGCAGTCACCATCGCGCTCCGGCGCGGACTGCTGCAAATCTGATCAAGTTCCAGGCCTATAGAAAACCGCAGGATGCTGGCTATAGGTTTCGATATTCTGCGAAAGTTACGAATCCAGTATTGTCGCGGATAGTAGTAGTTCCTTGGCGGACTAGAGACCGTATCCAAAAATTGGAATCACGGCCGCAAACGATGACAATTGCGGCTCGACCTGGCCTAGCTTAATTCAGACCCTTGCCATCGAATATGTAGAAGGCCGTGATACGAGGACTCGGAGCTTTTATGGGGCCAAGATATTGGCGATCAGCCAGGCTCTTGAGAATGTCGATCGGATTGTTTATTGCATCGACACTGAGTGCTTGCCACCAGTCCGCGCCAGAGCCGGTGACTCTTAATTACCTTCGTATTGGATGGATCACGCCGAACGAGTTACCCGCGACAGAGGCTTTATCGCGAGAGTTTACCAGGGAAACAGGCGTGGGCCTCAGGCATCTTCGCGGAGTTCAGGAAGAGACTCTTGACCAGCTCACTCTAACGCACAAACTCTTGCAGGAGGGTGGCTCTGGCCCCGATGTCATGGAGGCCGACGTAACCTGGCTTGGAGTACTGCAGGGGGACTTGATCGACCTGCGACCCTACTTGGCGGCTGAAACTTCGTCCTTGGCCCCGAGCGTAGCGCATAGCTATATAGTTGACGGCAGGATCTTGGCGATTCCATATCAGATTCACGCCGGCGTTCTGGAGTATCGAGCTGACCTTCTCGACGAGTATGGCTACGATCATCCTCCAAGGACGTGGGACGAGCTTGAGAGGATGGCTTCGCGAATCCAGGCGGGCGAACGCGCAAAAGGCAAGAAAGATTTTTGGGGTTACGTCTGGCCGGGAGCTGCCGCTGAATCCTTGACTTGCAATGCCTTGGAATGGCAGGTCGGCGAAGGGGGAGGCCGGATTATTGAGACCGACGGGACAATCAGTGTGAACAACCCTTCCGCGATTCGGGCATGGCAACGGGCTAGACGTTGGATCGGCTCGATATCGCCACCCAGCACCGTGGAGTACAGGGAGGTCGATGCCACTAACGTTTTTGATTCGGGAAGAGCCGTATTTGCCCGCGACTGGGGGGGCGCGCTTGGAGGGTCTTCGACAAGCCGCGAGCAATTGCGACTCCGCCTTTGGGGACACCGGCTCCCAGCCGGTAAGGTCGGTTATACAACTCTTCCCAGTGGTTCAACGGCGAGCGCCACCACTCTAGGCGGATTGGGCTTGGCGGTTTCTAGATATTCACTTCACCCCCGAGAAGACGCGGCCCTTATCCGGTTTTTGCTCCGCCAACAAATTGATTCGATGGAGAAGGGCACTGTCCTCAATCTGTCTAGTCAGGCTGTAGTCTATGACGTCGCTCCGGCGGTTGACTTAAACCACAATGCGGAGAATTCAGACCCGAGAAAAGCCATTTTGATTGATCGGCCTACCAGGGTTGCCGCGGGTTCCTATGAAGAAGTCACCAGAGCTTATTTCGGAGCCGTGCATTCTGTATTAACTGGAGAAAAACCTGCCCCGGAAGCGACCGCGGACTTGGAAAAATATCTCGTCAAAATTACCGGGTTCCGCTCCGGTCTGCCCAGAAAGAACTAAATTGATGTTCGAACGGACGGGTGGCATTCCCGTGGGCCTGATTCTTACGCAAGAAGAGCGACCTCGAGATGAACTCAATCGACGCCAGATATTTCGATCTCGGTCCGCGTTTGAAGCTGACGTTTGCTCTGCTAGTCACATTGATCTTGGGTGGAAACGGTCTTCTTGTTTGGCAATTTCACATCGCCCGGCTTCAGGAGGATCGCCTCGCTGGCGTGAGCCGGCAAATGACTTCAGTTCTCCGTCTTCAAGGGACTCTTCTTTCATTTCATCAAAGGTTGGGTGAATTGGCAGGGTCCAGGAATGCATATGCCTTAAAAACGGAGTCTGACTCCTTGCGAAGCACTCTACTCGAGCAAATTCAGCAAACAAGAGGAGCGCTGGCCCTTTTGCCGGCCGGAACTCATGTGGATCCACTCTTTCTGCCAACCCTCGAAGCAATTGAAATCAGTCTACCTGCTCAGCTCGGAACCATAACTGCGCTGGCTTCATCTGGAGACTGGGAGGCAGTTCAATTTCGAGTCGCCGACCGACTGAAGCCGATCGAGATTCAGGCTTCAGCACTGGTGACAATTGTCGATCAGGAGTTCGCCGGAGAGCTCTTACGATCCGAAGCCAATATGAGAACCGTGCAGGGCAGAATCCTTGTTCTTGTACCTGCGATGGCGATATCGACTTTTTCCATCGCCACGTTGTTTGCCTGGGCGATAGCGCGAAAAATCATTAAACTTCGCCTGGAGGAACGGCTTAACGAACGAACGCGGCTTACTCGAGAACTTCACGACACGTTCCTCCAGACCATCCAGGGCAGCAAGCTTGTTGCTGACGATGCGCTGGATCCCTCCGCGGATCCCATCCGAATGCGCCGAGCCATGGAAAAGCTATCCCTCTGGCTCGGACAAGCTACGCAAGAAGGACGGGCGGCGCTGAACTCTCTGCGTGCGACCACGACCCAGACAAACGACCTGGCTGACGCTCTCCGGCGCGTGACCGAAGACGGCCTGATGCCCGAGTCCATGGCGGTCATATTTTCTGTAGTTGGCGATGCCCGAGAGATGCACCCCATCGTCCGTGATGAAATCTACCGCGTGGGTTACGAAGCCATCCACAACGCATGTACGCATTCTGGTGCAAGTCAATTGGAAGTGGAGTTGAGATATGCGCACGACCTTGCCCTGCGTGTGACCGACAACGGCACAGGCGTAGACCCCGCGATCGCGGATAGGGGGAAGGAAGGACACTTCGGACTGCAGGGAATGCGGGAGCGTGCCGCTCGCATCGGAGGGAAGCTTACGCTCGGGAGTTCCCCAAACTCGGGAACCGAGATAAAGCTAATAGTCCCCGGAGGCATCGTCTTCCGGAAAATGATTTCCGTTCGCCGATCCTTGTTCACACGGACAAGAAGGCTTTTTCGCTGAAGAGACCAGACTCCCAATCTGGACGATTCGTGATTTTTTGACTGTTACTTAACCCCTCATCCCACCTGTAGAAAAATCTAGGCATAATTCTGTGGTTTTTGAGGTGTTCAGGAATGATGGACACGAATAACGTGTCGACATAGCAAATTAAACAGAACGAATACACGCCTCAGAGCAGTTGCGCCCCATAAGTCTTGATGTCGCTACCTCTTGTGAAAAGACTCTAGTGCATCCACATGCGGTACCCATGAGGTTGATGGCAATGCAAGAATCGCGGAACCTCCGAACGTCGGCTTGCACACTTCAGGATGGCTTTCTGCCCCCGGAGGCCGTCGCGGGCGGGCAGGAAAGGCGTACACAAGTGAGCCCGGAGCGTAGGCTGGAATTCGAAGCTGTTCTGTCGCGCAACTTGCCGGGTTTCCAGCGCGTGGCCATGCGCTGGCTGCGCAATCCTGAAGACGCTGAGGATGCCGTGCAGGACGCCATGCTGTCTGCTTTCAAGCATATCGCCCGTTTCGAGGGCCGAGCACAAATGGCGACTTGGGTGATGGCGATTGTAATCAACGCAGTACGCGCGCAATTACGGCGGCGTCTTCGTCATACGTTCCTATCTCTTGATCAGCCCACCCAAGACGGCCAGTTCACTATTTCGGACCTCGTCGCCGACCAAAGACCAACGCCGGAACAGACTCTCGAAGAATGCGAGCGGTTAAAACTTGTCGCTAAGCTAACCCACAGTCTTCCACCTTCCCAGAGGATGGCTATGCAACTCCGCCAGACGGATGATGGCCTTTCCGTAAGAGAAGCAGCCGAAGTGCTTGGAGTGCCGGTAGGTACTCTGAAAGCACAATTTGCTCGCGGTCGAGCCACACTCAGGAAACAGCTGCGCTGGAGCAATGCAACGGCGAAGGGAAAGGATTCGAATCAATATGACATCGCAGCGCAGCGGTAGTCGAAGTAAGGCTTCGGAGGTCGGGGCAGGCCCGATTCAGGCGCACCCGGAGAACCCTTCCGCTAACTACACACCCAACTATGAAGAGATCAGGCTCCGCGCATATGAGATTTATCTTGAACGCGGCAGCCTTTCAGGCAATGAGCTTGATGATTGGCTGCAAGCCGAACGCGAGATCAAAGGGTCGCCCGCCGCAAGAGCGCGAGTCGACCGCTAGAGAAGAACACTAAACCATGAGCGCCCAGTCGACCCCTTTCGATCCTGGGAAAGAAGCTCGCATCTTATTTTCACTCTGCCGATCGAACAGCAGCTATGAGTGACAAGCGGTCAATGGGAGCGTTGATGGGCCTATGGATGTTAACAATGGCCTGCGTATTCGTCACGACGCTGTGTTGTGCCAATGCGCAAGTGAGCGGTGGAGAGGTTCTCACGCTCGACGGAGCACTCCGCTTGGCCCAATCCAATAATCGAGACCTCAAGCAGTTTGGATTTGATGTAAGCAAAGAACGAGAAGTATTGAGCGAGGCCAAGACACACTTGTATCCTCGGTTCGATACATCCGTGCTTGCGGCCGAGTTGCTCGCGCCGCTCGATTTCACGATCAAGAAAGGGCAGTTCGGTACCTACTCAGGAACGGGGCCGATTCCAGGATCGAACACCGATCTTCACACGCCTGCGCGTCCAATCGCGATTACCTCGGTCACAGCCACCCAGCCGCTTACTCAATTGTTTCGCATTCATCTATCCATCGCGGGCCAGAGGCTCAAGGTCGATGCGGCACAGTTGTCCTTCGACCAACGCGAACAGAAACTAGCGGACGACGTTCGCCAATCGTATTACCAAGTTCTCCAGGAGCAGATCCAGCATGAATCCCAACAAGCGGTAGTGAAGTATCTGGAGGAGTTGCTGCAGCTCACGGACCGGCGTTTCAGCCAACACGCTGCACTCGAAGCTGACCGATTGACTGCCAAGGCAGAAGTCGCGAAGGCGACTTACCAGCTGACCACGATGGAGGACAGGCTCGCGGATAGCAAAGAGGCCCTTAATCATCTCCTAGGACGCAGCGTGCAGACGGAGTTTTCCGTGGAACCCGTTCCCGCGACGCTCCCCGAACAAGAGGACCTTTCGGCAGCCAGAGCGATTGCCCTCGAACGTCGTCCAGAAATAAAACTGGCGTCAAATCGCATGCGTCAGGCTGAGCTGGCTACCAAGACCGAGAAAACACACTACATCCCGGACATTGCCATCCAAGCGAGCTACCTCAGTACGACAAATATCTATTTCTTGCCGCAAAACATAGGTTCCGTGGGCGCCTTGTTTACCTGGCAGCCGTGGGACTGGGGAGAGAAGCGCCACAAGGTTCGAGAAGCTGCCCTCACAGAGAAGCAGGCAGGACTCTCCGTCGAAGACACACGTGAGCAGATTCTTCTGGACGTAGATTCGAACTTCAGGCGTCTCCGGGAAGCTCGCGCGCACCTTGCAGTTGCAGAAGCACTTCGAGACGCTGAAACCGAGAAGATGCGGAACCAGAAGGAAGCGTATTCCCAGCAATCGATCTTACTCAGTGACTTGCTGAAGCAGCAGTCCTCGCAGGCCGATGCGGAGAGCCAATACCATCAGGCGGTTCTTGCCTATTGGAGTGCTCGCGCTGATTTTCAGAAAACCCTGGGTGAGGAGTAGAGCCATGAAGCCTTTCCTGATATCGGGGCTCCGATTGTACGCATCACCACTCCTGGTTGTCCTGTCGGTTGCACTAGTGTTGGGCGGATGTAATCACGAGTCGCAGATACCCTCGCAGCCACCAAAGGCCGTTCGTCTCGCGACCGTAGCAGCGTCGCGGATGAGCGCAGAGACGCTGCGTTACTCAGCGTCCATCCTTCCCTACGCGCAGGTCGACCTCATGTTTCGCTCCTCCGGCTATGTCACAAACATAAGTCAGGTACGCGGAGCAGATGGACGAACTCGCGACATAGGAACCGGAGATTATGTGGAACAAGGACTCACGCTGGCGCACATTCGCCGGGAAGACCTGCAGAATCAAGTGGCCCAGACGCAAGCGCAAGTCGATCAAGCCGCGGCGCAACACAACAAAGCCGACCAGGATTTTCAGCGAGCAAAAGCCCTGTATTCAACGCAAAGCCTCACCAAGCCAGACTTCGACCACTCCGAGGAAGCCTTCACTGCAACGCAGGCCGCGATGGACAATGCAAAGGCTGCTCTCCTTCAAGCCCAGTTGTTCCTTGGAGACGCGGACCTGAAAGCTGCCTTCTCCGGGTACATTCTGAGCCGCAACATAGATTTAGGAAGTTTGGTGTCACCGGCTTCGAGCGCTTTTACGATCGCCGACATCGAACGCGTAAAGGCAACCTTCGGTGCCCCGGACTACGTTCTCAGACAGATTCGTTTAGGGCAGGAACTGACGATACAGACAGAGAACGACGCTGCCACTCTTAAGGGGCGGATTACAAGCATTTCCCCATCTGCCGATACGCGAAACCGAATCTTTGCCATTGAAGTGACCGTAAACAATCGTGACCATCATTTGAAGCCGGGGATGATTGCTTCGGTTGCCCTCGGTGAAGTTCCGCATTCGTCGATCTCCGTCCCACTCAGCGCCATCGTGCCGTTTCCGTCGGAGCCCGAGCACTTTGCGGTGATGGTTGCGCAAGACCGCCGCGGCACGCTAATTGCTACGTTGCGCAAGATTCAGTTGGGCGCGACTCAGGACAATTCAGTTGCGGTTGAAGGAGTCCAACCCGGAGAGCGGGTTGTGTCCGTAGGCGCTCAGCTTCTGAGAGATGGCGACTCCATCCAGGTAATTCCTTAAGCAGACGATTCCAATGGCATACAAGAGCGACCAGGATCGAATCGAGAAAACCCACAATGTTCCCAGGTTCTTTGTGGAGCACCCACAGGTTTCGTGGGTGCTACTGATGGGTGTTCTGGTATGGGGTTGGTTCGGCTACCACAGTATGCCCCAGCGGAAGGACCCCGACATTCCGGTCAGGGTGGCGGTGGCCTTCTGTCCGTGGCCGGGCGCCACAGCCCGGCAGATTGAGCAATTTGTCACTCGTCCCATCGAGGATACCGTTGCCGAGAACAAGACGATTCATCCGGGCACAGCATCCGATTATGGAGTTCGGTCGGTCTCGCTCCCCGGCGCAGCTTACGTCTATATCCAGCTCGCCGAAAATGTCTCGGACGTCAAAAGGCAATTCAGCGACATCAATCTCAAAGTCAACGCGCTCAACAGCCAGCTCCCGCAGGGGGCAGGTCCGATCTCGTTTCAAAGCGACTTCGGAGATACCGCTGCACTCATGCTCACTGTAGCCAGCCCAAAAGCAGACCAGGTTGAGATCAATATTCGCGCGCAAGCTATCGCCTCTGCAATCCAATCCGTCCGGGCGAAGAGAAAATACAAAGAAAATGAGGTCCCGGTAGCGATCGTCTATTCGTTTCCGCGGTCCATCGCTCCGGCGACTATGCTCGATGCGGTACAGCTCTTCGAGCAGCAGGCAGAACAAGAGGGAGTCTTACACGTTCCACAAGTAGTTCAAGGACGCGGTTTTGTCGCTGTGGATGGTGTGTCGGATAAGGACGACGCCACCATCGGGCGCTTCGTGGCATCGTTTTTTCAGACGCAATTGCAGCGATCTGATTTGCATCCCGACGGATGGACGCCAATCGTCATCCGCGATCCGCACGACGTTCGGACCAAGCTGACTAATGTTGCGGGAGATAAGTATAGCTACGCGGATCTTGACAACTTTTCTGACCTGATCGGCAGAACGGTTCAAGGCGCACCAGAGACCTCAAAAGTGGAGAGGCGAGGTCTGTTGCCGCAAGTGGTTTACCTGGAATATTCGCAAGATCGCTTAGTCGAGTACGGACTTCAGCCAGCAGCTCTCGGACAAGTCCTGCACGCCCGAAACATTATCGCGCCGGGAGGCGACTTCGAGACCGGCCAGCGAGCGATCATCATTAACGCCTCTGGGCAGTTCGAAAGCAGAGACGCAATTGGGAATGTTGTTGTAGCGGCAACGTCGGCTGGCTCCCCGGTGTATCTGCGGGACCTGGTCAAGATTTTCCCCGGCTATCAGAGCCCCGCCAGATATCTCAACTACTACACGTGGCAGGATGGAACTGGAGAATGGCAGCGCAGCCGCGCGGTCACCCTGGCAATCTACATGCGCGATCAGCAGCAGATCGCGAGCTTCGGTCAGTCAGTCGACGGAAAGCTCGCGCAGCTCAAACAGATTCTTCCGGTGGATCTCATCATTGCGCATACCTCCGACCAGCCCCTGCAAGTGAAGGAAAACATTCATCTGTTCCTGCGCGCTCTGCTGGAGGCGATCATCCTGGTAGTGGGAGTGTCGCTAATTGGGTTTTGGGAATGGCGTCTCGCGCTCATTATGGCGCTGGCGATTCCGATCACCCTCGCGATGACCTTCGGCGTCGCGTACATGCTAGGCATCGACCTGCAGCAAGTTTCGGTGGCGACGCTCATCATCGCCTTAGGTCTGCTCGTCGATGTACCCGTTGTTGCTGGCGATGGCATCAAGCGCGGTCTGGCGGCAGGACTGCCACGTCGCATCGCGGCCTGGCTGGGTCCGACCAAGCTGGCCACGGCCATCTTCTACGCAACACTGACGAACGTCATCGCTTATCTTCCTTTTCTCATGCTCACCGGCAATACCGGAGAATTCCTGAAAAGCCTGCCCATCGTCATGACCACGGCATTGCTCTGTGCTTTGGTCGTTGCTATGACGTTCGTTCCACTGCTGGGCTACTACATTCAGCGACCGCCGGCCAGGAAAGAGTCCACGATAGAAGAGAAGCGTGAGAGGGGCTTTTACGGTTTCTATAACCAGTTAGCTGGCCGGGCGATTCAGCACCGGTGGGCCGTTCTCGCTGGTTCTTTCGTATTCCTGCTGATCGGCGGTTTTGCCGCTTCCCACCTCAAGTCACAGTTTTTTCCTGAGGATGTCCAATATTGGTTTTACCTCGACATCTGGCTGCCGAATGACGTGCCATTGAGCGCGACAAACGATACGGCTATGCGAGCGGAGGAGGTTGTACGCAAGGTTGTTGAAGCTGGTCCAGAAGGGAAAACAATGGAGAAGGGAACAGAGCACCTCCTGACTTCCATGACGAGTTTTGTCGGTGGCGGCGGCCCACGCTTCTGGTTTTCCATCGCTCCCGAAGCGACCCAGACCAATTATGCGCAGGTGATTGTGCAGGTACGCGATAAGGAGGCGACGCCAAAGCTGATTGGACCGATTCAACAGGAACTCAATAGACAGGTTCCGGGAGCTTGGATTACGGTGCGGCAGTTGCAAACGAATCCGGTCGAAACTCCGGTTGAGGTCCTAATTTCAGGCCAGGCAGATACCGATCCGCGAACCGAGAGCGACGATATCCGATCTCTTCGGGCCATCGCGTCTCAAGCCATGGACATTGTTCGCCAATCGCCTGGAATTTCCGTGTTGAGGGACGATTGGAGCCCTGACAGTCCGCAGATGAAGATCGAGATTGATCCGGAACGCGCCAACCTCGTCGGTATTAGCAACGCGGATGTCGCTGCGTCCACGTCTGCGGCAATCAGCGGGAACCCGGTGGGTCTGTATAAGGAGGGGAATAAGGACATCCCGATCGTTGTCCGCCTCCGGCCGCAGGATCGCGCGCGGCTTTCGCAGATCGAAAATCTCTACGTCAACTCTTCTCAAGAGAATGTCAAAGTCCCTCTGCTTTCGGTGGCGTCTTTGAAAAACATTCTTGACACCGCAAGGATTCGGCGGCGCGAACATTTTCGTACCTTATCAATCTTGTGCTTTCCCGCGCCCGGCGTCCTTGCCTCGGAAGTACTCGCGCCGATCGAGCCTAAACTAATTGCCCTCAAGAACAGTCTTCCGCCCGGCTATCAATTGCAGATTGGTGGCGAAAAGGCAAAACAGGTCGAAGGATTCACGAATCTCGCCGTCGTTCTTCTGATTTCTCTGGTGGGCATCTACCTGGCATTGCTGATTCAGTTCAACAACGCCATCAAGCCGTTGTTGGTCTTCGCCGCCGCTCCCTACGGAGCGATCGGAGCGCTAATCGCTTTGGCTATTATGGGCACCCCTTTTGGCTTCATGGCATTTCTTGGCGTAGCCAGCCTCATTGGCGTCATCGTCAGTCACGTCATCGTGCTCTTCGACTTCATCGAGGAGATGCATGAAAAAGGCGAACCGCTGGAGCGCGCGCTTCCGGACGCCGGCATTGAGCGTATTCGGCCCGTGATGATCACCGTGGGCGCCACGATCCTGGCTTTGTTTCCTCTCGCGCTCGAAGGTGGCCCGCTCTGGAAGCCTCTGTGCTATGCCCAGATCGGCGGCCTCGCGGTCGCCACATTCATCACCTTGCTTCTAGTCCCGGTCTTTTATTCGATTTTTGTCCTCGATCTCAAGTGGATCAAATGGGAGGCGACTGACAAACGACAGGAGAGTGAAACTCAACCCACGACATCATGACGAATGCTCGGCAGGAGATCACGGCTGTCTTCAAGGGTTGGCAGGGCTTTAATTATGAGCGTAGATGAATATGATCTGGTTGTGATTGGCACCGGCCCAGCGGGCCAGAAGGCTGCGATCGCGGCGGCTAAGGCCGGTAAGCGTGTTGCCATCGTCGACCGGGCCGTCATGATCGGAGGCGTAAGTGTTCACACTGGCACGATCCCCAGCAAGACGATACGCGAGGCCATCTTTCAGCTTGCCGGCTTAGCCGTAAAGGCTCTATACGGCAATGGATTTCGAAGCCGTAGTATTTCTGTCCAGGATGTCGCCTCCCGTGTGAGCATTATTGTCGAACGAGAGACTGAAGTAGTTCGAGCGCAACTGACGCGAAACGGGATTGTGATTTATCAAGGCGACGCGCTGTTTCTCGATCCCCACACAGTCGAAGTTCATGGCCAAGGGACTAGCGTCAAAGGAGAGAAGATCCTGGTGGCTTGCGGCACACGACCCGCGCACAGCCCGGAGATTCCCTTTGACAACCATCGGATTGTGGATACCGATCACCTTCAAGCCATGGGTGGTCTTCCGAAAGAAATCATTGTGGTCGGAGCTGGGGTTGTGGGCCTTGAGTACGCATCGTTCATGGCCGTATTGGGTGCCGATGTTACTTTGATTGACCAAAGACCGACCGTTATCGAGTTCGTAGATCGACAAATCGTTGAAGCACTTTCCTACCATCTGCGCCAGCTTGGGGTCACGTTTCGGTTGGCGGAAAAAGTGACACATGTCGGGATCGACCCAGTGCGCGATCGTGTCTTTGCCGATCTGGAGAGCGGCAAGAAAATCCAAGCCGACGCGCTCGTTTATGCCGTGGGCCGCCAAGCCAATGGCGACCAACTTGGCCTGGATGCTGCAGGGTTGACGGCGGACTCGCGCGGTAGGTTGAAAGTAAATCAGTTCTTTCAGACCGATATTCCACACATCTACGCGGCTGGCGATGTCATTGGATTCCCTGCACTGGCAAGCACGTCGATGGAGCAGGGTCGGCTGGCGGCCTGTCACATGTTTGGAATCCCATTTGAACACACGCCCGATCTTTTTCCTTACGGGATTTATACCATTCCGGAAATCTCCATGATTGGCCCGACGGAGGAAACCCTAACCGCCAACAAAATTCCATATGAGGTGGGAATTGCAAGGTATTCTCAGCTCGCAAAGAGCATGATGCTCGGCGATGAGACCGGGATGCTGAAGCTGCTTTTCGATCCGGGAACCCATAAACTCCTTGGCGTGCATGCTCTGGGACAGCGTGCGACTGAAATCATCCATATTGGCCAAGCGGTACTCTTCTACGGCGGGTCAGTCGAATATTTCCGGGATATAGTCTTTAACTATCCAACGCTCGCCGAAGCGTACAAAGTAGCCGCCTTCGACGGCTTGAACAAACTCTGATCAAGGCGCTCAAGAATGGGAAAACGGCGGAAAGCTAATAGGAGACTACCGGAATTGGGCCGACAACACATGCGCATCGACATGGGCGTCTCGTCTTTATTGCTCTTCGGATTTGTTCTGTCGGTGCCGCCAGGAATAGCGCAGACGGCCCCTGACAAATATCCAGACAACCCGACCCCGCAAGTCAATGTGCCATCGAGAACTGCACGGCTCGGCCGGCTGCCAATAGAGTGGATTATTGGTCCATACATTCCGGCACAGGGGCAACTCGAAGCTTTATCGAATGCCCAGCGAGGGCAGATTTACGTTCGGCAGACATTCCTCACCGCCGGATCTTACGTGGCGAGGGCGTTTTCGGCGGGACTCGACCAGGCACGGGGTGAGCCTCCCGATTGGGGCGGCGGTTCTGTTGGCTATGGCAGACGTTACGCGGCGCGGTACGGAGAGTTCGTGGTTCAGAGCAGCATACTCTCCGGAGGCAACGCTCTGCTCGGGTATGAGCCGCGGTACGATTTTTGCCGTTGCGAGGGGTTCTGGCTTCGCACGCGCCACGCTATATCGCGAAACTTTGTAGCCTATGACCGAAGTGAGCGCAACCTTCGGCCACAAGTGCCGATGTACAGCGGAGCGTTCGTGGCTGGCGTGCTGTACAACACATGGCTGCCGGGACAACATAACATCTGGAAAGGCGGTGCTTACAATATGTTGTCGCAGGCCGGAATCGGAAGTGGTTATAACTTCGCGAGTGAATTTGCGTTGGATATTCTGCACGCGTTTGGCCTGAAAAAGGGCGTGAGGGGTGCGCCATAGTCGCGGGAGTTCTACAAGGAAGTCGCACTTGCTGCGGAGGGCGATGTGAACTTGAAACTGGCTGGAAAGGTCGCGCTGGTAACGGGATCGACTGCGGGGATCGGGTTTGCGATAGCTCAATCGCTCGCAATCGAGGGTGCGCATGTCTACGTGAATGGACGCACGCAAAAGCGCGTGGATGCGGCGATGGCAGCAATCCGATCCCATGCCGCAACGGCTAAGGTTGATGGTATTGCAGCGGACTTTTCGGGTTCAGTCGGAGCAGAGGTAGTGATTGCAAAGCTTTCCGCGGTGGATGTGTTGGTGAACAACGTCGGAATTTTCGAGCCGAAGCCATTTGCCGAGATTCCGGATGCCGACTGGTACCGATTCTTCGAGATCAACGTAATGAGCGGAGTGCGACTGGCGCGACACTACCTCTCGGGAATGCTGAAGAGGAACTGGGGCCGCATTCTTTTCATTTCGAGCGAATCGGGTGTGCAGATTCCGGCGGAAATGGTGCATTACGGAGTGACGAAGACTGCACAGATTGCGGTTGCACGGGGGATTGCGGAGTCGGTGGCCGGAACCGGCGTGACTGTGAACAGCATTCTTGCCGGACCGACGGAGTCGGAAGGCGTGGGTGCCTCTGTCGAGGCGATGGCGAAGCAGGAAAACAAATCGAAGGTGGAAGTGGAGAAGGAGTTCTTTGAGCATATCCGGCCGTCGTCTCTGCTGAAGCGCTTTGCCACCGTGGATGAAGTTGCAGCGCTGGCCACTTACGTGGCCAGCGAGCTTTCTTCAGCGACAAACGGGGCAGCAATCAGAGTAGATGGTGGTGTTGTTAGAGCGATTCTCTGAACGAACATATGCAATCGGCGATTGGGTCCCGTTACGAGCGCTATTCCTGTGTCGCGTGGACAAGACGGGTTCTTTTTTGGCGACATTGTCCAGGCGTGCTACCTGGTTAAGAGCAGATCAACTATGAACCCCACGTATCTCCCCGCCCTCGCTGCCCTGTCGGGTTCTGCCGTCGGCGGGTTAACGTCGTTTCTCAGTTCGTGGCTCGGTCAAAGCGCCCAGGTTAGGGCGCAGGTGTTCCTTAACGACAAGAGTCGCAGGCAGGAGCTCTATCGCGAGTTCGTTGATGAAGCTTCGAAGGGATACATCGACTCAATCACAACCAACACGCCTGATCTAACCAAGCTTGTCGCGCTCTACGCTCTGATCAGTCGCATGCGCTCACTATCGTCGCCAAAGATAATCGAAGAGGCAGAAAAAGTCGCGCAACTGATCGTACGATCATACCCTGAGCCAAATATGACATTTGCCGACCTCCGTCCAATGATCACCGCAAAGGCAATTGATCCTCTGCGGAGTTTTTCCGAATCGTGTCGTGAAGAATTGGAAGGGCTGAAATAGAATGGCTCTCTTTGGATCGACGAGGGGCGCATCCGTCGATTCGATGGCGAATTTCGCTGGCTTCTTTTCGCGACGACGGGCGCTAACATGAATATATGTTGACCATACGTCCTGCTGCACGAACCGCAGATCGCGATGCGATCTGGTCCATCGTGGAGCCGATCATCCGCTCAGGGAACACATACACGTTGCCACGGGATATGATTAGAGAAGACGCGCTACTATATTATTGGCCTTCGAGGGACCACGAAGTCTTCGTAGCGGAAGACGAAAACACGATTGGGGGCACATACTATCTACTAAGAACGAAGGTGAGAAAACCCATCGTTGGCGAGAAGGAAGACCGTTAAAGGAAGTCGGCAGAGGCCCTACCACGCCAAACCTGTTGTATGAGATTACGATACTACTGTAAACGATTGATAATAAAAGATATATTGGTGGAGGCGGCGGGAGTCGAACCCGCGTCCGAAAATGTTACTAGTCAGGAGACTACATGCTTATTCCGGTTCATGCCCCAGTCATTAGGTCTTGCGACCCAGCCCGGGACGTTCGCGGCCGACGCTCAGAACGGACAAGAAACGCAAGCCGCTAGCCTGAAAGTCTCGTCCTCCAGCCCAGACGTAGCAGGGAAGACCAGCCCGCTGTATGACGTCCTGACCGCAGCCCACGGGCGAAGCCGCGGAGGACGGCAACTTAAATTAATTAAGCTGCGTATGCCAGTGTTTGGTTGGCAATTATCGTTTTGCACGCGATTACGGGTGTGTGCACCCCGGCATGCCTCCTGGCCGCAAGCATCTCCGTCGAAGCCGTGACGCCCCCTGGTGGGATGGCCAAACTCAAAGAGCTACTTCCAATCTAGGGGTCGCCTGAGTGGAAGTCAATCGTTCGTCTCTGTCCCCTCTGTCCCTACACTTAGATGCGAACAGGTCACAGCGGTCGTCAAAGATGCAAGATAGGGAACAAAAAGCGAATTAAGCCCAGTTGATGACTGGCTCTCACCTAATCCGGGTTTTCTACCTTCAACCGTTAGCCAACGAGTCGTATCGCGGTAAGAAGCATGGGCTGGTGTGGGTATACGAAAAAGGCCAAGAGCCGGAAGAGAGAAGCATTAGAGTTCAAGGCAAGCAGAAAGCTACTTCGCAGTCCTTCAGAACGACAAGTCCGTGGATGACGAAGCCACCGAGGCAGAGATCACCGCTCTTGAGAACGAATGCAATGATGTCCGGTTTTGCACCCAAAGCGAATTGTTTCACTGGTCTTCTCACGCATATGTTGGCCCGCCGTCTGGGCAGAGCACGACCGTCACGGACACCTACGAATTCCTGGATATCCAACCATCGCTCGACAGCCAAGACGCTCGACTCAAACATGATCCGACGTGGGGTTGCGTGCGAGCATCGCTTCCAGCCTGGCTTTTGCCTCAGGCTACTCACTGTCCAGGATGCTGAAGTAGACCGAATCACGTATTCGGTATCAAGTGCTTGCGCAGCGTTCCTTCTTCTTTCGCACTAATCCGCAAGATGGCATTGCGCGACTTCTGGTTTAACGCGTCTGTCTTGAGCTCAACGCGAATGCATTGCCACACTTCGAAGGCGTGACGCAGCACCAGGTATTTCGCTTCGGTGTTGATTGCCGTGCGTTGCCAGGCGGGCGCGATCCAGGTAGAACCGATCTCGACCCGGCGATTGACACGGTCGATGTTCATGAAGCGGGTGCTGCCGATAACTTTCTGCGAGCTGCGTTCGATTGTGGCGAAGACCACCGACTCGCCGCGTTCCTGTTCCGCAAAGGCTTTTTCGACGAGCAGCTGAAAATCGGCAACGGTTCGCATCGGATAGGGAATCCATCGGAAAATGTTTTCGAGATCGTCCTTGGCTGCTTCGCAGAAAAGCTCGGCATGCTCCTGGCGAATCGGTACCAAACGAACGACTGAACCTTCGAGAATGAGTGGCGTTACGATATTCAATGGAGCGGTCGCAAGACCCACGTGCGTTTCCCCTTGTTGGCAACCAACCATTATCTTGCATCTTGCGCCTGTCTGCGGCATCTCAACTACAACCGCAGGCCTGTAGAATGAAGTTGTTGACTCGCGATGGTCTCATCCGTCCAACTCTGTGTGAGTCGAAGATGTCAGGAGATCTGCCGGTGAAAGCACACTGTCTTCCCTTCGCGCAGATTCCGCACAGCACGGGGTTGTTTCTTGACTTCCTTAGCAGAGCACCCGGCATCCAGCATTTCTATCCGCGCAGCCCTTACTTCAACGAATGGATGAAGGATGAAGCATCCGCTCTCCGTTATGACTCCGCCCGTCGGGAACTGGTCAGCTCCATTCTAGAACGGCAGAATAAATCGTGGGATGCTTCTCCGCAGACGGTTGCTAATGTCGAACGGCTGCGGAAGGGAGCACTCGCGGTCGTTACAGGACAGCAGGTCGGGCTGTTCGGTGGACCCATGTTCGCCATGTACAAGGCGCTGACTACAGTAAAATTGGCGCAGGAGGCTACCACCGCGGGAATCGATACCGTTCCTGTCTTCTGGCTGGCCACGTCGGACCACGACTTGGCGGAAGTGAACCACGTGTCCCTTCCAGGGCCGGAAGGTGTGCGCCGCAAGCTCAGTACGCCGAGTCACGGAGTCCCTGATGCGCCCGTGAGTGCGGTACAGATGGGCGACGAAATTCTTCCCGTAGTGGAAGAAACTGCTGCCCTCCTGGGTGATCAGACGGTCACGAACTTTCTGCGAGATTCTTACCGTCCGGGGGAGACCCTCGGCACGGCTTTCGCGCATTTGTACGCGCACCTGTTTGCGCAGTGGGGCGTGATCCTTCTGGACGCTTCCGATGCGGAGTTGCACAGCATCGCAGCACCTATCTATCGGGCGGCGATAGAGCGCGCGGTTGATCTGGACGCCGCGCTCCTGGAGCGGGGCCGGGTCCTCGAAGCCGCCGGCTATCACCAACAAGTGAAGGTGACCCCATCGTCGGTTCTTCTCTTTGCGCTGCACGCCAGCGCGCGCACTCCCATACATCGCAGTGCTAGCGGGCAAAGCGCGACTGCAGAATTTGTCATAGGGAATGAGGCAGGGAGAATTCCACAAGCCGAGTTGCTTGAGAGAATTGCCTCAGCCCCAGACCAGTTCAGCCCCAACGTGCTGTTGCGTCCCGTCGTGCAGGATTATCTGTTGCCCACGCTTGCATACACTGGCGGGGCTGCCGAGACCGCGTACTTTGCGCAGTCGGGAGCGGTCTACGAAATGCTGATGGGCCGGATCACTCCCATCGTGCCTCGTTTTTCTGCAACCATCGTTGAGCCCAAGCTACAGCGTCTGCTGAAGCGATACGGCGTAACTCTGCTCGACGTGTTCCGCGGACCTGATACGCTGCGTCAGACTCTTGCAGCACGGACACTGCCGCCGGAGTTGCAAGCTGCATTCGAAGCGGCGAATCAATCTCTGGATAACTCGCTCGCTGCCATTCGCGACGCGCTGGAGAAACTAGACCCTACGCTGGCAGAGGCGGTGCACAATGCCGGCGCCAAAATGCGCCATCAGCTCGAAGCACTACACACGAAAGCCGGGCGCGCCGAATTGCGCCAAAGTGAGTTGATCGGCCGTCACGCCGAGACTCTGAGCGAAGCGCTTTATCCCGACAAGGGCTTGCAAGAGCGGGGTATCGCCGGCGTTCATTTTATCGCTCGCTATGGGGCGGACTTTCTACAGCAAATTTACGCAACTATCCACACCGACTGCCACGATCATCAGATCTTAGAGGTGTAGTCGAAGGTTTCTCCTCTGCATTCTCTGCGGCTTTTCCCAGGGTTCTCTGCGCCTTAAGATTTGTCCCAGTGTGTAGGCCAACGAGACTCGCAAGCAAAAAGCATCATCACAGAGTTCGCGAAGAACGGCCGCAAAGAGCGCGGAGCGAGCGCCCTTGAAAGGGTCCGGCCGCCGAACTTCTAGCAAGCAGGCACAGCATTTGCAGTCAAAATAACAAAAAATCAAGTGGCGTCGACCTTAGCAGGAAGATTGTAGTCCACAACCTTAGACCTTCAACCATATCTCCAGCGCTTCGAGCGACTCCACGCGCGGAAAACCCTGGTCGCGGTAGGCTCCGGCCACATCAAATAAAACTGCTTGCATCCCGATATTTCGTGCCCCGAGGTAATCCACCGAATAGACGTCGCCCACAAACAAGCTTTCTTCGGGATGAGCTTGCATCGTTCGCAGAGCCGCTTCGAAGATTGCGGGGTGCGGTTTCTCGTAGCCGATATTGCCCGAATCGGTAACGCTCTGAAAACAATCAGCGATCTTGCAACGGCCTAATACCTCGACGATTCTGCCGTCCGAATTGGAAATCACGGAGATGCAGTAATCCCGACTGATGCGATCGAGCGACTCGCGAGTACCATGTCGAATCTGGTCCCAGTTGGCCGAGTTCTGGGTATTCTTCACCAGAGTACTTCGCAAGTTGTCGTCCGAGACGCTGGCCTCTTCGAGCAGGTGACTGTAAAAGTTCCACCAGAAGCTATGGTCGACCTGACCTTCTAGAACCAACTTGTCGAATTCTCTCTTGGTTCTCCGTTCTAAGTTCTGCCATTCGTCGAGTGTGGGATGGTGCTGCTCTGGTAACGGGGCCAAGATTCGCGCCCGATTAGGAAAGAGTAGCGTATTACCCACATCGAAGAAGACGACGCGCGGCTTCGACATTGATCCATACTACTTAAGTACGCGCTGATGATGATCAGGACCAGCGCATAAAAGTTACCGAAGTCCACGCTGGCTGCCCTCAGTGGTGACCGGGCCTAGGAAAAAAGGTAATATTCAAGTCTCGTCCTGTTCTGCGAGAATCAGCATCACGGCGTGAGGCGCACGCATACTATGGCTTTCTCTTCGGCAATCACGATGATTTCGAGCTTCAGTCGTGCGACACGCTCCGCTTTTTGGACCTATCCGGCAGTACGCGCGCAAGCTGCGGTCATTTTCGGAGTTATGGTGGCTTTGCAACATCACAGCCGCCGAAGCGATGTTTACAACATCCTGTGGGCTGTTGTTTTTGGCTTCGCAACTTTGAACATTCTAAGTTTGACGGCAAGGCGCTACGAACCGACGCGACGAGGTCTCAGCTTCGGAGAACTGATGGCCGTCGTTGTAGTTCTGCTTTCGGTTTTTCTGCTGGGATGGGAGATGCTGAACCTGTTCCACATTTTTCCCATCAAACTCCGGCGCTGAACCTGGCGAGCCGCAGCCACCGCAGCCCCCTGACTCCGCACAGAAGCCCGCTTTTGCGGTATGATGCGCAACAATGGCAAAGAGTGCTCCAGCCTTCGAAGTGACCTGTCCCTGCTGTAACGCCGTGCTGAAGGTTGACACCAGCACGCGGGCGGTAATCGCCCATACCGCGGCGGTTAAGCCCAAGATGTTTCAGGACATCGAGGAAGCCGCTCGCGCCATGAAAGAGCAGGATAACCGTCGTGAATCGATCTTCCGCCAATCCGTCGAAGCCCAGAAGAACGCCTCCGATCTTCTGGAGAAGAAATTTCAGGAAGCGGTCAAGAAGGCTAAACAATCCCCGGACACCGGTAAACCCATTCGCGATTTCGATCTAGACTGACGCGGCCGGCTCGGGGCCGAGTCATCTGTGGAACTAGGCGGTGCGTCCCTAGAGGGCTGTGGAAATGATGGCGCTGCGAATGTACCCTGCCACAGCATACAATCCTGCTGCATGAGCCTCCGGCCCTTACTCCTCGGTCACCGTGGCGCCCGCGCCATCAAATCAGTTCCAGAAAATACCACCCCTTCGTTCGATCTTGCTCTGACCCACGGCTGTGATGGGTTTGAATTCGACGTTCGGCTTACCGCTGATGGACAGGCGATCGTCTGTCATGATCCGGAGGTACGCGGTATCGAAGTTGCGCGCACTAAGGCGCAACAGTTGGCGGGAATGCCCGGGTTAGAGGAGGTTCTAATCCGTTACCAGGAGAGCGGGTTCCTCAACATCGAGATCAAGGTGCCGAAATTGGAGAAAATCGTATCAAAGTTGCTCCGCGACCACCCGCCTCGTGGCGGCTTCGTGGTCTCTTCTTTTTTGCCGGAAGTGCTATGCGCTCTGCATCTCCAGAGCGTGACGTTGCCGCTGGGTTTGATTTGCGAAACTCACGCTCAACTTGATTTCTGGCGTCCCCTGCCCGCTGCTTACGTATTCCCGCATTACAAGCTCGTGCGCCCGCAGCTTATTCGGGAGATCCAACAGACGGGCGGGCAGGTCTTCGTCTGGACCGTCAACAATCCTGCCGACATGCGGCGTTTCGTGAAATGGGGTGTAGACGGCGTCCTCTCAGATGACACGGAGTTGCTGGTCCGAACTCTGAGGCCCGAAGTTGCGGGACGTTTGGAGGAAAAGGTGCAATGATTTGGCAACTAGTCGGCGGCGGCTTGCAAGGCGGGTGTCCCGCGCTGCACTTTACGGAGAAAGCCGGAACGTTCCATCTCGAATGATTCCAAGTTGGCGCCCATCTCGTGCTGGTTCCAGCCCATGACAGCGCCAATTCGCAGGGCTGCCTCGCGGCTGCACGATTCCGACCAGCACGGGCCGAGCGCCACTGGCACTCGACGCAGAAGCACGTCGCCGAGAGTAACTGCGCATTCCGTACGGTACGCTTCCACTACCTCAGCCACAATGTGAGGTGTGTGAGGACAAATGGGTGCGCGTAATTCCGCGCTCACCATGGCTAGCCGAGCCACATCCATGGCACGCTTGCCGTGCCATTCCACCATGCTGCGCGCGGATTCTTCGCTGACCGATCCAGTCTGCGCAATCTCCACAATGGCTTGGTCGAGCAGAGGGTCGAGAGTTGTTCCGGGTCCCACAGCCAGAAGCTTAGGTTCGGGTACAGAAATTCCAATTTTCCGCGCACATTCTCGCGCCAGTGAGGCTGCTGTGGTCAACTTGCCGCCGATAACCGAGATCATGCGGGCTGCGCCATCGTCTGCGTGGTCATGCAAGAAGTGCCGGCGCGTGACCGCGGATGGACTATTGTCTGGCGTGTACGGCAATGGACGAACTCCCGCAAACGCGTACTTGATGTCCTGCGCCGAAATTCTGGATTTCGGAAATAGTTGCGCCACTGCGCGCAACAGATATTCAATTTCTTCCGCAGCAGGCGTTGTCCTGCTTGGATCACCGCTGTCGGGAACTTCTGTGGTTCCCACCATTATCTGGTCGTTCCAGGGCAAGACAAAAACGGGCCGTCCATCCGTAGCTTCGCTATACAGAGCGGCATTCGGGGCAGCCGCAAACCGCGGAAGGACTATGTGCGATCCGCGCACGCCGCCCACCATGGGCTTCGCCATGCGCAATGAAGATCGCTGACAGACACGGTCCGCCCAGGGCCCGGTGCAGTTAATGACCCAGCCGGCGTCTACGCGCTCATCGCGGCCAGTGATCAGGTCGCGCAAGAGCAGGCCTCTGGAGCGGCCATGCATCAGGTCGATGGCAAGCACTTCAGTATGGTTGCGGACTACCGCTCCCGCCTCCATTGCTTCCACCAGCCACTCTGCGACAAGGCGCTCCGGGAACTCGCACTGCGCATCTTCGTAGCTGAAAAATGACCAGCGGCGTCCGGTATCCAGCGCCCGCTCTAGCCGTTTGAGCTCCATTTCCGAAGTGGCCGATGAGGATTTCTTTCCAGAGAGCCGCCGGTACAGCCACAATCCTGCACGCACTTTTAACGCGCTGCGTTGACCTTGATCGTTAATCAAGAGCAAAAAATGGAGAGGATTCACCAAGTGAGCCCTCTCGCGCAGCAAGCGCTCCCGCTCGCGCAAGGACTCGCGCACCAGACCGAGCTCCCCGTGCTCCAGATAGCGCAGGCCACCATGGATGATTCGGGTGGAGCGGCTGGTCGTGCCCGATGCGAAATCGTTCTGTTCCACCAATAGCGTGCGTTTGCCCGCTCGCGCACATTCACGGGCCACGGCAACGCCATTAATACCACCGCCGATTATCGCCACATGGAAATGCTGCCCGTCTAGTAGCCCTCGAGGCTTGGTCGGCAAGGTCATGTATTTTCAGTTAGATGCGGCACGCTAAGTTGCAGTTGCGGAGTGCTTCCCAGGCGTCTGCCGACACCTCCACGATTCAAGTGTGCACCGGTGCAGCAGTCCGGAGAAGGTAACTATGGTACCGCAAATGTGGATGGCCGAACGTCGAACGCAGTGTGTTCACCCGGACGCCAATGGAAACGCGCAATAACCTGCGTTGGAAACCGCGGCAGACACCGGTTCGGCCAGAAACCAGGCCGAGCCGGCGTCCCGTTGGATGTTGCAAGCGCCTACGCGATTTTCCGTTCGCGTTCTTCGCAGCCCCGGTTTCGCCAAATAACGCGATCATTTCCCGATTGAATGCCGGGATGTCATCCGGTTTGCGACTAGTTACCAACTCGTTATCAGTCGAGACTGATGTTCCTCCGGCCTTGCGAATGTCAGTTTTGAGCGAAGGCCGAGGTTGGGCACTTCGTCGCCCCAGTCTGTGTCATTCCAGCCCTTCACCTTGCCATCGATCGGCGAGACAACTTGCGTCTGCGTTTCCGCTTCGTCGAGGGCCTGCCTCGGCTCAAGCAATTCTGATTGCTCGAATCCATCTGCCACTGATATGGCGATTCTTTCCCCTGAAGAGTGTTAGCCATGGTGTTTTCTCCCATTGAACAGTTCACAACCCATGCTAGACCCGCTTTCATAACGGTTTAGCCGTTTGGATGCCCGCCCGGAACCATGCGGTTGTTATTCCACAGGTTGGAAACGCGCCTCGGACTTGCTGTTCAGCGGCAGTTCCTCCAAGTGTTTCGGGGGTCCATTGCGGGTTTTATGTAGGGTCATTTAAAGTGGTTGCCGGATGTCAACTACGGGAGAACGTTTCGAGCGCGCGGTCGCCATCATGGAGCGCTTGCGCGCGCCAGGCGGATGTCCTTGGGATCGAGAGCAGACTTTCGATTCCATCAAGCCTTATACACTTGAGGAAACCTACGAAGTTCTCGAGGCCATCGACAATCGCGATTGGGCCGGATTGACCGGCGAACTCGGGGACCTGTTGTTGCAAGTCGTGTTTTATTCGGAAATGGCCAAGGAGCAGGGATGGTTTTCCATCGATGACGTCCTTGATCGGCTCTCTACAAAACTCGTGGACCGGCATCCTCACGTGTTCGGCGATGTGAAAGCTGATACGTCTGCGGAAGTGCTGCGAAACTGGGAAGCCCTGAAGGCGGAAGAACGAAAGAAGAAATCCGGCGCCACTGGCGACAATGTCCCGCACGATCGCGTCGCAGAATCGGCGCCGAAGGCCCATGATGACCGTCATTCGGTATTGGCAGGCGTCTCTTCGGCTATGCCTTCGCTGCTCGAAGCCTATAAGCTCAGTTCTCGTGCCGCCCAGGCTGGGTTCGACTGGCCAAACATAGACGGCCTGTTCGACAAACTGAATGAAGAGACGGAGGAATTACGCCAGCAGCTGGGGGAATATCCCGCGCCCGGACCCCGCCCGCAAGGCCGAGGCATAGCAAGCTCAGGCCGTTCGAACGTCTCGGAAGCCTTGCATCGGCGGCTCGAAGAGGAGGTCGGTGATCTGTTCTTCGTGTTGGTTAATATTGCACGTTACTTGTCGCTCGATCCTGAATCCGCATTGCGCAGAACAAATCGCAAATTCAAACGACGGTTCCAATGGATGGAAGAGCAACTCCGCCAAAGTGATCGCACTCCCGAGAAGACATCCATGGAAGAGCTTGAATCACTTTGGCAGCAAGCGAAGCAGCAGGAGAAGCAGGCGTGAGCCCGGACTCCGTCGCGATTCGCCACTGCCACGGCTTAGACGAACTGCGCGCGTGCGTTAGGCTGCAGAAAGAAGTATGGAACTTCACCGACGCTGAGTTGATCCCGCTACGCATGTTCGTGGTAGCGGAAAAGGTTGGGGGCCAAGTCATGGGTGCGTTCGACGGCACGGGATTGGTGGGCTTTGCGCTTTCCGTGCCCGGTACACGCTCCGGCCATATCTATTTGCACTCCCACATGCTAGCGGTGCGCAAGGATCATCGGAACAGCGGCCTCGGCCGTCGCCTGAAGTTGCTCCAGCGCGAAGACGCACTAGCACGGGGAATCGAGCTGATCGAATGGACGTTTGATCCGCTGGAGATCAAGAACTCCTACCTCAACATCGAGAAGCTGGGTGCGATTGCACGGCGATACACCATCAATCAATATGGCATTACCTCTTCGCCGCTACAGGGTGGATTGCCCAGCGACCGGCTGATCGCGGAGTGGTGGTTGAGGTCAAAGCGCGTGGAAACGCTGTTGGCTACCGGCAAGAACCCACCGTTCAGCAGTGAGACATTTGTCGAAGTCCCGGCACAGATTTACGACTGGAAGGCCGCTAACGAAACCCGAAATCGCGCCCAGCAGGTCCAGGAACGCAATTGCGAGCAGTTTCTGCGGGCGTTCGGGGCGGAACTCGCTGTACTGGGCTACGAACGCGACTCCGACGGTAACGGTAAGTTCCAGCTGGGACGCTGGGAAGAGAAGTGGTCCTATGCTTCGGAAGAGACTGCATGATTCCTAAAAGATTCTTCAGGTTTTAACCAGATGAAGGTTGAAGCTGTCACTCTGCGCGAGATCCAAATGCCGCTTGTCAATTTCTTTGAGACGAGCTTTGGCCGTACTTACAGTCGTCGTATCGTTCTCGTCACCGCCCATTGTGAGGGCGTGAATGGATGGGGCGAGTGCGTGGCCGGCGAAGACCCCTTCTACAGTAGTGAGTGGATAGACAGTGCCTGGCCTACCCTCACGCGCTATCTCGCCCCTGCAGTGCTGGGTCGCGACTTCGATTCCGCACGCGAGTGGGTTGGACTGTTTGCCAAAGTCCGCGGCCATCGTATGGCCAAAGCCGGACTGGAAAACGCCCTCTGGGATGCCGAAGCAAAGCAAAAGCGGCAGCCATTGTGGAAACTGCTCGGTGGCTCCAGGCACGAAATTGCGTGCGGAGTTTCCATCGGTATTCAGGATTCGGTCGAGCAACTATTAGACAGAATCCAGACTGAACTCGCCGCGGGTTATCGGCGGATCAAGGTGAAAGTGAAACCGGGGTGGGACCTCAATGTGCTCGAGAAGATTCGTTCTCGCTGGTCAGATATTGTATTGAGCTGCGATGCGAACTCGGCTTACACCCTCGATGAGGTCGAGCATCTGCGTAAGTTCGACCAGTTCAATCTGCTGATGATAGAGCAACCCCTTTGGGACGACGAAATTTATTACCACGCCCGCCTTCAAAGAGAGCTGCGCACTGCAATCTGCCTAGACGAGTCGATCGTTCATGCACGTAGTGCAGCGTTCGCCATCGAGAGTGGCGCTTGCCGAATTATCAATATCAAAGTTGGACGAGTGGGCGGGTTCACCGAAGCCAAGAAGATCCACGACATGTGCCAGTCGCAGAAAATCCCGGTGTGGTGCGGCGGGATGTTGGAATCGGGGATCGGCCGGGCGCATAATATCGCCCTCTCAACGCTGCAGAACTTCTCGCTTCCCGGAGACGTTTCTGCTTCCAAGCGCTATTGGAGGGAAGACATTATTGATCCAGAGGTTGAAGTTTCCTCTGAGGGAATGATTAAGATCTTCGACCAGCCGGGCGGAGGCTACCAGGTGAGAGAAGATCTGATTGAGAAACTGACGGTGAAGAAAGAAACGCTGCGCGCCTCAGCCTAAGCCTCGGCACCGCGTAAGCTGCGATGAGTTACTTTCGCTGTGCTGTTTCTGTCTTGTCGTTTTGTGCCTGTGCCGATCTGACTTCCTGGCTCTCTAGCAATTCCACCCCTTGAGCAATCGTCATGCTCTCCGGGACTGGCCAAAAATCGCGGAAAACCTCGTCAGTCTTGATGTTCAGACTTTTCAGCAGAAGGATTTTCCCGGTGAAATTAAGCACCATACGGGTCACATTCCACGTCCCATCGGCAACCTCAGCCTGCTGAACCATGAAGTGGCCACCCTTGTCGAGATGGCCCAGAATGTCCCAACCGAAGCCGACCTCTTTGAATAGAGTACCGTCAATCCTGGCTATGCGATGGCATTGAGTGTCGATCAGCAATTCCCCTTGCATACCGGTCAGCACTTGTTCCACATGTGAAGGCGGAGCGTAAGTGGGGTTGGGACGAAACTTCAATCGCAACAGTTGGTCGCCGATCCTACCCACGTCGCCCGTTCCATCTTGAGTCCCGTCATACTCGTAGAGAAAGGCGTCGGGCAAAGCCCTGATGATGCGCAGAGTATGTTCGGTGTCTTCTTTCTCTTGTTTTTGTCTACGGTGGAGTTGGTCGGGATCCTTGATCAGACGCTGAAGCCGCCTCTTCTCCGCCTGCATTTGCTCAGGAGAGGCAGGCTGGTCATTGTACGCGACCACCATGCCGAGCATGGCATCGCGTGTCTCCACGTATATTTTGGTTTGCGAACCGTGCCCCGTTTCTCTGCGGGAACGAAAACGATGCTTGACCGACGCGTGTTCGGCAGCGGCTACTTCATGTGCAACTGTCAAACGCACTAGTTCCGCTGGCGGAAGATTCTCTGGAGTATTTGCCGGCATCCCGAACAACGAATTCGCCACGGCCAGGATAACAGAGGCGACCAGGGCACCAGCGGTGTATAGCGGGAAATTGGGATTTCGCCATCTCATCTGGTTCTCTCATCAGGTCTCGTACAATTCTTTGGATGCCAGTTTTCGCAATCACAGTTTACTCTTGGCATCCCGACCTTTTCTCTACAGTTCATCCGGTAACACTGTTGCACAAACACTGCAGCTTGCCGCGCGCATGCGGCGTTCAGTATAGTCAAGGGAGCGGTGCGACCCTCGGGTTTGCCTCCGGAAGCTTATTTCGAACACATTTGTTTGGTATGAATCCCGCTTTGCTAGGAAAGGATTATGGCTATGCCGATGTCTGGCGAGTTGGCACAACTTGGGAAATCAGTGGTGATCAAAGGCGAGCTCTCGGGCAGCGAGGATCTGTATGTGGATGGCCAAGTCGATGGCAGCATCACCCTCAAGGGTAATAATCTGACAGTGGGGCCAAACGGCCAGGTTAAAGCCAACGTCGAAGCAAAAGGTGTCGTTGTGCAGGGGAAGCTCGAAGGTAATATCCACGCCAGCGACCGGGTTGAATTGCGCAAAGCTGCGATTGTAACTGGAGATGTCACCACCCAGCGTATTTCCATTGAAGAAGGCGCGTACCTCAAAGGCAAGGTCGACATTCAGAAGCTCGAGGGAAAGCCTGAGGCGAAGGCCGCGCCCGCGAAATGACTTCATGGATGAATGATTGGGAGTCGGTCGCGCCGTTAGGGGTCAGTGAGGCCTGGGCATTGGCACTTGGGCAGGGAACCCGGGAATAAGGATGGCGTCTGTAGCACAGAACTTCATGAAATTGTTTCGCGGCTCATCGGGCGGATCTGAGACCACAACTCCGGCGCAGGCCTCGCAGAAGCTCACCCGCCGTTCTAGCGGACTGGGGGAGGCTGCGCGCTCCTGGGACACCGAGCAGACCCTATGCATTCTTGATCTTGGATCAACCTCCGCGGCAAACATTCGGTACTTTACCGAACGCGGACACAAGATTTACAGCGAAGACTTGCTCACGGCGTCCACCGAGCCTTCGCTGATTACGAAGGACGATCAGGGCAATAGTGTTTTAGACAGTCGGCAGTTTCTAGCCGACAATTTGGTCTATCCTGCCGCACACTTCGACGTGGTTTTGTGCTGGAATCTTCCCGACTACCTTGACGAGAGTCTAGTTAAACCTGTCGTGGGGCGGCTGTGGTCAGTGCTCAAGCCTGGCGGCATGTTGCTCGCGTTCTTTCATACGCGCGATGCGGGACCGGACTCTCCGTGTTACCGATTTCATATCATCAGTCCCGATACACTTGATATGCAGCGCATTGTCCTGCGCAAGGAAACTCGCCGCGGCCAAACCGGCGCCGTGCATACCGCCGTTAGCGATGGGTTCCGTCTTCAGCGTGTGTTCAACAACCGCCACATCGAAAATCTCTTCCGCGATTTTGTCTCGATAAAGTTTTTCCTTGCTCGCGACAATGTTCGTGAAGTGCTGGTCGGGCGCTAGAGCATGGGTCGGTCTCCCGTTGGTTCAGGCCGGACAAGTCTGTCCGGGCTCGGTTCCTTCCACAGAATGACCGCCATGCGAAAAAGATAGTGGCGAGAGATTTCCAGTCGCGGTGCCTTCTCAGAGGGAAACGCGGACGAAAGTATTCGCCGCATCTCATCCGGAACATACGCCCGGCGCACCGATGCCAGGCCGTCGACTCGCGAAATGTACGTGCGCATTAAAGGAAAACCGGCATAGACCAAGGCAAGGTGCAATGGATGCCGAATCAGATCATTGATCAGCACCGCGCGACGGCTGACTCGCAGCGCATCGCGTACGAAGTGTACCAACTGGAGTGGATCAAGGTGGTGCGCAAACAAATTGCAGCTGACCAGGTCGAAGGCTGCATCGCGGAAAGGGAGGGCGAGCGCATCGGCGACTACGGCTCGCGACCGCGTAGGCAAATGCGAGGGAGCGCGGTCAAGCAACACAAAATCGAGGACGACACCTCGTCGCGCCAGACGCTTCGCCGTGGTCCTGGGAGCTTCCCCAAATCCCGCGGCGACCTCCAACAGAGATAGGTGCTTTGTCCCTGTCGCCGCCACTACCCGCTCCACCATAGAGTGGGTAGTAGCCACGCCGCCAAACCAACGATTCAGCCGGCAAAGGTCCTGCAGCGAGGCTTGAATGTCGCGAGGAGAGCCAGCGTCGGAATCGAGAAGTTCGAGAGTGTTGGTCCGCTGCATGAAGCGCTGGATATGCAGGAATCCCTCTACTAGTCTGAATCACACCGACACCACTATACGCTCGGATGGCTTCGCTGATTCAGACCTCTGCCAATTCCTCTTCCAGCAACTGTTTGTTATACAGGTCTGTATAGTACCCGTTCAACGCCAAGAGTTCGTCGTGCGTGCCCAGTTCGACAATACGTCCGCCGTGCAGGACGGCGATGCGATCGGCATTGCGCACCGTCGAGACTCGGTGGGAAATGAAGATGGTCGTGCGTCCCTGCATGACGTCGCGCAGGTGATTGAGAATTTTGTCTTCGGTGTGGGTATCGACGCTGGAGAGTGCGTCATCCAAAATCAGGATCCGCGGATTCCGGATAAGCGCGCGGGCAATGGCGGCCCGCTGCTTCTGTCCTCCAGAAAGCGTGATGCCACGTTCTCCAACCATCGTGAGATATTGTTCGGGGAAGCTCTCGATGTCCGCCGCAATGTTGGCTGCTGTGGCGGCCTCATGAATTTGCTGGTCTGTGGCAGAGTCCACCCCTAGCGCGATGTTTTCGCGGATGCGGTCGCTGAACAGAAATGTTTCCTGGGGCACAAAACCAATGTTCTTTCGCAACGACGCCAGTGAGTAGTCGCTGACCGGACGGCCGTCAATCAAGACCATGCCGGGCTCTGCATCGTAAATACGAGGGATAAGGTTAACCAACGTCGTCTTTCCGGAGCCCGTGGGACCAACAATCGCCAGACTGCTGCCCGGCGGAATGCGCAGATTGAGATTGTGCAGCACCGGCTTTCCGTTGTAGCTGAAGTCAAGACTGCGGAACTCGATTTCGCCCGCTATCGGCAAATCGCAGGCTTGAGCGGCGTCCCTTATTTCGGACTGTTCCACCAGGATTTCATTGATGCGTAACATCGACGCCGTGCCACGCTGGAAAATGTTGACTACCCAACCCAGCGCGATCACCGGGAAGGTAAGCTGCACCATGTAAATGTTGAACGCGGCGAAGCCGCCGATTTTCATGTGGCCCAGTAATACTTCGCGTCCGCCAATCCACAGAACCAAAACGACCGCCACACCGAGCATCAGTTCCAGCGTGGGCCAAAGCATGCCCATGAGCCTCACCAGCTTCAGGCTGCGCGCAATATATTCCTGGTTGGCTGTTTCAAAGGACGCGATCTCCGCCTGCTCCTGGACGTAGGCCCGGATCAACCGCGCTCCGGAAAAGTTCTCCTGCGCGCGGGCGGAAATGTCGGAAAACATCGCCTGGATTCTTTCGAAGCGCTCGTGAATGCGGCGTCCGAAATACTGAATCACAACGCTGACCACGGGGAGCGGCAGAAAAGCGTAGAAGGTCAGCTTCGGACTGATCGCCAGCATGAAGGCCAGCGCGCCGGCCGTGAATACGATCGTGTTGGCTGAATACATGATGGCGGGACCCAGCAGCATGCGCACGGCATTGAGATCATTGGTCGCCCTCGCCATTATGTCGCCGGTGCGCATGCGCTGGTAGTAAGAGTACGGAAGGCTTTCAAGATGGCGGAAGAAATCGTTGCGCAGGTCGAACTCAATGTCGCGGGAAATGCCTATGACGATCCAGCGCGTCAGGAATAAGAAAATGTTGCGGACAGCCGCTATGGCCAACAGCAGCAGAGCAAAGCGCTGGAGCTTGTGAAGCGTAATTCCGGTGTAGAGATCGTCAACAGCCCGGCGAATGACCTGGGGAAAAACCACCCACGCGCCGTTGTTCAGAAAAACACAAACTGTCCCCGCCGCATAGCCCCAACGGTAGCGCTTGAGATAGGGCAGCAGCGGACGCAAGCTCTTAGGCAACATGCAGTTTTGTAGATGAGATTCTAGCAGGCGAGGGTGCAAGTTGTTGGTCCGGGTGAGGCCGTTCCTCCTGTCTGAAGCGCGGGTTCGAGTCGTGGAGAGGCTTACGGGGGAGTGGGCAACTCGGATGTAGAACCTTGTCGTGCGTGCGCAGGCGCGAAGAAGTCTTTTCCGAAGACGGCCCAGGTGCCCGCCGGCGGCACTATCGCCGTGCGCCGAAAAACAGTCATGAAAGATCGAAAAGCATTGCTTGACTGAGTTGCATACAGAACCTCAGGAGAGGTTAACGGGCAAAACATGACCAGCGCGGGCTGCTGACAGAGTAGGAGCTAAGCCCGCGCCGGTGCAATGAAAATCATGAGACTTGGTACTTCTACTCCTCTGGCGGACCTGATGGGGCTTGGCTCATGCGTTTCTGCATGCGGACCTCATGGCGGGCCTCAAATTCTTTCATCTTGGCCCGCTGGTCGGGCGTGAGCATTTGAAACAGTTCGGAGTGAATGCGGGTCTTTTGTACAGTCAGTTCGGTAAAGGTCTGACTCTCCTGCGCCGCGACCGCGCGCACCTTGGCTTCATCATAAGCTCCTTCTTCATATTGCCGGAGCTGTTGATGAGTCTGGTGGAGCTGCTGCACAAGAGGTTGCAGAGTGGCGTGCTCCTTAGCTATAACTGCCTTCATCTGAGTCTGCTGGACATCGCTCAAGTTGAGGTAGTCGGCGAAGAATCCCATCATATGATCGCCGAATCCAAATTCATGATGGTGCATGGCCGCAGCCTGGGTATCCGCAGACTGCGACTTGGCCACCGCAGCGGCAAATACAACAGCCATCGCGGCGACCAATAGACGAATACGTATTGATTTCATTGTTGGCTCCTCATCGGTTCCGCTAGGGGATCCGGGTATTTGGGTACATTTATAGGAACACGATTCCCCGGAAAAAGGCGTAAAGAGTCGGTCAACCCCGAGTAAAGTTTTGTCAGCCACTCCAGGCGAGTATTGACAATTGTTTACCCATGCTTTGGGTCGAGTGTTGCACAATGAGGATGGGAACTCAATGGAACGCATTCTGGTTATTGACGACGACGTCGAGCTTTGCAGTCTGATTGCGGAGTATCTGCAGGCTGAGGGCTTTGGGGTCGATTGCGTACATGACGGCGAAAGCGGGCTGCAGAAGTCCAAGGCGGGCGACTATCTGCTCGCCGTGCTCGATGTCATGCTACCTAGGATTAACGGTTTCGAAGTGCTGCGTCGACTAAGGGCAGTTTCGCGACTGCCAGTTCTCCTGCTCACAGCCCGGGGCGAAGAGGTCGATCGAATCGTTGGTCTTGAGATTGGCGCCGACGACTACCTTCCGAAACCTTTCAACCCGCGCGAACTGGTAGCCCGGATTCGTGCCATCCTACGGCGCACACACGGTGAAGGGAAATCGACGGCTTCCTTGCCCGAGGTTCTCCGTGTCGGCGAGGTCGAACTCGACCCAGCCACCCGCACAGTGCTTCGCGATGGCAAACCCGTTGACCTGACGTCGGTGGAATTCAATCTTTTGGAAGTGCTGCTGCGCGAGGCCGGACGCGTGGTCCCGCGCGAGAGGCTGGTGAATGCCGTGCTCAGCCGCAAGTTTTCCCCCTTTGACCGCAGCATTGATATGCACGTCAGCAAGGTACGCAAAAAACTGGGCGACATTGACAGTGACGAGCACATCAAAACGGTACGAGGCGTAGGCTACATTTTTGCGCGGCCGCGTGAGACCAAAACGGGCACACCATGAAAAGCCTGTTTCTGAAAATCTTCCTTTCGTTCTGGCTGGCCATCGCGCTGTTCGTCGTCCTCGCGATTTTGGCTGTCATGGTCTTTCGCCCGCAGCGCAATCCCACCTGGGAGTCGTTGCGCAGCACCGCCCTGGCTGACGCTATCAGTGCATACGATCACGGAGGAGAACCTAAAGTTCGGGAATACTTGGACAACCTGGATGCCACGCAGCACGTTCACACTCATGTTTTTGATGAGCAAGGGAAGGAGATTTCAGGTCGCGCTGCTCCGGGATGGGTGCAGCACCTGGCCATGGGGATGTCGCATCCGCCGCACCAAGGTCTCCTCAGTCTGGCTCCGCGGGTTTTGACCGAGTCTCGCGCCTCTTCAGATGGTCATCATCGCTTTACGATTGCACTGGTGTTGCCGCCGGGCCCGCGTGTGTTCTTCGGCCCCCATGGGTTTCCCCTGACTGGCTTGCTCATCCTGGTCATTTCTTCGGGATTGGTTTGCTACTTTCTGGCGTGGTATTTGACTAAGCCAGTGATTCGACTCCGTGCTGCTACGCGTCAACTTGCCGCCGGAGATCTCTCCGCCCGCACTGGCGCTCCTGCCAGCCGCCACCGCGACGAAATCTCAGGCCTGCTACGGGATTTTGATGCGATGGCGGAACGGCTCGAGACTCTGGTCAACGCGCAATCGCGACTGCTCAAGGACATTTCCCACGAACTGCGCTCACCGCTTGCGCGTCTGAATGTGGCTCTGGGACTAGTGCGCCAACGGTCCGGTTTTGAGAGCGCCAATATGCTCGACCGCATTGAGCTCGAAGTCAGCCGTCTCAATGAACTCATCGGACGCCTCCTTACTCTGGCCCGCATCGAGGATGGCCAGCAATTTGTCCCGCGTATACTGGTCCCGCTCGACGAGTTGGTGCTGAATGTGGCTGAGGACGCCGAGTTTGAAGCACAAGCCCGTCATTGCCACGTGCGTAGCCTAATTCCGCCGGGAGAGTGGCGCGTGCGGGGAGAAGCATCCTTATTGCACAGTGCCATCGAGAATGTCGTGCGCAACGCCATTCGCTACACCCGCGAAGGCACGACGGTGGAGGTCCATCTCGTAAGGGCCGAAACTCCTGGTGGGGCAGAAGCAGTGGTAAAGGTTACAGACTGTGGTCCTGGCGTCCCGCCCGATACCTTGGAAAAACTCTTTCAGCCTTTCTACCGCCTCGATGACGCGCGTGGCCGGCAGACCGGAGGGGTCGGTCTCGGTCTAGCCATTACCGAGCGCGCCGTACGTTTTCACGGAGGCAGAGTGGCTGCTTCCAATCGTGCCGAAGGTGGTTTGGAGGTTGTGCTTCGTTTGCCGCTTGCAGCTGCAACAGCCGCCCCCGCAGAAATGGTTCAGCCAGTGCCGGTTGGACGTACCGATTAAATTCAAACTGGAGCTTCAAATCATAAGAGTTTCAGACATCAGAGTTGCAGCCTGTTCTTTAAATTCTTCCCCGAGGCAACTTCCTGCGCCCGCATAGGTTCCAATAACTCTTCGTGGGAGTTTGCTCTTCCTGTGCTTTCCTGGTACACAAATGTGAGGGATTTCACGCCTCTGTTAGGGTGCAGGAATTCGGTTTCTACCCCGGGCCATACTCAATCACGTAAATACATGGAGAGAAGACTAAGAATGTCGACACGGTTCGCCTGGGTACTCGGACTACTGGTTCTGGTTTTTGTTGGCCTCTTGGTGGCCTGCGGCAGTCATTTTTCTCCTTCATCCGACGGTTTATTACTCGTTCCCAGCCTGGGTTCCGCAGTGGTCCAAACGTTCAGTTTCAATCTTAGCAGCGGGCACTCGTCTTCGATCAACAAGCCGCCGCCAATTCCGGGCCCCCCTTCTCAAGGTTCGGTCGCGTCAATTATTTTGGACCCGGCAGGGGCATTTGCCTACCTAACCTCCAGCAGTACTCCGAACCCGGTCCAGTCCCCGTGCACCACAATCAATTCCTTGGCGACGTACAAAGTAAATTCTAACGGTACCCTCACTGCGATCGGCACCACAACTCTCGGATCAAATCCGCCTGCGGCCTTGGCGATGGACTCGGCTGGCAAGTTCTTGTTTGTTGCTAACAGTGCGACATGCGCTCTACCTGGCACCTCGACCATAGCGGGAGCGATTTCGGTCTTCTCCATCGGTAGCAACGCCAGCCTGACGGAAGTCACAGGCTCACCATTTCCGATGCCGGCCACGCTGGGGGGGGCCCCTGCCAATCCGGTGGCGCTTGCCATCACGCCCACCGTCTTCCCGGCCCGACACGCCGCGTGTTCTGGCACCGCAGCGCCCACAACTGAATACCTCTACGTCGCTGACGCGGCCAACGACGCTCTGTGGGAGTTTTCCGTCGACACTTCTTCAGGAGTCTTAGGAAAGCCTCCGAATCACTCTTCGGTACCAAGTTTCGCCGCCAGCTCAGTGCCTTCGGGTATTGCGGTGGACGCGTGCAACAGATTCATTTACGCAGCCAACCAAAATTCAAACAATGTCAGTGCCTATACCATCTGCAATGGAGGTCCTGCCTCCTCGGCAACTTGCCAGAGTTCTGATGGCAGCTTGGTTCCCGTGCCTGCTTCGCCGTTTGCTGCAGGCAACGGGCCCGCTGCGGTCGCTGTCGATCCATTAGGCAACTTCGTCTATGTTGTGAATAAGCTGGCCAACACGCTTTCCGGCTATCGCATCAGCCCGGCTAGCGGCAGCTTAGGCAATGCGTCTACTGTCACCACTGGCTCTACACCTGTCTCGATCGCGATTCGTAGTGATGACAACTGGGTTTTTGTGACGAACTACAGTTCCGCCAACGTTTCCGAATACTCTCTCACGCCGGCCACGGGTGGGCTTTCCCCGCAGGCGCCGATCACGACGGGCAATTTTCCTTTTGGAGTTGCAGTTAAGTAGAGTTGGGCTTGCAGCAGCATCCTCTATTGCGCTTCTTGCTCCCGAGAAAGTGCTAGCATCTTCGAAGGAAATTTCAAATTTCAGGATTATTGGGGGGGCGACTGCTAGGTGGGTACCTTCAAAATCAAATATCCCCCCAACATCATGAAGACGAGGTCAGGTGACCAGGCGGCGAGCGCTGGCGGTAACTGGCTCAAGTCGCCCATGGCTTCGAATAGCCGCGATACGACGGTGTAGACCAGGGCAATTCCTACCGCCACAGCCACCCCCGTGACGGCACCCTTTTTTCCGGAAGAAAGCGCAAAGGGCACAGCCAGAATCGCCATGACCAACGTAATAAGCGGGTAGGAAAGCTTCTTGTGCAATTGCACTCTCAGCCGAACTACATCAAATCCACTCTGCTGCAAGTCGCGAATGTAACGCCGTAGTTCCTCGTAATTCATCTCTGAGTACTGCTTCACTTCTTTCTTGAAATATGAAGGCGTCTCGCTAAGGTCGGCATAAGTTGCAACCTCAAAAGAATGGTAATTGGCGATGGCAGTGCGGTGCAGGTCACGCTCCCAGCCTCGTTCATAAACCCACCGGCTCAAATTGTCCGACCAGTGTACCCTCTCCGCATGTATCCGCCGGGTGATAGTAAAGTTAACCGGGTCCAGTTGAAAGACGGTAATACGGGCGAACTGGTCTCGATCCGCATCAAAAAACTGATAATAGTAAATGTCGTTATTCTGTCCAAAGATCCACTTGCGATCCGGGCGAAGATAGGTTTGCGCCGGCTTGCCTTTGATCTGGTTGTGCAGCGCCTCCTGCCGTTTGTTGGTATGCGGCAGATAGAATTGGTCGGCGAAGAAAAGTCCGACCGCGAGCAAGCCCGCCGCCACCACAACCGGGGTAACAATGCGATAGATGCTCGTGCCGGTAGCTTTCACCGCCGTAATCTCATTGCTGCGTTGCATCAGACCGAAGGTGATCAGCACCGCTAGCAATACCATCAGCGGGGCTACGCTATACAGTAAATAAGGGGCGACATTCAGCAGATATTCCGCCACGATGATGGCCGGTGTCTGGTTGCGCAGAATGTCCCCTAACAATTCGAAGAGAGTAAAAACCAGCACCAGCACCAGAAATGTCGCCAGAATCATGCCAAGATAGACAAAGAAGTCGCGCAACACGTAGTCGTCGAGAACGGTTGGAAAGCTGGCGCTGAACACACGCCGCCGCGTCGAAGCACGTTCAAAGGCATTTTCATGGCGGCTTCGTCCGAACGTAAGCCCGCTGCCGTTCTGCAACGGCTGAAGGTGCTTCCAGGGCAGCCGGAAGCTGGCGAGCTCGAATGGACGTCTTTCCGCCCGCCAGAGCAGGAACAAGCCACCCGCGAGACATACCAGATTCGCCAGCCAGGCTCCCAATGCGGGCGATACTTTGCCCTCTCGGGCCAGCGAAACTCCAATCACTGAGACAGAGTAGTAACCGAATACCAGCACGATAGTCAGCACGAATCCCGCAGACTTTCCTCCCTTCTTCGAGGACAGTCCTAACGGAACTCCCAGCAATGCCAGCATCAGACACGCTGTCGGCAGAGCAAAGCGGCGGTGAAACTCGATCAGGTACCAGCGCGCCAAGACGGGGTCAGCACGCCGTGCCTGGTCGCGCAGGGTCCACGTGCTCATGGTACCGAGGGGTATAGGTTCGTCCGATTTGTTCTCGGTCGCTGGCAGTTCGATGGGAATGTCGGTTTGGTCAAACGTTGAAATCTGATAGTTGTTCGGCTGCTGAGGATCGGTCTCATGGGTCGATCCTTCCGTCAGGTGCAGGTGCAGGCGTTCTGAATCCTCGCTTACCAGGATTCCTTGCCGAGCCAGCGTGACCCGCGGGTTCGCGGCATCGGAGACATCGGCCAGAAACACACCTTCCCACGCCGCGGCACCCTGTGCAGTGTGTACGTCATGCACATAGAGAACGAGCTTGGGAAATCCTTCGTAGAAGACCCTGGGCTTGACTTCAAACGAGATCTGCGAACCTTTCAGTTGGTCTTCCAGCCGTCCTAGCGCCGCCTGTGACTTCGGCGCCCAAAACAGGCCGTTTGCCAGTGCGATCAGCCAAGTCCCTACCACAAAGATGGAAACTATTCTCAGGAAACTCCACACGCCGAGGCCGCTGGCGCGCATAGCCGTGATTTCACTGTCGGCCGCGAGACGGCTCAAACCGATCAGGATGCCCACCAGCACACTCATGGGCAGGGTGTAGGTGAGCGCAAGCGGCACGGTGTAGAAGAAAATCTCCGCCACGCTGGGTAGGGGAGCGCTCGCTCGTACCACCAGTTCCAGGATGCGCCCCAAGTCACGGGTGAACAGAACGAAGGTAAAGATCGCCGCACCGATCAAGGCGTGCGAGGTCACTTCACGCAGAATGTAGCGAGTCAGAATCCGCATGGGAAACGGCGCTTTTCTGCGAGGATATCACGCTGTGAGTCGTGAGCGAGTCCGCAAGATGCCCCTCTCGACAGCGCACGGTAAACGCACTCACTTATTCACGTTTCAGAAACAGCGCGCCCAGCGGAGGCAATGTCAGCCGTAGCGAATAAGGACGGCCATGAACTGGTTCGGCATCGGCGTGCGCTCCGCCGAGATTGCCTATGCCGCTCCCACCGTAGTCGCTGGCGTCGCTGTTGAGCAATTCGCGCCAGTAGCCGTCCGCAGGCACGCCGACTCTGTAGCCAAGACGAGGCACAGGCGTGAAGTTGCACACAATCAGCACAGTGTCTTTGGAGGACTCGCTCTTGCGCAGCAGAGAGATGGTGCTGGTCGCGTTGTCGTTGCAGTCCACCCACTCAAAGCCAGCAGGATTGTTGTCCAGCACGTGCATGGCAGGTTCGCTACCATAGAGACGGTTCAACTGCTCCATCCAGTTCCGCACGCCGCTATGGACCGGGTACTGCAAGACGTCCCAGTCCAGGCTCGAGTCGTGCGCCCATTCGCGGACTTGTCCGAACTCGCAGCCCATAAATAGCAATTTCTTGCCAGGCTGGGCGTACATGTAGGCAAATAGCAAACGCAGATTGGCGAAACGCTGCCACTCGTCGCCGGGCATCTTGCCGATCAACGACCCCTTCCCGTGGACGACTTCGTCGTGCGAGAGCGGGAGCACGAAATTCTCGTGAAAGGCATAGATCATGCGGAAAGTGAGTTCGTTATGGTGATACTTGCGATGAATGGGATCGTTCTGGAAATACTTGAGGGTGTCATGCATCCATCCCATATCCCACTTCATGCCGAAGCCGAGACCACCCAGGTAGACAGGCTTTGACACCATCGGCCAGGAGGTGGACTCCTCGGCGATGGTCTGGACGTCGGGATGCTCTTTGTAGACTTCCTGATTGAAGCGGCGTAGGAAGTCGATGGCATCGAGGTTCTCGCGTCCGCCGTATTTGTTGGGAATCCATTCGCCCGGCTTGCGCGAATAATCGAGATAGAGCATGGAAGCGACCGCATCCACGCGGAGGCCGTCGATGTGATACTTATCAAGCCAGAACATCGCGCTCGACATCAGAAAGCTGCGCACTTCGTTGCGGCCATAGTTGAAGATGTGCGTCTTCCAATCAGGATGAAAACCCTGCCGCGAATCGGAGTGTTCGTACAGATGCGTGCCGTCAAAGTAGGCCAGACCGTGTGCGTCAGAAGGGAAGTGCGAAGGCACCCAATCGAGAATCACGCCGATGCCGTGCTGATGCAGATAGTCGACCAGGTACATGAAGTCCTGCGGCTTGCCATAACGCGAGGTAGGCGCGAAGTATCCAGTGGTTTGGTAACCCCAGGAGCCGTAGAACGGATGCTCCATCACCGGTAAAAACTCCACGTGAGTGAAACCCGTGCGGCTGACATATTGGGCGAGTCGGGACGCCGTCTCGCGGTAGGTGAGCGGGCGATTATGCTCTTCGGGCACGCGCATCCACGAGCCCAGATGAACTTCATAGATGGAATGCGGCGCTCGTAGCGAGTTGCGCGCAGCCCGTTTTTCCATCCATTCGCGATCACCCCATTCGTACTCCAAGTCGCACACCACCGAGGCGGTCCGGGGTGGCTTTTCGTGCAGCAATCCAACCGGGTCGGCTTTGTCTACACGATACCCGTGGCGTCGTGACTCGATATGAAACTTGTACAGCGCTCCTTTGGTTACGGCGGGAACAAACCCTTCCCAGATGCCAGACGACCCCCGCGGTTCGAGGCGGTGTGCTTGCGGGGCCCATTGGTTGAAGCTGCCAACGACCGAGACCTGATGAGCATTAGGCGCCCACACACTAAAACATCCGCCGGATTGGCCGCTGCGAGTGATAAGGTGTGCGCCCATCTTTTCGTAGATACGGTAATTGCTGCCCTCGTTGAAGAGGTACAGGTCCTGATCAGAAAGTAGGAGCGAACCAGGGCTAACCGCGAGTGGGGAGTCAGGCATTTTTGTCTAGTTACGGCTTCATTCGCGATAAAAATCCAACGGATATGAGTGTACCCGAGACGAGCATCGATCGCTGTCGCGTCCTCCCCAATGGGTAGTCTGGCTGAGACAGAGGAGTCCGGGCCCGGGTCCGCCGACGGCCATTCCAGCTAGGATAACCACATGCTAGACTTTCTGACATCCCAATGAGGTGCAGCATGCCAAGGTCCAGCCGCTAATGCCCGCCCTGCGTCTGATTCTGCTTTGGCATCAGCACCAGCCCTACTACAAGGACCTCGTATCAGGCGAGTACCGTCTACCCTGGGTCCGATTGCACGCTCTCAAAGATTATTACGGCATGGTCAAATTGTTGGACGAATTTCCTAATGTTCATCAGAACTTCAATATTGTGCCGTCGTTGATGGTGCAAATCCAGGACTACGTTGCCGGAACGGCACAGGATCCTTTTCTGCGTGTGGCCGCGAAGCCCGCTAAAGAACTGACGCTTGCCGAGCGCCAGTTTGCCCTGCAATATCTTTTTCAAGCGAACCCCGCCAACCTGATTGGGCGTTACCCGCGCTACCGCGAGTTGTGGGAGCGTTTTCTCGAGCACAAAGCCTTACCGGAACGTGCTGAAAAATGTTTCCAACCGCAGGATTTCACTGACCTGCAGACCTTGTCGCAAATCGCATGGTTCGACGAGTTTTTCCTGGAAGATGCCGACATGGCAGCGCTAGCGCAGAAGGGCCGCCAGTACTCGCTCGATGACCAACGTTTTGTGATCGCTCACGAAAGGGAAGTGCTGGGGAAGGTTTTGCCCGCGTATGCGGCAGCAGCAAAAGAAGGATCGATCGAAATCTCCACGACGCCCTTCTACCATCCCATTCTGCCGCTCATCTGCGATACCAACGTGGGCGCTGTGTCTTCACCGGGCTTACCGATGCCGCAAAACCGATTTCGCTATCCTGAGGATGCGCGCGAGCAACTGCGGCGCGGACTTGATCTTCACGAGACCGTATTCGGCATTCGCCCGAAGGGCGTGTGGCCGTCTGAGGGCAGTGTTTCCGAGGAAGTGCTGGCGATTGCACATAGCCTGGGCGTGGAGTGGATGGCCACTGACGAGGGAGTGCTCGGACGCAGCACGGGAGTCTCCTTTGTGCGCGATGGCCATGGGCGGCTGTCCACGCCCATGGCCGAGCAGCTGTACAACATCCACCGTTATGAAAATGGCTCGACGACGATGCATATGGTCTTTCGCGACCATACAATCTCAGATCTGATTGGATTCGTTTACTCCGGTATGCCCGCGGCGGAAGCGGCGACGCACTTAATCCACAACATCAAAAACGCGGCGGCACCGGTTTTAGCGCAAGGACGTGATGCCGTCGTCTCGGTGATTCTCGACGGCGAGAATGCATGGGAGTATTACCCACAGTCGGGACGCGAGTTTCTGCGGCGCTTCTACGATGCTCTGCAGCACGATCAGAGCATTGAGGCCGTCAGCATCTCGGAAGCCATCGCCCGCCATCGAGGTTTCGGGCGCCTTCCAACGCTTGTTCCGGGATCGTGGATTCATGCCAACTTCAACGTGTGGATCGGCGCTCCCGAGGACAACCGTGCCTGGGATTACCTTCATCATGCCCGCGAGTTCTACAAGCAGAATGCGTCCCGCGCGAGCGAAGCGCAACGTAAGCTGGCGTTTGAGGAAATCTTGATTGCAGAGGGCAGCGACTGGAACTGGTGGTACGGTCCAGAGCACCATTCTGCCAACGACCGCGACTTCGACGAGCTTTACCGCAAGCATCTCTCCAACGTGTATCAGATGCTGGAAGCGGTGCCGCCAGATCACCTAGCGCAGCCGATCGTTGGTGGCGAAGTCCGGCCGTCATTCACCCCGCAGACGGCATATATTCATCCGCGTATCACGGGCGACAAGGAGCGTTACTTTGAGTGGATGGGTGCGGCAGTTTACACGTCCGACCATCGCGCCGGGGCCATGCATGGCAAACAGTTTCTGCTGGATTCGGTGCATGCAGGAATTGACAACACCTATGTGTATGGGCGGATGGACTTCAGCAAAGTGCCTGACAAGGATTTTGATCTGGTCGTCAATCTGGAATCATGGGCCTCCGGCGAATCGCGCCCGCGGCGGTCGTTAAGGCTGGAGACGATGGTCCAGGAGAAAATGATTCGCCAGTGGAAAGTTGAAGGCGCCGCTGAAGAGCCTGTCCTAGCGTCCTCGAAGAAGAGTCACGAGGAAGTGAAGATCGTCCTGGGTAGGAATTTTGAGTTCAAACTGCCGCTGGCTTGGTTGCTGGCGACGCCTGCAGCGAACTCAACCAGCACAGCAGGTGGACACAAGGCAGGCATCGCCGCCCTCACCGCTACTGGCAAGTTGCGTCTGCGCTTTAGTTTGTGGCAGAACCGATTGCCGGTAGATGCGTTACCGGTCGAGGGATGGATCGAGCTGCAGCTACTGAGTGAAGCGGAGTTGATGTCGGGAATGTAGGAGTGACCACTCCAGAGTCCTGGTTCTGAGTTCT